>Ga0209542_10002612_pt1 | contig 39945 bp, 50 predicted proteins | sample RifCSPhighO2_01_FD_184028 | JGI IMG/M metagenome (GOLD analysis project Ga0209542, IMG submission 184028) | Soil microbial communities from Rifle, Colorado - Rifle CSP2_plank highO2_0.1 (SPAdes) (version 2) | ecosystem: Environmental > Terrestrial > Deep subsurface > Rock core/Sediment ... | reverse complement strand
TGCTGATTGTATTGTGGGCGATATTCACTGGAAGGATGGGATCGTTTACCAAAAACGTTGGTGATGAAGACGCCAAAGCCCAGCTGAATGCCGTGAAGATTCAGGCAGAATCTGCAGGATCTGGAATATGTATCCCCAATACCATATGCTCTACTCAAACAGGCACTACTAGTGATTGTGCAAGCATAGGGTGTACTGGAGGAGGAACTGCTCCAAACAATAAATGCACTGGCGGAATACCTAGCAAAGAGTGTAGTTTGTATAACGACGACCCCGCTCTTTGTGATACAAGCCCCATTTGTGATTGGATTGGCCTTAGGCCTTAATTTTTTTCTTTTCTTTTTATGAATTTTTTCTTTCTGATGTAATTTTGGCATCAATCCTGGGGCAGCAATAACAATCACTCTATTGCTTTTCTTGATTTTCAAACTCTTTGTTTTCAGAGATGTGATTGACTTAAGTGTTCTCTCTGCAGCGTTCAGATAATTTTATATAGTAACCCTTCCCAGATTCGGTATATATTAGTTAAAGGAATACAAGGGTGATGTTCATGAAAAAAGGTGTCAGTTTATCGTTTGAAACCATAATTGTGGCTGTTATCGCTTTGGTGATTCTTATTGTGCTTATAGCAATCTATACCGGATTTATCGGTAAGTCAACCAAGGATATAGACAAACCGGCTACTGCTGCCGGTAACAGCGCTAGCGCAGCTTCATGGTGCTTGAATTCAATTATACAGGGTAAAGATTGTAAGGATGAGGCTGCTAAAGCATGCACTGGTATACCTGATTGCGTTGATGTACCTAAGCCAACTGGTACAGATACCACAGCGAAATGCCCTGATACCGAACCCCGTCATATGGTAGCTGCCAAGGATCCAAACAATCTGATACTTTGCTGCTGCACCCCTTAAAATGAACAAGAAAGGCCAGACTGAGGAACCCATGAAAAATCTCATGGGGTATGTGCTCGTGTTCATCGTCTTGGTAGCCTTTATTGGTTTCTTCTTTAAACTCTGGGGAATTTTTTTGAACAAGCCGAATCAAGCTACATTGAATTCTTTTGATAATCTGATGCATGAAATCAACACCCTTGAAGCGGATGAAGAAAAAATAGTGCCCTATTTCATTCAGGATGGCCTGTATTTATACACCGATTGTGAGGTCAGTTTCAATGAAAATGGCATAAAAGGGTCAACAGTGCTTAATGATGTCTGCATCTGCCAAAAGACTTGTTTTGACAAGAGGCTCCAGAGAAATGTGGTTACATGGATAACAGAAGGGAGCAAACAGACTGCAACTATCGAAGGGACGAACTATATCACTCACACAGATAAAGTCACTAATATAAGAATTACCCGTGATCCTGCTGGGCTTAAGATTTACGATTGCAGGCAAGGATGCTGATGGAAAAAAAAGGCTCATTGAGTTATGTAATTGCTGCAATACTGATGATAATCCTATTATTTGGAGTCAGTTATTTTTTCACTACTTCGAGTTGGAAAGGCGTCAAAAGTATTTTTGGCATACAAGAAGAAGAAGACACTTCCCAATTTGTGTATGGCGGCTGCAGTCCTGCAGTCTGTTCGGTTCAGGCGCTAACGTGCGCAATTAACAGTATCGCTGCTGGGCAACCAGCATGGAGGATGCCTGACGCTGCTCTGCTGTGCCCTGGTTTAGATGATACCGTGGTTACTAATGACAAGACTCCTCCAACAGATAAATCAGATTCTGCAACTACCACACCAGACGTCGGTGTTAAGAAAGTTGTGCTGCCGAGCCATCGTGGCGATTCACTTAAGGCTCTTGCTCGGGAGGTCCTCGATTGCTGGAGTACATTCAATCGCTACTCCCATGACAATATCCTCTGCAAGGAGATAGTGGTCCCTAATGATTTTGAAGGTACAATTTTTGAAGATATGCTGATGCAACAGCTGTGTAAAATGGGGCCGAATGGAGTTGAGCTTTGTGGCAGCCAGAAGATTGATGCAAATCTTTTTTCCAAGGCTTGGGGCGGCACTAAAAATTTATTTAACTTCGAAAATCTTAATTGGGATATCAATAAGATTAGCAAAGGATCTTCTCCTATCTATATCTGCAGCGATAATTCTGGTGTCAATCATATAACTCTTACCGACAACATAGCCCATTGTGATTATTCATATATCGCAAATCCTCAGGTTGACTGCGGGGGAGTGTTGTATGGCACTTCTATCTGCCTTCAATGTTCGGGAACCCCTCTCGACTGTAAAGTCAAATCCTTTGAACTGCCCCAACCGATTACCAATGTTGAGGAGTGGTTGCTGGATTATGGAGATCCTTTGTATTTGGTGTATTATGAAAAATTCCCTCAAGGTGAGGATCGTGCTTGGACTGCAGAAGCAAGCACTTTGTTTATGATCGGTTTTGTGGTCAGGATTGGGATTGATGCCATTCCTCTCGTATCTAAGGTAATTCCTCTGAAGAAGCTGTTACCCTTTTCAAAGTTATCTAATCTCTTTGATGGGGGGAGATTAAAGGGGATAAATTCTCTTGCCCAGCAGCTTAAGAACAGCAAGCTCGCACCTGAGACAAGACAGCAGATCTTGCTTAAGATGAGCAGGCTTGTTGACGAGACAGGCGAAAAAGGACTGAAAGCTTTTTTTATAGCCATGCAGGATGTACAAAATAGTGTGATAGCAAGAGACCTGGCTGACGACGTAGTCAATGCGGTTATCAAAGAATCGACTACGCTCCAGGTGGTTTTTCCAGAAATCAAGGGCGCTCCTAATTTATATATCCAGAATGGAGTCTTTACTCAGTTAGGTAGGGACACACTGACTTCCAAACTCCAAAGCACCTTGTTAGAGATAGGTGTATCTACTGATGTAGCCAAAAGGTCAGCTGCTGCTTTTGAATCTTCCCTTTCAACCGCCAAGATCACTGATGATATTGAAAAGATTGCCAGAACAAGCATCTCTGAGGCTCAGTCAGGTCTGGATGAAATAGCGCGTCAGGTGATACGACGGGGTCTGACGCCTTCTCAAGCTAAATTAATAAAACGGGTTGGATTCGAAAGGGCAGCCAGAGCCTATTATGCCATTGACACCGCAGAAGAAACTGCAAGATCATTTGAGAAATTATTCCCTTCCATTAGTCGCCTTAGGGTGGAAGATCCAGCTACCTATACAAAGTACATGACTGAAGTTGATGATACGTTTAGAGCATTGTTCGATACCAGAGTGGATGACGTTGCAGGTATACTATTAGATGATGCCGTTGCTCCCAGCGCTCAAAAGGCGATGTCAGTACTGGCAAAAGATGATGTTGCACAATCTATGCTTGACATGGGACTCGCTACTGGTACCCGCGCAGAAGTCAGCAATAAGGTTTATAGCGGCATAGATTGGTTGAAGAATGATGCGAAATCAGTCTGGCAATGCGTTTCTGGCAGCGGTATTCTGCGTACTACAGCAAGCGCTGCCGCAGGAATAGGTATTGCTAGTAGAGTTTATGCCCAAACCGACAGTGAAGAAGTCGCAGCTCTTGCTGCACTGGGGACCTATGTGGGGGCAAATGCCCGAACCTGCCTTGACTTTCTAAGATACAACTATTATCCATTGTTGATTGCAACCAGCGTTGCCCTGCAAAAAGCTGATGCGAACAACCAGAAGTTTATTCCCTCCGGAACTAATAAATTGGCAGTTGTCATGCCTACAGTCCGTACTGAAGTCGGTGATATGGAAGGCTATGAACTTACGATCGGTGATAATTATTTGGCTCTGAGCAAAGAAAACTCTGATTCGGCAAGGTTTTTCCTTGCGAGTCCCTGCAAGGCAGACGTGCGGGTACAAACGAGTTACATAAGTTGTGATCTGGTAAATGATCAGTATGTATACACTCAAACTGACGAAAAAGGAGTTCTGAGGTATATCCCCATTGAACCGGTGAAGTCTTCGTCAGATATGATCACTCCTTTGTATGGATGGACTTCAGCAACGCCAGAACAGAAGGAGGCATTTTTCAGCAAGGGACAGGACTTGGGAGACTCATGGTGGACTAACTTTAAAGGAGGTAACCTTATTCAGAATTCAATGTATGATCTTATTGTCCATAATCCCCTCTATAAGAAATATGCCTACAAACTAGTGTTTAATGCTTATCCAAAAGCTGACCATTCCTATTTCTATCAGACATTGGAGGTAGGCTTACATTTGCTGGATTCGGGCAGTCCTGATTATCCCTTAGCCTCGGTTAATTATGGGGGCACTTTTCAAAATGTTGTATCTAATTTTGATGCTGAATATCAGGATTCTGTTGAGAAAATTGCTGCACTTCTGCAAAGAGAAACCGTGAATGGGGAATTCTCAAACTCTAACATAGCCTGCTATTCAAACCTACTCGATTCCCTGGTAGATTTTTCCTTCCTTCATGAAGAGGGAGACCCAACCCCATTTATCTTAACCTGTGGTTCTGAGGACCTTTCTATCCCTGGATTCATTACTCGTTTCATGATAGAAGAGTTGGATACACCCTACCTATTCAAAGCAGCAGGATTAGGACAAAGTGCAGATACTGATGGTTTGGCTGAATTTTTCTCATTTCCCCGTGACCTTGAAAGCATGGGAACAGGATTCTTGGGGCGTATTCACAAAGTGGAGTACAAAGGTGCGGAATGGTATGCGGACTATTTGGATAGTTATGGGACTTCACCATTGCGAGTGAAGAATTGGGACTCATTGGGTGCATGGGATGAGTGGATGAAGTACTACAATGTGCTTCCTGAAGAACAAAAAGACCCTACCATTTCGGTATTTTTAAGCGGTTTCTTTGATTATGTTGCACAACAGGCTGCCCATCAAATATACATCTATAATGGTGATCGGGCTAACTTAGTTAAGACATGCGTTAATCCTGCCACTGTTTCTGTTCCCCAGATCGATGTGGATGGCAATCTTCAGTCGATTGACGCTGCAGCTCTCAAGACAACTGTTTCATCTATATCCGTAAAGGCAGAGGGTATTGATGGAACCTATAAAGGCTGGAATGGCGGCAATAATTATTGTTATAGTGACATAAACCCCTCATTAGAAATTGGTAGCAAAGTATTAACTTGGGGAAGTATAGTTGGTGGGATTGGAATCATGTTAATTCCTGGTGGACAGGCCCAGGGAGCTGTCTTAACCCTATCTGCAGCTGATGCATCAGCCGCAGTCATAGCTCTTATCATAGAAAAGTGCAGCGGCTGGCCCATACATGCAGCTTCCCTGGATCTACGAAAATGTTGGTCTAGCTGAAAGAAATTAGCGTGCCTGTTTCATCTAAGGTAATGTCTCCCACCATAATCCCACCAGAATGCAGCGCAAAGCTATTCTCAAACCGTTCTGTATCATCCTGAATAATGTCCAAATAAACTCCGTTTGAAATCTCATTTGAGAAATTGAAATCTTTTTTGTTTTGATAGGATTTTCCCCAAAATATCTTTGTATGATTTACTTCATTTCTCCAATCCTGATCCAAGAATATAAACACTATCGGTATTCCTTCTTCAATATTTTCAACAATGAACCCTTCGATTATGTCGTTCTGTGGGTTCATACCGGGAGCTATTTTCATAACGAGCTGACTTCCTTGGTAGAATTCCCTTTTGAAATATTGCCCTTTGTACCACCCTTCATAGCCAAATACGGTGCCAATAGTATCAGTAATATACTGCTGACCATTATCGTCCACAGAGCCTGCGCCATCTGTAATCTTCTCAACCTGGATGTCCTTGAAGCCATCTGGATGGGATTGAATCCAATCAGATTCCCGGATTGAGCTTTTTGGCATGAAACTCAGGAGAATACTCACTCCAATAGCGATAACCCCAACTAGTATCCACCACTTTTTTTCCATAGCAATCCTTTAGAAAACTCTCTTTATATACTTTTTTATTTTTCTCCAGGAAAAAACAACTTCACAATCTGTTTTTAGTGTGTAAGCACGAATGGGTATCCCCCTATTTCATAATAAGAAATAATTATATACTGGGAGATTATAATAATATCAAACATATCAATGAAGAATAAAAGAAGTTTAAAAAAAGCATCAAAAAAGTCATTTTGGATTATATGCATTACTGTTCTTTGCGCTTTATTGCTCACTTTTTTAATTTTTAATCTTTTTAATTCTGGCTTATTCGAAAAAGCATTTAAAATTATCACTACGGGTAAAGCAAGTATAACTGAAACAAACGCCTTAGATTATTATGTTTCTTCGGTACGCGGTGACGACTCTTTTCTGGGAACTACTTCAGATAAACCTTGGCGAACTCTTGACAAAGTTAAAAACGCATGGGATAGCGGAAGTATACTGCCCGGAGATACCATTCACTTGGAAAAAGGAAGCGTATTTAACAGCAAAGGGTGGAATATCTCTCGCGGGGGATCTTTAGGGAAGTACATTACTCTTCGAGGAGATGACTTTGGCTCTGGTGCAAAACCGGTTTTTAATGTTGTAGACGGTGATTTCGGATTTCAAATTTCTAAAGGGAGCTATATACGACTTCAAGGTTTTACTATTGATGGAAGAAATCGAGGCATCGGCGCTGGTATTTTGCTCGGTGGCGGCGATAGTATAGGAAGTATTTCAAATGTTCAAATATTAAATATGGAAATCAGAAATATTGCAAATTCCTATGCTCCCTATTCTTGCGGGATTCAAGTAACTTCAAGCAAAGGATATACAATCTCCAATTCTTTAATAGAAGGAAATGATATCAGCGGCTATAGCGCACATGGAATAAATCATTATCCTGATAAACAAAAAGGAAATTTACATATTAACATAACTTATAGAGATAATTATATTCACAACCCGGCTACAAAGAGATATTCTTCTGCAGCAGCTGGAATACAGATTGGTTCTGGTGGAAGTGGAAATGTCTTTGAGTATAATACTGTTGAGGGTCCAAATCCTGATGGTCAAATCTTTGTCTTTGACTCATCGGACAACGAGGATAACATTGTAATTAGATATAATACTCTAAGAAATAATTCTGTCGGAAATGGTATCTGGCTTCACAAACACGACGACGCTGTTCCTAATCTAGCCTACGGTGTTAGTATTTATGGAAATCTTATAAGTGGAAATTATAAGGCAGGCATCTACGTTGGTGGCGGAGACAATTTAACGCTTACTGCAAGGGTATATAATAATATTTTTTATAATAATGATCGTCAAACCTCTTATTCTAGCACCTATGATGTAGGTGGGGAATTATATTTACATGGTTACAATACGTATAAGGTTTATTTTAAGAATAATATTTTATACCATTTATCAAATGGAGCAAAGAACTATGATGTTGGAATCAATGATAAATTTCTCCAAAGCAATATTTTTGAGCACTCAAATAATTTATATTGGCATAGCAGTGGTTCAAATGGAGTGGCGATGTATGATGCAAGAACAGGCTCTAGTTATACGGTGGCAAATATTAAAAGCTATGAACCTAGCGCACAGAATACTAATCCCCTCTTTACGGATTTTAACAGCCTGAAATCAGGACAAAACAGCCCAGTTATCAATAATGGTGATAATTCAGTTGGAGATTCTTACAAAATATCCCGGGATAACAATAACAGAAATGTTAACTCTCCTTGGGATATAGGCGCATATGAATACCCAAAAAACATGTCCAATATAACTTGCTTTTCAAATGCAGACTGCAACGATTTAAAATTCTGCACTACAGATGTATGCATTAATCCCGGTCTCAACACAAGTTACTGTACCTATGATTTAAGTCTATGTGGGGAAATTTGTTCAGACAATCCTATAATCTCTCCCTGTATGTGCAGTGGAATTTCTGTAACATCTGGCTTCTGTTGCTCAGATAATTATCAACAATTACCCTGTTCTAGTGCAGCAGTGATTATTCCAGGTAAGCTTCAGGCAGAAGGTTTCTCATCATATAAAGATCTGAATACCCTTGCCAACGAACAGAATCCAGAAGGTGTTGATCTGGCTTCATGCGGTACGGATTGTTATTATATAATTGATACACAGCCAGGCGAGTGGTTAGAGTACACTATACTCCTGGATAAATCGGGATACTATAAGATAAATGCATATATTGCTTCTGGCGCCATAGGCACAAAGAAGTTGCACATAACACTAGATGGCAAGACAGTCTATTCCCTCAGATCTGACGGATATTCCACCTGGCTTAATTGGAAGAAGTTTAGTTCCATCGGTTTCCGTATAACTGCAGGAACACATAAGGTTAGAATCTACTTTGATACAGGCAACATAAACATGAATTATCTGCGTATATTAGCCGTAAAATAAAGATATCCCTATTTTTATAAGTCGCAAAAGTATCATCAGCTAATAAATTGTATTTTATTTCTAAAATAGTAAGCGGCACGAAAAATAAGGCAAATATATCAGTCGCTTACTATCTTAAAAGAAGACGCAATTATCTAATAAATAATGTCCTCTTCTAAAAACGGTGTTGCGTGGAAATTAGCTGACCTCAGCCAGCTTACCAAAGTGAGAAATCCTTCTTCTATTATGCAAAATCATTCTTGCACTCATTTGACTGAATGGTGCAGTGGCTAAATCTTTCCAGACGTTAGTCTGGTGGATGAATGCCTCTTTGAGTTGCGGAGCAACTCACCTGTTCTCTATGATGTGCCTTGCCACTTGCTCAGCACTTACATGTCCTGCAGTTCCACAATAAAATCCTCTTGCCCAGAAGTCATCTACATATCTTGTGTGCCCTATGCTTGCAAACTTAAGTCCCTTGAGCTCCATGCCTTGTACATTTCTTAAGAGCCCCTTTAATATCATCTGTTGAGTAGACTTTATTTTATAATAGCTGGTATATCACCAAAATAACCAGAATCAGAAAAAGAATATTTTCCAGGATCGAATTCACCCTTATGAAACCTTTGATGGGCTTGTTGATAATGGGGGCTAATGGCCGGATGCCCTGTACTGACAGCGCATCTATAAGGAGATGCGAGAGGTACCCTGTTATTGCTGCCAGTGCAAGCACTGTCTGATGGAACACTGCTAATACCACTGATATGAGAAGTGGCACATAGATCGAATGGAAAATCCCCCTATGCCTGACCATCAACTGAATAAGTGTGGAAAATGGTTTGGTTCCTTTGCTTATCTTTGAAGAATACTCATCAATATCTGGCATGACTGAGAATAACAGAAACACCAGGAGGAATGTTATATTATTCGGAACAGTAACATGCTGCATCAGAACCATTGCAGCCAGGAAACTAAACGCTAGGTGTGTTCGGAACAGCATTTTCCAACCTTTTTATCTCCTGTGCAGGATCAGGGTTCATGTTCACTTTTTTAACCATAAATTCCATGCGATTGAACATCTCATTCTTGTTCACCCTGCCTTGGAGCAGTATCGGTGTCCCTAAAAGGTCATTTTTTAGTTCTTCAAATTTCACTGCATCATCCTTCAACAGAAGGGTTTCTTCCGGTTTCCTCTGCAGCAGATCATCTACATTGTTCCTGAAAAAAACAGAGCGTATTGTTTCAGTACCATCATCAAGCACCAGATTAAGGACATAGCTAAAATTCGGAACAACTGCATCATGCTTGTCACAATAAAATTTGCCTTCCCGCTCCCTGGCGCGGCTGTTGCATTGTGGGCATACTTCAAAAAATCTCAGATCAAAGACTTGTACTACTGTAGCCAACAATTCAACGTTGATATCCTTCTCATTGAGATCCTGAATCTTTTTTCTTATGACTGGCTCATGTTTTGGTGTCCCGACTATTTCTCCACTGGGATTGATTACCATCTTGCTTCGGTCAGTGAGGTGCACCTCAATGAATCCTCTGTTTTCCTTGACCAAGCCGCTGAGGACCTTGACAATATCTCCTTCTTTGATACCCTCTTTCAGACTAGCCTGGTCTCCCCACATGACAATTCGAGTGGAACCGGTCTCATCGCCGATCTGGATAGAAGTTACCCTGCTGGGCGTGCCATCCTTGCGTGTAAATTCAGAAGTTGGATTGATGCGCATTACCCTGCCCACAGTCTCTACATCCCTCATGCCGGGCATGATATTTTTGATCTGCAGTTTCCCACTTGTCTGCTCTATCAACCTGATGCCCAGCTCATTAGCCACAATATGGGCAGCGCCTTCTTTTGAGATCAGCCCTGAAAGAAGCTTCAGTTTTTCCTCAATCCTCACAGTAATGTCTGCTTCAGTCAAGCCTGATTTTTCCTTTATTTTTGCAATAATTTCAGATAATGGAATTTTGAACACAAAACCACCTCTGCAAGAAGGAAGGCAGATGCTTTATATATATTTCTGTTTTAGAAGTTATATGTACATGAAGCTTGTTGCTTTTTTGTACTCATTTGGTACTTCGTCAAATCCGATTATTGCATAGTAAACACCGGTTTCTGAAGGATAGATCTCGGTATATTCATCTTTCTTTTCAGTTATGGTATCGATAAGAGTCTCGGTGGAGGGGTCTGATTTATCGGTCCTTCGGTAGACCTTGTATCCTGCCCAGTCCTCAAGAAGAGATTCATCGGCATTCTTATCGATATATTTCCATCTGATAGTGATTGTGCCTGCGGTATCATAAGAAAGTTCTTCCAGGGGCACCTGGTCCGGTGGCAGATCGTCGATTGACTCTTTGATCACATACTCTTGGATGTTGGAGTCTATGTTATTGTTGAAATCAGATCCTACAACCGCAAATGCGTACTCTTCATGATCCGGGACGGATATTGAATACAAAAAGTAATCATCATCATTGTCCTGGAGATTCCCATAGAGGTGATATAGCTTGTCTTTTGCTATCTCTATGAACCCGGTGCGGGTAGCCTTGTCTGCTTCGACATATATCGTTGCTTGATATTGTGGCTTCTTATCTTGTTCTTTTGCCTGTGCCAATTCAACATCAATGAGTTTTGTTTCCTTGAAATCTCCAAAGACCGCATCTTTCAGATACGCTGTTGAAGTCTGTAAGTCGGGAGTAATTTCTGTTATTGGTTGGGTACCTTTTCGATAATAAATAAGATATTTTTCCACATCGTCTGCACTGCTGGTTTTCCACTTAAGCAATACGTGTTTTTCAGCAAAGAAGTGGTCAACAGCATCAATCTTTTCCACAGGTGGTGGCGGTGTTGTGTCAGGTATGTTCAGCGCAAATTTAATAGAAATGGGCAGGTCTTCAACTTTCTTTGAACGGTCGTTGAATACAAAAACTTTTGTTTCCTGGGTTACGCATATCTTAAATGTCCTTTTGGCATCTAGGGTATCCTGTCCAGGGATACACACATTATTTTCCCATGTACAACCTAAATTACAGGTATCTGCATGGCAATACTCCTCAGTAAAGTAAGCGGAACAATCTGCTTGTTCGCATGCTTCGCACGATACATACCTGAGCTTGTTGTCCAACTGGGGGTAGCAGCCCAGATTACAGGGGTCTAAAGCACAGTATTTTTCATTCACATATTTGTCACACAATTCAGCGCCACCCTCTGGGCACGCAGCACATTCTGATGGTGAAGGTTCCCCGAGTTTAACACCTGATAATGCATACACAGCATTTCCGAAAAATCCTCTTGTCATGTAGGGCACTTCTAATTTTACAGTTGCAGGCTTATTTTTGTTCCTGTCCAGGCATTCGAGTTCGTCAGTTGTCAGTTCGGGTACACAGGAACCGCCTTGCCATTCACAACCCAGAATGCATGAGTCATATACTCATAGCAGGAAGCGGGACATGCATCGCAATCCTCACCATCAATGAATCCTGGTTTATCTAAACAAGCAAGTTCATCTGTGGTTAATGAGGGACAGTATCCTACATTCCAGTTTTCCGATCTTTCGTTGTTTCTTTTAGCCACTTCTTTTGCAACGCATTCTTTTAGATCAGCACCTAGCTTTTCTTCTTCTTCGCAAGATTTTCTGATGGAGATGGCTTCCTGTACAATGTTTTCATATACACTTAAGTCATAGTCTATGGTGTTTGAGGTGTCTGGCTTGATGAAGTACTGGCCGCAGGCAGATTCTCCGGTACCACAGAATGCCACGCTTCCTAATGGTGCAGAAGCAATGCCTTGTACCGTGAGCTTATCTCCTGCTTGCCTGATTACAAAATCATAATTTCCTTGATACATTCTTTGGGTCAGTTTTGAATTTGTGCTTGTATATAGGTCAGTTGCACTTTTTAGGTATTCGGTTAGGTTCTGCCTTACATGGGAAGGGAAGCAATCAACTTTTTCCCTACTCCATAACGTAAATCCTTCAAAACTTCCGCATTCTGGTTCTGTGTAGAAACCGCCATGACCCCCTAATTCAAATATTGATTGATATAATGCATATTTAGATGCCTGATCCATATAAACCAAGGCAGCTTCAGGCTGGTAGTACGCTTCCAGCAGGGCTGCTTGTCTTTGACCTAGCCCTACTTCAAAGACCGATTGTTTCTTATTAAAAGTTATGAATGCGAAAATCAATAGACCGGTCACTGCCATGACGAATACCATGCTGAAGAACTGCCCTTTCTTGTTCATGAGCATACTGACTCCACTGGATTGCATGTACCTGTACATGGTACACAATCCGTCCATATAAATTTGAACCCTACTCTTTCACATTTACAAAGCATGTCATGTCCGGCTCCTGTTTCCGTACATGCCTCTGTCAATGGATCGAAGCACCAGCTATTCTCCTGAACGCTTCCATAATAGACCGTCAATGTTATGCTTGCAAATAAGTCATCCGGGTTGATAGTAAGTGGGATATCGATGGAGGATTCTCTGGTACCGATCCGTTTTAGTTTAGCCTTAATCGTGCTGGTCAGATCAAGATTGGAGATAGATTTGTCTCTGGAAGCGCTCTTTGCTTCAATTACCCAGTTAACTTTTCCATTGTAATACAAATCCAGGATTGTGGAAATCTGCGTGGTAAGCTGATCCTGGTACTTATCATTCATCACCCATAAAGCGACGAGGTCTGACATGACTCCTTTTTTTGTGTCTATTTCTAGGGGGGTCCGCATGAGGTTAAGCATGAAATATCCATTTTCCTGATTCAATGAGGTCTCCTGAATCGCATTTTTTACTTGAGCTGCATGGTGGCTGAAGATTACTGTTGCCACAATCATCAGTACGACTATGACCAGCCACGATATCCAGTCCCCTATTGTGGGAGCTAAACCCCATTGCGCTTTCTTGTTCATCCTGTTGGTGTAATGACCTCGAATTCCAGTTTTCCTTTTTGCATCCCTTGTTGGGTTGCAATCAGTACATACCTCTGCCTGAATTCTTTGAGGTAGTACCTTTCATCAAATGTAAACGGTTCCCATTTTTTGAACGATTCGGGGTCATACTCAAGCTTGGAAACTTTCTGCGATTCCAGATTAGTGAGGGTTAGTTTTGCCGCTATGTATTTGTTGTCTCCATAATCAATACAGCCAGATAATATCTCTTCGGTAAATCTGGTTTCATCAATAATGTTACCATAATATCTTCCGGTCTGCTCGTCGTAGTAGGCGAAACAATCAGAGGAGGTCAGGGCTCTTTCTATGAACAGTTGGGTCCTCAGATGCTCGATGCCTACATCGTTCACCACCAGGAGATAAATCACAAAACCCAGGAATATGGCAACGGTAGCTATAAGCATTATGCGAATGATCCACATGGTGAGGTGGTATGCGCTCATGGCTTTCTTGTTCATTTTGTGTAATACTCTTTTATTCCCTGGTAGATGGCAGGCTTGAGCATGGTCCATCGATCCAGAACATCTTTCCTGTTGCCGATGTCAATGGCTATGGAGATTCTATCTGTGGGTAGGGCTAATTCGTCATAGTCTTCCGGATAGACTGCCACTATTGCAGTTCCAGTTATCTTCAGTTGGGCCCTCTGCTTGGATATCTCATTCAAAATCAAACAAGCGAGCTTTCGGTCTTTTTTTTCTATGTCACCCGTCGTTTGAATGGGGTAAAAAGCTTTAATGTTGTTTCCTTGCATTGAAGACCTAACTGATACAACCATGGCTGGATCCTGACTTTGGATAAAGACCAGTTTATCATCGGTCCTATCTGGAATCACAACACCATTCTTTAGATATTCACCGGCACTTGGATCAATCAAATAGTGGAGCAATTGCGAAATAATCTCCTGGGAGGATTCGTCTCCATTTTTATCAAGGACGATTTTGCCTGATTCCCAAGACTCTTGCTGAGTCGGTATATCTTCACATCCGAGAACTAACATATTTCCATTGAACCCTTTAGTCAGGGTTACCTTATCATCCAATTTCGAGATTGTTATACCTGTCATGAGTTTCAGTCCAGAATCGGAGGAAGGGAGCACTCCGTTGTGGGCGAAAGGATACCATTTGATGTCTTGGTCATTAATCTGAGAAATAACTACCCTCGGTATTTTTTTATCTCCTTCTGAAGTAGTCGCTTTTTCCGCCAGCTCCACCTGCAAATCATAGTTATCTTTTTCAACCTGGTATTCTGCAAACACCGTAGAGGGGGCAGCATATACAGTGTCAATGAAAAGCGCCACATCTTTTGCTGCCCAATTCTTCTCAAATGTCGGGTTTGCGCTCCAGGCATGTATGTAATACAGCAAGGGGGCTATCGCAATGAGAAGAATTAGGTAGTTCCCTACTGTTAGTATGGTTGACCCTTCCTGTGCTTTCTTGAACAAGGCCATGGGCAGACCTTACCAAAGCCCATATTTAAATCATTCGAAAACAAAAAAAATATAAACTACTAACATCCTTATCAATTGCATGAGACGAGTCTTATGGGGATTGATGATAGTCCTGCTTGTGGGTATTGTAACAGCACAATCAAGCATCTATGACTTGATTTCAGAGATATACTCTAATCCTGTTCCGTATACTGCCGTTATCGGCAAGACCGCTTCAGTGGAGGAGGTAAGGCAGGCTTCGCAACTTATCGGTTTCTTTGGCATAACCAAAAGCAATTTTGACAGCCAGGTCTACAGCTCTGATAATCTCATAATAATCGGTGTTGCAGGGCATAACAACAAACTGCCAGAAAAAGTCAATGGGATCCTTATCAAGGTTGAGGGCAATAATCTTATTGTTGCAGCTTCAAATGAGGCAAGCCTGAAGAAAGCCGTATCTTTAGTAACTTCTTATGAAGAAAACAAGAAACTGCTGCAAGATGAGCAGTATAGTTCACTTAATCTCTTTGCTCCTGTGGCGAGCATATTTTCCCAGTTTGGGCTCTACATACTAGCTGCGGCGGTGATTGTGGGTATTGGTGTTGCTGTCCTTAAGCATCCAGTCGGAAAACCAATCCAGAAGGCGATAAATCCAGCTTACGGACAACTCCGAAATTATATATTGACAAATACACAAAGAGGCTACACTCCCCCGCAGATCAAGTCTGCTCTGATGCGAATAGGGTGGCAGCAAAACATGGTTGATGAGGTCTTTACCGAGATACAGCATGAAGGTCGGCCAAAAAGTTAAGGGTATGCCGGCAGGTCTTGTCTGCCTTTATTTCTACCCTAAGGATGATACCTCAGGATGCACTGCACAAGCATGCAGTTTACGCGATGGTTTTTCTGAATTGCAGAAAGCTGGCATAAGTGTAATTGGGGTAAGCCCTGATTCTAAGGAAAGCCATGCGAAGTTTACATCCAAATACAGCCTCCCTTTCATGCTTACGGCTGATACCGACAAGAAATTAGCCAAGGAATTTGGCGTCTGGGTCAAGAAACAGTTTTATGGCAGGGAATACATGGGGATCAAGCGGACAACTTTTCTCATCAGAAATGGGGTTGTTGCAGCCATCATCGACAAGCCTGATGTGGCTAACCATGCGCATGAAGTTCTGGAGAAGTTTAAGCTGCTTGAGTAACGCTCAAACTTGTCTGTTTTATACTTCAATCTTAGAAAAGAGGTAGCTGCCAATCCATAGGATAATTATTGTAAGGACCGCCATGATGAGGAAATCAATTCCCAAGCCTACGTGGGAGGTACCAGTCAGGGCTCCTCTGATACCATCTACATTGTAAGTCAATGGATCAAATCTTACCACAATCTCCAATGCCCTGGGTATATTGTCGAGAGGGAATAAGGCCCCCGAAAGGAAGAAGATGGGCATTATGAGGAAGTTCATTATCAATGGGAATGCCTGCATGTCATCTAATTTTGAAGCTAAAGCAGTTCCTAGTGCGGTAAAGAAGATAGCAGTAAGCGCCATGAAGAGCAAAGCAACGGGAAGGAGGAGCCAGTTATGAATCCGGAAGCCGATTGCCATAGCAATCAACAATACTACAATGCCCTGCAGGAAGGCAGCAGTTGCTCCTCCCAATGTTCTTCCTAACATAATCTTATATCTGGGCACTGGAGCTACTAATGTCTCTTTGAGGAAGCCAAACTGTCTGTCCCAGATAACTTCTATGCCATTGAACATTGAGGTAAATAAGATTGACATTGCAATGATGCCCGGAACCAGGAAATCAACATAGCTGCCGCCAACAGCCTTCTGGTAAATATTCTCAAATCCAAATCCGAGTGCGATTAAGAATAACAGGGGCTGGCCTAAAGATCCGATCATCCTGGGCTTTGAGCGCCAGTATTTCTTGACCTGCCTGAGCCACATGATGTAGACCGTTTCCATTATTTTCTACCCCATGCCTTTGCCTGGCTGCGCAATATGTCGATGCTTGAAGAGTCTTCTTTCCTGATGGAATGGCCTGTCAATTTAAGGAATGCTTCCTCCAATGATCTTGTCTTTGTAGTCTGTTTCAGCTCTTTTGCAGTTCCCTGTTTGACAATCTTTCCATGGTCTATGATCGCTATCTTGTCTGCTACTTTTTCAGCCTCATCCATGTAATGGGTAGTCAAGAAGACAGTCATGCCCTCTTCCTTGTTCAATTTCTGGATATACTGCCAGATATGATTTCTTGTCTGAGGATCTAGGCCTATTGTCGGTTCATCAAGGAATAACATCTTCGGATGATGTATCAGCGCTCTCGCAACCTCCAGCCTTCTCTTCATCCCGCCGGAGAACTGTTTTACCAAGTCATTCTTCCTTTCCCACAAATCAACGAATTTTAAGAGATAGGTTATCCGCTCTTCCCTCACTTTTTTTGGTACCTGGTAGAATACCCCATGAAATTCCATGTTTTCGTAGGCTGTCAAGTCATCATCCAAACTTGCATCCTGGAATACGATCCCAAAAGCCTTTCTTACCTCATACTGTTCTTTAGTCGGCGAGAAACCGTTTACGGTTACCATTCCCTTGGTAGGGGATAAAAGCGTTGTCAAGATCTTGATGGTGGTGGTTTTTCCAGCTCCATTGGGCCCTAAGAAAGCAACCATCTCCCCCTTCTTTATGGAAAAAGAGATATTGTCGACTGCAGTCAATTTTCCAAATCTTTTGGTAAGATTCCTGACTTTGATGATATCCATACACGAAATTCCTACGAGGTCTGCATATAAAACTTGTGGAAGATTAGCCTACTTCTTGGCCTCCTGGTGTAACCCCATGATGTTGCCCTCAGTGTCTTTGAAAGCTGCCAGCCAGCCCATGCCTTTGCCAATCTCAAGCTTAGGGAGGATAATAGTGCCTCCATCAGCCTTGATCTTCTTGCACATTGCATCTATGGAATCCACACTTATGTAATTCATGAAAGGCTGGCCTGGATTTTTACGCTGCATAAGGCCGCCATTTATGCCAGGAGAAGTCGGTTTCATGTTCTTATCCACTTCTGTTGTCCTGACTATGAAATATTCTCCTTCTGGAAGCTGATATTTTTGGATTTCCCATCCAAATACCTTTTCATAGAATTTTTTCGCTCTTTCTACATTTTCTGCGGGTATCTCAAAGTGCACTATGGGATTCATTTTTTTGCTTCCATTAGACGTTTAAGCGTCCTCAAATCTTTCCTTATCATTCTTTCATCTTCCAAGAATTTCTTTTCACTCATCCCTGGCTGGCGGAATAAGGTAAAAATAACCTCGCTGCCCTTGTCATTGGGGATAACTCTCATCGGATTATGGAATTTTTCTCCTGATTCCAGAGTAACATCATGATCAAGGATTCCATACTTGTTTATCTCAGCAAATCTTATTTGGATCTTACCCATGGGAGAATTAATAATCCAGGAACTGTTTACTTTTTTTATGCCCTTGCCCAATCCAGAAGCCCATTTTGGCAAGTTTTTTGGATTTGAAGCAAATAGGTATACTTTGTCAGAGGATGCGTTTATGGAAATGCTGATGTTTTTTGCTTTCATGCATTTTTGTTTCTTTGATTGAGTTATCTTTGAATCTGTAAAGATGGATGTGTAGAATTCTGCTGCCTCAACAGCTTCTTTGTCAAACCGTAGGTGGGGGACTATCTTTTGTTTTGTCATTTAAACCATTTTTTTGCATTTGGCCTGTGATGAGGACAGCCTGGCCAGCAACACGGCCTTCTTTTTCCTTTGAGAAGGTCTGTACATAGACGATCTATATGCTCTTTTCTTGTTTCCGGTTTCTTAACAATGGTAGTCCAGCAGATCCATTCATTTCTGGCTAACGGCGTAAGATTGTTCCATGCTGCTACCATATTTTTGGAAGCAGCGATGGCTTTTTCCATATCTACGGGTACGCTATGGATGGTGCCTGTTGCAATTTTAGCCATCTTGCCCTTTAGTAGAGAATTATGAACTTATAAAATTGGTGTTTAATTAGATGAGTGTCCTTTCGTAGCGAAGTACAATAACTCCATCTGGAAAAGTTTTATAATCTAAAAATTTTAACTTTGTGGCGGATATTCCTTTGAAAAAGGGGACCCCCTCCCCTAACACTATTGGGTTAACTGCAATCAAAAATTCATCAATCAGGTTTTCCCTTAGCAGAGATTGTGTTGCACCTGGACTACCTAAAAGCAGGATATTTTTTCCTTCCTGTCCTTTTATCTTAGTGATATTTTCATTTAGATTATCACTGATAACGGTGGTGTCTTTGAGATCCTTTCCATTAAGTGTTTTTGATAGGACAATCTTATGGACCTTGCTGTACCATGCAGAATGTTCTTTGTCATGCTTTGTTGCGTTTGGTTTGTCTGCTGCGGTAGGCCAATAGCTTTGCATCATTTCATATGTTGTCCTGCCGTATAAAGCCGCATCTGCTTTATCGGTCAAGGTGCCTACCCAGTCAAAGAGTTCATCCGGATGCTTAATCCAGCTCATATCTCCCTTGGGTCCTGCTACAAAACCATCTAAAGATAGATGTACAAAAGAGATTATCCTTCTCATTTTAAAACACCCCGTTTTCATTCGGTGAATCTTTGATTATCTCTTGGTTTGCTTCCCATTCTTCGATTATTTTGTCATCTTCAAAACGAAAGATATGTATGACTGAGAAAATCTTATCAGATGATAGCATCACTTTTCCATGAACAGTAACTAAATTTCCCTCTTCCAGAGACCGTAGCGTTTCATATTTCTTATGCGGGAACTTTTCAGCGTTTTCTTCCATACCTTTCAGCAATGTTTCTCTATCTCCCTTGTAATAGGCATTATGGTGGATAAATTCAGTATGCACATATCTCTCGTATGCCTCTTTAACCTTCCCCGATGAGGCTAGCTGCAGAAATGATATTGCAATCTCTTTTTTTGTCATACTATCCATCCTTGATTTCCGGTTCAACTAATCTCTTTAATTTTTCCAATGACTCCTGCCATCCCAGATAGCACATTTCAGTCGGTATAACGGCAGGAATGCCTTCCTGGATAACCTTAAGTTCTGTGCCGCAGGAAACTTTCTTCAGCGAAACTGAAGTGATCATCTCCCCTTGTAAGTTAGGATCATCAAATTTGTCAGTGTATTTCAAAAATTCATTTGGCTTTAGTTCAAGATATGTTCCACCAAATGAATGTCCGTTGCCTGTGGAGAAATTAATGAATGACATCCTGTATGATCCACCAACTTTTACGTCCATACTGTGGACAGTACAAACAAACCCATACGGTGGGATCCAAGATGCAAGCGCATCTGATTGCGTAAATGCGTTGTATACCTTTTCAGGCGGTGCTTTCAGAACTCTGTGCAATGTTACGGTGCCTTTTTCCATTTAATCACCTCTTCTTATTGACCAGTGTAACAAAACCCGCATATGCCATCTTAGTAACATCGAATGGCATGGGCGTCTTTTTCATCTTCTCAGGCGACATACTGGGATCTTTCATAACTCTGGCATTGACCTGGTTTCTATGTGCCTTTGATTTGTACAGAATCCATGAAAATACAATTGCTTCACCTTTCTTTGGCTTGGCTAATTGCATAAATGTCCTTATCTTCATGCCTCCGTGATGCAGATCCTCACCGACCGATTCCACATACTGCAAAGCCCCCTGTTTCATCCACAATTTGCCTGCAGCTTCAGCCATCCGTTGATAGGCTTTCAGCTTTTTCTTTGACACTACTAAAACAAATCCATCGACATACATGTTTAACCACCCTTATTTCTTATTTTTCATCTCTTCAGGCATCTTGCTCATATCCATATAGCCTGTTTCCCAGATATGCCCATCAAGATCCTTGAAAGCCCTGCCATACATCCAACCATAATCCTGCGGATTTCGGTATTCTTCTCCGCCAGCTGCTATGACCTTCTTTACCATCTCATCGACTTCTTTTCTGCTGTCCGCAGACAGGCTCAGAAGCGCTTCGGTACTCTTTTCAGTATCGCAAATCTCTCTTCCGGGAATGAAGCCCCTAAAGAATTTCTCTACCAACAGCATCACAAATATATTTTTCTCAATGATCATGCAGGTTGCATTCTTGTTAGTAAATTGCGGATTGAACTTGAAGCCGAGCTTGGTGAAGAACGCTATGGTTTTCTGAAGGTCCCTAACGGGCAGGTTTATAAAAATCTTTCTTGGCATGCAGAAAGGCAATAAACTAGAAAATATAAATATAGTGTTTAATTATTGCTTAGCATTCTTTAAGACTTTGGTATGCTTTTATCCAGTCTTGCGGGAATGTATGCTTCTTAAGCAAGGCGGCAATACTTTCCATATCAAAGCTCAGGGTGTTGAGATGAGGACAATACCTTTTATCTAACTTTGCATCAGGAATTCCTTTATCGAAATCAAGCAAGAAAGGGTATAGCATGCATTCCAAAGGCCTTTTAGGATAAATCGTGCATCTCATAGTCTTATCTTCCAGAAAGATACAATTTCCATTTTCCTTTTTCTCCAAAGTCCATATTTCTCCATGCGGCGTTTGGATCTTATTTGAATACTCTTTGAAGTATTCTTCTTCTGAGCGCAGCAGCACCGGAGTCAAAAAAGGATTATGGCCGCAACAATGATTATTGCAACCCTGGCATTGTATGTGAATCATGATGTCGGAAAGAAGGCAGTATCTTAAATATCTTCCGAATGCGCCGAAAGGTTAATATACAAAGTAACTAATGGGTGAAAGGTGAAAAAGCAGGCGATAGTATTGTTGGTAATTCTTATGGCATTTAGTTATGGATGTGCTAAGTCTGACATTAATCCAGAGCTTCCCGAAGAGTCCGGACAGGCTGAAATTCAGGAACCACCAATTGCGGATGTTCCGGATATTCAAGTAGCAGTTCCTGAAGTGCAAGAGCCGACTGAAAAAACCTGGGTGTATAGGGGTTCTGCTATAGAAGGAAACTATGCTGATTCCGATTTTGTTTATCTTGACAATGGCAAGTATAGGATGTATTATGCTATCGAACCCGAAGTGCCTGGAAACAAATTGGAAGTATATTCAGCTATATCCTCTGATGGAATCAGTTGGAAGCCGGAAAGCGGGGTCCGAAGAACATTTACTGTCTTTCCTGATGTGGTCGAGCTGCCTGACGGCACCTGGAGGATGTATTTCCAGAACGCAGGAATCATACAAAGCGCAAAATCATCTGATGGACTGACCTGGAAAGACGAAAGCGGCACAAGGATAGACACTAAGAATAATGTGGGCCTTACGTTTGAGAATGTTGCCGGGCCTACTACTATAGCAGATGGAAGCAGGTATATCATGGCGTATAGCGGAGCAATGCCGGGAAAGTATAAAGATGCTCCCAATAACCGCATGGCAGTGCTTCTGTGGGCGACCTCATCTGACGGACTGAAATTTACCGTGCAAGGGATGGTGCTCGACACCAGAAATGATAAATACTATGGATTTGCAGATACACCTGACCTTATACGATGGGATGACGGCACAATCAAAATGTTCTTTTGGGGATATTTTGGCATCTATGAGTCAACCTTCACCGGAAATGGCTTTACAGAGCCGGTAATGGTTTATGAAGCCAAGGATGATGATCCGATGCATAGGTTTCCTTCAAGCCCTCCTGGAGATCCTACTTTAGGGAAGGTAGGAGAAAAATGGTTTATGTACTATGGGCAGCACACAAAGGGAATATTTTATGCGACATTGGAAGAGGGAAATCAATGAAGGAAACAATCTTATTGCTGGCATTGTTAATCTTGGTTGGCGGTTGCGCTGTACAGGAAGCGCCTGTTGAAAACGTCTCTGTTGCTGAGGATGTCCCAGACGCTGAGCCAGTACCTGAGCCAGAGATTACAGAAGAGCCAGTAGAAGAGCCCGTAGCTACTCCGGAAGTTGAAACATTCAAGACATTCAATCCAACCCTAAAGTATCCTGACGCTTATAATGGCCCATTATATGCAACCTCTGAGCAGGTGGGGTCTGCATCAATGGATTCTTATTTCAAAATTCTTGACCAGAACGGCATTAATTTTTTTATAGGTATGTTCGGCATTTCCGGTGAGCCTTCTGTAGATACCCTTGTCAGCGATCAGGGATTGGGAGAAGTGATTGATGCTGTTCAAAAGCACCCATATAGGGTCATCCCCTTCTTTAATCCTGGAATCGGAGGAGAACAGATCGAAGCTGAAGGATATCTTCAGACATCGCTGTTTGGCTGGTACAAGAATACCTTAACCGCATCCCAGAAGATTGCAGGAAAAGATTTTATCCGTGGTTTTGGCGAGATTGAGACTCAAGAATGGAGGGTTAGGCATAATGATCCTAAAATCCTTGCATTGATTGACTTAGCTGAAGCCAATAACATCAATTTCATGTTCCATCCGGTTGCCAGCAAGTTTGCGGATGTTGAGGAAATCATCGAAGCATATCCTGATACTATCTTCCTGATACATATGTACCGGGAAGACCTGGAAAAAAGCAAGAGCGAATTAATCAGGCTTTTGAAAGAGAATGACAACCTGTATTTCAGCATGGATGCTGCCCACATCCTTTTTGTGGATGGGAATGATATCATTTATACCTATGATAGTGGGGATATAGAGTCATCTGTCAGCAAATTTGTCTCAAGCTATAACAGCAAGGAAAAATCATTAATCAAGGATGCAGTCAGTGCCTATAAGCCGTTGGTGGATGCTGCTCCAGACAAGGTGATGTGGGGAACAGAGATTGGCCCAGCATATGCCTTTGATCCTGAGGTGTTTAACCGGGCTGTCAAGATCTCACGGTTTGTGATTGCGGGCTTTGATGAAGCGCATCAGGAAAAAGTCGCTTATAAGAACGCTTTGAGTGTATTTGGGCAGGGTGTTGTTGCAGAAGGAATTGAAGTTTTAGATACCAGTTCATGGAAGGACTGCACTGACAGCCAGATGAGCGAGTGTGATGAATTTTGTGAAATTCCCGATTCAGATTCTCTTACAGCCGAGCAGGAAGCATGTTACTCAGATTGCCTTATCGGAAAGCACTGCAAGGAAGTTCTTGAGATGGATGTTGGGTAAGAACTGGGAAAAGAGATAGTTATGACGTAGGGGCACACCGTTGTCCAATCGAAAGAGCGAAGCGATATATCAAGGACAGTCGTCAATGGGCAGTTTTCTATAGTTAAGTTTATATATTATTTACCATTACGCAGTAATAATATGGACTATATAGCCCCAATATTAGTCAGAGAATTATCAAAAGACAATCCAGGTATACTGCTATTTCATCGAAATACTGATGATCCTATGGTGGTTCAACAAGAATCTAGTTTAGTAAGATTAGCGGTTGAAAATGTTGAATCTTTTTATGGATTTCGTTTACCCATAGTTGCAATTTTTCTTCAATATTCTGAAGATGGTAAATCTAGACCTGCTTCTGCTGGAAAATTTTGGTATAATCCAAACTTGCCTAATGTGTCTATATTGAGTTTAGATGATGAACAAAAAGTAAGAAAGCATCAAATGGAAGAAGGAAGATTTCCAAGAGATTATAGGGGAAATTTGATCTCCCTCCAACCCAGACTATTAGATAGGTTAGCTAAATATGCAGAACATAGATTTCGAACAACTGTTGCTCATGAAGTCACCCATCTATTCAATGCTCAATCTATCCCATATTTGGGACAGCATGTTAAATGGTTTGACGAAGGCTTAGCGGAATATGTTTGTATGAGATATCAACAAACAGATGGTGTGTCTTCTGTTGAGCAATTATTAGAAGAATCATGGAAACCAAGAGCGGTAGAGGCATTTGAATTACATGGTTTCGTTAATTTTGCGACTCCATTGAATTTATTTGAGTATCAGGTTTGGGATGATTTTACAAATCATAGAAAGTCAACAGAAGAATTTGAAAGATATGCGGAGATAGATCATTATGATTTAGCTCATCTTTTTATAAGATTCTTATTAGATGTTTTTGGAAAACAAGATAGATTGCATAAACTATTTAATGGAGATATTGAATTATCAAGTATTAATGATTTTGAGAGAGGATTTCAGAGAGTTTTTGATGCTTCTTGTATGGGTGTATTCTCATCTTGGCAAGATTGGTTGGGTGTAAAGAAAAGATAATAGAAAACTGCCCTCTTCAATTTTTAGGACTTCGGATTTATTGAAGATAACATATAGAATTTAACGAAGTTGATTCTTCCTTGATTTCTTCGTGGAGTTACATTTTGAGGCAACCCACAAATCGCGGAGCGAATGAACGAGAAACGGAGAAGTCGAGAAAATGACCAGTCCCTCACTGCGCGAATGCGATACTTTTGTTAAACAACCACAAAGTTTTTGGCTTTAAAACCGAAATGTTTATATATTTGATATATATCTGTAGTATAGGTGATATATATGGTACAAGCAATGATTAACATTTCAGAGGATACAAATCAAGTCTTGAATATAGTAAAAGCCAGATTTAACCTCAAAGATAAATCTGAAGCTATAGAGAAAGTAGTACTCGATTATGGTGAAGATATTCTAGAACCTGAGTTAAGACCCGAATTTATACAGAGAATTAAACGTATAGAGAAAGAAGGCAAATTCAAGACTTTTAAAAGCATAGAAGAATTACGGAAAGATATTGAAAATGCATAACTTCTCAGTAGAGGAAAATCTCAGAAAGATTATGAACAAGTTATCAAGGAAAGACCCCACCTTGTTCAAAGATCTTCTCGAAAAAATCGATGAAATATTACATTGCGAAGATGTTGATCATTATAAAAATCTAAGGCAGCCTTTACGACACCTAAAGAGGGTTCATATCAAAGGTCCGTTTATTTTAACTTTCAGATATATTAAAGGTGAAGATAAAGTTTTATTCTATGATTTTGATCATCATGACTGGATTTACAAATAAAGCCCTCCAATGATTGGTTCTTAACAGCCACTAGACAACCCTCATTCTTCAAAATTCCTGGTTTATAGCCTCTGAAAGCCTAAAATCAGGGGTACCACTGGACACTGGACAGAGAGCCATAAGGTATTTAAAGAAAGGTGATTTATAGGTATTAAGGTTGTTTTGAAAACAATCTACCTAGCTTCCTGGAGCGGTGTAATAACCTGCTCACCTCAGGGAAGTTTGAAATAAAATGCGAAAAGCAATAGGTGATATCTATGGCTAACCAGCCTGAAAAGAAGTTTAGTACCGGAGCCATTACGGCTACTATCTGGAAAAATAATGGCACCAGTAAGCAAAATGGAGAGTCTGTTGAATTTAGGACTATCCAGCTTGACCGAAGATATAAAGACAAAGAAGGCACTTGGAAGAGCACGAGTTCTTTAAGGTTAAATGACCTGCCAAAGGCATCTTTGGTCTTAGACAAAGCATACGAGTACCTTGTCCTGAAAGGACAGGGTGATAATTCTCCAGATGATGTATCTGTAGAAGATATAATCATGTAGGTGGTTTAGATGGGAAAGAAAAAAGGTGATGAACAAATGGAACAAGAGCTAGAAGAACCAGAGATGGAAGATTCTATCGAATCAAATGAAGATGCTAAGGAGGTAATTGACCTGCCGGGAGTAGGAGCAGCAACAGCCGAAAAGTTGAGAATAGCAGGGTATGATGACCTTATGTCTATTGCAGTTGCAACTCCGGGAGAGCTGATTGAGGCATCAGGTGTCAATGAAGCAATGGCAAAGAAGATCATTGCAGCAGCAAGAACATCTCTGAAGATGGGCTTTGAGTCTGGAGAGGATTTTTTAATTCGACGACAGAAGGTGAATAAGATCAGCACCGGCTCAGTTGCCTTTGACAAGATGGTTGGCGGAGGCTTTGAGACAGGCGCCATAACTGAAATCTACTCGGCATATGGTGGCGGTAAGACGCAGATTGCACACATGCTGGCAATCAATGTCCAAAAGGCATTTGATGATGCGGTTGTTGTCTTTATAGACACTGAATCAACATTCAGGCCTGAGAGGATAATCCAGATTGCCCAGGCTGCAGGATTAGACCCCCATAAGGTGCTGCAGAACATCAAGGTTGCAAGAGCGTATAACTCTGACCATCAGATGCTGTTAGCGGAAAAGGTCGAAGACCTGATAAAGAAACAGCACCTGAATGTGAAGTTAGTTATCGTGGATTCTTTGACTTCCCACTTCAGGGCAGAGTTCGTCGGCAGAGGAACATTGGCAGACCGGCAGCAGAAGCTGAACAAGCACATGCATGTCTTGGCAAGATTAGCTGACTTGAACAACTTATGCGTGTATGTCACCAATCAAGTCATGGCAAGGCCTGACATGTTCTTTGGCGATCCCACCGAAGCTATCGGCGGGCACATTGTCGGCCACAATTCCCAGACAAGAATTTATATCAGAAAGGGAAAGAAAGGAAGCAGGGTTGCTAAATTGGTTGACTCGCCTTCGTTGCCAGATGGGGAGGTTAGTTTCTACGTGACAGAAGGTGGCTTAAAAGATATTTAATTTCTTTCTTTTTTTGTGAGCAACATGGTTGATATACGAGAACATCCTGTTACCAGATCAGAGATAAGCATAATCGAGATCAAGGGAAAGGATGGCATCAGGTTTAAGGTTACGAGAAGAATACCTGACTTATCAGTGTCAGAAACTAGGATTTTCACGAGCAAGGAAGAAGCTAAGAGACAATTTAATGAATGGTTAGAATAACTCCTTCATTCTTGACTTCAGTGCCGAAATCAATTCAGGATCATTATACTGATAGATGTCGGGAATATCTAATGAGAGAATCCGTTTTTGCATATAGGCATCAGGAAATCTCCGGGAGATCTCACTTCTTTGGGCATCTTCCATAACGACAACGGCATCAGCCCATTGCAGCTGTTTTTTGGTAACTGGGTGAGAAGTGTAAAGACCAGCTGACTTTGTCTGAAACTTATCCTGGAAAAGGCGTTCCGCTGTCTTACTCCGGTTCTTGTTTTGGTTGCAAATAAAAAGGATATTCATGGACAATCCTTAGTACTCCAAACCATTTAAATTTTTCTATATCAGAAACTTACCATTTCTCTGGATGCATTTGCCATCAACGTACACTGCACCGCCTTTTCTTAAGTCTTTGATCATGTCCCAATGCAGGGCTGAGTGATTCTTGCCGCCGCCAACCTTGTAGGCCATGCCCAGGGCGAGATGCACTGTACCGCCGATCTTTTCATCGAAGAGAATCTGCTTGATAAATCTCTTGATGCCAAAGTTTGTGCCGATGCCTAGTTCACCCAGCATGCATGCTCCCTTATCCACCTTTATCATTTTCCGCAAAAAGTCCTGGTTCTTAGAAGCTGTTGCCTTGACCACTTTTCCTTTCTTAAATTCAAGCCGTATATCATCAATCTCCTTGCCGTATGCTGAAACCGGAAAATCATAATGGATATAACCATGAGTTTTTGTCTCAACCGGAGCCAAAAATACTTCTCCATCAGGCATATTTCTGCTTCCCAAACAAACCTGACCTGTTCTGCCCCTTATATCGAGGTAGATATCAGTATCTTCTCCCACGATATGGGCCTCTTTTCCTTTGTCCAGGACTTTCTTGAGCCTATTCTGGATTTTAGCCTGGTTTTTCCAGTCAATAAGGCAGGCACTGTAGACAAAATCCTCAAATTCCGGCAATGACATCTCTGCATCCTGGGCCAGTGCATTTGTGGGGAATTCGCAAATTACCCAATTGTCTTTTTTGAGTGTAATATCTGAGATCATCCTGGTCACTTTGCTGCGTAATGCTATTTTGCCTGGATCTATGCTGGTCAATTCTTTTGTGTTGAGCGGAGCTCCGATGCCGATGTAGCCATCAAACATCTTTGCTTCCAGCAAACCCAGTTTGGGCTTTGCTTTCAATTGTTCTTCAGAAGCGTACTTGTAATAGGTATATGCAGTTCCTTCGACATCTGCGTGGATCACTGGAAAAGCTCCTTTTAAAAGAATGAGCTTGGCTATCTCATTTATCAGATCCTTTGCTTCGTTGTTGCCCCTGATCTCAATCAAGCTACCTTTCTTGACTTTGATAGAATCATGCACCAATTGTGCAGCCAGTTTCTGTATGCGTGGATCCATTTACTTGATTCCCTGAGAACTTATTTATAAATGTTTGTTTAAAGGCTCAAGTTTACTTTGTCAACTTAAAGTCCATGCCTTGAGATGCCTAACCAAAACATTAATAAATTTTCATCATTTTTGGCTTGTTATGGGGGGACGCATAGAAAAGGATTCTTTTGGAGAACTAGAGGTACCTGCAGATGCTTATTTTGGCGTGCATACGGTTCGGTCCCAGCAAAACTTCCGGATCAGCAGGCTCAGATGGCATCCTGAGCTCATCAAATCTATAGCTATTTTGAAGAAAGCATGCGCTCAGGCCAATGTTGAACTGAAGATTCTCGATGCCCACAAAGCAGATGCCATCATCCAGGCATGCAATGAGATAATTTCAGGAAAGTTTTCTGATCAATTTCCCTTGGACATATTCCAGGCTGGCTCCGGCACCTCAACCAATATGAATGTGAATGAGGTGATCGCAAACCTGGCTCTTGAAATTCTAGGAAAAGACAGGGGCTCAAGAGAGATCCATCCCAATGATGATGTCAATAAAGGCCAGTCAACCAATGATGTTGTGCCTTCTGCCATAAGGGTTGCTTCTATCACCATGCTAGATGATTTAATACGGAATTTAGAACTTTTAAAAATGTCCTTCTATAAGAAATCAGAGGAATTCAAGGATGTCCTTAAATCAGCTAGAACTCACCTGCAGGATGCAGTTCCGATAACTTTGGGCCAGGAATTCAATGCCTACGCAACGGCTCTGGGAAAGCATCTGCAAAGACTTGAGGAAACTAAAAAATATCTCAGAGTTTTGGGCATAGGGGGAAATGCTGTTGGAACAGGGCTTAATACCCATCCTACATTCAGGAAGCTCATCATCAAGCATTTAGGGCATAATTTTGAAATGAGCAAAGATGCCATCGAAAGCACCCAGTTCCTGACTGACATAGCAGCCTTATCTTCTATCCTGAAATTGGCGGCAATTGATATCAACAAAATTGCAAATGATCTGCGTTTATTATCTTCCGGCCCTAATACCGGATTAAAGGAAATAAATCTGCCGCCTGTTGAGCCTGGCAGCTCAATCATGCCAGGAAAAATCAATCCAAGCATCGCAGAGGCAGTCAACATGGCTTGCCATCAGGTCATAGGGAATGATACTACTATAACTATCTCATGCGCATCAGGCAATCTCGACCTCAACACCCACATGCCAATTATAGGCCATAATATCCTAGAATCCATTGAGTTATTGTCTAATGCGGCAAAGACCTTTGCCGAGAAATGTGTTTCAGGCATAACCGTGAACAGGGATAAATGTAGTTTTTATGTGGAGAATTCCATGGCTTTGGCAACAGCCCTTAACCCCCATATAGGATATGACAAAGCTGCTGCAGTCGTCAAGGAATCTCTGCAGACAGGCAAAACAATAAAAGAATTGGTGCTGGAGAAAGGGTACCTGGACAAAAAGAAACTGGATGAAGTCTTAAACCCTAAAAATCTGACACGGCCTAATCTACTATGAAATTCCTCACCAAATACATCTCGATGCATACTGAAAAAAAGATCGCATTTATCAATATCACTGAAGAAGTTGAGAAGTATGTCAGGGAATCAGGTATCAAAGAGGGTTTAGTGCTGGTAAACCCCATGCATATAACCTCTTCTGTTTACATAAACGATGCAGAATCCGGCCTGATACAGGACTATGAACAGTGGCTCAGGAAACTGGCGCCCACTGATGTGCGTTTATACAAGCATAATCTCACTGGTGAGGATAATGCGTATGCCCATTTATGGAGAACCGTGATGGGAAGAGAGGTTGTGGTTGCTATAACTAAGGGAAAACTCGATTTTGGGCCCTGGGAACAGATCTATTATGCCGAGTTTGACGGGCAGCGGCTGAAAAGAGTCTTAGTTAAGATCATCGGCGAGTAAAAGCATAGCTTTATAAACTAAATCCCATTTTTTTGGCCCATTGCACCTCGGTGCAAGATCAAGTAAATTAGATAAGGTGAAACATTATGGAAAGACAAGGCTTTAGGAATCCGCCCGTAAATGTGGGCGATGAGTTAGATGTGTTGATAGAGGCTGTCGGCGAAAAAGGAGACGGCATAGCAAAGAAAGATGGGTTTGTTTTGTTCATCCCAGGCGTAAAGCAGGGTGACCAAGTGCATATCCGGATTTCGAAAGTGCTTCGCAAGGTCGGTTTTGCAGAAGTGGTTGGATCTACATCTTCTAAGCCGTCAAAAGCAGAGCCTGAGGAAGAGACGCAGTCTGAGGAAGAACAGCCAGCTGAAGAGGAGACCTCCTCAGAAGATTCTGAAGACTTCGGTGAAGACCAGTAAGTTTTTATATTTTTATTATTTTCTCCTTTTTTTATGAGATTGTTTATTGCAGTTGATTTTGAAGCATTGCACGCTGAATTTCAGAACATACAGGATCAGATAGATCCATCCCTAGCCAGGATGAGCAAGGCCAAGACCTATCATCTGACTCTTAAGTTTTTAGGTGACACTGATACTATTGAGGATATACAGGAACAACTCAAGAAAATAACATTTGAACCTTTTACCGTAAGGCTGGATACTGTCGGCGTGTTCCCTGACGAGTACAACATTAAAGTTATCTGGGTTGGCATCAAGCCGGAAGAGCAGATGAAGGAACTGCAAAAAAAGGTGGAGGATGCCTTGCCTGGATTCAAACAGGATTATAGGTTTCATCCGCACATAACGTTAGCAAGGGTCAAAGATTCATCATCGTTATTAGCTCAGCAACTACGACTTATCCTTGTTCCTTCTTGTCCGTGCAGGGTACATGAATTTAAGCTTGTCCAAAGTGTTCTGACATTAGAAGGACCAAGGTACAGAGACATACAGACCTTTTCGTAAGCTTTTTAAACACCTGGCCATTTCTGCATAGCATTACCGACGCTTTCAGCCTGGCTATGGGTTGATGGCAGCGCTGCTTGAGGTTATAAAAAAAGCAGAGGAGGATTACGATGGTAGAAGAAAATGCTAAACTATTAGTTCCGCAAGATACTTATCTTAAATCAGGAATCCACATAGGGACTAAATTCAGGACAAAATACATGGCTCAATTCATCTATAAGGTACGGCCGGACGGATTATCTGTCTTGAACCTTCAGAAAATTGACGAGCGGATAGGATTAGCAGCAAATCTTATGGCCCAATATGCTCCGGAGGATATCTTAGTTGTATCCCGCAGAGAGAACAGCTGGAAATCTGTCAAGGAATTCGGGAAAGTCACCAACATCAACGTGGTTGCCGGTAGGTATCCACCTGGCATGCTGACTAACCCTGAGCTGAAAATCTATAGAGAGATGAAGCTGATTTTTGTTACTGATTCCTGGCCAGACCGAAATGTGGTTGATGATGCCAATAAGGTTGGCATCCCGGTCATCGCCTTAGGCGACACCAACAACACCAGCAACAATATTGACCTCATCATCCCCTGTAATAATAAAGGAAAGAAGAGCTTAGGCATTTTATTCTGGATACTCGCCAGAGAATATTTAAGGAAAAGAGGCCTCATTGGGGAAAACGAGGAGCTCAAAGAAAGCATTGAAGATTTCTCAGATGAGATTTAAGAGATCGGCAATAGCTTTCTTCAATTCTTTTTTTTCATACAGCACTTTGTAGACCTGAGAAGTGAGCGGTAGATCAATATCCTGCTCTTTACTGAATTCATAGACTGCTTTTGCGGTGGTAATGCCCTCTGCAACCTGTCCTTCCATGGATCTGATGATATCCGGCATTGATTTTCCCTGGGCAAGCATCTTACCTGTTCTCCGGTTCCTGCTATGCTCGCTTGTGCAGGTCGCAATAAGGTCCCCTACGCCTGCAAGGCCGTAGATGGTCTTCTGTTTTGATCCGAAGTATCTGCCGAACTTGTTCATCTCTGTTAAGCCATACGTGATTATGGCGCCCTGCGCATTATCGCCCAATCCCAGGCCTACTGCTATGCCGGATGCAATTGCCACAATATTCTTTATTGAACCGCATATCTCAACTCCGATCAGGTCATCATGGGGGTAGACCTTAAAATAAGACCGTTCAATTGCCTGCTTCAGCTGTTCAAGGATTGCTTTTTCCTTTGAGGCAATAACCGTAGCTGTAGGGATCTTTCTGGCAACTTCTTCACAATGGTTCGGGCCGGAGAGCGCCGCAATCCTGGAAGTTTTGAGAGTTTCCTTAAGCACCTGGCTCATGCGCTTGTAGGTGCCAAGCTCAAGTCCTTTGGCTATAGATACCACTATAGCATTTTTTGAAATGACCGGAGCGAAAGATTCTGCAGTTGTGCGCATGAATTGCGAAGGAACAGCGAACACAACGCATTCAGCTTTTTCCGCAATATGCTTGTCATTAGTCAGATCAAGTGTTGGGGATAATGAAATACCTGGTAGAAACTTCTTGTTTTCTCTATCCTGTTGTATCTTCTGCAGCAATTCAGGATCTCTGATCCATAAAGAAACTTCATTTGTTTCAGCTAGTAAATTAGCTAAAGTTGTCCCCCACCCACCTGCACCTATGACTACAAATCTCATTTTAGTTGAACTCATAGCGCTGTTTTGCCAGCGCTGCTATCTTTTTCATGACTTTAGTAGTAAGCTTCCTTAAAATCTTTTTGTTATTTTCCTTACCATAGTAGGGGGAGAGATTGATGGGCTTCCCAATCCTTAAATCAGCCTTCAGCCCTAGACGGGGAATTTTCTTTCCTTTCGGCAGAATCTTAAATGTGTTAGAAACACCCATGGGCACTATGGGGACGTGCGCAGCAAGCGCTAGTCTTACTACACCAGTTTTTGCTTTATTCATCTTGCCGGTAGTGGTCCTGGTTCCTTCAGGATATATCATGATGAGGTCACCTTTTTTCAGAGCCTTGACTGCGATCTGCAGAGCTCTTTTTCCGCCTTTTTTCCTGTCGAGAGGAATGGCATTGAGGTATTTATGCCATTGTGTCTGGATAAAACCCTCAAAATGCTCTTTTTTTGCCAGAAATCGTGCGGCGCGCTCTTTTTTTAGAAGGTTTAAGCCTATGATAAAATGATCCAAATATGATGCATGGTTGGCGCAGAGAACTGCACCTCCTTTAGGGATATTCTCAAGACCTGAGCATTTTCCTCTCCAGGGCTTTATGAGCAAGCCTACAATGTGCCGTGTAATCTCAAAGCTCATTTTGCAAGTTTTAGTATCTCCTGCATAACTTTTACTGTTATTTGTCGCGGATTTTTATTTTTGAAAACAAATGGTTTTCCTATCTGAATAACCACGATCTTTTTTAGTCTGGGCAATGCAGTTCCCTTGGGCCAGACCCTAAAAGTTCCTTTTGTTCCGATGGGGACGACTGGTACATTGGCAGCAGCAGCCAATGAACCTATGCCGGTATGGGCTTTTTTTATCCTCCCATCAGGAGACCGGTGCCCTTCAGGGAATATACCTATCGGTTCTCCCTTTTGTAAATATCGGAGGGCTTTTTTATAAGCTTTTTTGTTGATGGCTTTCTTTTCTGAGCATTCATATACCCTCACTGGAATGACTCTGCCCCATTCAAGGAATTTCCGTAGAAAGAAATTTCTGAAATATTCGTCATTGCAGTAGATATGCACATATCGGTTAATTGTAGTAATGATTATCATAGGAAGGAGCAGGTCATCTAAGAAGCTCCCGTGGTTTGCGGCAAATATGAATGGCCCCTTTGGCAAGTTTTCTATGCCATTTATTTTTCTAATCCAGATCCAGCGTAAGGGGAAAAAAAGTTTTTTTGCTATCGGATACGCCATTATCGCACCTTTTTTAGGCATATGATGCTTATTACTGCAGCTACGAGGTAGATCAATTGCTCAACGGTAATACCTAGCAGGAAGCCATATTGGTCTGCTTCCTTGAAAAAACCCATAAGAAACCTCAGACTGCTGTACCATACCAAGAATGTCCAGAATAATGTGCCTTTCTTGTAATTTTTGTCCTTGAGGAACCACAGCAATCCAAAAATGGAGAGATTAGCAAGACTGTTATAGAGCTGGACCGGATGCCTGAATCCTTCATAATCAGGAAACTTAACTGCCCATGGAACTGAGGTTATCCTGCCTACCAGCTCTCCATTGATAAAATTTCCTATCCTGCCTAGCGCCAATCCGATCGCCAGAGGAATAACTGTAATGTCAGCCAGAGTGTAGAAATCAATATTTTTCTTTCTCATGAACAATTTAATTGCTACGAGGGCCCCTACCAATCCGCCTAAGAATATCAGGCCGCCATTCCAGACTGCAACTATCTGTAATGGATTTTCCCAGAAATAAGATGGGTTGTACAGCACATAAAATAGCCTTGCACCTGCCACCACACCCACTACCAGATAAAAGATATAGTCAGCAACCTCATCTCTGGACAGGCCAATTCCCTTTTGCTTGACTAAAGCGTTAATCATGAAGTATGCAATCACAAAACCCAATGCATAGAAAATGCCGTAGTAGCGTATCTCCAACGGGCCAATGTCCAACAGAGTTGGATTAATGTTGTGGACAAACATAGTATCACCCTTTTAACTTGTTAAAATCTGGCCAGTTTGAGAGGAGCTGGCCGCCATCAACAGCAATTACTTGGCCGGTGATGAAGTCTGCTGCTGGCGATACGAGGAATGATGTGCAGTATGCAATCTCTTTGGGATCTGCAAACCGGCGCAAGGGGATTGTTTCCTGCAGTTCCTGCATCATCTTCTTGTTGTTTATCATCTCTTCCTTGAAACCTTCTGTTACGGTGATGCCCGGCGCTATAGCATTGACTGTAATGTGGGGCGCAAGCTCGAGTGCCAGCGTCTTGGTCAGATTGATGACGCCTGCGCGTGCAGCACCGGAATGCGCAAGGCCGGGCGCTGCCTTGATAGCATAGATATGGACAATATTGATTATTTTCCCCTGCTTCATGTATTTTGCTGCTTCTTTGCAGCAGAACCAGGTACCATATAAATTTGTCTTCACCACTGCATCAAAGCCGTTCGTGGTTATGTCCTTGAATGGCGCGATGAACTGCCCTCCTGCGTTATTGACCAGGATGTCAATTCTGCCGAAGGTGTCAGCAACTTTCTTAAACAGACGCTGCACCTGGGACTCTTCCCTGATATCAGTCTGTATATAGACTGCATCGGATGAGACTTTCTTTATTTCCTCAATGCCCTTGCTGAGTTTTTCTTCTTTTCTGCCTGCTATGGCAATCTTTGCTCCCAACGAAGCTAATCCGAGCGCAATCTCCTTGCCGATGCCTGTTCCGCCGCCTGTTACGATGGCGACCTTTCCCTTTAGAATATTTTTTTCAAACATTTTACAGCGCCATGCCTCCGTCAACCCTTATGACTTCCGCAGATATATAGCGGGCTTGATCTGATGCGAGGAAGGCAACAAGGTTTGCCACATCTTCAATAGCCCCTAGTTCCTTCATTGCAATAAGTTCAATCATCTGCTCAAGCATCATGACCGGAATCTTATCCGTCATCGGGCTTTTAATCAGACCAGGAGCTATGGCATTTACGGTTATCTTGTTCTTACCCACTTCTTTTGCCAATGCCTTGGTGAAGCCTATGATCCCTGCCTTTGATGCAGAGTAGTTGCACTGGCCGAAGTTCCCACTGATGCCTGCAATGGAAGCCATGTTGATGATGCGGCCTCCTTCGGGGATTAAGGGCAGCACACAATGCGTCACATTGTAAACACTCGTTAAATTCACACTGATGACGCTGTTCCATTCCTCTGGGGTCATCTTTCTCAAGGTTCTGTCTTGGGTAATGCCTGCATTGTTTACTAGGATATCCACTTTCGGGAATTTTAACTTTATCTCTTCTACCATCTTCTGGATATCCTCAAATTTAGAGACATCTGCCGGAACTGACATCACCTGGACACCAAGCTTTTTTATTTCAGCTATGGTCTCTTCATTGGACTGCCGGTCATTCAGGATAATATTACATCCTTCTTTGGCTAACCTGAGTGCGATGGCTTTTCCAATACCCCGGGAACCACCGGTAATCAATGCTGTTTTTCCTTTCATAATAATCCCTCCTAAACCTGAAGTATCTTGACCAGGAACTTCGCCTGGACAACTTCAGTTCCATCTTGCTTCTTAATGCTGATGCTGCATACCAGGCGCTGCTTTTCTGGAATCCTTTCTGTCACCACAACTTCGCATGTTATGGTATCATTAATAAAAACAGGCGCAGTCAGCGTGATATCCTTTTTAAGGGCGATAACGACACATTCATCTGAAGTGAACATATCTACCAGGGCAACTGCAATGGTGCTCTCTGTTAGGAAGGCGTTTGTTGCCCTTTTGCCGAATATCGATTTCTTCATGCGCTTCTCATCAAAATGCACTGGGTTAAAGTCACCAATCAATTCCCCAAACTGTTTATTCAGCTCTTCAGTGATCTGCCTGGTGAAACTTCCCCTGTATCCAATCTTGAAATCATCGTATATCATTCATACACCTCTGAATTTTATTCCATACTGGATGATGCCTTGCGCACCATCAGACTGCATTCTGCGTAGGCATGCTACCACTTTAGAGCCAATCGCAGCAGCAGGAGTGTCCACAATCTGAGCTGTTACTTGCGGACCTTCGTCCAGTTTAATTATTGCAAGCATGAAAGGCATTGACGATTCATGCACTGTTGTTATGGAAACAATGGTGCCTTTTCCTGATAGTTCAACTGGATTGGTGCTGTTCCTGCAGGCAGGGCATGCTTTGCTGCTTGGATACCATGTCAATTTGCATGCATTGCAGAAGCTACCCGCTAATGCTGACCTGTTGTTTCTCCATGCATAAGGTATGCTAATCATTTTTTGAATATGTTCACCACTGAAAGCCTGCCTGTTCCGGCGAGAGAATGGGTCAGACCATGTTCTGATGCTTTTAGACGGCTGAGGACATCAATAGCCTGGCGGACACCGGTAGCAGCAACTGCGTGGCCACACGCCTTCAATCCTCCGCTGGCATTGATCATGTCCTTATTCTTTTTTATGAATCCCCATGCTTCACCTTTCTTGGCAAAGCCCAGGTCTTCCACGGCAAGCAGCTCTGAAATCGGATAGATATCATACACTTCTGCTTTAGAGATCTTCATGGAAATCTGTTTTGCACATTTCTTTGTTGCATCCAATGAAGTCAGGGATGCTCTTTGGGCAGTATTTTCATAATCAGTTGCAATTAAACTTGCAGTGAAATGTCCCTGCACCTTGTAGCTGGATGCGCTGTCAGGATGGCACATGACAACCGCAGCAGCGCCATCAGAATGCGGTGCACACTCTAACGTATGGATGGGGTCGGCAACCATCGGACTTTGGAGAATCGCTTCTGCTGAAAGTTCTGATGCAAACTGCGCATAGGGATTTTGCATCGCATTCTTATGATTTAGCGAGGCAACTGATGCCAGATCAGCTGGCTTAATCCCATACTCATGCATGTATTTTTGCGCCATAAGCGCAAACTGTGAACTTACGGTAGCTCCCTGGCTTTTTTCCTCGGTCGGAAGTGAAGAAATATTATTGAGGTGTGTTCCGGTAAGGTCAGTTGCTTTCTCCACACCGAGGACTATTGCACATTTGCACTGGCCTGACATAATAGAAGCCGCAGCCTGCCGCAGGGCCATAGCTCCTGAGGCGCCTTCCTCATTGATGCAGGCAGTATTGTCGATATGCAGCTCTTCACCGGTGGCATGGTGATACACATTTGCCACAAATGCAGCGTCAACATCTGTAAGGTCAAGTTTTTCCACAACTTTGTAAATAAGATCAGAGATATTCTTATCCCAGAGCTGCCCGAATTTTATCAATGAGGTCTGGATGATGGGGATATTCATCGTAACAACCCCACACATTTGCTATAAGCTGCATATCCCACATATTCCTTCTCATCAACATAGCTCTGTGTTGTTTTCTGTTTTATTTTTTTGATCTGGTCAGTAACTTTAAACACAAACGAATCTGAGCCTGCGCCGCTTCCGAATGAGGTGACCAGTATCCGTTCGCCTGGCTTTGCCTGATCCAGGATGTGGGTAAAGACTAGGAGGGATGCTGCAGAGTAGGTGTTGCCGATCTTTGAGACCAACAAGTTCTTTTCTATCTTTTCTTTGGGCAGGCCAAGCAATTTGGCTGCTTTCAACGGGAATTTCCCATTAGGCGTATGGAATGCAAAGTGGTCAATGTCTTTTTCAGTGAGGTCCAGTTTTTCCATCATCATCCGAGTACAAGCAACTACATGCTTGAAGTATGCTGGTGTTCCAGTAAATTGCTCTGCATGGCTGGGAAATTTCTGCAGCTGCCTTCTCCAAAAATCAGGGGTATCTGTTGCATAGGAACAGGTTCCTTCCAGCTCAGCCATCACCTTTTCCTTGCCGACGACAAATGCTGCAGCGCCTGCCGCAGCACTGTATTCCAGGATATCTCCCGGAGCTGCCTGGGCTGTGTCTGACCCAATCGCAAGGCCCGATTCAATAAAGCCTGCTTTGACAAGGCCTAAGCAAATCTGCAGTGCAGCAGTCCCTGCTTTGCACGCAAATTCGAGGTCAGCAGCCGAATAGTTGGGGCCAATGCCTAATGCTTCACCTACAATTGTAGCATTTGGTTTGACTGCATAAACCTTGGATTCAGATCCACAATAAATTGCGCCGATCCTGCTTTTATCTATATCCTTAATCGCAATGCGCGCTGCTTCAACACCCATAGTCAGGCTGTCTTCATCAGCTGCCGGAACTGATTTTTCTTCAATAAGGATAGATTTTGGTATAGAAGGATCTGCATTGTTCGCTTTGGCAATCTCCTCTGCCTTTATCCTATATTTGGGGATGTACGCCCCATACCCTGTTATGCCGATCATCGTTTTTTGAGGATGTTAACGGTAACTGTAGCTCCTGCTCCTCCAATATTCTGGGCAAGGCCAATCTTAGCATCTTTAACTTGCAAGTCTTTTGCTTCCTGCCTCAGCTGTTTTGTTATCTCATATATCTGACTTATTCCCGTAGCGGAAACCGGATGACCTTTTGCTTTTAAGCCTCCGCTGGTGTTGACGGGCAATCTGCCATGCAGGGAAACTGTGCCGTCGCGGATAAGCTTCGAGCCTTCGCCTTTCTTGCAGAAGCCCATATCCTCATATGCGATGAGCTCTACTA
>Ga0209542_10002611_pt1 | contig 39951 bp, 45 predicted proteins | sample RifCSPhighO2_01_FD_184028 | JGI IMG/M metagenome (GOLD analysis project Ga0209542, IMG submission 184028) | Soil microbial communities from Rifle, Colorado - Rifle CSP2_plank highO2_0.1 (SPAdes) (version 2) | ecosystem: Environmental > Terrestrial > Deep subsurface > Rock core/Sediment ... | reverse complement strand
AGTGAGGAAGAGTTGAATGAGATTCATTCCTTTCTCAATGACCGACCGAGAGAAATCATTGGCTTTAGAAGTCCGATAGAGTATTATCAAAGTCTAACGAGTGTCCTACTTGAGGGGTAGCGGGAGGAATGCTAACCTACTTATATTATAACATAGCTAATATCAAAAAGTCAAGTCAAATTTAAGTTAATTCAGCGATTATTTTCTTTATATTTTTATCGAAAATCCATATATCGCGTATTTTGGCTCGCATTTCTTGATGTTGTGGGTAACCATAATCAACTGCCCCGTTCAATAAATCTGAGAATTCTACATTTAAAAGTACTGTGAGCGATTCTTTTATATCGTTGTATTTTTCTTTTGTAATACCTTTTTCCATCATTTCTTCATAAAATACATGGGAAGTATAGAAGTGGAAAAGCTCATGCATAATAGTTCTATTGGGATGCTGACTCTGTATGTAAACAAAGAAATAGTTCTCTTTAGTATTGTAGGAACAACGTTCATTGGTAGTTAGATATGCAGTAACTTTTTCATAGGGATATTTTATACCAAATATCTTTTCAGTTCTTTCGATAAATCTATCATGGATAGACTGCCAACTACTTTCAATATCAACAAGGATGAATGATATGTCGAGATTTGTTGTATATTTTTTAATAAAATCTTCTATTAAATTAGGCTTGAAATTCTGGCCATACTTTTCAATATAGAGTTTATGAAAAGATGTATGTTCCTTATTATTTACCGATTTGAGCGTCGTTATGAAGTTCTCAACATCTTTACCAATATCGTAAACAAAATCTATTTTCATCTTACGGATTCAGGCGTTTGACGTCGCGAGGGAGATAGGTGGCTTCTCGGACGTTAGGAAGGTTGAGAATCTTCATGATGAAGCGGCCTGGGCCAATACCAGCGCCACCGTGTGGCGGACAGCCGTAACGGAAGAAATTTAAATAATCCTTAAGTGGCTCGAGATCCATCTTTTTCTCTTTGGCTTGTTTCTCTAGAATTTCTGGCCTGTGTTCTCGTTGAGCAAGAGTGGTCACTTCAATACCACGATACAAGAGATCCGCCCTTCGACTACGCTCAGGGTCATTTTCTAATGACATATGATAGAAAGCACTTTTCGACTTGTGATATTCGGTAATGAAAACAAACTCGTGATTATATTCTTTAAGAACATGTTCTGAAATAGCACGTTCTTCTTCTGGCGAGAGATCGTGTTCTTCTGAAGATTCAATACCAATGCCTGCTAGAATTTTCTTCGCCTCAAGTATGGTGATTCTAGTAAATGGCTGGGCCGGCACTTTTATATTCAGATCTGGAAACTTTTCTAAAAGCTGTTTGAAGCCAGCAATAATCATCCCCTCTTCCGCATCCATGATATCGTTGTGATCTTTTATATAGGAGATCTCGAAGTCCCAACCAGTAAACTCCGTCATGTGTCTAGTAGTAAAAGATTCTTCCGCCCGAAACACGGGAGACACCATGAAAACTTTTTCGAAACCGGCCGCCATAGCCATCTGTTTATAAAACTGTGGAGATTGCGCGAGATATGCCTTTCTATCAAAATAATTAACCTCGAAAACCTGTGCTCCGCTTTCAGATGGAGTCGACATAAAAGCCGGAGGATAAAGTTGGATAAAGTTATTCTCATCCCAGTATTTGCGCCAACCCTTTTCAAACTCTGTCCAGACTTTAAATATTTTCGCTTTCTCTGGTTTTCTCAAATCAAGCCAACGGTAATCAAATCTAGTAGGTGCTTCTGTATCTTCATCAGAACCCTTAACTACCACAGGGATGGGTAGCTCCGCTTCTGCTTTAGATAAGACTTCTATCTTCTCAGGATGCATCTCGGAGCCTCCAGGAGCCTGTGGAGCATCTTTCATCTCCCCTGTCGCCCGTATCACAGATTCGAGAGTCAAGTTCTTCGCAGTCTCAAATTCTGGGTTATCTGCCATAACCACAACCTGAGTCAGCCCAGTCATATTACGAACAACAATAAAGATAATTTTTGATTGAATTCTCAGCGCGTGAACAAATCCTTGTATCATATTAGTCATTATGGATTAACCCGACTTTCTTGCGGACTTCTATCATTTTCTCATGCACAATTTTTCTCATTTTTTTTCCTCCTTCAGCAATAATTTTCTCTACCTCTTTGTCTGACCACTCTGCCCGTCTGGCTACTAAGGGATGGATAAAATCTTTGAGATCTTTGATCAACTCGAGTTTAAGCTCTTTGTAACTCCCCTTCTTTTCTTCGTATAATTTCTTTAATTCTGACTCAGGCTTAATGAGCTTATGGATTTCGTAGACATTCTTTGGTATATCTTGTCCCGAATCAGTGACAATACTCATCACCGCTTTCTCAATTTCTACATCACTAGCAAAGAGCGGAATAGTATTGTTATAACCTTTACTCATCTTCTGTCCGTCAATACCAGGCACGGTAGCCACATCTTCCAAGATTAAAGGTTCTGGAATTCTAAAAGTTTCTCCATATATTCTGTTAAATTTTTCTGCAATATCGCGAGCAATCTCTATATGTTGTTTCTGATCCTTCCCCACCGGCACCACATCTGCATCATGAACCAAAATATCTGCCGCCATTAACACCGGGTAATCGAAGAGGCCAACATTCGGTTCTTTGCCATTAGCCACAGCGTCCTTATAAGCATGAGAGCGCTCTAAATAAGGAACGGTTATAAGACAATTGAAGATCCATGCAAGTTCCGTCACATGAGGCACATCTGACTGATAGTAAATAGTGGTTTTCTCCGGATCTAGGCCAATGCCTAAGAAATCCTTTACCACCTCCTTCGTAGTACTCACAAGTTCAGCTTGATCCTGGACTGTAGTGAGAGCGTGTAGGTTGGCTATGAAAATCCTCGACTCATAAGAATCTTGTAGATCCACAAACTGCTTCATAGCCCCGAAGTAGTTGCCAATATGCGGCCTCCCAGTCGGCTTAACCCCTGAAACTAGTATTTTCCTTGCTGACATACCCCCTATAGTACCAATTTCTAGTTACTTAATACACTTCTGCCCTTAAATACTTTTTGAATGAGTCTAGCCAATCCAAAAGCGATTAAACCAAGAATAATAGGGAGATAGATATGTCGGAGATCTCCAGAGGCGAAGAATAGAAAAGGCGGAACTAACAACCAGCCGGTCCATTTATTTCTATTTCCAAATCCGAATGATTGAAAAAGTAGGGTTGTAAAGAAAATATAAGCAAAAGGAATACCTGCAATCACAACTAGTCCTTCTTCAGAAATTGGAAAAAATGATCTGTCATATAATGGAGAAAAAGTATTATATACATAACCAAAATATTCAGCAGTAAAATAACTCAAAACTAGAACCACAATGAGCAATACTAAGTTTTTAATAAAGTTACTCATAAGTTAGTTATTGTCTATTAAATATTTTAAATCTTCTTTTAGTAAGTCATAAGCTTCGCTATTTATTTTACCCTTTTTCAGGAGTAGATCCAATTCTTTTTCTAACAACTTCAGAAGGATTTTATCTACTTTTGGCTCAAATTTACCATTTCTCTTCTTCTCAAACTTTATAATAAGCTTGGCTTGCTGTATGAGACTATCCCTCACCTTCTTGTCAGTAATCCAGCCTAGATCATATGCGCCGTTAATATCCGCGATTATGACATCTAAGGTAACCTCCCTTTCAGATTCTAGATTCTCTGGGTCGGAGTTGTCTATATCTACACTTAAGTTTGTAACCTGATTTGGAGCCGTAATGCCGGTAACCTCTGCTGTGGTAGCAAATGCGTCTGTAATATAGCTTGTCAAAACTTCATACTTCCCACCACTACCCATACCTTGAAGCTCAATCTTATACTCACCATCTAGTGGATTGAGGATGGTTATATATTCGTCATTTGTTTTATATCCAGAGTAGAATGCGAACGGTATTTCGTTATATTCTCCTCCAGTCTGAAAGTTTTTCCCCATTCTATTACCGTCTGGATCAGTAACAACAAAATCAATAGGTGAAAGAAGTTGCAGCAACAGAATAGTAGGACTAATATTAAATCCATTATCAATATTTGATACAGAGGTATCCCCTGTTAAGATATTAAAGACTCTATTTTCTGAAACTGTTGGGATTCTATTGTGAGATGCTGAGATTAATTCGCTTACTACTCCATGCATAAATGAGCTTAGATTTGGTACAGTATTATCGCCTACCCCCCTTTCTAAGCCACTATCTCCTATTAAAGCCCCGAATCCTTCTGGCTCTCCATGTTCCCAAAATAGTGAGTTTGTGGTAGTTATAACTCTTATTCTTTCAATTGTTTCATTACCAACTGAACCAACAATATTTGTAATATTTACACCAGAATTAAGAAGAGTAGAAATATTATTATTCATATTCTCAAGAAAGGTGTTCCTTGGATAACCACTTGGGTATTCTCTTAATGAACTGAGGCCTCTGTCTTTAATGTAATCAAAAATGGGTAGTAATTCTTGTAGAGAAAGAATTGGTTTGTTCCTAATATAGTCAAAAACAGTCAAGTAACCGTTTCTCAATGCCTGAGCTACAAAAAATGATTCTCTTAATACACTATTGAAGTCAGGAGCAAATTTTCCTGCTTCCCATTGTAAATAGGCAGTAGGTGCGCCTTGATGTGGAACTCCTAAGAATACAAGCCGATCAATATCATCGTCATAGTCGACTGATTGAATGTAAGATCGTGCAACTAGCCCTCCCATCGAGTGTGCCACTATATCAACCTTATTACACCCACAAATCGCCTTTACTACGGCAATTTTTACATCAAGTAAGTGTGCAGTGGAAACATTAGAATTCCTCCATTCATAAGGGAAGGTGAAGAGATCAACCCCTTCTTCGTACCCATTAGCTATCAGTGTAGCAATTAGGTCATCGTAAGTATGCAAGATTGGATCAATGACAAGTTGACCATTTTTATACGCACTTCCCATAATCCCTGGAATAATGACAACCGGGGTAATTTCTGGCCCCTCATCATTTATTGTGAATCGGATTGTTTCAATGAAAAACGCTTCATCAAAAGCATAAACTACCTGTCCAAAAATAGACGCGAACCAACTTTTATACCAAGGGGCTTTTGTGGGGAACGAGTTTTCGTCAAGATAAAAATCAAATTCGTATTCGCCAGCTTTCTCCCAAGCGAGTTCGTCAATACCAGATTCTCCTCCGACATCAGTTATTAACTCTCTCTGTGATGTCACAGGATCAATAAAATAAAGAGTGCCTACTGCGCCAAATTCTGCTAAATCAGAAGTAGCTATAATCTCCTTCTCCTCACCAAAAGGAACCTCATATTCACCTCCATCTTCTATAATTAACTCATAAACAACGGTTGACGTTGTGTAATCGATGGTAGTCCAGATAAGTCTTGACGAAGCTGCATAAACCTGTTGAGAAATAAAGCCCGAAAAGAGAATAGCTATTATGGCAGAAGGCAATGATAGCTTCTTCATGAAGGTACTTTAGCATGGGTCAAATAAAAAGCAAAAATCACCTATTCTCTTATTCGTACGAATAAGTATATACCAAGTACCCACAGATATAGTTAGGGTGTGATTAAAGGAAGAAATTGAAAAATATATAAGCAAAAATAATGAGGACAAATAAAGAGGTTACGGAACCTATTGATATGCGGAATCGTGATTTATCGAGCTTACCCTCCCTTTCCAAGCAAGTCATCACTATAATAAAAGTCCCAAATGTAAGAATACCAAGAGAGCTTAAAGATTTGAAAATTATATCTTTATCCCTGATAACTTCCCAAATAGCTAATATACCTGTAAATGCAAGTAGGGACACCGAAGCAATAAGTATCGTTAGAGTAATTACACGTACAGATTTCCACATGGGATTTGGGGTGTCCAAGACTACAGCATTATCACTAGTAGAACGGCCTTCGAGCAACCTACCTGCAACCATTATAATAATCGCAACGAGAGCGAGCATGCCCAATGTTTGAAAGGACTTCTCAATCACGTCTTTATCAAAAATTTCCCAAATACCCATCACTGCTATTATTGATAAAACTGAAGTGGCACCTATCAGAAATAATGCTGCCCACTCTTGTATTATTTTCATATCTTTAGTATAATAACTAATTAATATTCTCTTATCCACACGACCTCTTCACTCTAACATTCTCAAGAGTGTTGGAGTGATTTAATAAAGATGGCGAAGGTTTTGCCATATGGGGAGAGTGTATGCTCTACTGTTCTCCCTACATATCGTTTATTAACAAGACCAGCTTGGACCAGACGTCTAGTATGTTCAGACGCCGTTTTCTCATTCATTCTAAGTAACTCAACAATTTCTTCCAAAGTAAGTGCTTTTTTCTCATTAAGAAGCAGGATCATCTCAATACGCCAGTGATTGGCGACACCTTTTAAATACCTTTCCAATTGCTTTGCTGTCTTAATGTCTTTTCTCATGAATATAGCATACAATACTCCAACACTCTTGAGAATGTTGGAGTATTGATACTAATGTTTTTTCTGATTTTTTATGGTAGATATTTTTCCACCAACCGCACGGATAAAATTTCGATGCATGTCGTTAAGTTCATCAGAAGAAATTATGGAAAAAATATTATCCGCTGTTTCTGACATCTCACGGAAATCGATATCTTTTTTAAGCACCTCCGGATGCACCTGAAAAGTCTGCTTGTTCCAACCTAGAAGATAAAGGCCTGATAATGAGCGCACACGTGAAAGGGCCACATAGCCCTGACCAAATTCGAAAACATCGGTGAGATCCATAGCTGCCGCATCAAGACTCATACCCTGACTTTTGTGCACAGTAATAGCCCACGCAAGCCGCAAAGGTATTTGAGTAATACGTGCCCTGACAATACCGTTCTCCTCGACAGTCCAATCCATTGACTCCGCTACAATATTTTTCCCACTTTTTGTACACACTGTCGGAAATCCATAAGAATTTAATTCCTTGATTTCCCCTAAGGTACCGTTAACAAATCCGGCTTTTGGATTATTTTTGGTAAACATTACTTTAGCACCAACCTTAAGAGTCAGAACTTCTGGCGAGAGACAACCCTTTTTGAGTGCGGTAACAAGAAGTGGCACCCCTTGATCCGTCATTTCAAAAACTTGTTCTCCCTCGAAAAGTTTTGCCAACTCTTCATCATTAACTCTGTCTACATCCTCATTGTGTGAGAAAAGGCGTGGAATGCCATTCGGTATTTTTTCGTGTGTTATCTTCCTCTTTTCTATATGAACATGGTGCGAATTATCATAACTATTGCTACGGATTGCAGAGAGTACTGAAAGAAAATTGCTATCTTCCTGACGATGTTGCTCGGTTAAATAACAGACGATAAAATTGGTCTTATGCCAACATGGCGCATCATAGGCAAAGCGTTGTATCGCCTCCTCCATTAAAACTTTTTGAGGATTAGTATTATAACTACGTACTATTGGTGGCAACTGGAAAAAATCCCCTACTAGGACTATCTGCAGCCCACCAAAAGATTGGTTATCTTGTTTGATTTCTCGACAAACCGCCTCCACCATAGCTAGAGTACCCGGACCCAGCATGGAAACTTCGTCTATTATTAAAACTTTAGTCTTGCTTATCCGTTTCGCAATTCGTTCATTTGAAGCAATATGATCTAGTTCATATTGATCGAGCTTACGCTTGATACCAATACCACTCCACGAATGAACTGTCATGCCACCAATATGCGTCGCGGCAATACCAGTGGAAGCAGTAATGGCTGGTTCAACACCTTGAGCACGTAAGTACGAGACGTATTGATTTACTAAATGTGTTTTCCCTGATCCAGGTTCTCCTGTGAGAAAGACGTTTGCTCCGGTTTTTAATATTTCAAGCGCTTGCTTCTGAATCATCAGAACAGTATATCAAAACGGACATCTTTTCTCTGACATGCCCCTAATCGACATACATCTATAACCTGCTACAGCGTGAGTTAGATGTAGGTAATATTAACAAATACGCAAGAATAGTTTTTGCGTAGCCAATTGTGTTAAAATATATCCATGAAAATAATCCTCGTAGCCACCGATTCTAAAGCTAAAAGTATAGTGTTCGTGTCAGATACCGGACAAGTGTTTTCTTTGGAGGAGACAAAGAGCTTGATAAGTGACAAAACATTAGAAGATGTATATATCGTTCGCAGCAAATACGGAGAGTATATCCGCTCTTCTCCAAATAATATCACTGAAGATAACGTCGATGTTCTTTCCATTTACGGACGAGAAATTATTTCATACATAAATCAAACAAAACACGCTGCCAGTACACCGCCAATAAGCAATTATCTGGAACGATACTTAGCCTCTCTGGAAGATGGCAAGCCATTTATTGTTCCTATTGGACAAAATAAGGTCCTTGTCGCAGATATAAAAAGCAAGTTTATTCCTCATATTTCTCTCATTACCACAGCAGCAAAAGAATTCACTGTGGATAGATATCTGCTTGGAGCGATTCTTATTGATGAAATTGCCCGTTTACATCCTTTCGAAAAAATTCTCGATCTCTTGGGTCTCAAAATTCTTGGCAGAAATGTATCGGTCGGTGTGGCACAGGTAAAACTAGAGACAGCCAACAGTCTGATCAAAAGAGGACTGTATAATCCAAATCCCAACGATAAAGAATTGCCGTTTTCAGGAACATTGAGTAATAAGAATCGTGAGCATCTCTACCAGTATGTCATCCAGCCGAAACATAATATTCGTTTTGCAGCAGCATTTATTCGATCTCTCATTGAGGTGTGGGCCACTCACACTGACATCACGAAACGACCCGAAATCATCGCGACTTTCTACTCTATCGGCTACGGTAACCCGAAAGTGAATCCGGTGGCATCTAAAGCAGGTACACAAATTATAGAAGAATTTTATCCATTGGCAAAGAAATGGTTAACCGATATATAACACGATCTAACAAAGTGCGTGTATTCATATGGATAGCGCTCATTATGCTCGGTGCCCCTCTTTTGAGTGTAGCACTTATTCTCGGTCTCTTTTATGCAACGGTACCACTTCACAATCTATCACTCTGGCGTATGGAGCGAGTACTTGCATTATCAATAACACACCCTCTTAATTCAAGTGTTGTTGAGCGTCACTCGTTTCTGGGAACACGTTACACCAATACATCTGAATGTACCTATGTCGCTGGAGAGTTCCGATCGACGTCCCTTTCACGCCAAGAATTATTAACAGTATATAAGGATGTTACGGTCGATATCTTCGGTTTTACTCACACAATGCCAGTGCATGTAGTCATCGCCGAACTCGACGCACCACTATCACTTGATGAGCCTGCGACCAACTGGGTAGTTAACTTCGCACAAAGTATCGGTACAAACATAACTGGCACTACCTACTACCTTGTCTATTTGTACGAAAAAGGTCGTTTTCCATGGGGTGACTACCGTTGTATAGAGTGAGAGTCTGAAACTCGCGGTAATGTGAGTCTGAGCCGTTCGATTAGAATTATCAAGAGAATTAGCAAGGACCGTCCTTGCCAAACACTTGCTAAACAATTTCATCACTCTGACATTCTTGAGATTGTTGGAGTGTTGTAAATTTGATTTAGATTTATGAGACAGGCAACTCGAGGTAGAAAGTGGAGCCTTTGTTCAGACCCTCGGATTCGACCCAGACGCGACCTTTGTGGGCATCGACAATGCCTTTGACAATAGAGAGGCCGAAACCGGTTGAGTTGACGTTGATTTTGGCCGAATCTTTATCCCTACCACCTTTGGTAAAGAGTTTCGCTTTCACCTCATCGGATAAGCCCACTCCAGTATCATGAACAGTAAATAGTATTTTTGAGTTTTTAGTAGATAGTTGGAGGTTGATAGTCCCTTTTTGGGTGTAATTTATAGAATTATCGATAAGATTCTTGACCGCTTCTCTAAGTTGGTTAGCATCCCCTTTCGTATGATAGTCCCCATCTTTGATCTCCACCTCGTACTTGAGTCCTTTGTCCTCGGCCAGAGCCTTCTTCCCTTCAATCTCGCCACTGACTATTTCTTTCATATCTAGAGGTTGCATATCGTAAGTAAATGTCCCTTTCTCAATATCCGATGCTCGTAGAATCTGTTGGACGAAATCCACCCCCTCTTTAATATCCGACTCACCTGCAACAAGCATCTTTTTGGCCGCCTCTGTCACCGGTCCATATTCTGGCCCAGTAAGAAGTTCGGAGAAGATAATACGTGCTTTACCGAAATAACCCTTAATCTGGTGATTGATGAAGTGGATAAGTGTAGCTTGCCCTTCATTGGCCTTCTCGAGTTCCACATTCAATCTCTCAGCCTCCTTGTTGAGACGAACAATTTCTAGGTTCTGCTTATACATCTTTTCCGTCACATCCTTATACTCCTCTGGAGAGATGGGGTTTGTAGCCTCGTTTACCATAAATATGATTACCTCAAACTCGAAGGCACTTCCGAAGAAGAAAGACTGACTAATAAGGATGCGGCAGCGTCCTTACAAACCTCCTTTGATGCCCTACCGAATAGATGTTCATATTGACTGACCAAACTGTTGATGACTGTGGGTGCGTTACCATCAATTGAAACGGCACCGCTTTTCTGGTCAATTATGTGGAGCCCATGAACTTTAGCTGCTTGCGACCAAGCTAAAGGCCCGATTATTAACTCTTGTTCTTTGATTATTTTTACCACAATTTGATCTATCGTAGACATGATAATAGTTCTATATTAAGCACTTTCACTTCTCCGCGTATCGAGCATCATTATCCCCATAGACAATACGAACATGGCTGTAGTAAATAATAAGTCAACCCAATCTGCTGGACGCCAAGTTCCTAACGTAGTCAGATAAGAAAATAGAAAATCAGCACAATATAAGATGACAAAGCCAAAGAGAATAATATAAATAGATTTTTTATAGACGCCACCGAAATAGTTATATGAGAGTCCATAGACTAGTGTCGCTAGAGTTAAAATCAGTACATCGCCTATAGGATAGGCTAGATCAAAGAAAATTTTGAGAAGACCTTGGTCTGATAGATCGATAGCTCCTCCACGAGCGACAACTACAAGAAGGTAGTACGAGATTATTATTACCAGAAGTGGAATGAGAAGAAATATCGCTTTGCCCTTGGGTGAACGTAGACCGTATTTGACTCCAGTGGCTCGAGAGAGATTTATGATCCCTATTATCCAAAGCGGTAGGCTTAATACATATCCTACATCTGCCAATGATGGATAGGGTACTTCTATTTGTAGTAAATAATTATAAATGCCGGAAAAAATATAAGTCCCTAATCCCCAAGAGATCAGACCGAGAGAAAGAAACATAATTGCCCTACCTACCGCACTCTTAAATGAGCCCCATCTTTTGGCGATAAATAAGCCGCCGATACCACCAAGAACTGGTATGAAGCCCAAAAAGAGAACGCCGTATAGGTCAATGATTGTAGAATCAGTGACATTAAATAGATAGACCCAAACCACTACCAACAAGGCAAGAATATAGTCAAGTATTAAGACTTTCTCCACGAAATTTATCTTCATATTTAGTGTCTATACTACCACTTATGTCATTATTATTGTACTATATAATCTTCATTGTCCATATGCATAAAAAAGGTAACCTACCGAGAAGACCTGTATACATTTTGGGCCTTAATTTCGCATATCATGAACTTGCAGCCTGTCTTGTGAAAGACGGCAAGCTCGTCGCAGTTGTGGAGGAAGAAAGATTCAATCGCATAAAAAGAGGGAAAAAGGCACTTGTAAGTAACCCTGACACCCTGCCAAAGCAGGCTATCAATTACTGTCTTCGTGTTGTAGGAATTACCTTCAAAGATATTGCCCATATTGGGCTTGCCTTCGCACCCGAAGATCGTTTAAAAAATATTAACTCAGATAAGTATTTTACTGATGGGGATTGGGGTAGCGAAAAAGGAGAGAAGTTGTTCTATAAAAAAATAAAGCATGTGCCTTCTCTTCTAAGTAGGATGGCCGGGAGAAATATGAAGAAGAGGGCAATTTGGATTCCTCACCATATCTGCCATGCAAGTAGCTCCTTCTTTGTTTCTCCATTCAATGAATCAGCCATTATATCTGTCGATGGTATTGGAGAGTTTTCATCAACATGGATGGGAATCGGGCAAGATAATCATTTAAAAGTCGCTAGAGAGATTAGTTACCCTAATTCTTTAGGTTTTCTATGGGAAAAGTTTAGTAAGTATTTAGGATTTACAGAATATGATTCGTCAAAAGTAATGGGACTTGCTGCTTATGGTAAATCGAACAGATTTCATGAGAAATTCCAAGCTATAGTTAAATTTCTTCCAAGTGGAGAATTCTCAATTGATAACAATATAATGCGTTTCCGTATAAATGATTTCAGTCAGTTAGAGAACTTGTTTGGTGTTAAGAAGATTAATACCCCAGCCGAGATAAAGAGAGACCAAGAAGATATAGCAGCAGGACTACAGAAAATTACTGATGATGTCATTCTGCATCTGGCTAAGTTTATCCGGAAAGAAACAGGGTCTAAAAATTTATGTTTAGCTGGGGGGGTGGCATTAAATTGCGTTTCGAATCAAATACTGATGAACAGTTCGCTATTTGAAAACATTTATATACAACCAGCTGCCAACGACGCTGGTACAGCTCTAGGTGCTGCATATTATATTTGGAATCAAGTACTCGGAGGTAAGAGATCTTTCGTTATGGAACACGCATACTGGGGCCCGGAATATAGTGACAAAGATATTCGAAAAACTCTAGACCATGAAGGACTGAAATATAAGAAAGATAAAAACCTAGTTCATGATGTGGCAGCACGCATAGCAGAGGGAAAGATTGTGGGATGGTTCCAAGGTAGGAATGAGTGGGGACCTCGTGCCTTAGGTAACCGATCTCTTCTCGCTGACCCTCGATCTCCAAAAATGAAAAGTATTCTTAACAAACGCATAAAGAAACGTGAGTCGTTTAGGCCTTTTGCACCAAGCGTTTTGAGTGAGCAAGTACACAATTGGTTTGACATTTCTCCTGACTGCAAATCTATTTCTACTGAGTTTATGGAGATAAACTTCGACGTCAAGAAAGATAAGCGCAAGAAAATCCCTGCAATTACACACAAGGATAGTACAAGTAGGATACAGTCAGTAAATAAGAATACGAACCCTCTGTATCATAAATTAATTAGTAGTTTCTACAAACAGACTGGGGTACCGCTTATATTAAATACTTCATTCAATGATAACGAACCAATCGTTTGTTCACCGGAAGATGCAATAAAAACTTTCATGAGAACTCAGATGGACTATCTGGTAATTGGTAATTATCTAGTAAGTAAAAAAATAGTTCCGAAGATTAGAGTACAAAAATACATAAAGCTACGGAGCAAACCCATTCATTATTCCCGGGCTGCTTAATAGAAGCGGATATTGCCTCTAATAGGCTGGGACTAAGTTTTTTACTTGAGATTTTAGTCCTCGAGCTAAACATCTCTACTGCCAGACGTTTAGCTATCTTGCTTGCTTCTTTCTTGTTTCTGGCATTTCCGTGATATTCAGAAATATAACCAAACCTAGATGGCCTCTTATCTCTAACTACTCCCACTGCGGCAGATGCAATTTCTCCGGTAATATTAGTATCCTGCTTTGCCATAATACAGAAGACTATCTCTCCAGGTGTAAGCATATCGAGGCCCTTCTTTGAAGAAATAATTTTACAACCCGCAGGTAAAATGCTAGAAACTGCTACAAGATTGTGAGTAAGAGGACCGGCATTTAATAGCGCTCTATCAAATGCTTGTAATCTATCTTTATGCTTACCTGTACCAGAGACAAAAAAGGCGTATTTCGGAAGAAGTGATTTATTCGGCATGATTTATCGCGATTTTTTAAACACTGGGTGAATAAATAATAAATATACCATAGATAGGTCGAGAGTAAAAAAGATTGAGGGAGGAGCTACATCGGCAAATGTTTGATTAGTTATAGCAACCATAGCAAGAAAGCTGGATATGAGAAAGATGGCCCACCCCTTCTTACTTTCATGAGTTGGGTTCTCTAATGTAGAAACCCAGGTTGGCCACATTCCTATTACAATTACGAGGAGACTTAAAGCTATACCTATATTTGATTCTCCTGAAAATACCCACAAAAGAATGGCTAATATAGACAAAGTGAGGCAAACCTTATCTTGCCTATTCCATCCTGATTTTCCGAATTTTAAAGCCAAGATAAAAGTGATGGTCGCACTTATAACTGCGCCGACCAATAAGCCATTTATAGTACTATTGGCCAGCATTCCTGCCAGAATAACGCCATCAGATATTGCCCAAACGAGCCAAGTTACCTTTTGAGGCTTTGTCTCACCACGAAGAATAGCTTTCCAATAAGGATAAAAAGCGTATAAAAATACTATTCCGGAAAGTATAGAGAAAAAAGATTTTATATCCATAAATCCTAAAATCCTATTTTATGAATCCTCCTGCTTGGTGGGACCAGAACGAGGCGTAGACGCCGTTTTTGTGGGTACTAGCATGCTAGCAAGAACCGTTCTTTCTTGCTAAAGTTCTTGCTAAATTGCCTATCGCACTTGATAGTCCAACTATTATAACAAGAAAATAAATACTGCCCAATAGATTATTAACTAGTACCAACATATTGTTAATCATAACACAAACTTTTATTAAGGGTCTTAAATATTTATAAATTTATACATAAGTTTGAATATAAGGCTCTTTCGTGCGATAATTCAAAAATATGAAGTTTTCTATTATTGTCAATAAATTAGCTGTCTTCTATTTTTTTGTGCAAAACCTCTCGGAATGGCACTTCAGCAACCGAAAAGATTACAACATTTTGTGGCGCGGAGAACTCGGACAATTTTCGTCAGAAGAAGAAAGAGCTATTAAACAGCTTGGGGAAATCCACTTACAATATCCATTCGGAAAACCATATTTAGGGCGCTACTTCTTTCTCGAAGAAAACCCCTGGAATGCCCTGGAACAAAAAATATCTCGTGGAAATTTTATAATTCTTAAAGATATTTTTTTTCTGTTGGAAGACAAATTTAATCTTTTTTGGGAAAAGGAGACACCGCTTTTACTAGAATGGCAGAGAGAACTAAACAGTAAGATAAATAATCCTTCCTCAATAGAACCAGTGGTCGAGTTGCTAAAAATTATTTTCAATACTTTACCATCGGAATCCGACATCAGAATTAGTCTATTACCTTCCTCCCCCATCCACACGGGCGGCGGAGCAAACATAGATAGTAGAAACATCAGTCTGGAGATTTCTCGCTATCCGCTCCAGGAGGTAAACCACGCAATAAGTCTTGTTTGGCATGAATCAATACACCTATGTTTCCAAAAACAACATTTTTTTCCTTTAGTATTAAAAGAATTTCCCAATGACCAACAAAAGGTAGACTTAATTAATGAGATTGCTATCAGATCTTTATTTCCTAGAGGAATCCTGGGTATACAACTGCTCAAGAATAAATCTCGGCACAAACTGATGAATGAAACTGATCCCCAACAAACAATTGAAATTTTGAACTTGGCAAAAGAATATGTAGATAATAAAAAATCTTTTAATAAAGAATATATAAAAAAAATTATAGAAATTTTAAAAAAATAATAGGTCCAGATACTTTACGTATCTGGACCTATCGGTGATGTTAAGAGCTAGCCTTTAACATCACCCCAACCGGGATCATCACCACCGAGATCATCCCAGTTGCCCCACTGACCATCCCAACCAGCCTGCACTACACCTCTGTAAACTTCATCCGGCAGATCGTTGGGTGGATTGCGGTCCAGCCGCTTGATGACCCCTTCAATTGCGCCACTTCTCACGATGCGAGTATCGTCGCTCAACATATTGTCTCACCTCCTTTCTACTGTTGTTTGTATTCTCCCAGTTTATCCCTGAGATACCCGAAAGTTGCCTTTCTTGTTTCGCAAAAATAGTACTTACCACCAACTCCGCCAATTCGATTAGCAGTGCAACCGTTGTGACACGTCTTCTGCCACTCACAGGAAGAGCAGTCCGGGTGAAGTGTATTCACACCCTCTGCGTATCTCAATCGTGGTGGCCCATTGAGAATCTCAAGGAGTGACTGTGACGATAAGTTGCCGAACAATAGCTCTGAGCGATTCGAAAGTCTGTCGCACGGGTACACCTTACCATCATGTTCCAGACAGAAGTAACCAGTACATGCTCCGTTGAAAGTGCAGCTCGAAGCTCTTTTCCCAAGAACCCCAGCCATAAAGTTCTCGATTTCCCGAATCTGAATCTCTCCGTTATCCTGAGTGAGCCACATATCGATGTAGGTCTTCAGGAAATCGATGAGCTCTTCATTGGTAATCGATTGGTCAAGCATGGCCTGGTTGATAGTGTCCGTGTCGAAGAAATCGTTCACTCCCCACCGTTTCGCACCAAGAATGTTCGCAAAGAAGTTGAAGTCTTCGCGGACATTGGCCGTATTATCGTGGGTCAGGGTTTGAATCACTCCTGGCTCTATTCCATGGCGCCGAAGTACTTCAATACCCCGAACAACACGGTCAAAAGAGCCTCCACCACCATGATTCATTCGGAAATGATCATGACTATCCTTGTCGCCATCCAAACTTACACCAACTTTGAAGTCATGGGCCTTGAAGAACTCTGCCCACTTATCATCTACTAATGTAGCGTTAGTCTGGATAGCATTCTTGATCGTCTGTTCTTTCTTGGCGTGTTTCTTTTGTAATTCTAGGACTCTCTCGAAGAACGAAAGTCCTGCGAGAAGCGGTTCTCCTCCGTGCCAAATGAAGAAGAGATGACCCGAGAAAAGCTCCAAGTATTCGACAAGAAACTTCTCAATCAGCTCACTACTCATCACGTTCCGAGTGAGTTGATCTCTGGTATTGTAGAAACAATACTGACATCGAAGATTGCAGAAATCACCCACTATCTTAATGATCGGAACCATCACTTTAAGAGGTGATGTGAGAACAACTGGTCCAGTCATTATCCTATCTCCTTATTTAATCTTCAAAGAACGACCTAATCTAGGGTAACTATACTGAAAATTATTAAAAAATCAATAGTTAGTGTGATTATAACCCCTGCTTCTTCAACTCCATCGCCCTAGACATTACCCTTTCCCCTATTTTCCCCCAGTCGAAATATTGTTTGTAGTCCTTTGGGTCAATCAGTTTTATTTCTGTGACATCGCCATCTGGATCTGCAGCAAAGTTACCTATCGGCTCAACTATACAAAAAGAGCGTACTTGTCTTATAATTCGATCGGGTTCATAAATATCTTGAAAGTAGAAACAATACGCATGCACGCCAGATAAAACCTTTCCATCTAAACCTTTGAGAGGGTCGGATTCCTGATATACAACATCAAACACCTGACCAGAACGGTTTGTAAGTGTGGATCTGATTTCCATTTAGTTTCCTTCAATACACCTCGTCACCAAATATCAAATTTTCAATCTCTTGAATAAAGAGGACGCTGAAGTAAAGCGCTTTACCTTTCCAGCTTTAGCTTCCATCAAACTCAAAATAACCTGCAACTCATTGCTCTTGGCAAGGGAGCGACGGGCATACTTCAGGCTCTCATTGGCCATTTTTTCTATTTTTCTGATTTCTTTAGTAGTCATGATTTTTACTATCGTATCATAGTAAAAGTGTTTTACAACCCCAATTTCTTCAACTCAATAATTGTCCTTAATAAACCCACCGGCTTGGTGGGACCAGAACGAGGCGTATGTGCCCTCTTTGTTTTTTAATAATGCGAGGTGGGCGCCATCTTCAACAATCTTGCCATCTTTGAACACCAGAATTCTATCCATGCCACGCAGTGTAGATAACCTATGAGCTATGGCAAATACGGTCTTACCTTCCATTAGTGCTTGAAGCGCTTTCTGCACCGCCACTTCACTTTCACTATCTAGAGCACTAGTAGCTTCGTCCAGTATGAGAATTGGGGCATTCTTGAGAAAGGCGCGAGCAATAGCGACACGCTGACGCTGACCAACAGATAGTTTGACTCCGCGTTCCCCTACTAACGAATCGTATTTCTGGGGTAATAATTCTATAAAATCATGCGCTTGAGCCTTCTTGGCCACCTCAATCATTTCTCCTTCTGTGGCATCAAGCTTGCCATACATAATGTTCTCACGAATGGTACGGTGGAAAAGCATGGGTTCTTGGGGTACCACTGATATATTTTCTCGCAAACTTTCTTGAGTGACATTTCTAATATCTTGTCCATCAATAGTTATGCCACCATCGATAAGATCGTGTTGACGCAATAGTAACTTCATCAAAGTAGTCTTGCCAGCACCACTGGTGCCCACAATACCGACCTTCTCTCCGCCCTTCACGATAAAAGATAGATTCTCAAAGACATTCCTTGGATCTTTATCATAGGCGAAGGTTGAGTTCTCAAAAGTAACTACTCCATCATCCACAATTAGCTTTCTCGCTTCAGGTCTGTCGATAATACTATGAGGGAGAAGGATTTCTTTTAAACCCTCTCTCACTTCACCATAAAATTCCATAAGATTATTAAGACTCTGACCAATATGGGTAAGTGCCCTCATAAACCCTAGGGTAAGTGTGGTAATCATAATCAATTGACCTACTGTCATTAAATCACGTGACCAAAATAAGAACGCCCATATAATAATGGTGGCTATGAAAATCCATACTATGATGTTGTTGATGAGAAGAACCCTCTCTCTAAAATTATCACTTGCGACGTCAGCATCACGATACTCTTTAATAGACTCATCGATACGCTCTATCTCATAATTTCTTCGAACATATTGTTGGACAGTCGAGATATGGGTTATCGCATCTATTACCTGCCCTTGTAATCTTACCCCGCTCTCAACCATTTTGGCAGAAAGCTCCACTTGCTTTCTGGTAAGAAAATAATTTATTGGGACGAGGACAATAAATCCAGTGACAAATGCGAGTGCTAGAGTACTTGAAGCAGAGTTTATAAGAAAAAGGGTGACAATAAGAGAAAAAATAATGCCTAAAATACCGTTGACAAACTGATAAACCAAACGAGATACACTACCAGACACTACACTTACTCTACTGCTTAAAGCTCCGGAAAATCTATCATTAAAATACGAGATACTATGAAGGGAAAGGTGTTCAAAAAGTTTTTTGATAGTAGCAGTCCTAGCATATACAGTAAAATAATTCATTAAAAATTGACTACTTCTTATAGCTAAGACTGACAATAAAAGTAGTGCGGGACTAGCAAATATCCAAAAAAATACTAACCTTAATGAACTTCCTTGCTGCTCATGAAGATTGGCCGCATCTATAAATCCTTTAAATGCATATGACTGAAGATCACTAAATAACTGCTGTAAAAAGACGAGAATAACCGCGAACAAAAGCCATTTCCAATACGGCCGTACAATAAACCAAATAAATGCAAAAGGTGTGGCAGGAATATCTGTCACACCCTTTACTTCAGAATTTTTCATTCCTATATCTTACTACTTACTACCTACTTCTTACCATTATCTATAACCCCAATTTTTTTAACTCCTCCACTGCTTGCCTTGCATCTTTCGATAGTTTTTCTGGGATTTGGACTGAAATGCGGATATAGAGGTCACCCCGTCCTCCGGATTGGCGGGCAGGCCCTCCTTGTGGTACACCCTTACCCTTCACACGCAATATAGTGCCGTGTTTGGTGCCACTAGGCACTTTGAGCGTTACTTCCCCATCCAGAGTGTGGACCGCTTTCTCTATGCCCAAGAGAGCTTCGGAGAGCTTCACATCCAAATCCATTATCAAGTTGTAACCTTCTTTGCGCAGATAGGGGTGTTTACGGACATGCACTTTGACATACAAGTCGCCTGGTATTCCACCCTCGAGAATTTCTCCTTGTCCTGTGAGACGCACCATCTGCCCATCGTCGATACCAGGCGGCACGTTTATAGAAACTTCTTTTTGTTTTACAAATTTAGAATTAATAACCACCTTCCTCTCCGCACCGAAAATAGATTCTTGGAAAGAGAGTTCGATGTCCACCGCGATGTCGCGTCCGCGTCGAACGCGACGCCCACCGAAAATCGAGGAGAGAATATCGCTCAAATCGCCTGTATCGAACCCCGCGTTAGCAAATCCGGAGAATCCGCCAAAATCGGCGGAGAAACCGAAACCAGATGGGTCGAAGCCCGCTTGCCCTGAGCCTGTCGAAGAGCCCGCACTACCGAAAGCATCGTACTGTGCCCGTTTCTTCTTATCAGAAAGGACCTCATAAGCTTCACTCGCCTCTTTAAACTTGGCCTCATTGCCACCAGACTTGTCTGGATGATGCACATGCGCGAGTTTACGGAAGGCCTTTTTTATCTCCTCTTCGCTAGCATCTTTATTGACCCCTAGAATTTTGTAATAATCTTTCATCCCGTACGAAGTTATTGCTTATTACTTACTTGATAATAATTAATGTTCATGACTTGTACAAGGTTACTTCGTACGGGATTCATTTAGTTTCAGCATCTTTGATGTCTCCTTCATTGGGCATTGGACCTTGGTCATTGGGATTTTTAGCTTGCTTGTTCATATATTCACCAATTTTCTGCATCTCAGTAGAGAGACCTTCTGTAGCTGATTTTATAGAATCGACTGACCCAGAATCTTTCTCTTTCTTCAGTGCGTCTATTTTGGCAGTGACAGAGGTCTTGATGTCATCTGGAATATTTGGAGCGTCTCTCAAAGACTTTTCTGCTGTGTAAATAAGCTGTTCAGCTAGATTTTTCGCCTCCACTAGACCTTTCTTCTTCTCATCTTCGCTGGCATTGGCTTCTGCATCCTTCTGCATCTTCTCTATCTCATCTTTCGAGAGACCAGAGCTGGCCTCGATCCTGATAGATTGCTCTTTGTTTGTAGATTTATCCTTGGCCTTCACATTGAGGATTCCATTGGCATCCACATCGAAAGTGACTTCCACTTGTGGCATACCGCGTGGGGCTGGAGGAATACCATCGAGGATAAAGCGACCAAGAGATTTGTTATCAGAGGCCATAGCTCTCTCACCTTGGACAATATGAATCTCCACAGAAGTTTGATTGTCCGCAGCGGTAGAGAATACTTGTGACTTAGCCGAAGGGATGGTAGTATTTTTCTCAATCAGTTTTGTCGATACTCCACCCATAGTTTCTATACCAAGTGAGAGTGGAATGACGTCAAGAAGTAAGACATCTTTGACATCACCAGCCAGAATGCCTCCTTGGATAGCAGCACCAAGAGCCACCACTTCGTCTGGATTGATAGATTTGTTCGGCTCTTTGCCGAAGAATTTCTTAACAGCTTCGACTATCAAAGGCTGACGTGTCTGACCACCCACTAAAATTACTTCCTGTAAGTCACCCACTTTGAAGGGCGAGGCGTCCATAGCTCGCTTAGTAATCTCCATAGCGCGATCCACGAATTCTCGAGACAGGTCTTCGAGTTTAGCCCGTGACATCTTTAGCAAAAGATGTTTCGGGCCTTGAGCGTCAGAGGTCACAAACGGAATATTAATTTCTGTCTCGGTCGCAGTTGAGAGTTCGATCTTGGCCTTCTCGGCGGCCTCATCGAGGCGCTGGAGAGCTAGGGCATCGGTCCTAACATCTATACCAGACTCTTTCTTAAACTCGTCTGCGATGTAATTGAGCACCTTCTGATCAATATCTTTGCCCCCCAAGTGAGAGTCGCCGTCGGTAGATTTGACCTCGACCACATCATCCCCTACTTCCAAAATAGAGATGTCGAAAGTTCCACCACCGAAGTCGAAGACTGCTATCTTCTCATTCTTCTTTTTATTAAATCCGTAGGCGAGTGCGGCCGCAGTTGGTTCGTTGATAATGCGCTTGACGTCGAGTCCGGCGATTTGACCGGCATCCTTGGTAGCCTGACGTTGTGAGTCGTTGAAGTAGGCTGGCACAGTGATGATGGCTTCTGTTATCTTCTCGCCGAGTTTGGCCTCTGCATCAACTTTGAGTTTCTGGAGAATCATGGCGGAAATTTCCTCCGGTCGATAATCCTTTGCCTGCCCTGAGCCCGTCGAAGGGTCACCCATCTTGACCAAGACACCACCAGTAGGACCGGCTTTAATCTCGTAAGGTACTGTGGCTTTATCTTTCTGCACAGCTGGATCAGCGAAAGTATGGCCGATGAAGCGCTTGATGCCGAAGACAGTATTTTTCGGATTGGTAACAGCTTGGCGCTTGGAGAGTAGGCCAACTAGGCGATCGCCAGTTTTAGAAACGGCCACGATAGAAGGAGTGGTGCGTGCTCCTTCGGCATTCTCGATAATCTTGGGCACACCGGCCTCCATGATCGCTACGGCGGAGTTGGTGGTACCTAGGTCAATTCCAATTATTTTAGCCATATTTTTACTATCTACTATTTACTATTTACTAATAACTTCCCCAATCTTTACTTTGGCCGGTCTGATAATTTTCCCAAATAGTATATATCCTTTTTGAATAACTTCAAGAATTTTGTGATCGTCGTCTTGGTTCTCTGTTGGAATAGTCCCAATCGCTTCATGGAGACTCGGATCAAATGGTTCCCCTTTTGGATCCGATTCTTCTAGACCTTGTCTGCTAAGTATCTGCAGCATAAGTCTGTACACTGGGTTATTGTCTCCTAGAGAAAGGGCGTCGAGCACTGGGATTAGTTCCTTTACAACTTCCAAACTTACAAACTTAGTAAACTCTTTCTTAGCCTCTTCATCCCGCTTGCGCAGGTTCACGAAATCCGCCTGGGATCTCTGCCAACCGTCCAAGTATTCTTTGGCCTTAGCTTCAGCAACCTTGAGCTTCTCTCGAAGCCTCTTTGTAGCGTCTTGTGCATGTTCTTCCACGACAACAGAATCATCAAGATCCTCATGAATAATGTCATTTTCTTCGTCTTTTTCCTTCATCCCGTTAGAAATCTTAAGTTCATAAATAAGCCTTAGTTTACCGCCCGTTGAATTTCTAACGGGACAAGTAGCTCAAATAAGATACCTTATAAACCTGTAAAAATCAAGGCTAAGCTTGACTTTACTATATAGATATGTTAAGATAGAGAAAGGAGGCCAACATGGGAGTCAAGCAACGAAGAAAACTCTTGCAGCAACAAATCGCAGCCCTCAACCAGAGAGTACTCACATCAAGTCGTCTCGAGAGTGATGCGGTGGCGGAAAGTATTAACCGCCAAATGGCGGAGCTGGGTCCGGAGTGGAAAATCTCCGACTGGAAGACGGAGACCCATTTTCTTCCGGCAGACCCCAGGAGTGACCTCGAGGTAGACCTTTCATTCAAAACACTCTTCGTCATGACGTTCATCATGGTGAGAGACAAGAAGAAGTAACAACCGCCATCGCGGCTGCGGAAACCCGCCAGCTACGATCGGCGGTTTTCCTATTTAAATAGTGTGCCTAATTCTGCATACGTTATAATTCTGCTATAGCATAAAAGTAACGTATACGTTAATAACTCACCACAGTGAGATTATAACGTAAGCTACCAGCGAGGTTGACTAATTCTAACGCTTACTCCCTTCGACAAGCTCAGGGTCTTCGCTAGCGCTTCGACCACTTTGGAGCTTTGCGGGCTTTCTTGAGACCGAACTTTCGGCGCTCTTTGGCCCGAGGGTCACGTTTGAGGAAGCCTTTTATCTTGAGCTTACTACGCATATTGGGGTCGAAGATGATGAGAGCTCTGGCTAGGCCGTGACGCATAGCTTCTGCTTGTGAGTTAATACCTCCGCCCTTGAGCTGAGTTGTGACGGCGAATTTCTCTGTAGTATCTTCGAAGGCTCGAAGCACAGCTCTTTTGAGGGTGATGGTTGGGAAATATGTTTCAAACTCTTTGTCATTGACAGAGATGGAGAGTTTGGCCGCAGGAGTAATACGCACTCGCGCTATGGAAGTTTTCCTTCTACCTACGGCCTCTATGTACCCGCCAGAACGGGCTTGTCGGGCTGGCCTTTCTTTATTCATTGATTTTCAAATTCCTCATCATACGTGGACGTAACTTATTTTTCGGCAACATACCATAGACGGCGCGGCGGAGAACTTCTTTAGCCCCCTTGGTTTTGATCACGTGCTCCTGGGACTCTCGCTTGAGACCGCCTGGAAAACCAGAGTAATGAGGATATAATTTATCTCTCAACTTCTTGGCAGTGAAAGACATTTGGGCGCTCGACACCACCTCGACTTCCACATCTGGAATACGATTCCTTGCGAAGTCTGTCCTATCTTTGCCCATGAGAATGACCGCCACTTCTGTAGCTACTCGTCCTGGCACTCTGCCTTTTGCATCTATAACGTGTTTTTTCATTTATAGTGAGTTTATCGAACTATACGAATTCAATGATAGCCATTGGACTGCCGTCGGTTACTCGGGATTGAAGTTTGGTAATCCGAGTGTAACCTCCGGCCCTCTCTTTATACGCTTTCGAGAGATCACCCGCAATCTTTCGTGCCGCTTGAGCACCAACCCGACTTTCGAGCAATCTGCGAGAAGCGAGGGTTTGTTTCTTACCCAAAGTAACAAGTTTCTCCATGTAAGGACGAAGTTCTTTAGCTTTCGGCTCAGTCGTTTTGATCTTGCCTTTTAGCGCGAGCGAGTACGCGAGCGAGCGCAAGAGAGCCACTCTCTGGTTTCTTTTGCGACCGAATTTTCTATTGGCATTATGATGTCTCATGGGGATTAATTTTCAATTTTTAATTTTGCAATTTTCATTGAATTTTCAATGTATCAATGTTTAAAAATTGGTCATTGGTACTTGATTGTAAATTGGAAATTGTAAATTGCAAATTATTTTAATGTTATTCCAAACTCTCCCAGAGCCTTCCTGATTTCTTGAATACCTTTAGAGCCAAGACCAGCGATGTCGAGGAGATCTTTCTCCTTCTTGCGAGCCAAGCCACCGACAGTACGAATGTTAGCGAGAGACAGGGCATGTCTAGTGCGTATGGAGATGTCGAGAGTTTCTACTCGAGTCTTGAGCACTTCCGGATCAACTGAAGACTTAGAAACTTCGGCTCGATCACCACTTTTATCCTTTTCTGGAGCAACTGGCTCATCTTCTTTGAAACCGACAATAGCCTTGAGCTGATTGATCATGATTTCTATAGAAGAAGAGAGGGCTTGCGATGGCGAGACAGTACCGTCGGTCTCGATAAACATTCTAAGTTTATTAAAGTCGGTTCTGTCTCCGACACGCATGTTTTCCACTTCGTAACTAGCCCGGCGAATAGGAGTGAAGATGCCGTCGAGTGCGATGGTACCAATATCAACACGAGTTTTGTCGATCATTTCCTTGGGCATAAAGCCAAGACCCTTTTCGGCCTTGATTTCCAAATCGAGCACTGTATTTTTCCCTGTAATAGTGGCAATGACCTCATCTGGAGTGAGAATTTCCACTTGACCTGGCACTTCAAGATCAGAGGCCTTGATCACCTTCTCAGTTGTCTGACCCGAGAGGCCCTTAGCCTTGAGATAGAGAGTTTGCGGCTCGTCAGTGGTGAAGCGCATGCGAATCTTCTTGAGATTGAGCAAGATAGTGATGACGTCTTCTTTGATCCCATCGAGAACAGAGAACTCGTGACTGACTCCAGCAATTTTTACCGAAGTGATAGCCACTCCCGGTAGAGACGAAAGGATGATACGACGAAGACTGTTACCTAGGGTGTGACCGTAACCAGGGTAAAGACCTTCGATTTCGAAAACACCACTCTCCCCAACTTCCGAGATCACCTTTGGTTTAGATGGTAAAAGTATTGTGTAATCAGCCATAAAATATGAAAAATTAAGTTCTAATTATAACACTATCTATTATAGAATTCAATCACCACTCCGAGATCGAAAACGTGTTCTCGTGGGACATAAACCGGTTGCCCCTCGACTGTGACCTGCCTCAATGCTGGGTCGACCTTGAGCCAAGTCGGTGCACTAGTTGCCTTCATCCTTTCGCCTGCGTCTGCGAACAGTAGTCCAGTAGCAGAACTCGGACGCAAGCCCACGACGTCGCCCAGAGAGAGCAAGATTGATGGTACTGTCACTCGGCGACCGTTAACCGTAGTGTGCCCGTGACTGGCAGCCTGACGAGCTTGTGCTCGCGTCTTAGAGAGTCCTGCTCGGAAGAGCACGTTATCGAGACGCGTCTCGACAATACTAAATAATTTCTGAACAGGGTTGGTAGCACGAAAGGCTTGTTCAACATATTTCCTGAATTGCCTTTCACCCAGACCGTAACTGTAACGAGCTTTCTGCTTCTCTATAAGAGCGCGGCCGAATTCTGACTTCGGTCGGCCGCGATCTCTCGAACCAGTTCTCTCTTTGCGAGCCAGTGAGAGTGCGTATTTAGGAGTTTGAGTTTTCTCAAAGATGGGGGCTCCTAGGCGTCTCGCTATTTTATATTTTGGTCCTATGCGCATAAATTTAGAATTTAGAATTTAGAATTTTAAATGAAAATTGATTCATTGTAAATTTATTGTAAATTGTAAATTGAAAATTGAAAATTATCATTAGTTTCGTCTTGGTCTAGGCGGCTTCGGGCCGTTGTGAGGCACCGCTGTTTTGTCTTGGATAGTAGTTAGATTTATCCCTTTTGAGATGAAGCCTCTGATAGCCGATTCTCGACCGGAACCCACACCTTTGACTATCACCTTCACCTCTCTAATACCCAGAGTTTGAGCCTTAAGAGCTAAGGTTTCGCCCACTTTAGCGGCGGCGAAGGGGGTACCTTTCTTGGCTCCTTTGAACCCTAGAGAGCCGCTTGAAGACCAGGCCAGAGTATTCTCCTTACTATCGTTGAGGGTCAACTTGGTATTGTTGTAGGTAGACTCGACGTGAAGGATGCCGGAGTCAACGCGCTTTTTGGCGCTTACTTTAGTTTCTATCCCGACGCTCTCGGGGGTCGGGACTCCGACTGTTTCCGTCGGAGCTACTGCGATTTTTTTCTTACCCATGGATTTTTAAATTTTCAATTTTTAATTTTGCAATTTTCATTGAATTTTCAATGTTTAATGTTTGAAAATTAGTCATTGGGTCTTGATTGAAAATTGTAAATTGTAAATTGATAATTACTTCTTCTCTGCAATCTTGCGGCCCGTGCCCATGGTCTTCCTTACTCCACGTTTCGTTCGAGCATTTGACTTGGTGCGCTGACCTCTCACTGGGAGATTGCGCATGTGACGCAGGCCTCGATAAGTTTTTATATCTTTGAGACGTTTGATATTGCCCGCTACCTCTCGTTTGAGATCGCCTTCGAGAGACATGGTTTCGATGATAGAACGAATTTTATTTTCTTGTTCGATGCTGGCCTCTTTCGACTTCATCCCTGGCTCTACATTGGCTTTTTTGAGAATAAATCTGGCGCGAGAACGACCAATGCCAAAAAGGGTCGTAAGACCAATTTCAAGACGCTTTTCCTCTGGGATGGTTATGCCTAATATTCTCATCCCGTTAGAAGCTAATGATTATTTGGCACTTAGTAATATACGTCATGTTTTTCATAATTTTAGGGCTTCTAACGGGACTCATCTCTAACCTTGTCTCTGTTTATGGCGTGGGTTAGCCTTGCAAACTACATAAACATAGCCCTTTCTTCGGACTATTTGACATTTTGCACACAATTTCCTAACCGCTGCCTTGACTTTCATGACAAGTTTGTATTGTAGCTTAAGTCGATATTTCTGTAAAGAGAATAAGAAAGGGTGAGACGCGTATGTCTCACCCTCGGGGACAACCCACTCCTCGTCTTTTCAGACAATTTAGCTCGTCGTCCCCAAACCGAAAGAACAAAGTCCTGCCGCACAATGGTACAATAGTTTTTGCAAACACATCATGCAACGTGCGGCAGGGGCGGACACAGCGTTATTCGTCTTTTCAGACAGCTGTTCAATCGTCCGCCAAAAGTTGAGGGTACAGTGTGCAGTTCGTTTCTTTATTCAATTAAGAATTTGGAAACGTTCGTCTCTTCGTACCCTCTTTCAAAAACTCAATAATTTAAATTCTTGAAAGAGGGGGTGAGACAAAGATCGTATCGTGCAGTTAAGCACAAACCACGAATCGTCTCACCCATTGGGAACTGTAATATAATCGTCTTCTCAGACATGACCTTGTTCGTCCCCAATTTCAAAGATCAAAGTCCTGCCGCACACGAATAGCATCGTCTTTTCAGACAGCTTCCATCTCGTGCGGCAGGGGCGGACACCTTATCAAACGTCTTCTCAGACGACGGCTGGATCGTCCGCCAAAGGTTGAGGGTACATTTGCACTGTCGTTGCCTATATGGCAGGTAACAATACCTTTTTCGTACCCTCTTTTGAAAATTCAAATCATTTTAAATCCTCAAAAGAGAGCTGATGAAAGGTTGACAACCTTTCATCAGCGATTGGGTGGAACAGTTTGGCTTTCGTCTTTTCAGACAGTACCACTTACGTCCCACCCAATTTGACAATGTACCATTGCTTCAGGTTCGCTCGAGCTCTGTGAGAGCAAGCTCTCACATTCTCTCGCTGCCTGAAGTGAAGAACAGTCTACGCCGCGGCCGCTTCGTGCTTCTTCTCGTCAGCGTCGATCCGCTTCCACTCGCTGTGGAGCTTCTCGACGAACTTCGTGAGCGTTCGCCAGATGGCCATCTTTTGGATATGCGCGTCGGTGTAACGCTTCTTACCCTTCTCACCGATGATCACTTCCGGATGGATTTGGCGGAACTTCGCTTTGTATTGACGAAGTTTCAGACCCCACTCGGAGTCAGTACGGTAGATGAACTGCTTAGCGAGCAAGTAGAGCGCCTGCCGCGCTCGCGGATTCCAATTCGCCACGCTCCCAGAACGCTTGCGCGGGAAGCGCCCATCCGAAAGAACGTGAACGCCGCAGAAGGCCTTGAGCTTCGCCTTGTTGCGGAACATCCGGATGTCGGCAATTGGCGTGATGATGCCAGCCGCGAGAACCACACCGCAACCCTCGATATCGACGAGGTACTTGCGCCAGATCGGCAGCTTGTGGACCGCCATCTTCAGCTCCGCTTCCCGACGTTTCTCCTCCTTCACGAGCGAAGAGAGAACGGCGTCGTTGGCTTCCACCTCGTCGAATTTATCGGTGATGGCCCCTTCGGGGTATCCTCCCTTCTCGGAGAGGAAAATCTCGCCGATGAGACGCTGTTTGAGACGTTGTTCACATGCGATGCGATCCTTCTGGGTATCGCGACGCGCGCGGTGGAGCTCCGAGACCGTGATGTTGTCACGGTCGGCCGGTCCAAACTCGTAGAAGAGTTTCGGTTCCTTCTCGAAGACGTTGACGAGGGTCAGATGATCGTCCTTCTTCTCGACCTCACCTCGCCTTGCAGCAAGCTGGAAGCCGGGAATACGGAAAATCTTTCCCCCAATTGTTTCGCCACGTCGCGAGAGAGCGAAAGCAAGCCGATCACCCGACCCACCGAGAATCATGACGACCGAGTCGTCAGCCGCGAAGCCGTCGTACTCGCTCGGAACACGAATCTCGACTTCGTCCGACCCGCGTCGCTTCTTCTCGATGACGTGATGCTTGGGGAAGAACGAGCCGTCCTCGCCATCCTCCAACCCACGCCATGCCGTCGGGAACTTGCCGAAGACGAAGTCAAGCTCAGCTTGCTCGTCCTCGAGTTCCAAGGTTCGCATTTTGCCGCCGTCCTTGATAGCGACGAGTGTCGGCCGAGATTCTCCTTCGACAGTCTTCTTCACACGGTGCCTGATACCAACGATACGGGCCATTGGCCCTCCTTCTGCGCCTAGGCGCTTCGTCCTTTACGGACATTTGTTTGAAAGAACATGTGTGGCGGACACTACCTCCTTCGTCTTTGTTAAGACACCTCCGAAGTCGTCCACCACACAAGGTGCATATATTAAATCGTTCTTGCCACTATGTCAATGGCAGCTGTGTTGAAATTTAGAGTCTCTTGATAATCCGGGCTTTGCCGCCAAAGGGTTCGAGTTCGAGGAGAACCTTGTCCCCTACCAAAACTCGTATGCGATGCAAGCGCATTTTGCCAGAAAGGTAGGTGAGAATTTCCTCATCTGTGCCAACAGGCGGTTGGTCGAGCTTCACTTTAAACATGATATTGGGCAACGACTCAACCACAACTCCTGTCTTTTCTAGATTAGGATCTTTGCTTTGAGCCATCCCGTTAGAAGCTATTGCTTATTACTCTCTGATAATAGATAGATTTTATTGGCTTGTACATGTTGGCTTCTAACGGGACCATATTTACTTGACGGGCATTTGCTTTATCGAGATGCTATCGGCACTAGAGGGGAAAGTACTTTTCCAGAATGGACGGATAGTGGCAGTAGCTGAAACAATATTTGGATAATTATTTAAGATAGTGGGGATGTCTCTCTTATTCTTGCCTAGAAGATCAGCTCTTAGAGCCACTTCATCAGTACGCCAGACAGCTATTGCATCGCCAGTGACAGAGAAGTCGATCTTCTCTGACGAAGAGAGATCTGTCGGAGCATCATTTACATAAGAGAAGTTAAGTGATTCCAGGTCAACAATATCTACCAGTTCATCTTGAGCAATTTGCGTCTTCTCTTGTGCCAGATAGGTAGAGAGGTCACCCGACTTAAACATCACACCAACTAAATTGCTACGCATATTGATAGTGGCGTTGCCTTCTGTACTGGAGTTGGTCTGTGGTAAGTCCTCGAAAGTCATGGAGGAGAGGGACGGGATCAAGATGAAATCTTCTGGCACTTGAGCCCTGGCCTCAGACATTAACTCGTTCCTTAAAGCCACTTCGAGGAGAGACTTCGTCTCTGTCTCATCTGCGGCACTGACTGATTTCTCCATACCAACGAATCCTCCGGACATAGTGGTCTTCGAACGAGCATAGATAGTAGTGAAGCGATTAGTACCGAGAAGTCCCGGTAATGTGAAGTCACTCAAAGAGGTGTTGTACTTCTCTCCAGCTTGGTCAGCGTAAACGATCACTTCTATAGAACCGGGTTGAACCACTCCGGAAACAGTTTTCTTGCCGGGGATAACGATGGCACTTGAGATACGATACACAAGACCTTCTGGAGTCTCGAAGCGGGTGTTCTCTACCAGCCTTTGTGTTTCGGTACTAGCATTGTTGTAGACAACTATAGTGCCACTGGCCTTCCGACTAACTTGTTTCTCTCCAGAAGCGGCCACGTCGAGACCCTTATCTTTGGAAAGTTTAATGATGTTGTAAAAGAGTTTTCCATTACCAGTTTTCTCGGCTGTGTACATATCAGCATCAAACAAGAGAGGCGCCGACTTTGGCACGTAAGAGAGCGTCGAACTATTGAATAATGATAATAGAGCAAAAGCCAATACCAGAAGAGCCAGGATGGAAGCAACCCACACTCCCTTCCTTGCCACTCGCGGTGGCCTTTTATTTTCACTATATGTATCTAGATTGTTGGGGACAGTGACAGGAGGACGAAACTCTCTTGGCGGAGCAGGTGGAGAGAAGTTTCTTGAGGGAGGTGGAGGAGTGTAAGTACTTCTGCGTCCTTCCGGAATAGGAATATCTCTAATGCTTCTCCTCTTCTCCGGCATGATGATGTCTTCAATATTTTGCGGCATCCCGTTAGAAGCTATTGCTAATAAATTTCATGGTAAATAATATCACAGTTTTAAATATAAAGTGGCTTCTAACGGGAGCATACTCTAAAGTATAACTTACTTGTAGTGAGCTTGTCGAACTAATTTTTAAATTTGTTCTCCCCAGCCACACTACTAAGTGCTTTGTGTTCTGCCATTTGCTTTTGAAACTTAGCTTTATCGACAGCAGTAACCTCGGCAATAATTTCTAAAGGCAGTCCGTAGGTGGTAAAGAGGGTAAAAGGGTCCGCCCCCTTCTCGACTTGTTTGAGACCGGCATCAAGGGCTTTCCTAAATTTATCGAGTTCTTCTTTTATAACCTCTTTGGTATTGGAAGCGAAAGTATAAAGCCCTTTGTAACTCTGGTGCGCTACCACCCTATCAACAACTGGATCGATATCTTTATTCTTCACATAAGCGCGACGCAAGAGTCGACGCAAGATGTAGCCTCGGTCAGTATTGGAAGGAGTGACTCCATCTGCAATCATAAAGACAGAAGTGCGAATGTGATCCGCCACGATCCTCGACTTGGCTACTTGCATAATAGGCTCGAACAAATCGGTCTCGAATACAGTTTCTGATTTCTGGATCACTTTCACCAACCTCTCGAGACCCATACCAGTATCAACCCCTTTCTGGGCTAGAGAAGTGAACTTCCCTTCCTTATCTTTGTAATATTCATTGAAGACGATGTTCCAGATTTCTACACCGTTTATATACACTTCCGTAGTCGGACCACACGGACCTTCGGCGCCAGTTGGGCCCCAGAAGTTATCAGACCGACCAAATTTTTTTACCGCGAGGTTCGGATCTATGGATTGCCATATTTCGGCCGATTCCTTATCCTCTGGCACTTCTCCTTCTCCGCCAAATACTGAAACGAAATCTATTTTTAATCCAAATTCTTTTGTAATAAGTTCATGCGCGTATTCAATCGCTTCTTTCTTCCAATATCCACCGAAGCTGAAGTTACCAAGCATTTCGAAGAATGTCAGATGCATATCATCACCAACTTCCTCAATATCTGATGTCCTGACACACTTCTGGCTAGAAGCGATATTATTGCCATAAGGCGACGGACTGCCAAGGTAGTACGGCTTGAATTGCTGCATACCAGCAGTGGTAAAAAGGACTGTGGGGTCATTCTCCGGCACGAGTGAAGAAGAGGGCCTGACTGTATGGCCATTTTTCTCAAAAAAATCCAAGAACTTTTGCCGAATTTCCGCTGATTGCATTTTATAATGTGAATTGGCCGTTTTTATATATTACCCTCTTTTCCCCATTGGGCAGATAGGCTGATACTGTTCTCGGTGCTGTTGAGATTATATCAGTATGCACCGATGAATTATTGTAACCCAATTTGTCCCATTCTTTATTAGTTACTTTAGCTGGATTACCATCGTAGCAATCTTTATACGCATTGCCGAGAGCTAAATGGGTATTACCTTGCGGGCCACCTATATTCTCATCAAAAAGTGTTTCTGCCATGAACTTAGTAATCCTTGAGAAACGTCTATCTGTCAGTGAGTACTCGCCGACTTTATCTGCGTTCTTTGTAGCTATCATTGCTTTCAGTACTTTTTCATTCTTACTTGCTTGGCTTTTCACTACTTTTCCATTTTTAAATTCAAGTCTAATCCCTTCTATCAAGTTTCCGTACCTATAGAGAGGTTGATTGAACCTGATCCAGCCGTTTGTGCCACGCCAATCAGGAGAAGTGAAAATTTCAAAACTTGGAATATTCCTTCCAGAACCTCCATTCCAAGCACGTTTTTTGCCAATCTTAATCCATAAGTCAGCGTCGGGGCCTTCTATATGCACCCTATCAATCTTTAACTTATTGAGCTTATTTTTGTAATTTTCTACTTGTGCTGAGACTCGTTTCCATTCGGTGATGGGATTAGGCTTTTCTAGAAAACAGGCTTTGATAATTTGATTCCAATACTCTTTCTCACTTAACTTGGCTTCTTTGGCCATAGCTACTGTTCCATACAAAGCTAAGGTCCATGTAAATTTGCCTTTATTCTCCTTCTCATTGCGCCAATCCATAGCAGGCTTCCACGACTGCCCATGCAGCATAATCTTTTTAGAATCCACTCCCTGTAGAGATCTTTTGTTTGTAGTGGCAATTATAGATACGGAGTGATTCATCTCATCGATTTGTCCACGTAAGTACTTAGAGGGAAAGAACTTAATCTGTTTGTCAGTAGCATTCAAATAGAACTCTTTACCAAAATTATAGTCTGGAGTATCGTCTGGCGAGTATCGCCCGATGACATGCCCACCAGATTTTCTTATAGCTTTTATAAGTTCTATATATAAAGGTTTAGATGCTTCTGAACCGTACACAGCAACAACATTTCCTTCCTTTATCCCCTTACCACCACCTAAAGCAAAATTGACTAGTACATCAGCATAGCGTTCTAGAATCTTCTGTGGCGGGGTGTAGGATTTTTTCATAGAAGCAATATAACATATCCGAGTATATAAAAAGAAGAAGCCCGGCGCGTGTGCGCGCCGGGCCTCCGTGTGACTAGGTGTCCCAAGTGACCTTACGGAACTTGAGATGTGGGTAGTGCCTCGGTTGACCCTGTAAATCTGTGATGGGTGGACCATCGGGACCTCTGGACAACACGAGTTTATCGTATGTCGCCTCGATGACATACGGTAGCCCCGTAAGGGGGCTGAGTCCGAACGCAGCGATCTGTTGAACCCTGTCTCCTCGACTGATCGACTCGCTTTTGGACATAATTGTGACCCCTTTCATTTCCATACTCAATTATACTATAAATGAGAAATGAGTCAAATGAGAGTTTTCAACACCTTAAAATCCTCTTTGAGAGTGTCTAATAAATGCTGATTGTAGATAGCGGCGGCGGGGTGGTAGAGAGGGATAAGTTTAAAGTTAGAAGTTTGAAAGGTTTTGCCATGAATTTTGCTAATAGAGTCTAGTTCCCAATCTAGACCATAGCGGTTCATGACATATTGCATGGAAAAGCGTCCAAGAGTGGCCATCACTTTCGGTTTGATAATTTCAATCTGCCGATCAAGGAACGGCGCATACATTTCTATCTCATCCGGAAATGGGTCGCGATTGGCGGGGGGCCTGTCTTTGACAATATTTGTCACATAGACATCCTTCCTTTCTATACCGACAGACGCGAGGAGCATATCGAGCACCTTGCCCGCCCGCCCGCAGAAAGGTCTACCTGTCTTGGCCTCATTCTCCCCCGGTGCCTCACCGATGAACATAATTTCGGCCGAGTGATTCCCCTCCCCTATCACTGGGAAATATTTATTCTTCACTCGCTCTCCGTAAAGTGGCGAAGCGGTGAGAGCGACTACTTCATCTTTGATTTGTTTTAACTCTTTATCCCGAGCCTCGTCGAGGGAGTCTCTAGAGCTCATTTATTTCGTTGACTACTGGTGTTACATCAAAATTTTGTCCCAAAATGGTATTTAAAAGTTTTGGATTCGTCTTAATCTCTGAACAGAGCACTATCCTCTGTTCTAGCAAGAACCTTTTGTCGGCGTCTGTTAAGGTGACAAGGCAAGTGATGGGGTGAAGACCCTCATCCTCGATCATGTCTTGCAAATTCCCCTTCTCCGGATAATTCCAGCCGATCATGGTCAAGTCTTTGCAAACGCCATAGTGGATAGCGGTGCTTGAGAATTTGGTATTAGTGACAAGCCAACTGTCGGTAATAGGCCGATCTTTGCCGCCGTAGTTGAAGACATTTTCCTTCAGGTCATCAAAGCGCGCTTTGATATACAGAGCCACTTTCAAATCTGATTTAGTGCCCAATTCATTATGAAATTTGGCCTCGACCATGATGAGCTTCTTCTCGTTGTAAGCCACCACGTCCACTTCGTGCGGCACACAACCACCAAGTACTGTCTGACGAGTCTCACATGTAAATCCCTTAGCTTCAAGGATTTTTGCCACGAAGTCTTCGAAAGGAAATCCGGATGGCCCCAAATCCATGACCGCACGACGCAGGGAGTAGCTTCTAGCCACTGGTTTGCTTAGCTTCTCAAGAACAGAGAAAGCGTGTCTGTAGATATCACTCGTCGTCACACCATCATGAAGCTCGGAGATGATATGGGTTAATACTTTCTCAACCGCCTCCTCTTTGGCCCCAGAATTGAGAAGAGAGGCACGCAATTTCTCCGGCTCGAAAGCTTCGTGTTTACCATTGGCCTTAACTACATTTATTAACTCTTTTGTTTCTAACACAGTCTGATTATACCCCCCACACCTACTTTAATACCAATCTTATTAACGCACAGAGTGCAGTATTAAAGTAGGTGTGGGGGATACCTTACGAGACGACCCTATCCATAATTCCCCCACCTAGGCAAACTTCGTCTTTGTAGAAGACTACCGACTGTCCAAGTGAGAGACCACGCACTGGCTTGCCGAATTCGACCACTAACTTCTTGCCGAGGAGTGTCAGAGTAATGGGCACTTTCTCTCCCCTATATCGGATCCTGGCCGAGAGAACTGATTCTGTGGGCTCGGTGATCCAGTTAATGTCTTTAATCGTAATCTTTATGGGTGAGAGAGAAATAATTTCTGGTTCTTTGTCGGAAACGGTGATGGTGTTGGCTTCTATATCTTTGGAGACTATATAAAATGCTCCATCTGTTGATTTCTTTTTTAAAATTTCGAAGCCGTGTCTCTCACCGATAGTGTAGAGCACTGCCCCACTATGAGTACCTATGGTCTCACCTTTGGTATCTAATACAGAGCCCGAAGAATGTTTTATAAAATGAGTTAGAAATTCTTCCATACTGACGTCACCAATAAAGCAGATGCCCTGACTATCTTTCTTTTCTGAAACTGGCAAGTTAAATTTGCGCGCCAATTCCCTCACTTCCTTTTTTTCCAACCCCCCGACTGGGAAAAGGATGTGTGGTAAGTCACTTCTACCCAGAGTCCAGAGGAAATAGGATTGATCCTTCTCTTTGTCCTTACCTTCCTTCAGACGACCCATGGGCGAGACGGGTTTGGCCTCTTCTATCTTGGCGTAGTGACCGGTGGCGATATAATCTGCACCAAGTTTTTTAGCCTCACGCCAGAAGGCGCCGAACTTAACTTCTTTATTGCAGAGGATGTCTGGGTTCGGAATGCGGCCGACCTTGTATTCGGCAATCATTTTGTCCACCACACCCTTTTTATATTCGTCACTAAAATCAAGAAAAAGGAATGGGATATCGAGGGCGATAGCTACCCTCATAGCATCACGCCGCTCGTCTCTCCAAGTACAAGGTAAGAAATCCGGCTGCCAAACCTTGATGAAAACGCCCGTCACATCAAATCCACGCTGCTTCAAAAGCGCCGCCGAAACAGCTGAGTCTACTCCGCCCGAGAGCCCCACAAAAACTTTCTTTTTAGAGCTACTTCTTGATGTATTTGAATTTTGCGGCCACATGTTCTTCGAAAGTCTTAGAGTAATGTGTAATTCCATCATCACCGGTTAAAAAATATAGGTATAGCGTGGTAGTGGGGTGAATGGCTGCCTCGATACTCTCGAGTCCTGGGTTTGAAATTGGTCTGGGTGGGAAGCCGGTGTGTTTATAAGTATCTGGGTCAGAATCTACTTGGAGAGGCATGCCAAGTTCAAGACGTTTCCAGAGTATGCCAGAAGCAATTTGTTTGTCTTCTTTTGACTGAAGCTCGCTCTCAAGGATCGAAGCCATCTTTATAATGTCGCCCAGTGAGTGGCCAGAGGCTTTTATTTCACCAGATGAACTGGAAACATTCCTTTCAAAGTTATTTTCAAATAATAGTAGAGTTGAGGAAGCAGTAGCAGTGACTGGCACAAAGTATGTATCGGGAAAAAGATACCCTTCCGGCGCCCTGATTAAGAAACTTGTGTGGTCAAAGAGTGGAAATCTCTCATCGAAGAGTTCGGCAATATCGGAGACTGTAAAGCCTTCTGGAATAGTCAATTTTATTGTCTCGATACCGTGATCTCCGTGGAATACTCGCCAAGCGATGGTAAAAACGTTTTGTGGACGAGACATTAGGTACTCTCCCGCTTTCATATCACGTTCCCCACCGAGGAGAACGGCGATGCTCCTAAACCAGAATGATGAGCGAATAACTCTTTCTTGTTCCAATTTTTCTGCCAGAGTATAGAGACCTGCTCCTTCAGAAATAGTTATGATAGAGCCGGAGGGGAAAAAAAATGGAGGAGTAGTTGGCAAGAGAAATACTGTAAGCGCCGCTATGGCAATGAGGAGAGACCGGAACTTCATACTGGCAAGTTCGCTGGGGCTTCTCCTCTCTTCGAAGGCACACGAGTGAGAGTTGGAGTGGTAGCCGTCGCTCCTGGGAAATGGAAGATAGTGGCCAGTTCCTCAGTCGTCAAGACATACGGTTTGCCATACAAGTGCCTGAAAGGGACTTCGAAGAACGAGCGACGTTTATACGCCTCGATGTGTGTCCTCTGTAACCTTCTCTTAATCTGACCACGGAAATCTTTCCAAGGATAATCAATACTCATGAACTTATCTGGTCTGATACCATTGAGAGTCTTGGAACCGAACTGGCGCATGCTACCTATCATACCCGTGCCTCTCATCTTGTCGAAGATTTCGATTGGTGCCGCATAGATGAGTCTGACCATGGTGTTGAAGGCTAGTTTTCCAGCGTTTCTCTGAATAGCAACAATGGTATCATCTTGTGTTCTGGTCAGACGTGTAAGAGTCGCCTGGCCTTCTTTCTGAGGAAAGAAGGATTCCTCGTCGATAATTTTCTTGATTTCTTCCTTGATACCTTCTTTCCAATCTGGTTTAGAAAATAGGCGTGTGTCTTGGAGAGTTTCTTTGCGATGACCTTGTATCAGGATCTGCATACCAGCCACTTCCCCCGGTTTGAGAGTGCCCAGGTACTCGAGCATCGGCACTATCGGGTCTACTATTTCCTCTTGTTCTTTGTTACCTCTGTCTAGTTCGTAATCAATATAAGTTTTGATCGGGTAAGCATCTGGTCTGACCAGCTTGGTGGTGATGCCGAACATATTCATCTTCGTCGGGTCATAGACAATCTTCAAAGCATAATCTTCCGCTTCGAAAACTTCTGCCCCGGGGTAGTGAGTATAGACTCTCGTCTCTATGATACTTTTCCACTTCTTGAGCCCCCAGATGAAAAACTTAACTTCTCCACCGATAGAAACTATCTCGAGAGAAAACCAGTCTCTAACACGACCTTCGAAGTAGACATCTGTCAGAGTCCCGACCACATCTTCCCAGATACCCTCAATAACCATCTCCATAGCCGCTGGAGATTTGAGGACATCTTTCGGTATCTTAATCTCCAAGAGGACAGAACCTTGCTCTCGCATCCAGACTCTACGCTTATAAGCAAACCAGGTATGGAAAAGTAGGTTGATGAGGATAAGAGGTAGCCAAATAGGCCAAGTTTCGGCGGCAGTCCGCCAAACCTTCATATAAAACTCAGTTTGGAAAAGGGAAACAAACTTCTCTATCATGTCCCCATTTTACCCCCACACTTACTTTAATACCAATCTTATCAAAGCGCGTAGCGCAGTATTAAAGTAAGTGTGGGGGTTTACCCCGAATCTAAACGTTATGGTAGCGATTGTCGCGATCTTTCTTGAAATACTTCGAATTCTGTAGGTTGACCAAGATAGTGTTCTCTTTGACATAGCGTTCCTTCAAAACCTTCTCAACCACCTTCTCTTTAGCTAGTGGGCCTTCTTTCTCAAGAATTTTCTTAATAACGTCCTTCACTACACCTGACATATAACCCCATTCGGTGAGAGCGTATAGTCCACGACCAACTAGGACGAATCTGGGGTCTTTAATAAGTTCGTTATGAGTAGTAGCCACGTGAGCCTTTTTATTGAAATATTGGGTAATAGCCTTGGCTACTTCTTTGAAGTGTATTGGGGAACCGTGTTTTCGTATGACTAAGAAAGCATAATCGCGCATGCCTTTGGCATTGACGTTCGGAGATGAGGAGCGACCCCATTCGCCTAAAGGATTCTTCCCAATCTTGTGTGAGATAGAGAGCCAACGCTTGATAACCTCTTCGTTTTTATATTTTTCATTCAAGTCTTTTACTTCCTCGAGGAAAGAGTCGATTAAGTCACTTTCAACTACCAGCTCATCATCAGAAAGTTTCGAGTACAGTTTGCGTAGAGCGACTTTGATCTTCTCCGACAATTCTGGGTCGACGTGCCAGCGGTGTTTGAACTCTTCATCCTCTTTCTCACGCTTGAACTCTTCGCCAATGACTAGGAGGAAATGGAAATGATTTTGGGTATTTAGATCT
>Ga0209542_10002610_pt1 | contig 39952 bp, 33 predicted proteins | sample RifCSPhighO2_01_FD_184028 | JGI IMG/M metagenome (GOLD analysis project Ga0209542, IMG submission 184028) | Soil microbial communities from Rifle, Colorado - Rifle CSP2_plank highO2_0.1 (SPAdes) (version 2) | ecosystem: Environmental > Terrestrial > Deep subsurface > Rock core/Sediment ... | reverse complement strand
GTCTTAACGCGACGATCGTGGTTAAGCTGGGATCATCCCATCCAATAAGCGTTCCATCCTGCACTAATTGCCGGATGATCCTTCCCGAGCTTTCAACCCCTTCCATGTTAAACCTTCCAAGCTCATACGTTTGGGTTCTGGGCAGCTTGAGGAGGTCCTGGATATACCTCTGAAGCTCTGATCGCATCTCAAACTCCTTCGTTCGGACACGATGAGTAATATGGAAAGCACCGTCCATGATAGCGTTCTGAAAATCATAATTCGGCCAGACGCTATACTTTTTACCCAGCCGCGCATGCTCTTCATCCATAATTCTGAAGATCACGGGATCTCGCATCGTCGTGTTTTGGTGAGTGAGGTCTATTTTCAGCCGCAGCACGGCATCCCCCCCTTTTTTGGAGGGCAGTTCCTTCCATTCCTTGAGGTTGCGATCCGGGTTTTTATCATGGCAGGCGCATGGCAGCATCTTCATGCGGTTTTCCTTCATGACAGCTTGGGAGCATGTGCACACATACGCATGGCCATCCTTGATACATGCTTCCGCGTTCCTGTAAAATAAGTCCATATGATCTGAAGCATACTGGACTTCATCAGGGATGATGCCAAGCCATTCAAAGTTCTCAAGCATAATGCCGTAGAATTCTTTTTTCACGAGGCTTGGATTTGTGTCCTCAAACCGGAGTACGAATGTTCCGCTATATTGGTCTGCCAGCATCCTGTTAAGAATAAGTCCTTTTGCGTGGCCGATGTGGGGGTATTTCTCTGGCCCCGGAGGAAAAGCGGATTTGACCGTCTGTCCAGGCTTGATGTCAAACACCGAAAAGAGATTCCTCTCCTGCTTCTCCTTTTTTTCAAGAAGTTCAGGGGCGATGGCTTCGAGTTGTTTCAGCTGTTCATCAACGCTCAACGCATGGATCTCTTTGAGGACTTTTTGTATAGTGAGATTCACTTCCTTCATCTTTGCCTTCAACGAAGGATCCTCTGCAAGGACTTTTCCCATGACCGCCCCAGGATTCGCTTTGCCCTCAAATTTCACGGCATTTTGCAGCGCGTATTTGAGGATCGTGTGTTCCAGTGTCATAGTTTTACAAGAGAGAAAAGGATTTTATAAATGTTTGTTAGAAAATGATGCTCTCTAACCCGAAAAGTTTTTATGAATCAAAGTATTATCTCAGGTATATGCAACTCACATGGCTCGGGCATGATGGATTTTTGATAGAATCAGACAAAATTGTCTACATTGATCCGTATCAAATCTCAGACACGTTGCCTAAAGCAGATGTCATTCTTATAACACACAGCCACGGTGATCACTTTTCAGAGCAGGATATTGCCAAGATCAAAACTGAAAAGACGATCATCATCACTTCGTTTGATATAAGGATGACGGGAGAGCACGTTGCCCTCGTTACCGGAGACGAATTCGTAAATTCCATCAAAGGAATCTTTGTGAGGGCTGTCCCCGCATACAACTTGAATAAGAGATTTCACCCCATGGAAAATGAGTGGAACGGATATATCCTTGAAATTGAGGGAAAAAAGGTCTACCATGCGGGGGACACAGATTTCATTCCGGAAATGAAGAACATTGTGTGTGACATCGCTCTCTTGCCCGTTTCCGGAACGTATGTGATGACCGCGGACGAGGCGGCTCAGGCGGCGATCGCGATAAAGCCAAAAATCGCTATTCCCATGCACTTTGGAAGCGTTGTGGGATCAGTGAATGATGCAGAGCATTTCGCGCGCAAGCTTGAGAATTCTGGGATTCGCGCGATCATACCTAAGAAAGGTATCGCAATTACGCTGTAATCATCTTATGCACATAATCTAATATCACGTATTCTTCGAATTCTTTTCAAGACAGGCATCACAATAGAGCCTATCCTCAGGTATTGCGGATCTACATTGTAAACAATCATTTGCCATAATACATCATCCCCTTGTGTGAAATTAACGGTGCGAGCATGTCTGAGCTATTAATCCAAGAAATGCCCACCCAATGATGTAACAAATGATGCTACCTTATAAATGCTCGTGTGGATTTGCCTCTGTGAATTGTCGAGTCATCCTTTAATCCCAGAATTCCTATAATGCCCACCTTTCTTGTACGGGCTCTTGTAGCGTTTCTTCTTCCGCTGCTGAGCAACTTCATTCATCGCGTCCGAGAATAGCGTCTCAACATCTTTGCCTTGATCTTCGCAAGCGCTTCCTTGAACCCAAGGCTTTTCTTTGCCTTCTTTGCGATTTTTTCTTTCTTTTTCACAGTTTTTTTAGCTTTCTTCTCTTCTACCATAAAAACACCTCATTTGATCGTTTTTGCAGCAATCTCCTCAAGAATCTCGCTGATAAACGCCTCGATATCAATGCCAAAGCGGACGTCTCCAGCGCGCGAGCGCACCGCGAGAGTATTGTTCTCCTCCTCTTTGTCTCCGATTGTGATGATATAGTTCACTTTCTCCAGCTGCGCATCTCTTACTTTTCTGCTGATTGTGCTCTGCGAGTCGTCAAATTCAACCCTTATCCCCTTCTCTATAAGTTTTGCCACAATCCCCTGCGCGAACGGAATATTTCTGTCCGCCACATTGACGACTTTCACCTGCACGGGGCTCATCCATAAGGGAAATTTTCCCGCATACAGTTCAATCAAATGCGCCATCGTGCGTTCAAAACACCCAATGGAAGATCTATGGATAACCATGGGCCTATGTTTCTTTCCATCCTGGCCTTCGTAAGTCATATCAAAACGATCTGTGCTTGAGAAATCGATCTGCACCGTGAAGAACGTATCCTCTTTTCCATACACATTCTTCAGTTGAATATCTAATTTTGGACCATAAAATGCTGCCTCGCCCTCTTTCTCCTCGTAGGTGAGTTGTAATTTGTCTATGATTTTCCTCATTGTCGCTTGAGTGGACTCCCATGCGCCCGGATTATCTACATATTTCTCACGGTTTGTTGGATCCCATTTTGAGAAGCAATACCAATAATCGTTGATACCGAGCGTTTTCATGACATATTGAATCAACGAGATGACATCCTCGAATTCTTTCTCAAGCTGCTCTTCTGTGCAGATAATATGCGCGTCAGCAAGGCAAAACTGCCGAATGCGCGTCATGCCATGCAACTCTCCAGAGCTTTCATTGCGAAATAAATTGGCGAATTCAGCGTAGCGAATGGGCAAATCACGATAGCTTCGGGTTTTCGATTTATAAATCATGAATTGATGTGGGCATGTCATGGGTCTCAAGGCAAGCTCCTCCTCATCCGTTTTGAATATGAACATGGATTCCCTATAGTGCGCGAGATGGCCCGATATTTTGTAGAGTTCTGTTTTCGTTAGAACAGGTGTATCCGTAAATGAATATCCCCTCTTGATCTCCTCGTCTTCAATCCAGCGCTGAAGAATTCTTTTGATCGTTGTGCCTTTTGGTGTGAGCAAGGGCAGCCCTTTGCCGATTGCGTCGCTTGTAACGTATAAATCCAGTTCCCTTCCAAGCTTCGTGTGGTCTCTTGCCTGCGCATCTGCAAGTTTTTGCATGTACTCCTGCAATTTTTTCGGAGAGTCAAAAGCGACACAATAGATTCTTGTCAGCTGGTCATTCTTTGCGTTATTTCTCCAATATGCGCTACCTGTATGAATTATCTTAATAGACTGGATCTTTTTAACTGCGTCAATGAACGGGTCTTTGAACAGAGGAACAAGCGTTAACCCATATGCAGAATATGCAACAGCGTTTTCTCCAAGCTCCTTCGCAATTTCAATCTGATGAGCGTCCTGAGGCACGCCATCGTTTTTGAATTGCTCATTCTTTGCGGCGAGCTGGAGTGTTTTTTTCTCAATCGCCTCAAATTCAGATGTTCCGAGCTTAACTTCTGCGATGTCAACAAACGCCTGGTCATTGTGGATTCCGAGAACACCCATGCCCGCTTCGGGATGGAGCGCTTTGATCGCTGCGGCAATGAGGACAGCTCCCGTGAGATTCATCTTGTCCTGAGCAGATAGCGATCTGTTGTCAAGTGTTATGGCAGCATCTTTGTGCTTTGCAGCTTTTTTCTCTTCTTCCTGGCCAAGGCGCAATTCCCGTGAGAGTTCAGAGAGCGGATGCCCCTTACAGCTTACCGTAAACGCCTTATACCATCCAAATGGTGATCTGTGCACTTCATACCCTTTCTCGCTGAGCTTCTTCTCTGCTCCTTGGAGCACGGCCATTGCGGTTTTCGCATTGCTCGGCGTTGGGCTCAGATGCACATAGGGATAGAGTACAACCCGCTTTTCATTGATCTGTCCAAGAATGTCTATAATAGCACTCACATACCGGTCTGTAATAGTCTCAGGATCGGGTTCATCCTGTTTTTCCACGGATGTAAAAACAACAAGGCATTCCTTAATCTCTTCCTTTACCTTTGTCAGCTCCTCCGCGGCCTCTATGGCTTTCTTCTTCGCCTCAAACCTGATAAAGTCGCTGTGCAATGCAAGTATTTTCATACGAGAGCACAGATTGTCAGAGAAATATAAATGTGTTGGTTCGGGGTACTAAAGATAATAAAAATAAAAACTCACTGCGCCAGCATCTTTTCCATGAAGTCCTGGTTCTTTGCTGCTTTCGCCAAGTCCTTATTGAACACCTTTCTGATAATGAGCAGCTGCGTGACTTTGATCGTCTTGATGTCCTGCTGGAGGTTGTCAATTTTGTCTATAGCGTCTCTGATGAGCTCGTAGTTGTGGTTTGTGTTGCCGACGTTTTCTTCCATAAGCCCGGAGAGCTCGCGAAGGGTCTCTACGCGGCCGTTGATCGTCTTAATCCACTCGTCAACATCTGTCTTGAACGTCTCGAATTGAGCATCTTGAGTCATGGAACACCTCTTTTGCGGTATACATATCAAAATATACCAATATACGTTTATGTATACTAGTAGTATATAAATATTTATATGCTGGGGAAGATATATTAAGGCAAGAGACTGGTTTTATATGCACTCGTTTGTTTTCGTTTTCCATGGGAGGAGAGGAGCGACTGTTTTACGAAGGCAGTGTGTCCAGGCGGTATGTGTTTTCAATTGAGGAAAGCCGTGATATGGATTGCCAGAGTCTGCCTCGAATGTCCTACGAGATCTCTATTGAATTCCACCAGTGTTTGGAACGACGTGAACACAATCCCAAAACCCGACAGCGTTTTGTGCGTGTTGGAGCTGATTTGCAGCGGGACCCATATTTTAGCTTAAGCGTGCAGAATGAGATGACATTCAGGGACGCATTAGCCTTTATGAAGCGCTGCGGAGTGCCAGATTCGGCTGAGATTGCAACACTGTTATTCGGTGATACCCACATTGTAAATTTAAACTGTCATAGCCCCAGCACCCGGGCATTATTACAAAAAGCTGAAGGATTGGAGGGGATTGATACTGCGATGCTTTGCGATGCTGGAAAAGGATCAATCCATGAGCAAGTAACCCACATGCCCCAAGTGCTCACTATAGGTGACCTTCCTCAAGAGATCATTCATCAAGTATCAAATGAGCAAGGATATGTACTCTTCAATCTGGTGCGTGACGGGAGGAATAGGGCAGTTGGAATGGAATACGAGCAGCGCCATGAGCACGATAAATGCATGGTGATCATTCCTCCTGATGAAAGGATTCGTACGATTGCATATGGTTCTAGAGAAATCCAGCGACCATTATTTGACGATGTGCTTTCCACGGCGCCATTCCTGCTCGGAGCTTCTGAAAAGGAGATGATTGAGCGATTCATTGTCATGAATTTGGATCGCATGAGACGCGGCAGTCAACCTCGAGCATAAGTCATTTTCTGAACGGGAATAGCTATCTTGTATCAAAAACTTTATAAAGCAGCTAATAAAGGATACAACTAAATAGGATAATATATATCGAGAGATACCAAACTATATCATTTCATCACACATGGCCAAAATCCAGGTTGCGCTTGACGACGAAGAGAATATGATCATAGATGTGTACAGGGCGAAACAGCGCCTGAGCAGCAAGGAAAAGGCAATCAAGCATCTCATCAGAGTGTCCAAGAAAGAGGTCATGAAATGGTAAGCCTCTTTGGCGGTTCGCTCAGCCTCCTGAATCCCATGGGGATATACGCGTTTCTCGCGCTCATACCCTTCATAATTCTGTACTTGCGCCAGCCAAAGATTCTCACAAAAACAATTCCAAGCCTTATGTTCCTCGTAAAAGAGGCAGGGCATGATAAGCGCTACAGGTGGTTCAAAAGGATCTTTAGCAATCTCTTGTTTGTTATGCAGCTCTTGCTCCTATGCATGCTCGCATACGCGGTAGCTTCTCCCTTGCTCACGACTCCGGACATCAGCGTGACAAAAAACACGGTCATTATTGTTGATGTATCCGCAAGTATGCAGGCGCAGGACAATGACGAATCCCGGCTTGAGAAGGCAAAGGGCATTGCCATGCAGGAAGTGAAGGGCGCTACGACGGTCATCACGGCCGGAAACTCCATCTCCCTGCTTTCGAATGACGCGAGCGATTCGAACGCGAAGACCGCGATCAGGGCGATTGCGGCCGAGGATGCTCCCACAAACCTCGAGGCGGCGATGCACGCGGCCGATCAAGTGCTTGACGGCAGGAAAGCGAGGATTGTTGTGATCAGTGATTTTATCAACGTGAAGGGAAACGCAGATGATATCTTTAAGGCGAAGCGCATTCTCACAAGCCAGGGGAACCAGGTGGATTTTATCCCTGTGCACGACTCCGCGGAGAATGTGGGGATTATCGACGCGACGCTGGACCGCGAGAAGATTGAGCTCTTCGTTCGCAATTATGGCGCAGCCGCGGCAAAAGTGACCCTGCAGCAGATTCTAGGCACGCAGTCAATAAGCGAGCGAGCGCTGAGCATCGGCGCATCCTCTACGGAAAAAGTGACGTTCCCCTTGCAGGAAGGCAAGAGCAGGATCGTCATGACTCCTGAAGATGACTTTGCCGTGGACAACGTGTTTTACACGGCAAGCCCTGACAAGAAGAAAGTGAATGTTGTTCTTATCACAAGCAAAAGGGACACGTACCTCGAAAAAGCGTTGCGCGCGGACTCATTGCTTGAGGTCTCCACGCTCGGCCCCCCGTTCACGATCGAATCCGTGAAATCCAAGAATCCGGAAGTCATCATCGTCAGCGATGTGAACAAAAAAGAGCTTCTTCCCGGCGATTTTGACGGCATCCAATCCATGGTAGGAAATAAGACCGCGCTCGTCCTTGCTGCGCAGAAGGATATGATGGAGATCGACTATTCGCAGCTTCTGCCCATGGCCCCGGGAGAGCTCGCGGGATCGACGAAGGTGAACATCAATATCATCAACCAGTTTACGCACGACTCCGAGTTCAGCGTGGTTGGGAAACATTTCACGGGAACCGCGTATAATGGCACGCTCATCATCGCATCCGCGGATGATGAAAGCCCCTTGCTCACGTTCACAGAGCTCAATAATGGGAAGATTATATGGTATGGCCTGCTTGATGATGAAAGCGATTTTAAAACCACTCCCGGGTATCCGATCTTCTGGCATTCTCTCGTCACATTCCTCGTTGAGACTGAGAACGTGAATGATTTCAACAAACGCATCGAGGATGTCCCGCAGGCAACGAAAACAGGGTACAATGAAGGGGGAATTCTCGGAACGGCATTAAATCTGTTAAGTGAGCAGGAAAGCGACGTTGGCCAGGATATCGAGGCATTCGAAGAGCAGGAGCGCAGGTTTATCGTGGAGCCGCAGAGCGTGAAGTCTAAGATGGACTTGCAGATGCCATTAATTATTGCTGCACTCATCCTCCTTGTTGTGGAAATCGTGTACATTAAGTGGAGGGGTGATATGTAATGCGCATCCTCTTCCTCTACCCTTGGGTTTTCCTCTTCATTATTCCATTAGTGTTCTTTTTTATCTTCGTTATTGGAAAAACTTTTGTCCGATTCAGGGATGCTGAGCAGCGGAAGTCATTTAACCGCTCCCGGAGGCTGGATAAGCTTGTCCTTATTATCACAAGGAGCGCGATTGCTGCATGCCTCATCGTCGCGCTTGCATCCCCGTATGAGTTCACGAAGATTGAGACTCCGGGTGATCCGAGCCTTACGATTCTCGTGGACAAATCCACGAGTTTTTCCCTGTTTGAGCAGGGATTGGAGGAGAAGCTCAAGCAAAAAATAGGAGGTCAGCTTCCAGTTAGCATAAAGACGCTGGATCAGGGAAACCGATCGGCGTTGGGCAACGGTGTTCGCAATACGATCCAGGGCAATGATAATGTCCTGCTCATCACGGATGGGTTTACGACAGAAGGCTGGAATCTCGGGGATGCTATAGTGTTCGCCCGGGACAGGAATTCCGTTATCAACGCGCTCGACCTCTCTCCTGAGAAAGGCGACGCGTCCGTCGTCATTTCGGGCCCTTCGGAAGTCATCCAGCAGACAGACAATGCATGGTCAGCGACGGTGCAAGTTGCCGGAAAAGTGGAGTACCAGCTGCGTGTCATCGTTGATGGCGGCGAGCTCATTAAGACTACAGGATCAAGCTCAAAAACATACACGTTTGACAGAATTTTCTCCCGGGGCTATCATAAAATCCAGGCAATCCTGAGGGTGGATGACACGTTTGAGGAGAATAACATGTATTACAAGACGGTAAAGGCCCTGCCCAGGCCAAGTGTGCTGTTCGTTTCGAAGGAGAGCTCTCCCATGTATAATGTGTTGGATGAGATTTATGAGATGAGCAGCGCATATACGCTTCCGGGCTCGCTTGAAAGTTATCATGCGGTTGTGCTCAATAATTTCCCCGAGCAGGAGCTTGAGGATTCCGTGGATCAACTCTCCGCGTATCTTGAGGCAGGCAATGGCCTCTTCGTCATTGGCGGAGACAAGTCGTTTGAGTATAACGATCATTGCGCGAAGGGCCAAAACAAGAGGGATTGCCAGTTCCAGACGCTGCTCCCTGTGCAGATAGGCTATGGGGGAACGGAAAAGCTAGGCAATGCGAATATCGTGCTCGTCATCGACATATCAGGAAGCGCGGGTGAGGAGTTTGGCGGAGGCTCAAGCACGCAAAAACTCGCGATTCAAAAGGCTTTGGCGATTGAAATCCTCAAAGACCTGAAGTTAGATGACAATGTTGCCGTTGTCGCTTTTAACACACAATATCGGCTCATCTCTGATCTCACGCCATTATATGACAAACCAGATCTAAACCAGACGATAGCAAAGCTGCAGTTCATCGGAGGAACCCTCATTAGCCAGGGCCTGCGCAAGGCCAATGACGTGCTGCAGAAGGCGCAGGGGTCAAAGTCTGTGATTCTCATATCGGATGGAAATGCTGCTGATCCCGAGATTGCGGTGCAGTTGGCGACGGCGATGCGCCAGCAGGGGATCACAATCTATTCTGTTGGCATTGGGGAAAACACGAATGTCGCGCTTATGAGCGCGCTCGCTGATGCGGGAGGCGGTGTGTTCTTGCAGCCCACGGAAACTCAAAAATTAAAGATCGCCATGGGCGAAAGTGAAGGCGAAGAGAAGGAAGTCAGCGATTATGCGCTCCAGATTTTGAACGCGAACAGTTTTATCACGCAGAACATTGAGCTTTCAGGAAAGATCACAGGTTTTAATCAGGTAGTTCCGAAAGCGTCCGGTAGGGTGCTTGTAACTACAGAGTTCAATAATCCAGTACTGTCCAGCTGGCGCTACGGCTTGGGAAGGGTTGTGGTGCTGAGCACAGATGACGGCAGCAAATGGGGCGCAGGCCTCCTCCAGAAGAAAAATTCCCGTATACTGACGAGATCATTGAACTATGCAATTGGCGATCCGGACAGGCTTAAGGATTTCGCCGTGAAAATTGATCCGGGACGAGTGGATGAGCCTGTGGAGATCAATGTATTCTCAACCACCGTTCCTGAGCTGAAGCAGTATAAATTCGCTAAAACGGAGCAGGGCGCCCGCGACTTGTACACGACCACATACACACCGGAAAAACCAGGGTTTTACTACTTTTTTGATGCGATCACTGCTGCAAATTATCCTTTGGAGTATGAGCAAGTCGGCATGAGCACGCAGCTTCAGGAGCTCATTACGACAACTGGTGGGAAAATGTTTAAGAAAGATGACGCGAAAGGGATTGTGGAGAACGCGAAACAGGAGTCCAAGCGGCTGATTACAGATTATAAGTTTTATCGCTGGCCGTTCATCCTCGCGGCGGTGGTTTTGCTGCTAGGAGAGATCGCGTTCCGCAAATTCCGAGAGGCGAAACACTACAGGGAAGGTTAAAGTCATGGAAATGATTATAAATCCGGCCATGCTGAGGAAGCGAAGGTGAACCCATGAACTATTTTCGTAGGAATGTGAACCTGTTTTTGCTGTTCATGATTATACTGCTTATAGCCTCATTCACAGGATTTACGATTTATTACAAGAATACGTATGAAAACCTGCTCACGACGTATTTTGAGCTGCGCCAGGAGCATGACAAGACAGCGGAGGAGCTTTCGTTGCGCAGGGCCCAGCTCAACGCGACGCTGGAGGAGTTCGAGCTCAAACAGGAGCGCGAGCAGTCTCTTAGCACAAAATACTCCGACATCCGTGATGTCAACGCTGAGCTCGCGAACGATCTTGCCGGGGTTCGGAAAGACTTATCGGATACCCAGGGAGAACTCGCTACTGCAAAATCGGATTTGGCAAGCAAAGAAGTTACGATCACAGATCTGAACAAGCAGAATAGCGATCTTAAGACTGTGAACAGCGCGTTGAAATCAGACTTGGACAATGTCTGTGACGCGTACACTGCCGCAACGGGTCAGGGCCATGGCGACTGTTAAGCATAATGAATTTCGTGAAATGCTGCTTGAACTGAGGATGACCCTCATGAACCTGCAGTTTTTTGACACACTTCTTACGAGCTTCATCATATTCCTTGCGGGGTATTTGCTCATCAGCCTCGTATATCCCGGTTGGAGAATAGCTGCGCTGCTTCCCGCCATAGCCTTTTTCGGCGTGCATGTCTGGATGAGAATTCGCAGAAACATGCTGAATGATGTCGAACAAAACTTTCCCTTGCTGCATGAGAAGCTCAGAACTGCCGCTGACCACTGGGACGCGGACAACGAAATCGTTCGGGAATTGAAAACAGATGTTATGAAGCAAATGAGATCCGTAGAATCTGCAGCGTTTGTGAACGAACGAAACACGGCTGCGCGAGTCACGATTGCCGTTATCCTCTGCTTCCTCATCCTTTTCATTCACTCTGTCGGCCTCACGGGCATCGCAGGAAAATTCCTTCCTCAAGCCAATCCGACGATCGGAATGCTTGACATGGGCTCTGAAGATACAGATAACCCCGATTACCTGGCTGGAGGCCCAGGAGGAGTAAGCAATCTTGAGGTCGAGGGAGACTTATTTGGAGAGGCGAACGTCGCGAAGCTGGGCAATGAGGAGCTTGAATTCACGGTGTCCAGTGAAGGATACGAGATTGATATCCGCGACGTTAAAGACGTGCGAAAGCGTGAATTCGACGAAGTATTTCCCACAGACGTCGGCTCGACAAGTGCCGAGACGTTTGAGGAGAATATTCCCAAGGAGCAGCAGGAGATTGTGAACAACTATTTTAAATCCCTTACAAACGAGTAATATTCGAGGTGAACGCGCATGAGAAGCTATAAAGAGGTCTTTGATTTGCTGCATAAAGAGGTAGCAAAAGTAGTGATTGGCCAGGAGGAGATGATCCAGCAGGTGTTCATCGCAATCCTGTGCAATGGTAACGCCCTCCTGGAAGGTTATCCCGGACTTGCGAAAACATTGGCGATTAATACGATTTCTGAGATTCTGGACCTCTCGTTCGCGCGTATCCAAGGAACTCCAGATCTCATGCCGTCAGATATCACGGGGACAAGTATTATAGAGGAAGACAGGGGCAAGCGCGTGTTTAAATTCCAGAAAGGGCCCATTTTCAATAATATCGTGCTCGCGGATGAAATTAACCGGGCGACTCCTAAAACCCAGTCAGCCTTGCTCGAAGCCATGCAGGAGAAGCAGGTGAGCGTGGGCAATCAGATTCAGAAGCTTGACCTTCCGTTCTTCGTGCTTGCGACGCAAAATCCGATCGAGCAGGAAGGAACATATCCGCTGCCTGAGGCGCAGCTTGACCGATTCCTGCTCAAAATCAAGGTGAAGTATCCGAATGAGAAGCAGGAGCTTGAGATTGTGGACAGGTTTACGGGGAATGCAAGACGCGCAACGCCTAGAAAAGTGTTGAATAAGGAGCGCGTGTTCTTTTTGCAGAACAAAGTGCTTGAGATGCCTATCGCGAATGACCTCAAGCAAAAGGCCGTGAATTTGATTTTGCTTACGCGAAACTCGAAAAACCTCATCGAGTACGGAGCGTCTCCGCGCGCGTCGCTTGCGCTCATTATGACCTCAAAAGCCCGGGCGCTCATGATGGGGAGAAACCACGTTTCAAGCGAGGACATCATTACGATGGCGTATCCCGTGCTCCGCCACAGGATTATCATGAATTTTGAGGCAGAGCGAAAGGGAATGACGACGGATGATGCGGTAACGGAGCTCATAAAGAAGCTGAAGTAAGATGATTGACATAACGTATCTCAACCAGCTGAAGAAGTTTAGCCTCCTCGTGCGTAAGCGCGTCACGTCAAATTATGCAGGTCCAAGGAGATCGATCGCGGGAGGCGCCGGGATTGTGTTTAAAGACTACAGAATATACGCGCCCGGTGATGATTTTCGCGCGATAGACTGGAAAGTGTACGCGCGCACGGATAATTTCATTGTGAAAACATATGAGGAAGAGCGCAATCTCGAAGTGCATGTCATCGTGGACAAGAGCAAAAGCATGGACTTCGGCGGCAAAGTGACAAAGAAAGACTTCGCAAGCATGTTGGGCGTGGGTTTTGCGTATCTAGCGATAAAGGACAACCTCAAGTTCAAGTTCACGAGCTTCTCAGACAAGCTTGAGAGTTTCCAGGCGAAGAAGGGCATGCAGCAGCTCGCATCCATGGTTGATTATCTCAACAAGTTGAAGAGCGAGGGCCCGTCTGAGCTCTCAGCGATGATGACCCAGTACAAGAAATATATTGGGCAGCGCTGCCTCATCGTGCTCATATCTGACTTCCTCATCGATCCTGAGGAGATCAAATCCGCATTAGTGCTTCTTTCCAAGCATGAGGTGCGCGTCATTCAAGTGTTGGACAAAGCGGAGAAGGAGATAGCAGTTGAGGGAGATTATATCCTGCATGATTCCGAGACGGGAGAGAATATGAAGTTGTTTATCAGCAATCGGTTGCGCTCGCAGTACCAGGATCTCCTCGACAAGCACGCCGCGCAGATGAGGGATATCTGCTATAAGCTCAACATGAACTTCCATCAAATCACGACGGACAAGCCCCTTTTTGACGCATTCTATGAGATATTGGCGTAGGGGTAGATGAGTAGAATCCAACATAAGCACTGCAGAAACCTGAACGAGATTAAGTCATTTTGCCTGCGCATTATTCATACGTAACCGTATTAATCGGATACACTTTGTAGATTAAAACCGAGTCATAGAGGGTAATGTTATCTGAAAATTTGTTTTTAAGCTCCCGAAAGAGATCATGGAGTTCAAAATGGGATGGAAAGACTGATTCAAATTCCAGATCCCACCTGCCAAATCCCTTGATAATTTGCGTTGTTGATTTTTTTGAGCAGAGTAAGGCTATGATGTCTTTTCGCCGCTCTTTAGTCATATTTGTCAAACGTAAGCACGTATGGAAATGGTTCAGATGAAATTTTGTGTGGTCCACTCTTATGTTATATCCAATAATGATTTTCTTCTTCATGAGAGTTTTCATTCGGCTCCGGATCATCTGTGGACTCAGCTTCATCTCGGCTACTAATTCGATCATAGGTATTCGAGAATTTTCTTTTATTAGGTTAAGGAGTTGGTAATCCTTGTTATCCAGTTTTTCCGGTTCATCCTCTGGTTTGATCTCCTCAACGCCGTATGCCACGGTTTCGTAAAGATAGTTATATGGCAAATAGCGCACAGTAGTCGCAAGACTTAATTCCCTATCAACGATATATTTATCGAACGGGCAGATTAATGAATCGTAGAGTTTATCAACCTGCCCAATTGTTTTTGCCAGAAATATTATGCAAAAGTCAAATGAGCCGTCAAGGCTAGCAACCCAGTGAATATTGTGTAACTTAGAAATATGGAGTATAAGTTCATTTTCAATGTGTTCTGAAAAATATTGGAATTTTAAGAATAATCGCCAGTACATATACGCCAATTTTCCCCTATTTATGGTTGTACAAAATAATGTGATAACCCTATTATCAATCAATTTATTTATTCGATAATTGACTACATTTTTTGGCAATCCAACCTTTTTGCCAATTTTGGAGAATGACTGTCTGCTGTCTTTGTTTAATTCTTTGATTATCCTTATATCTTTTGTTGAGAGTTTAACGATTTCGCTTGTTTTTGATAATTTTCTCATCATAATCTATCAATTAGTAACTAATCTATTTAAATATTTCCTTTATGATATACTTTAAAATACTAAAATTGAAATAGTTTGACTATTCTAATATTCTTATGGTAGACATACGATGGCCGGATGAGACTTGTACAATAATTCGAAATTATGATCATGGAATAGAACGTGACGATAATCCTCAAAATTTTGTAGCGGATGTTAAAAGAAAAGCAATGTTCCTAAGAGAGCGGCTGGAAGCGAGTGGAGAGGGAATTGACATAAGTACTGCGTTCTATGAGTATCCTGAATCTGAAGGAGAGAATCACATATGGAAAATAGTATATGGCCCTGATAAGCGGGTTTACGAGCGAGTTAAAAGCGGGATATGGAAATGGGCTGGTTATTCCAATCATAGTAATGATATAGGTTACGATGCAAAGAGAGTTATTGAAAAATTCGGTCAATCGATTAGAGAGAACCCTTCTATAAATTTAGACAAGCTCGTGATTAACCTTGTGGAAGAAGAGAACAGAATTAGGCTGAATTACAACGAAGAGGCGCGTGATGATCGTGGCAACGCTTTCTATGACAGTACTGATTCTAACCATTGGAGGGAAGGTTGATATGGAAACAGGTTTGGAGTATATTAAAATGCTTAAACCGTTGGTAAAGGAACAACTCGTTGGGAAAGAAGGTGATATAGAATTCTATGTTTCTGCGTATGAAAACCGTCTCAACAGATGTTGTCTCAGAAATGCGTCCCCTCAAGATATCGTGGTAGCTGTTGCGCGATTTAGAGAAGTACAAGACCCGGTTGTATGGAAAATAGTCTACGGACCAGAGAAGAAAGTGTATGAATGTGTTATCCCAAATGTGGCCCTTGCTGGTTCTGGATCTTGGTATACTGCTCATTACGACACGGGTTGCAATCCTGCTAGACTAATAAAGAATTATTTGGAGAGAAAAGATAAAGCGACAGATTTGGAGAGGCTGATTGAAGTTTTGGTGGGCGATGAGGTTGCAAAGAGGCACGAATATAATAGTAGATTCGGTGGATTTAATACGCCCGTCCCCTTTGGCGAAACTCAAGAATACTGGGAAGAATGGGAACGGCGTTGGAAGGATGGATAATGTGTTAGGATCGCATTAATCGCAAATGCACAAGCTTTAAAAATTCTGAGTATTCCTCGGATAGCATGGATTCTCAACAATTCATCGAGTGGCTGAAGCAGGAAAGCCTGTTTGATGCGGCGGAGAAGCAGATTCCCGTGTTCCAGAAAGTGCTCTCGGATTCTTTGAAAGTGCGCTCAATGGAAGAGCTCGTCATCCTCGGTGATACGGGGTATCCGCAGAGGAGAGTCTCTCCTTTAGTGCTCGGAAGCTATCTCCTTGCAGCAAAGCGTATGGGACTGCGCTATAAATTCTTTACACAGGAGCCAAAGGAGCGTGGCGAGGAAGCTGATGATGAGCTTGTGGATGCGTTGTTAAATCTGCCAGACCAGAGTGTTATTCTATGGGCACTTTCCGGCCGTATTGGATCGATGGATGTGCTCGGCCAGAGTTTTAGAAAGTTCGTCAAGAAGCACCGCCACCGATTCGCGTCCACGCCAAGCCTCGGATTTTTGCAGACAAAGCAATATTCCTCTATTGTTCAGGCGGCAAATGTGGATTATATGAAGCTGCGGGAGGACGCGTTGCGCCTCAAGGAGCGCCTCGATGTCGCGTCAGAAGTCCGTGTCACGACGGAGAGAGGCACTGATTTTATTGTGGATGTACGCCTCAAAAAAGCGTTGACGAATGACGGCGCGTTTTCAGAGCCTGGCTCTGGAGGCAATATCCCCTGCGGTGAGGTTTACCTTCCCCCGAGAAAAAAGGGCGTGAATGGGAAGATTGTTATTGACGGATGCGCGAGAATGCTCCAAAAAAGTGTGCTTGTGAAAGAGCCTATTACGTTAACGGTTAAAGAGGGGGAGATTCTCAGCATTGAGGGCGGCCAGGAGGCGAAGGAGCTCGAGCAGAGCCTGCAATGGGCCGAGCAGCACGCGAAATATCCTTGGGGAGTGCGGAGGATTGGCGAGCTTGGGATTGGTCTCAATCCGTATGCCAAATTGGTCGAGTCAACGTTGATCAGCGAGAAAATGTTGGGAACTGCGCATATCGCGATCGGTTCAAATTACTGGTTTGGCGGCACTATTTACGCGATCATTCATCTCGATCAGGTGTTCATGAAACCAAAGATTTCCATTGATGGGGAGCGGTTAGTGCTGTAAACATTTATAAACTCAATTTCTCAATGGTCCATTATGAAGCAAGTCATCGTCATTCGCAATGATTTGAAGCTCCCAAAGGGAAAACTCGCCGCCCAGGTCGCGCACGCGTCAACGGAGGCTGCGCTGCGTACAGCAAGGAGCGTTTTGGAGCGCTGGCGCGCGCAAGGAATGAAGAAAGTCGTGTTAAAAGTTGAAACTGTTGAAGAATTGCGCGAGATTGAGAGAGTTGCAAAGCGCCTTAAGCTCGTGACGGCAATGGTAATGGACGCAGGGCATACGGTTGTGGAGCCCGGAACAATAACTTGTCTCGGCATTGGTCCGGATAGTGAGGAGAAGATTAATCAGGTTACGGGCAGTTTGAAGATGGTGTAATAAGTAACTTTATAAACGTTCTCGATGTTCTTTTCATTCTACAATGGGCCCATAGCTCAGGCTGGTAGAGCGTTCGGCTCTTAATGGAGCCAATTCCTGCAGCAACCGAAAGGTCGAGGGTTCGAATCCCTCTGGGCCCGTAGTTTTCTAAACACATTCAAGGCGCCCGCAATCCGCCAGCAATAGTACAATGCGAGCTCTTATGCGGCATCAAATACGCTCCAGGATCTTGGACGTCCCCTAACTCGTAGACAGCGAGCCTATAACTTATTTGCTGCGGCCTCCTCCCGACAATGAATGCGGTAATTCCTTCCGCCTTAAAATAGGAGGTGTACGCGAGTGCTTTTGACAATGCGTCCTGCTCCAGTTGCGCAAGCTTTTTCCAATCATCAAGCGTAGGAGGTATACGGACTGAAAAATCCGCGATATAATCGATGAGTGGAATGACGTTCCTGCCGCAGCGTGCCCAGGAATGTAAATGTACTACACGCGCGGGGATTACGGCTTTGCCCTTCTTCAGCAATCCCTCCGCATACTCCTCTGAGAATTCAATGTTTACGGGGTCCCGCGCGGATTGACACGCTAATACAAAATCCTCAAGCGAACTGCTGATTCTATGCGGTTCCCTCCAGGGCAGCAACCAAGACTTGATAGTATCCCAAAATTGCATCCAATGGAAAGCATGGCTGCATTTAAAAAACCCACACAATCTTTAAATAGGCTGTTCTCTTCCATATACGTATGTCAGACGAATCCATGCACTGGGCGGATCAGACCGCGAGGAAGATCGTACAGGTGCATCAAAACAAAAAAACGATCACATGCGCTGCCGGCATTACTCCAAGCGGCGTTGTCCATATTGGAAATTTTCGCGAGATTGTTACGGTTGACTTAATCTCGAGGGCGCTGCGTGACGCGCTGAAGGGTTCTGGGAAGAAAGTAAGATTCATTTACAGCTGGGATGATTATGACGTGTTTAGAAAAGTCCCGCCGGACATGCCGAATCAAGAGATGCTCAAGGAGCATTTGAGGAAAGCAATTGTTGATGTTCCTGATCCATATGGCATGGAAGAGAGCTACGCGCGTCATAATGAGGTCGAGATTGAAAAGCATATGCCTGTTCTCGGCATCAATCCTGAATATTTGTATCAGTCTCAGAAGTACCGCGCGTGCGAGTACGCGGACGAAATTAAGAAAGCCTTGGAAAATAGGGAGAAGATCGTTGAAATCCTGAACAAGTATCGTGAGGAGCCATTGGCGCCAGAGTGGTTGCCTGTTCGTATATTCTGTGAGAAGTGTGGCTTGGATACTGTTGAAAAAATAACGTATGCGGGCGGTTATGACGTTTCTTACGAATGCGACTGCGGTTTTAAGGACACATTTGACCTCAGAAATAAAGGGGTTGCAAAACTCCAATGGCGTGTGGATTGGCCCATGCGCTGGGCGTATGAGCAGGTTGCGTTTGAGCCGGGTGGGAAAGACCATTCAACGCAGGGCGGCTCATATGATACGGGCAAAGAGATTGTGAAGGACGTGTATGAGTGCGAAGCTCCGTTGTATATCATGTATGACTTTATCCGGATTAAAGGTCAGGGCGGCAAGATCTCAAGCTCGAAGGGAGGGGTTATTACGATTAAGGAAGTTCTCGAGGTGTATGAGCCTGCTATGGTGCGCTGGCTGTTCGCTGGCACGAGGCCGGGAGCGGAGTTCGCGATCTCGTTTGACATGGATGTCCTAAAGCTCTATGAGGATTTTGATCGATGCGAGCGCATGTATTATGGGAAGGAAGAAGTGAAGAATGACAAAGATGCCGCGCAGCAGAAGAGGATTTATGAGCTCTCTGCGATTGATCCTGAGAGCATTGCGAAGGACATGCCGTATCAGCCGGGATTCCGCCACTTGACCACGATTATCCAGATCTTTGAGCAGGACATTGAGAAAGTCATTGAGTTTTATAAAAAAAATGAGGGTGTGAAAAGCCCGGATGACATTGAACGAGTGCGCACCCGCGCTCAATGTACGTCGCTCTGGTTAAAGAAATACGCGCCTGAAGATATGGTTTTTGTTGTGAACGAAGAGTCCCCTCAATTGAAATTCCATCCCACAATCCGGATAGGCCTTAAGGAGTTTATTCGGTTATTGTCGACAATGGACTCTCAGGACGCGGTTGAGTCTGCGTTGTTTGACTTCTGCAAGGCGAATGATATTCCGACAAAAGAGTTTTTCACTTCTGCATATCGCATTTTGATATCCAAAGAGCAAGGCCCAAAGCTTGTACCGTTTGTGTACGCAATTGGAAAGGGGCGGGTTCTTCGATTGCTTCAGGAAGCGCTGTCGCGTTAAGAAACGTTTATAAACAATATTCCCCTGACACGGGCCATGCCGCGCGCAATCATCGGTCTTGTCGAGTACGTTCGCATTTTTTCCCAAAATAGCCAGTCCAGGCGCATCGCGGCCCGCATAGACACAGGGGCTACGAAGAGCAGTATTGACGCTGCGCTCGCCGCGGAGCTGCATCTCGGGCCCATTGTGGAGACGAAGCTTATTAAGTCTGTCCATGGAAAAACGCTCAGGCCCATTATTAGGGCATATGTTCGTGTGGACGGCAGGAAATTGAAGGCTACGTTCTCCATCGCGGACCGCGCGCATATGAAATATAAAGTGCTGATCGGTCAGGACGTTTTGAAGAGCGGCGCGTTTTTGATCGATCCTAAGAAAAGGTGAACACGATCAAAGCAGCATTAATTTGCCAGGGAAGCGTGTCCTCACAGTGGACGATAGAGGCGATGAAGAAGTACTTTGAAGTCGTGGACGAGCTTTCCATTAAGCATGTTGAGACGGTGATCGCTGAGAAATCGATAGAGGTCCTGCATCACGGAACTCCCCTCCAGCCGTATGACTGTATCTATGCGAAAGGGAGCTATCGGTATGAATCATTGTTGCGCTCAATCACGGAAGCATGTTTTGATCGCTGCTATATGCCGATTCATCCTGAAACATTCTCCATAGGGCATGATAAGCTGCTTACACATCTCGCTCTGCAGCGGAAAAACGTGCCCATGCCTAAGACGTATGTGACGACATCCATTGCCTCTACTCGGGGAATTTTGGAAAAAGTCACATATCCCATTATCATGAAATTCACGAAAGGAACACAGGGCAAAGGGGTCATGTTCGCGGAAAGCCTCACAAGCGCTTCTACATTGCTTGACGCGATGGATGTGTTGAAGCAACCGTTAATAATACAAGAGTATATTGAAACCGGAGGAGTTGATACAAGGGCGTTCGTTATCGGTGATCAGGTTGTCGCAGCATGCCGAAGGTCAGCCGCCGAGGGAGATGTGAGGAGCAATATCCATGCGGGCGCTGAGGGTGAAAAAATCATGCTTGACGCGAAGTCGAGACGCATTGCTGTGGATACGGCTCAGGCTGTTGGTGCTGATATTTGCGCTGTTGACATGGTGCAGGGCCCGCATGGCCCCTTAGTCCTTGAGGTGAATCTCAGTCCGGGATTGCAGGGTATAACAAAGATTTCTGGAGTGGATATTGCGGCAAAAATCGCTGCGTTTCTCTATGAGCAGACGAGACTGCGCAAAACGAGCCAGAAAAAGGAGAAGGAAGTTGCCGTCCTTGAAGAGCTGGGTATTTTAGGCGATAAAGCGAGCACACAAAAAATCTCAGGAATGATTGTGCCTGCAGAGATGCGTGGGGAAAGATTGTTGCTTCCAAAAAATGTGACGCACGTCGCTGAACTCCGGGAGAAGGATGAGCTGCAGATCAGTGTCGAGAAAGGGAAGATTGACATAAGAAAGTTGTAGAAAAGTTCATATACTCGGTTTGCAGTCTCGCTGTCTATGATCTTTATAAAGGGATTAAAGAACCTTTCAAAAAACGATGTATTGGCTGCGGGAGGAAAAGGCGCTTCTTTAGGGGAAATGACACGTGCAGGAATTCCAGTTCCTCCTGGTTTTGTTGTGCTGAGTTCAGCGTTTGAATCTTTTTTGAGTCAAGGGATACGAACCAAGATTAAAGCTGTGCTTGACAAAGTAGTGCACACGGATGTAAAAGGTGTGGAAACTGCGTCAAAAACCATACAGGCCTTGATTTTGAGCACTCCCGTGCCAAAAGAGATTTCAATCGCTATTTTGAATGCGTTCAAACATCTCAGGGCTACATGTGTTGCTGTGCGTTCAAGCGCAACATCTGAGGATAGTGCGTCTGCTGCGTGGGCTGGCCAGCTTGACAGCTATTTGAACACAACAGAGAAGGAATTGTTCATGAATGTGAGGAAGTGTTGGGCTTCTTTATTCACTCCCCGCGCGATTTTTTATCGATTTGAGCAAAAACTGCAGAAGAAGGAAGTATCGGTTGCTGTTGTTGTGCAGAAGATGGTTGAAAGTGAGGCTGCAGGTGTTGCGTTTTCCGTGCATCCCGTAACCCAAGATCGAAATCAGATGATTATTGAGGCCGGATTTGGTTTAGGAGAATCTCTCGTTTCTGGACAGATCACTCCGGATAATTATGTAGTTGACAAAAAGAGTTTTCGCATTATTGATAAGACTGTGAATACACAAACAAAAGGCATGTATCGCTCTGCGAAAGGCAATGAATGGAAGCAGCTTGGTAAAAAAGGAACGTTGCAAAAGATTTCTAATGAGCAAATCATAACTTTATCAACAATCGTTGCAAAGATTGAACAGCATTATGGATTTCCTGTGGATGTCGAATGGGCCTTGGAGAAAAATAAGTTCTACATTGTGCAAAGTAGGCCGATAACGACGCTAACTCAAACTATCCCCTCAGGAAGAGAAGAAATTAAAATTGAGCCCTCCAAGAAATTTCCATGCGTTGAGACGTATCCTGAGAAACCTGATATTGCTGATAAATACGAGAAGTATATATGTGCCAATGACAAGTGGTATCCAAAAGGGATAAAAACTCACCTTCTTTTGATGATCCCTCAGGGTTTCGCTGCCGCAGCAGGAGTATCGGCAGTGCATAACATCGGTTTTAGGTTAGGATTCGCAACCTACGAGGATCAGTATATGAAATGGTCTTATGATCCTCGTGATTTTTATGAAATTGGTAAAGATCTAATACAAAAAAATAAAGCGGATCCCGCCTGGATACAGGAATATGTGAGCAGTTTCTGGAGAGAATCGGAAGAGTTTATCCTAAAGGCCTCAAACGTCTATTGGAATTATGCTTCCAAGGATAAGTCAGATATCAAGCGTAAATTTACTGATATCGTGAATAGCGCGGTGAGGGCACAAGCGTATGGCTATATAACTGAAGTATTTACCTTGACTGAGAACTATTGGGTCAATAAGTACGTCAAAGAATTGGCTCCCGATTTGAATGAAGCTGAGATTACTGCTTTACTTCATCCTTCCACTTCCTCCTTTGTTAAGGTATTCCAACAAAAGCTATTAAGTGCCCAAGATGAAGCAGATTTCAAATCAATTCTTAAAGACTATTACTGGGTAAAGGGCAGCTATTACACAATGCCCATTCTGACTCTTAAGGATCTAAAAAAAGAGAAGAAAGACACAAAATCTTCTCACGAGAAGTTGCCTGACAAGAAGATGCTAATTCAGAAGTCTTTACATCCTGAAGAATTATTAAGGTTTGTTGAGATGGTTGAAAAATGTATAGCTATGCAGGATGAGCGTAAGGCTAATGTTTTGCGATTGAACTATGCGTTGCAAAAGCTGGCGACGTTGATACATGGGATTAATCAGAAATATTCAGTTGACGATTTGCTCAGTTTTACACCTCGGGAGATCATACTTCTGCTAGAGGGTAGACCAATGATGAACATGGCAGATCTGATAAATAAACGCAATAAAAGAAGCGTTTGGATATTCACCAATGAGGGATACTGCATCACTTCTGATCAGGTTTATATTAATAAATATTTATCTTTGTTTGATACGCCTTTGGCAAACAAAGAAATCAAAGGGTACGCGGCATCTCCGGGTCGCGCCAAAGGGATTGTAAAGATTGTTTTATCAGAAAAAGATTTTTGGAAAATTGAAAATGGCGACATCCTGGTAACCTCGATGACTCGCCCAGAATTTATGCCTGTGTTACATAAAGCGGCAGCCTTCTTGACCGATGAAGGCGGAATCACGTCTCATGCTGCCATAGTATCGAGAGAGATGAGAAAGCCCTGCATCATTGGGACTAAAATTGCCACGCAAGTGTTAAAGGATGGCGATCTTGTTGAAGTGGATGCAAACACAGGTATCGTTCGCATATTGAAAAAAAGAGATGAAGAGCATAGTATTCAAAACTTCACCAAACTCTTCACTCGCGACTTCTCAATGATCGCCCTTGAGATTGCAGCAATCTCGGAAAGTAGCGATGATAAACCCTGGCATCCAGGAAAAATCCCGTATCGTCCATTAAATCTTATTGAGCGCAGTGATGGCACGAGCACATATTGGTACAATGAGAAAGGATTAGATTGGACAAAGTCAACATTGGCATCTGCGGTTAAAAAAGATGGACAATTCATAGCGAAAGTTGAGAGAGAAGTAAGATCTGCTGTTGCGTTTTTCAAGCCAAGATATAACAAGTTCTTATCAAGAAACGAACTCCTGCAATGTATTGATGTGTTTTTACGTGCATATCCGTGGATTGAAGCCATGTGGTGGATGAAGAGCATGAATGCACAAGAAATTGGAAAAGATCATGGTAAGATCCTCAAATTACGTGCTGAAACAGAAACACTTTCCGCTGATACGGATATTGTGATTCGAAAATCCCTTGAGAAACTCTATCCTAAATTAGGAAGTTTATCTTCGATGATTTCGTTAGATGAATTAAGAAAGAATAAAGTTCCTGCAAATTCAGTATTACAGAAACGCCTTGATGGTTTTGTGCTCGTTGATGGAAAACTCACCATGCAATCCCTAACAGAAGTTGCGAAAAAGCTTACACTCACTATTGAATCAGAGAGCATTGAGACAAACGCAACGACATTAAATGGCCAAACTGCTTATCCGGGAAAAGTCAGAGGAACGGTGTGCAGAGTCATGGGCCATGGTGACTTTGGGAAAATAAAATCAGGACAGATTCTTGTTTCTCCCATGACAATGGTTGATTTTCTTCCTGAAATAAAAAAAGCAAGCGCCATTATCACGAACGAAGGAGGCGTGACCTGCCACGCAGCCATCGTCTCCAGAGAATTGAAGATCCCTTGTGTTATTGGCACTAAATTTGCTACGCAGGTGCTCAAAGACGGAGATGAAGTGGAAGTTAACGCCAATTCTGGTATAATAACAATATTAAACACGAATAATACTCATCTCGCTAATCAATTTATTTCCAGTCTAGGGAGTGATCAACTCTGCGCTCCGCAGTTTAATTCTTCACTGTTTGTGCAAGCGAGTGGATGGAATACTACAACATATCACAAAAAGCACTACAAGCATAACCTTGGATTTCCCATCTTTCTTGGTATTAAGGAAGGCGAAGGGTTCATGTATTATCCGTTGTCCGCAATGAAGCGCTATTCTTATGAGATATTTGAGGGGTATTGTAGAAATGCAGCGATTCTAAAGGATAAAGAACAACAATTTGAAAAACTTTCCGCGAAATTTGATGTGCTTTACCGGAAAACCAATTATGCATTTATTCAGAAAACAAAGAATTCTGAACTCTATGTGCTCATTGACAAAATTAGAGATCTTGTCTGGGATCTTAACACGCTTGTCAAGTTCTCTATCTATTTTGATAAGGAGATGTGTCTGGAGACAATCAATAAGACGGGTCTTAAAATTTCTGATCATCGTTTAAACGAGATATGGGAGAGGGCAACCACGCCCATTGCTCTCTCTTTCGAAAAGAGGAGAATGCTGCATCTTTTGACGCTGATTCGGGAGAACTACGCATGGGATGTCATATCCGAGAGATGTCAGTATTTTGAAGCAAATTATCACCACGTGGCATCTATTGTTGAAGTTACAAAAAAGTTAAAATCCACATACGGCAATTTAAGTAAAAACCAAGCGCTTAAAATACTCCAAAAAGAGAATACAGAATTACGGCAGCGTCACAAGGATTTCAACCAATGGTTTAAAACATTAACCAAGGATGAACAGTTGGTTGTTGTGTATTTGCAGAAAGTTATTGAGTTACGGGACGAAAGAAAAGATGATTTGAATAAGGCTATTGTGCTTTTTTACAGAATAGCTCAGAAAACATTCAAAGAGGCAAATATCCCTGAGGAACTTATTTATTACTACACGTTGGATGAAATAATCAAAGGAAAAGGACACTTAATTGCAAACAAAGATTCGTTATTTAAAAGGAAAAACGGATTTTGCGCGATAATTACTCATGATAATCAACAACACTTCGAGTACGGTTTCTATAAAGAGAACAAGCGCATTCTGGAAGAACAGTACAGGGCACAGGAAGCAGACGCTCATAGCGACAATATGCTGAAAGGCCAAACAGGCGCTTCTGGAAAAATAAGAGGCACCGTTAAAGTCATTAGAAATCTCTTTGCAGATCAATATAAATTCAAGCAAGGAGATATCTTAGTTACGGGCATGACACGACCTGAGTTCGTGCCCTTAATGAAGAAGGCATCTGGGTTTATCACAGATGAAGGGGGCATTACATGCCATGCCGCTATAGTTGCGCGCGAAATGAAAAAGCCGTGTGTTATTGGTACGAAGATTGCAACCCAAGTGCTCAAAGATAATGATTATGTTGAGGTTGATGCGGATGCTGGCGTGGTTAGAAGACTAAAACAACCCATGTCGGCACAAAGAAATGAGTATCATCAGCTCTTTAGATTTGAGCAAATGCCTTTTTTTATAAATGATACGCTGCTGCAAAATTATAAGTCGTTGAAATGTCTTTTTTTGTATGACGGCGAATCCTGGTGGAGTTATCTTCCCAAAGAGAGTGTGATTTCCGCCATGGAAGAAGGAGTTATTCTGTTCGGGGACGATCATAAATTCAAAGAATACACTAATCTGTTCGAGCAATATAAAAACGCTTCAAGAAAGATTTTTAAGAAAATTATTGCGCAAAAAACCGTGTCTTTGAATGATATTAAAACATTCATTGAGTATATTTCAACTCTTCATAGATATTACATTAAGACGGAGCATTTCTATACTGATAAAGCATTTACGCTATCCAAGAAAAACAGTATTTTGAAAAAGAATCTGAAACAACTTGAACGTGTGAAAAATGAAGGCCGGGCGTATCTTAATGAGGTGTTTCTCCAACCGGGCAACTATATTACAAAAGTATTGATCATGATTTCAAAACAATTCGGGACGAGTATTGAAACAGTTCTCCAATATTCGCAAGAAGAAATAATTCAGTTATTTAGCAATCAGAAGATTAGCGATAAAATTGTTAGTGAAAGGCAACTAGCGTATGTTACACAAAGTGATGGGGCAACAATCAAAGTTCTAACTGGAAAGTCGGCTAAAGAGTTCGTTAAGGAATTTCATGAAAAAGAAAAGGATACCCTTTTGGAATTCAAAGGTGTTGCGGCCAATCCAGGGATTGCTGTGGGCAGAGCATTTGTTGTATTTTATGGATACGACTCCTTTCACAAAGTTTCGGAGTTAATTAAAGATATGCAAAAAGGAGATGTCCTTGTTGCAGAGACCACTTCTCCAGAGATAATGGTTGCCTGTAAGAAAGCGGGGGCGATTGTAACAAATCAGGGCGGTTTATTGTCTCACGCGGCAATTATCTCAAGAGAATTAAAAATTCCCTGTATTGTGGGCACTGAGAATGCCACCTCCATTTTGAAAACAGGAGACCTCGTTGAAGTCAACGCAAACACGGGCACCGTCACGAAAATCAAGAGCCCCTATAAAGCCGAGAAATAGTATTTATAGCCCCTATTAACCCATATCGCAATCGATAGTTTTATAAAGAATTTCACTTTCTTTAGTACTGAATTTTACGAATTTCACAATGCAAAAACATCGACGATTGAGTGTGTAAAGTCATGGCAGAAGAGAGCTACGGCGCAAAGGATATTCAGGTGTTAGCAGGCCTTGAAGCAGTAAGAAAAAGGCCTGCAATGTACATTGGTTCTACGGGAGCTAGGGGTTTGCATCATCTAGTCTATGAAGTCGTGGATAATTCGATTGATGAGGCTATGGCGGGCCATTGCAAGGCGATTAGTGTCATGATTCATGAGGATGGCAGCGTAACCGTGATTGATGATGGCCGCGGCATTCCGATTGATACACACGCCCAGTACAATATGCCCGCGCTGCAAGTCATCATGACGAAACTGCATGCAGGCGGAAAATTTGACAAGTCCGCGTACAAAGTCTCCGGAGGCTTGCATGGTGTTGGCATTTCTGTCGTCAGCGCGCTTTCGAAAAAACTCATTGTTGAAGTGAAGAGGGATGGCAAAAAAGTCAGGCAGGAGTATTCGTTGGGTGAGCCAACATCTGATATGCGTGTGCTTGGGCAAAGCTCAGAACAGGGTACAACGATTCGTTTCTGGCCGGATGATGGCATTCTCACTGAAACGGTCTTCTCATTTGACATCCTCTCAAGCAGATTGAGAGAGCTCGCGTTTCTCAATAAAGGTGTAACGATTAGCATTCAGGATGAGCGCTCTGGTAAAGAGCACACATTCTTTTATGAAGGCGGCATTACAAGCTTCGTTGAGTATCTCAATCAGAATAAAAACAAGCTGCACCCCATCATCTCGTTCATGAAGGGAAAGGATGGCACGGATGTGGATATTGCCATTCAGTACAATGACACATATACAGAGCAGGTTTTCTCGTTTTGCAATAATATTAACACGATTGAAGGAGGAACGCACCTCTCTGGTTTTAAGTCCGCGTTGACAAGAACATTGAATCAATACGCGGAGAAGCATAAGTACAAGGACGCGAAGCTTTCAAGTGATGATGTGAGGGAAGGATTAACGGCAGTGATTTCTGTAAAAGTCCAAAATCCTCAGTTTGAAGGCCAGACGAAAACAAAGCTTGGCAATTCTGATGTGAAAGGTATTGTCGAAGCGGTTGTGAATCAGAAGTTCGGAGAATTCCTCGAGGAAAATCCAAGCGTCGCGAGAATCATTATTGAGAAATGCGTAAACGCGGCGATGGCCCGCGAAGCGGCAAGAAAAGCCCAGGAGTTAACAAGAAGAAAATCTGCTTTGGATGGAAGCTCACTTCCGGGTAAACTCGCTGATTGCCAAAACAGAGATCCTACGCAGTCCGAAATATTCCTTGTGGAAGGAGATTCCGCGGGGGGCTGTTTTTCTGGGGATACTAGAGTATCCTTAACAGATGGAAGAAGCATAAGTTTTAAGGAATTAGTAATTGAGCACGAACGAGGGAAGAAAAATTATTGTTATACAATTCAAAAAGATGGAACTGTTGGGATTAGTTTGATAAAATATCCTAGGATTACCAAAAAAAACGTCGAGGTAATCAAAGTTGTACTCGATAATAATGAAGAGATTATTTGTACTCCTGACCATAAATTTATGTTAAGGAATGGCGAGTATAAAGAAGCGATTAACCTAGAACCGGGGAGTAGCTTAATGCCGCTGAGAAGAAAACTATCTAAAATTGAAGGGAGAATAACTATAGACGGTTATGAAATGGTATATGATGTTAGCCAAGGTAAATGGATATTCACACATATTTTATCGGATAAGTATAATATTGAAAGGAAAAAGTATAGTCAATCTTCAGGAAGCCATAAGCATCATATTGATTTTAATAAGCTTAATAACAATCCCGATAATTTAACGAGATTGACCAAGGAAGAGCATCTTAAATTACATTCTAGAATGGTTGAAAAGACCTTATTAAGGGAAGATGTGCAAGCTAAGGCAAGAGCTGCTCATCAAAACCCGGCGTACAGAAAGAAAGTAAGCGAATTAATGTCATCGCAAAGAATGAGGAGAATGTTATCAGAAAGGGCAAAAAAACAATGGGAAAATAAAGAATATAAGGAGTACATGGTTAGGAAATTTAAGGAATTTTATGAAAGAGATGAAGAGTATAGGGAGAAATCTTCAGAAAGGTTGGACACATTGCAGAAAGAGTATTGGTCGATAAAAGAGAATAGAAATTTACAGTCAAAAAGAGTACAGGAATATTTTAAAAACAATCCAGAGAAGTTGGAATCAATAAGAAAGCTCGCAAAAGATCAATGGAATAATAAAGAATTGCTGAAATGGCGAAGCGAAAAAACTAAAGAACAATGGACAGACGAGTTTAGGAAAAAAAGAATGGAAGCGTACAATAAGACTTATTTCAATCATACCGTAAGATTTATGAGAAGGTTATTGGATGATAAAAAATCATTAATAGACTATGATGCTGAGAGAAAAAAATCCAAAAATAAGAATATTCTTAAAAAAGAAACACTTATTCAACGTTTTTTTAATAATGATGAAAAGGCAATGATAGAGGCAGTTGTCAATTATAATCATCAAGTAAAGGCGATAGTAAAAATTGACCAGAAAATGGATGTTTATGATTTAGAAGTCGATGAGACGCATAATTTTGCTCTTGCTTCAGGGGTATTTGTGCATAATTCAGCAAAGCAGGGCAGGAATCGCGCGTTCCAGGCGATTATTCCATTGCGTGGAAAAATATTAAACGTCGAGAAAGCGCGCATCCATAAAGTGTTGAGCAATAATGAGATTCTCACGATCATTACGGCGCTGGGCACAAATATTGGCGAAGAGTTCAACATGGCGAAGCTGAGATATCATAAAGTCATCATCATGTGCGATTCTGACGTCGATGGAAGCCATATTACGACGTTAATTCTAACGTTTTTTTATCGCTATATGAAACAATTAATTGAAGCAGGGCATATCTACATCGCGCAAGCGCCCTTATACAAAATCCAAAAAGGAAAAGGTATCCATTACGCGTATACGGATGCTGAGAAAGAGCGCATTCTCAAAGAGATAGGAACAGAGGGAATTGCAGTGCAGCGCTACAAAGGCCTTGGCGAGATGAATCCGAAGCAGCTCTGGGAAACGACGATGGATCCCACGCAGAGAATGCTCAAGAAAGTCGTGATTGAAGACGCCGTTGAGGCGGACCAGATGTTTACCGTGCTCATGGGCGAGGACGTCGAGCCCAGACGCTTATTCATCATGGAGCACGCGAAGGAAGTCACAAATTTGGATGTTTGAGAGTTCTTAGAGTGTAATAATAGTGATAACATGCCAGTCTAGCCAGCCATGGCGGTTATGGGTCAGTGCTTTTTACAGAAGTAAAGTGTTTAAAATCGCTTATATCCATGAATTAAGAAGACACACCCAACCTTCTCCTTACACGATCTGAAAGCACATCCTTTTCCATACCCATAGCAATTACAGTGAATGAGCCATAATCTGAAGGAGACGGCCCTCTGACAAGTTTGAACAATGGCTGCAGAGAACCATTATCCCTGGAAAAACTCATATGAGTATTGTACACTCCGGAAAGCGGATTTTGCTCAAGAGTCTCTGCAACTCGAGTCATGTGTGTCGCAAGATAGACAGGACAACCTATTTGCCCAAAGACTTCCAGAAAGTCTCTGGTGTGTTTTTCACCTGCCTCAGCTGTTGTGCCGCCACAAGGCTCATCAAGAATAACAAGACTTTGAGGAGTAGCAGTTTCAAAAATCGTTTTGAGCCTTCTTAGCTCATTTTTGAACCTGCCTTCACCACCCGTAATATCATCAGGGGATACAAAATGCGTATAGATGTTATCTCTCATAGACACTATGGCCGAGGTTGCAGGAACATAGAAGCCTGATTGTGCTAGGAGCTGAGTAAGAGCGGCAGATTTTACATATACTGATTTTCCACCATTGTTTGGACCGGTCAACACCATGATATGCCTTTCTTTATCGTAGGATACATCGTTGTCAACGACTTCGCCTCCCGATGAATACAGGAAAGGATGCTTCATGCCCTGAACAAAAGTGTGCTGAGTTTCTGCGGGGAAAAGCTCCGGCTTGCAAACAGGAAATCCATTGTCTTCCAGTTTGTGAAAATAGCGCGTAAGCGCAAGATATACTCCCAATTCTTCAAAAAGGGATGCTGCACCCAAAAGCTGGCCTTTGGCATTTGCAAAATCACGGTCATATTTTAGCCACATGGCCCTGTGCAATGCTTTTTGGAAGACATTATGACCCTCTCTGTCCTCATATCCCCACGTCAAATCAATCTTGTCGTGAAACTCTCCACGCTGCTCATCATCACCGGGTTTTAGATTGTTGATCGCTGCAGCTATAATATTTTTCGCTGTAAGATGAGGATGACAAAGAATCCTTAAATCAACAGTGATTATGCCTGTGAATTTTCTTGTGATTTCCCTCATATGCTGATATGTCTTCGCTCCCCTGAGGTTGAGAATATATTCATCAAGCTTTTTGAGCGCAAGAGGTGCATCGTCACCAAAAGGTTCATGGTTGTCAACAAAATGCATAAAATGAGAAAACATTTCAACATAATAAGAGATATCCTGTTCAATCATTCGTTCATGTAATCTGTGGGTTCCCATCAAATCCATTGCGGTTAGCTGCGCAAAAATATTCTCAACTTTTTTGACTGCTGGCGTATCATGCATAAGATAATCCAATGTTGCAAGCCTGTAATCGGCAACCTCCAAATCAGAATTGCATGCGCAGAGAATATGTTCAAGTTCTCGAGCTATCCTTCCTCTTTGTTGCTGTGTTTCGCGACCATCCCAATCCCTGCTCTTTGGAATGACCTCATTAACAATCCTATTAATAGCGATATGTAATTGAAGATCTCGGAAATAGCTCGGCCTCTTTTTTGTATCAGATTCGTCATACTCCCCTTCGTCATATTCCAATTCGTCAAGTTCTGTGTCAGGCGTATGTGCTTCTCCTGGAAAAAACAATGAAGGTGGGACAATAACATCTCGTGATCTGGCCTGTTTTCGACGTCTTCGCATTGCAGAGTGAGTTACTTATGCGTTTAAAAACCTTGGGGTCCGTTGATTTCAGAAGATGTGACCTTCGCCAAACCTGCACTGCCCCTGCGACAAGCATACGACAGCGAATGATTCAGTACCGAGCCAGCCATGGTGGCGGCAGATGAGGCGGGGGACGCCCCCTCCGGGGTGCCGAATAGGACATTTGCGAAGCAAATGGCCGTCTGCCGCCAAATTATGCTCTATAACAACTCGAACTAGTTCCAAATTCACTTATCAGCAACCTTTATAAATGAACTCGTGTTTCCTCGTCTTATGGCTGTTGAGAAGCAAACCAGCGCGCGGTTAAAGAAGAAGGAGTGGTATCTTATTGTGGCCCCTCCCGTATTGAATGAAGCCCCCTTAGGGGAAAGCCTCGTTGCCGAGCCGCAATCGCTCATTGGAAGGACGATTAGAATTAATTTAATGACGATCACGAATGATATTAAGAAGCAGAATATCAATGTCCAGTTCAAGATTGATGCGATTAAGGAGCGCCATGCGCATACAAGCATTATAGGATATGAGATTCTTCCCAGCTCCATACGCCGGCTTGTCCGCAGGGGGAAGTCAAGAGTGGATGACGTCGTAAAGATAACGACGAAGGACGGGAAGAAGATGAGAGTTAAAATCTTTATACTCACCCAGTCAACAATTAACGCCGCGCTTGCCACAAGCTTACGAGCGGTGGCGAGGCAGCACTTGTCTTCGACCATTTCTAAGATGTCATATGACATGTTCTGCAGCAACCTCATAGGACATAAGCTGCAGAATGAGCTGTGGGATAGATTAAAGAAGATATATCCGCTGAGAAGCTGCGAAATCAGAAAGGTTGAGCTTGAGAAGGAAGCGCACCATGCGCTTAAGGAGAAGCTCAAGATCAAGGAAGCGACGTCTGAGCAGCCCGTGGAAGAGCAGCCTCCTGCTGAAGTCGCTGTCGAAAACCCATAAGTTTTTATTCCGAATTCTTATTTTTCTCATGATGAAGAAGATACTCAGTCAGGGCGCTGAAGCTGTGATTGTTCTGGATAAGAATGTGATTAAAGATCGTATTCCCAAGCGGTATCGTCATCCTCGCATAGACGCGGAGCTTCGCTATTCAAGAACAAACAGAGAGGCAAAAATCCTGAGAAAGCTCGAAGCGCTGGGATTTCCTGCCCCGCGCTTAGTAAACCAAAAACAGGCTACGATCGAGATGCAGTTTCTTCTCGGGAAGCGAGTACGGGACGTCCTCACCGCAAAGAACTGCAGAATGTTTGGCACGGGCATGGGAAGAAAGATCAGAATACTGCATGACGCCGAGATCATTCACGGCGATCTCACGACATCAAACATGCTTCGGCATGAAAAGGCGATTTACTTTGTTGATTTTGGATTAAGCTTTTTCTCTCCGAAAGTAGAGGACAAGGCCGTTGACCTGCATCTCCTGCGGCAAGCGCTCGAGAGCAAGCACTATCGATTCTGGAAACCGTGCTTTGCATCCGTGCTGAAAGCGTATGGCGATAAAGCGGTCATAGCGCGTCTAGAGCAGGTTGAGAAGCGCGGAAGGAATAAGGCGAAGTATTGAGAATTGTATAAGCTAATTCCATGCTTTCACGCCACGGAGTCGGCGGCTTACGGCCATGCACGGCATGGCCTACTCGCCACCCCGGATGGGACAACCCCCGGCTCGTAAGCGCCGACGTGGCGTGCGGCGAGGGAGGGGATGCTCCATCCGGGAAACCCGAGCAGGACATTGTGCACAGCACAATGGCCGTCGCACCGCCACGGTCGGCGCCACAGTTGTTGGAAGCCTAACCGTAAAACATAAAAAGAACCACTGATTCCCTCTGCTTATGACACCACGAGCTGATTGCATTCATTGTGCGTTTTTCTAGATTAAAGACTATTTTACCGACGATAAAAAAGGCTCCAGATAAAGCTCTCTTCTTTGGCGATTGTGGTGTAATGGCAACACGGGAGACTGTGGATCTCCAGTCCCGGGTTCAATTCCCGGCATTCGCCCTTTGGATACAAACACTTTTATATAGGAAAACTCCGGAGAGAATACTATGACATTCCAAAAACCGAAGGGGACAGTAGACTTTTTTCCGGGAGAGTATGCCGCGAGAACCAAAATATTCTCCATTTGGAAAGAGACAGCGGTGAAGTACGGGTATGAGCAAGTTGAAAGCCCAGCGTTTGAAACATTGGATGTGTTGACAAAGAAAGAAGGTGATGAGATCGTCTCTCAAATCTTCACATTAGAGCAAAGAGGCTCTGAAAAGTTCGGCCTGAAGTTTGATTTAACAGTCCCCATGGCAAGGATGTTTCTCGAAAAACAGAAAACAATCCAAAAACCCGTGAAATGGTTCATGATCGACAAGATGTGGAGATATGAGCAGCCGCAGGCGGGAAGATTGCGAGAATTTTTTCAGATCAGCGTAGAATGTTACGGGACAGACACACCAGAGTCAGATGCGGAGATGCTCTGCATCACCATTGACCTGCTGAGAAACTGTGGATTAGCGCTTTCTGATTTTTATGTCCGCTTGAGCAGCAGAAAAGTCGTTGAGGCGTATCTCAGAAAATTGGCGGCGGATGCTGATCTCGATAAGCTCTTCGCGATAATAGACAAAAAACAGAAGATTTCAAGCGATGAATTTGAGAAATTGATGAAAGATGCTGGCTTGGCTGAGCAGGACGTCGAAAAGCTTGAGAAGTTTCTCGCGATCAAAGAGCTTTCTGATGTCAAAGGGCTCGGAAAAGACGCTGAAGACGCTATTGAAAGTCTGAAAGCTACTTTGTCATATCTCGGAGAGCGTTCATCCTGTGTTCGCATTGATCTTTCTACCGTACGGGGGCTTTCGTACTACACGGGAATCGTGTTTGAGGTTTTTGACTCCAATAACAAGTATCGCGCGCTCGCTGGCGGTGGCAGATATGATCGTATGGTCAAGAACTTTGGAGGCCAAGAATGTGCTGCAGTGGGTTTTGCCATGGGCTATGCGACGTTAAGCTTATTCCTCAAAGATAAGGGATTGCTCTCAGAGAGCGTTGATCCTCCAGAATACTTTATCGCGGTCGTATCAGATACAGTAAGAAAAGACGCATTCGCTGTTGCGGATGCTTTAAGAAAAACAGCGACGGTTGAAATGGATGTCATGAGTAGGAAACTTGCGAGGCAGCTGCAATACGCGAATGCCATAGGGGCGAAGAAGGTCGTGTTTGTCGGTGAAGACGAGCTTAAGCAGGGAAAAGTGAAGGTAAAAGATATGGAATCTGGGAAGGAAACGTTGATTCCAATTTCTGAGCTTACTCGTCATCCCTAAGCGTTAGGATCTCGATTTTCCCATCAGGATCAATGTATATGGAATGTTCCGCCTGGCTCACTAATCCATGGCTCTTATCAGGCAAAGGCGGGTAAGAATGGAGTACTCCCGCTCTGATCAATTCCTTGAGCGCGAAGTTTACCTTAAAAACAGGATGTTTCTTCGCGAGCCAGCGTGTTGTGAACGGTAATCCCTTATACGCTTCAATATCTTTTAATATTTCTCGGGTGATTTGGCTGCGTACTGGTCTTTTTTCCACAAATGAGAATATCTGAGCGTCTTCCTGCTCGTAAATCAATCCCGCTCCTGTCGTGGCGAATGGCTCAATTGCGTAGCACGCGTCTTTTTTCAGTTCCGTTGCGTCCTTCGTGTCATAATTGGGAATCGTTGGCGGCGCGTGCACTTCAAAGAGTTTTAGTCCGTGCCCGGAGAGATTTCTTACAGGCTGAAATCCGCGCGCGGTTATAGCATCTTCTATCGCTTTGCCAATCGCTCCCAGACGGAAATTTCCAGACTTGAGCGTCTTCAGCGCAGCCTGCAGCGCTTCCTCGCTTGCTTTCACGAGCGCTGCGTTTCTTCCCGAGAGATCTACAGTGATTGCGCTGTCTCCAATCGCTCCATTCACATGAATGCCGCAATCAAGAGAGATGATTTGATCATCAACTATGATATCCTGCCCGGGCTCGACCGTGAAATGGGCCGCAACATCATTTAATGCCATCTGCGGGGGAAACGCGCATTGCCCCCCAAGCTCCGCTATCTTTTTCTCTATTTTTTCGGTCACTTCAAGATAGCTCGCGCCTTTTTTAATAAGCGTTCTGCCATAACTCAGCGTTTGGCCTGTGATCTTCCCGGCTTTGCGCCAGTCGTCGAGATTTTCCATAAAATAAAGTGAAAGAAGAGAGTATTTAAGGTTTTTCATATATTCGATCATGATGATCAAAATCTTCTAAGATCACAGTCATTGTTGTTTCATTGACAGAGAACAAGAGCACAAAATGTCCGAAGTGAACGCTCTTGTAATCCTGTAAAGGTGCTCTGAGATTTTTATAGCGATGAGGATGTTGTGCTATTTCTTCCACTTTTTTTTGTATGGCTAAGAGAAGCGAGGGATTTCGGTTTTCTAACTTGTGAAACACTTTTTTCACTTTCTTTGCGAACACGAGATCGTACTGCATCAATATGAAACATCTTGTCGAAGTTCTCAATGGAACCGACGTAGATGTACTTTCCATTCTTTTTTTGACGGAGCATCCTTTTTATGAATTCCGGTCTAAATTCCGGATCATTTTCGGTTTCAATGTACTTATTTACGAGAAATGTGATCGCTTTCCCTTTATCTTTCAGCATATACTTAGCTTTTACCGTATTGAGAACACGATTCGTGTTTTCGTCCAAGGTTACGAGCGCTTGCACCATACTAAGCTAGACTAAGTTGAACTTATTTATAAAGATTGTGGTGTTTTTTCTGAATAAAATTCGGACATCAGTATAGAATTCCAACCAAAACTCTCTGAATCTGCTCGTATCTCACTTTCTCTGGATCCATTTGCGGATTATTATCACCTTTGAATCGGGCATACCATCCCCCTTCATCATAGCCGGTTTCAACGACCCTGTGAATGATGATCGCATCCGCAACCTCTGATCGGTAGCTTACAATATCCCCTACACTGATTTGGGATGTGTCTGTTGGGATAATCTCAATGCCGTTTGTTCCTTCATCGATCAAAGGATCCATTGAGTTTGAGTCCGCAAATCTTGCCCATTGCGGATTGTCAACATAGATGATAACGCGATCCTGATACACTTCAATCTGGTCCTCTTGGATCCAGTCCTGTGGAGACTCCGCTTCAAGGGGCAGCCCGGGTATAATGAGTGTATTCGGGTTTTCCTGAGATCTTATGCGAATGGGTGATGTGGTCGCTGCCGCGCTGGAAACATCTTCTAACACCAATGCAATGCTGAGCGTTATTCCTAAGAGTAATCCTAATGAGAATACTATGAATAAGGCCCCCCAGCTTTTCATAACCACTTAGAAGTAGTTAATTATATAAAAAGCTAACGGTATGCGGCATGTTGAGCACGCCAGAACTGCCAGTTACGCCAAATTGATTCCCTGTCCGGACTCATTGCGTGTTTTGGCTGGAACGCTAAGCGGTACTCTCCGTGAGATTCAAAGCAGCTTTTTACGGATAGGCTTCCATAACCACCATAAAGCTCTTCCATAAACTCATGCGCCCTGTCTTTCTGAATAACGAGGTCATCATATCGTCGGATTTTAGTCAAATACCAATGCTTCATCCGAGAGACTGTCCTTCCAAAAATTGTTTTTGGCTGCGGTATCTCATTAAGATCGCGTATGCTTCTTCCTTTGTACCAGAAACGCAAGCCAGGATGCGTATATCTTTCCTCAGCAATTTGTGGTTCCTCAACCTGCGGCTCGATATAAGGAAGCAATCGTATTGGTTCTTCTATTAGTGGAACGGGTTCTTGCAGGGTTACTTCTTCGAGTTCTGGATATGTTTCCACTGGCTTTGGTGTTCTCGCTTCTCTAATCGATGACAAGAGTTTTTGGTATTTTTCCTGCAATCTCGGCGCCCTCTCAGGATTTTTCATAATCTTTCCTAGATATTCTTTTTTGACCATGTGGTCGAGATCCTGCACGAGTTCGTCGTATGCGTTGGCTGTCTCTGCACTCATCGCGTTGGGAGCCAAACGCTCATTCACATACATGGCTAAGATATCCAAACGATCTTCCCACTTAATGCGCTTTCGCGCAAGATAGCCGAGAATCTCGTGCTGTTCTGTGTCTGGATCGAATGGCGCCTCATCAATATATTTTTGAAGTCTTTCGTCGAGACTTTTCTGCCTTGGCGCATCAATGCGCTCGTCTACGGGTGATACTGCCATCGTGTCCTCCAAGTGTATGATTGTTTATAAAGTTTTCGTTATGTAACCACTTATTAGTAACTACTGTCCTATGCTAATATTTATAAACCACATCGTCTGTGATGCTGTTCATGCTTAAAATTCCTATAATCATCATTAATTTTAAAGCTTACGACTCCGCAATCGGAAAAAATGCGGTCAAGCTCGCAAAGATTTGTGAAAAAGTAGCTAAAAAACGGAAGAAATCCGTAGCTGTATCCGTAAGCGAAACGGACATCGCTGAAGTAAGTAAAGCGGTATCTATTCCCGTCTTAGCGCAGCACATTGACCCTGATGAACCAGGAGCGCATACGGGAGCGATTTTAGCTGAGGAAGTAAAAGCCGTTGGCGCCATCGGTACACTATTGAATCATTCTGAGAAGAGAATCCCTCATAAGATTCTTCAAAAAACAATCGAACACGCTAAAAAACAGAAGTTGATAACTATAGTGTGTGTGAAGGATAACAAAGAGGCCGCGCAAGTCAAGAAATTCAAACCAGATTTCATCGCTGTTGAACCGCCCGAGCTCATTGGAGGAACAATTTCTGTAAGTTCCGCAAAGCCCGAAGTGATTAAAGCGTCGAAACAAGCATTGAAAGGATCACGCTCTAAATTAATCGTTGGCGCTGGCGTGCATACAACTGAAGATGTGAAGAAATCAATTCAATTGGGCGCCGTTGGAGTGTTATTAGCATCAGGTGTTACAAAAGCTAAAAACCCAGAACAAGTTCTTGAAGCCTTAGCCAAAGGCCTTTAAGGGATTTCTACGTAGAGTTTGTAAATGCGGCCACCGTATAATTTGGATTTGTCAAAACAGCCTTCTGAGCCACCAACGCATCCTGATGTATCTTGAAGATCCTTAACACAAGAATAATCAAAGGCGTTTGTCGGATCAGGAGAGACCACTCCGAGCGGAGGATATCCATGAACTGCCACAGAGCCGCATTTAGCATCATAGCTATTTTTTGGATCATCATCCTCTTGGGCGGCTATATACACATCAAACACATACGTCCCGGGTGCTATACCTGCTTTTTGCACTTCAATTCCTATTGCAAACTCAGTTTCCTGGTTGATACCTAGGTCATTAATTTCTTTGAATGTGGGAAGAACAAAAAGCTTATTCGTATTCACGCACTCATTAACGCAGGTATACGACCCAGACAGAACTAATGGAACGTCTACGTTGTCTTTTTCCGTGAATCCTAAGCGTTTAATCTCCGTTGAAGTGAGAGTGATATCGTTGGGTTTCAAAATATCATTATCCGGATAAATATACACTTTGAAATCAGCATTCTTATCCAACACATTCCTTATCTTTATCCCAAACGTGTCAAACTCCCCATGTCGTATGGTTTTTCTGTTCACAGGTATGCACACCATCTGGTTTGTGGGGCACAAAAGCTCTCCAATCTCCCTGTCAAGCTGCTCCGTGCTTTTGTCGCTTAACTTATTCGCCTGCTTGAAGAAGTCATTCACGAATTTGATGCCAAGCCCAAAGATAACAATGGCCAGAATCATAATCACAATGAAATTGATGCTGAGCTCAAATCCTTTCTTCTGCATACTCCAGTTTTGAGACCTCTTCTTTATTAATGTTTAGCTTTGGTTATTTCACGA
>Ga0209542_10002609_pt1 | contig 39963 bp, 32 predicted proteins | sample RifCSPhighO2_01_FD_184028 | JGI IMG/M metagenome (GOLD analysis project Ga0209542, IMG submission 184028) | Soil microbial communities from Rifle, Colorado - Rifle CSP2_plank highO2_0.1 (SPAdes) (version 2) | ecosystem: Environmental > Terrestrial > Deep subsurface > Rock core/Sediment ... | reverse complement strand
TAGGCATTTTCTCATTTCAGACAATGTATAAATGAGACAATGGTAACTGGCTAATTGGTTTTTATGCTTTCAGGCGCTTCTTGATTACTTCCGCAATATCGTCCATGGCAATCGACTCCTGAATACCACTATCCATCTCGCGTAAAATCACGGTGCGATCCAGCGCCTCTTTTTGACCAACAATCAAGGTAAATTTAACCCGCAAGCGGTTGGCCATACGCAACTGACCCTTAATACCGTCGCGGCCGAGTGAGGTCGCTACCGCGATACCAGCATGGCGGAGATTCTCGAATAAAAGCAAACTCTTACGCTTGGCCAACTCGCCCAACTGTGCCAAAAATACTTTAGGTTGTGGCCGGCCACTGGGCACCTCAATCTCACGATTGTGCATCGCAGAAATGATCCGCTCTACTCCTGCGCCCCAACCCACGGCTGGAGTTTTCTGACCGCCGAGAAATTCCACCAAGCCATCATAGCGTCCACCAGCAATTAAAGTCAGGCCGGCTGGGCTAGTTGGCGTAGTTATTTCAGTATTTTCTTTGGCAACTTCTTCTCCCTCCTTTGGGATAACCTTTTCGGTTGGAGTTTTGTCTTCCTCCAAAACAATTTCAAACACCGTTCGAGTGTAATAGTCTAAGCCACGCACTAAATAAGGATCAAGCATGTAAGGAGCTTTCACCTCATCGAGAAATTCAATCACCTGTTTAAAGTGACTCTTGCAAGCATCGTCCAAAAAGTCGAGAAGCTGGGGTGCCTCTGCTAAAACTGCCCGGCAGGTTTCCACTTTGCAATCTAGCACGCGCAGAACATTTTTCTTCGCTCGCAAGCGACACTGACTGCACATTTTACGACTGTGATTCTTTACGAAGTCACGCAACGCCTTCAGGTAGGCTGGTCGACAGTTAGCATCGCCGATACTATTGATCTTGATCAGCAGGTTTTTCAAGCCCAGACTTTCCAAAAAAAGCATAGCCACATAAATTGCCTCCGCATCCGAAGCTGGACTTTCATCGCCAAAAGATTCGATATCTAACTGATTAAACTGCCGATAGCGTCCGGTCTGTGGTTGGTCGTGACGAAATACCGAACCATAGGTCCACAACTTAACCGGCTGAGGCATCACTTGCATGCCGTGTTCAATATAGGCACGCACCATACCAGCGGTAAGTTCAGGCCGTAGCGCCAGGTCATCACCACCCTTAGTCTTAAAGGCGTAGATCTCTTTATCCACCACATCGGTGCCACTACCAATTGAGCGCAAAAATAACGGAGTCTGCTCAACCACCGGAACATCAATCCGTTCAAAGCCATAATCACCCATCAGAGTGTTAGCTTTTTTCAAAAAATACTGCCAGTAAGCCTGGTCCGCTGGCAAAACATCATGCATTCCCTTTACTGATTGAATTGGTTTATTCTTGGCCATGGTGGTGAAAAACTTAGCATTTACCAATTATCATTTTCCATTGATTTACCATTGTTTCATTTATACATTGTCTGAAATGAGTAAATGCCTAAATGTTCAAATTAATGGTAATTGGAAAATGTTAAATGGTAGTTAGTAGGTTATTCCGGAAAAAGTGGAGAAGTTACTTAGCGGTAGAGCCCGCAGAAAGACTCGGCCAGTAATCAGTGAGCGATTGACCGCCCCCCAATAACGTGAGTCCGAACTATGCAGACGATTATCACCCAAAACAAAATACTCATTATCATCAACCTTGATCCGCAGATCACCGGTAGTGGTCTGGCCACGATCCAAATAAGTCGACTCGTCCAGCCTAAAGCCTTGTGGATACTGCTGATTGTAAATAATTACCTGACTGTTTTTAATTTGAATCGTCTCGCCGGGTAAACCGATCACTCGCTTGATATAAAACTCGGACTGGTCAGTGGGTGGACGAAAAATCACCACATCACCCCGCTTAGGCGGATGGAAACGATAAGAAATCTCGTCAATCAGAACATAATCGCCATTTAAAAAGGTCGACTCCATGGACGGTCCCTTCACAAAAAAGGGCTGGATCAAATAGTAACGGATTGGCACAATAATCACCAGCGCGATCAAGACAAACTTAACCGTCTCCCAAAAGAAGGCTAGGATCGAATCACGATTATAGTCAGCACCACTCGTCCCCTCGCTCTCTGGTTGTTCGATTTCTGGTAGATTTTCCATACTGAATGAGTGATTTTAACTGATTTTTTTACACTTAGCAATGGGTAATGTTTATTATACAGAGCAGGCCTCCACGTTCCAATCACAACCAAAACAAATAACGGCACTATTCTTCAAACTGTGCGCGATCGCACTAAGTTTGTAGATTTATCACACAATACTATACAAAAATCCTCGCCTCGCTATAATAACAACATGACCTACCTCATTATTGGTATCGGCAATCCCGATCCGCAGTACTCTGCCACTCGACATAACATTGGTTTTAGTTTTTTGGATTGGCTGGCGAAACAGCTTAAGGCGGACGATTTTGCGATTGATAATAAACTGCAAGCCGCCTACAGCGAGGGCAAACTAGAAAAAGCCAAGGTGATTTTGCTCAAGCCCCAAACTTACGTTAACCAGTCTGGTCTGGCCGCTAAAAAGGCTAAGCTAAAATTTAAAATCCCCACCAGCAACATTGTTATCATCCATGACGATCTAGATGTACCGTTTGGCAAAACTAAACTTTCACCTAGCTCGGGCGCGGGTGGCCACAAAGGGGTCGCCTCAATTTTTGCACAACTGAAAACCGAGAAAATTAATCGTATTAAGATTGGTACCGCCAACAGTAAATTAAAGGTAGCCCGCGCCGAGCGTTCGAATCAAAAACGTATTGCCATGATTGGCGACTTCGTGTTGGGAAAGTTTACTCCCAACGAACAACTAAAATTAAAACCAATCTTCAAAGCGATACTGGGGAAGTTAACTTCGGTAGTACGCTAGACTCGGCCGCTTAAATTCTACCGCGGGCTGGTAACTGCTTCAGGAGGGATAGTTGAACCAGCCACCAAACCCACAGTAGAATCAAAACTGCCGAGTAATGTTTTTTAGCAAGAATAAAAAAGCCCGTCAAATTTACCCGCCATGGACCTGCGTTATCTCAACGCCATTAATCTTTTAGCTCCTGCTCGACCAGATCTACTCACCAAACTGGCCGAGCGTTTTGGTGAGGATTGGGAAAAGGCTTGGCATTCCAGCGAGTTAAAGAGTTATCTCGGCCCCAAAGCTGGTTCACCGAAAGATATTAATCCCGATAAAGAATACAAAAAGCTAGAGCGAGCGGATATTTGGATTACCACCATTAACGACTCGCTCTACCCACCATTACTCAAACAAATCTTTGACCCACCTTGGTTACTTTATTACCAAGGCAAACTAGAGGCTTTAACCAAACCTTGCTTAGCGGTAGTGGGTAGCCGCGCCGCCACCGAATATGGCAAGCGCGCCACCCTAGCGATTACCAAAGACCTGGCCCGAGCCGGTTTTACTATTATCTCTGGTTTAGCCCGTGGTATTGATGGTCATGCCCATCGGGCTACCATTGAGGCCAGGGGCGTTACCGTTGCCGTACTAGGCGGTGAACTTGCCACTAACTCGATCGTGCAGGAAAACCAGACTACGGCCAAACAGATTCTTAAAACCGGCGGAGGCATTATTAGTGAGTACCCACTTGGTATCGAAGCGCAACAGTTTACTTTTCCGCAACGCAACCGCATTGTCAGCGGCCTATCGAAAGGGGTGATAGTAGTTGAGGCCACACTCAAAAGCGGCGCCTTAATCACTGCCCGCCTAGCGGCTGAACAAGGCCGTGATGTTTTCGCGGTGCCCGGACCAATTTTTTCCAACACCTCCACTGGCACCAATATGCTGATCCAAAATGGCGCCAAAGCGGTACAAACTGCCACTGATATCTTGACGGAATACCAAACTACCTATACTCTGGCCAAGCCAGTCGTCCAAGGGAACAACCCGACCGAAGACAAGATTTTGGCTACCATTGGTACTGACACCCGCAGTCTGGATGAGATCATCCGCGCCTGCCAATTACCCGCTCCAGCAGTGATCGCCGCTTTGATGAATCTGGAATTAGATGATAAGGTTACTAATCTAGGGAACAACCGTTTTATTTTGAAGACCTAATATGAGCACACTGATTATTGTTGAGAGTCCGACTAAAGCCAAAACTATTAGCAAATTCCTCGGCCCGGATTATACGGTGCGCTCTTCTTTTGGTCATGTGCGTGATCTGCCAAAATCTAAACTAGGGGTGGACGTAAAAAATAATTTTACTCCGCAATATTTAATTCCCGCTAAAGCCAAGCCGGTAATTAAAGAGTTGCAGGAATTGGTGACCAAATCGGAACGAGTGATTCTGGCAACCGATGAGGACCGTGAAGGCGAGGCGATTGCCTGGCATTTGGTGAGTGCCTTGGATTTAGAAAGCGGTAGTCGTGGTCCCCGCGCTATCGGCAAAACCGAGCGTATCGTTTTTCACGAAATCACTGCTGGTGCGATCAAGCAAGCGATCGAGCATCCACGCGAATTAGATTTAAATCTGGTGGATGCCCAACAGGCGCGTCGGATCTTAGATCGCTTAGTGGGCTATGAGCTTTCACCTTTCTTGTGGCGCAAGATTCGTTATGGCTTATCGGCTGGTCGCGTCCAAAGCGTGGCCTTACGTTTGATAGTCGAGCGCGAGCGCGAAATTACCGCTTTTACCGCCCAAGAATACTGGAGTATTGAAGCCGATCTCTCACCCATCGGCGAACCCGCCACTTTTCGCGCTCGACTCATCAAAATCGGCGACAAAACTTTAGATAAATTTACTGTCAGCAATCAAACCGAAGCCGACAAAATTATCACCGCCCTGAACGGGGCAAAATATAAAGTTGGCGACATCACCGAAAAAGAGGTCAGTCGTAATCCGGCTCCACCCTTTACTACTTCCACTTTACAACAAGAGGCGGCCCGCAAACTTGGTCTCTCCGCTAAACAGACCATGATGATCGCCCAGAAGCTTTATGAAACCGGCTTCATCACCTACATGCGTACCGATAGCCTAAACTTAGCGGAGACGGCTCGCCAGCAGGCTCAAGCAGTAATTAAAGAGCAGTTTGGACCGCAATATACTCTAGCTGAAGGTCGTCATTTTACTAATCGCAGTAAAGGCGCCCAGGAGGCGCATGAAGCCATTCGCCCCACCGATTTATCTAAATTACCGTCTGGTTTTGGTCGTTCCATTGATAGCGCCCCCCAGAAGCTCTACGACTTAATTTGGAAGCGCACTCTAGCCAGTCAGATGCCGGCCGCCATTTTTAATCAAACTAGCGTGGATATCCACGCTACGCGCTCCGCCGCCGAACGTCCCAGTACCGAAGTTGAACCCCACGTTGAGAACGTCCCAATAGGAAACGGATTTCAACAAAAAGACAATCTCGGCATTGGGACGTTCCGCGCCAATGGCCAAGTAGTAAAATTTGATGGTTTTATTCGTGCCTATACTGAAGGGCGTGATGATAATACCGAAGAAGGGGAGAGTGATGACGAGGCGCGCCTGCCTAAACTCAGTAAGGCCGAGGCTTTAGAATTACACCAACTACTCCCCTTGCAACATTTTACCGAACCGCCACCCCGCTATACCGACGCCACTTTAATCAAGGCCCTGGAAGTGCACGGCATCGGCCGACCTTCCACCTATGCTCCTACCCTAGCTACCATTCAAGAACGTGAATACGTTGAAAAAATCGACAAGCGCTATCACCCCAGTGAAATTGGTATTTTAGTAAATGACATGTTGGTAGAAAACTTCCCGGAAATTGTTGATATCAATTTTACTTCGCATATTGAAGAAGAGTTTGATCAAATCGCCGAAGGAAAAATAAAATGGGTACCAGTAATTGAAGAATTCTACACCCCCTTCAAAAAACATTTAGTTGAAAAAGAAGAAAGCGTAGAAAAAGTTACCACTATTTCTACCACCCCTTGCCCCCACTGTGGCAAAATGATGATTGTTAAATTTGGTCGCATGGGTAAGTTCCTCGCCTGTCCCGAAGAAGGTAGTAAGATTACCCAACCGTTACCGGAAGAGGCCGCCGAGATTAAAGCCCTCGAGGAAAAAACTAAAGCGGAACGTTGTCCGATTTGCGGCAAAGACATGACTGTTAAGCGGGGCCGTTTTGGCTACTTCCTCGGCTGTGTTGATTACCCTAAATGTAAAGGTGTCGCCAAGATTTGGAATAAACTCGGTTTTAAATGCCCCAGCTGTTTAACGGGTGAGGTAGTCGAGCGTAAATCGCGTGGCCGGGGCAAACCGTTTTACTCCTGCAACCGCTACCCGGACTGCACCTTCATCACTAACAAAAAACCGACCACTGAGGCCGAGTTGCAAGAAGCCCTGGCTTACTGGAAAGCCAACCCGCCAAAACCAAGGAAAGGTAAGACAACCTACAAATAACAATTATCACTTACCATTTTCCATTGTCTGAAAATGAGAAAATGTCTAAATGAATAAATTAATGGTAATTGGAATATGTTAAATGTTGGCTAGTCCAGTATCGCTCGAGCCACTTTGTTGAGCTCTTCGAGATCCGCAAATTTTACTACCAAACTACCGCCAGAGGAACTGCTTTTAATATAGACAGCGGCACCGAGTTTGTTGCGTAGGTTATTTTCCAGCTCATCAAAACGGTCTTCGCGTGGACCACCCGCCTTAGCTTTACCTTGTACCGCCACATGGCGTTGGGCCATCTTTTCTAAATCACCACCACTGTAAGATTGCCCGGCCAAAATCGCCTTATACATTTCGCGCATCTTGGCGTCATCTTTAAAAGCTAATAATGCACGCGCCTGACCACGCGCTAACTTACCAGCGCGAATGCTCTCTTTCACATCCGCCGGGAGATTTAATAAACGTATACTGTTACTAACCGTTTCGCGCTTCTTGCCCACCCGTTCGGCGATTTGTTGATGGGTTAAACCGAAATCACCAGCTAAGCGGGTATAAGCCTCGGCTTCTTCCATCGCGTTTAAATCTTCACGTTGTAGATTTTCCACCAAACCCACCTCCAGGCGCACCCGATCCTCGCCCATGGAGTCTTTAATGATCACTGGCACCTGTGGCAGATTGAGCAAGCGCGCCGCGCGCCAACGCCGTTCACCCGCAATTAATTGATACTCCACATCCAGTCCGCGTTGTGAACTTTTCTCTTCTTTGACGACCAACAATGGCTGTAGAATTCCGTATTTGCGAATTGAACCAGCTAAATCCCTCAGGCTTTCATCATCAAAATCGCGCCGGGGCTGGTTAGCGTTAGGTTTCACCTTGCTGGTTTCCACATAAAAGACACTTTCGCGTGACTCGGTCGGTGTACGCTTATTCGCTCCCGGTGTTGCCGCCGGAATTAACGATCCCAAACCTTTTCCTAAGCCAAATAGTTTTTTCATAAATAAAAAAGTTTAAAAGCGGCAAAAATCCAAATTGCTAGAGAAGAGTAAGATATAATCCTAGCTATGAATATCTTTTCTTTTATCAAACTAAAAATTGCAAAAACCGGACTAAGCATTAAAATTATGAAAAAAATGTAACCAGGAATAATCATAATGCCCGATAGATCTTCCGAAGTAACAAAATGAAGTAAATAAAACAAAGTTAATGTTATTTTGTCTAGGAATAAAAAACATATTGTTAAAACTATGGAAATTATAGAGCGTTTCATTTTTCTAATATTTACACTATCTTAATTACCTCCTCTGCTAACTGCCGGTAAGCTAGGCCGGCGCGGGAACCCGGATCAAACTGTAAAATCGGTTTACCAAAACTGGGTGCCTCAGCTAACGAAATCGAACGTGGGATTACCGCCTCAAATACTCGCCCCGGGAAATTATCTTTTACCTCTTTCACCACTGCCCGTGCTAAACGGTTACGCTTATCATACATTGTAAGTAATACCCCAGCAATTTTCAAATGTGGATTAAGCGAGGAGCGCACCAGTTCGATGGTATTGAGTAGATTCCCCAACCCTTCCAGGGCAAAATACTCACACTGCACCGGAATCAAAACCTCCTCGGCTGCGACTAGACCATTCACGGTCAGCAACCCCAACGAAGGAGCTGAATCTATTAAAATGTAGTCATAATTAGTACGAACTGATAGCAACAGATTCTTAAGTCGGAACTCCCTATTATCAACGCTCACCAGCTCTACATTTGCACCGGATAAACTTGCGCCGGCCGGTAGGACATCAAATCCAAAAATTGAGGTTTTGCGACAAACTGCTTCAAACGGAAGCTCGCCACTTAGCGCATGATAAATATGCGGTTGTCCGTCGTCCATTTTTACTCCTATACCCGAAGTAGCATTAGCTTGAGCATCCAAATCTACTAACAAAACATATTTACCCATGGCCGCTAAATAGGCAGCCAAATTGATTGCAGTAGTTGTTTTGCCGGTGCCGCCCTTGGCATTACAGATATTGATGATGCGCGCCATGTAGTTAAGTTAATTGTAGTTAATCGGGCTTTTTTTACAATAGAAAAGCAGTTGAAAAGTAATTAGGTTTTTGCTATAATTGAGTATTAGGATTTGACATATTGATGCCTGAGTGGCGGAATTGGCTTTACGCGCACGACTCAAAATCGTGTGGTCTCACGACCATGTGGGTTCGACTCCCACCTCAGGCACTAAAATGCCTAGACAAAAAACTCCAGCCAAAGAGTTTGTGTGGACACCGAAGCTGACTTATGTAGTTGGGCTTTTGGTTACCGATGGTAATTTGTCTAAGGATGGTAGGCATATTACTATGAGATCCTCTGATAAGTGTATGCTGGTCACCTTCAAGAAATGTCTTAGACTAGAAAATAAAATAGGAGAATCTTACGACAAAGGCAAAGAAAAACCACCTTCTTACCGAGTGCAGTTTTGTAATATCCAATTCTATAAATGGCTTATTTTTATAGGTGTGAGGCCGGCTAAAACCCATACGATTTCAAAGATAAAAATTCCAGAAAAGTTTTTATAGACTTTCTGAGGGGACACCTAGATGGTGACGGGACCATTCTAACCTATCAAGATAAATATAATGTATATAAAGGTAAAAGATACACCAACACAAGAATTTATACACACTTTATATCAGCTAGTGAAAAACATATAAAATGGCTACGCGGAATGTTAAAAAGATGTACTGGAATATCTGGCGCTTTAATTTATAGAAAATCTAATATACCAAATCGAGTTCCAATGTGGCAAATTAAAATAGCCAAATACGAGTCATTAAAATTACTCAAACAGTTGTATTATCATAAAAACTTACCCACACTAGAGAGGAAGCGAGCTATCGCTGAAAAATTACTAAGAAAAATCGACTCGGGTAGTGGAAAATTAGTTTTTGCAGCCTAGCATCTACTTCATCCCCAAAAGTTTCCGTAAAAGCTCCGGACTAGTCGGACCAACCCGCAAAATTTTTGGTTCTTCACTGGTTAGATCTAAAATCGTTGCGGGTAAAGATTTGGGCAAAATCCCCGCGTCAATTACTAAGTTGGGCTGCCTGCCCTGAGTCTGACTTGTAGTGAGTCTCGCCGAACTACCGAAGGGACGGTTACTAGTCTCTAATGCTGTCACCACTTTATTAATATCATTGCTTTCCTCCTCGCCAAAAAGTTTGGCCGAAGTGGCCGTTAACGGATAACCCAATTTAGCCAACAACTTGTCTAAAAAAGGGTAGCTGGCTACCCGTAAACCAACTGTCATACCGTTGGCGGTAGTCAAAGCTGATAAATGCTCACGCCGAGGCAAAATTACTGTTACCGGCCCGGGCCAGATACTGGCCAGATATTTTTCCTGGCGCGGAGTGATATAAGCCAACGCTTTTGCCCAATCTAAATTACGCACCAAAACTGGCAAGGGTTTAGAGTGGTGCCGATTTTTGATTTGAAAAATTTTTTCTACTGCCACGCTGTCGCAAGCATTCGCCCCTAAGCTATAGGCAGTATCGGTGGGGTAAATCATGGTTCCACTCGCTCGCAAAACACGACAGGCCTCGAGAATAGCCTCATTGAAATCTTTATTCAGATCAACTGGAAGGATACGCATAACGAAGGCTAGACTACTAAATTGATTAGGCGATCGGGACGGTAGATTACCTGTCTGATCGACTGACCAGCGAGATGTTTTTGAACAACGGCGGAGGCTAAGGCTAAAGTTTTTGCCTCTGCCTCACCCAAGTCAGCAACTACTTCGACCACCGCACGGGTCTTACCGTTAATCTGCACCACCAATTTAATCTGTTGATCAATAATCTGCGCAGGGTCAAATTCCGGCCAGGTTTCTAGTTGAAGCGAGGTTTTACCTCCTAGCACCTCGTTTAACTCTTCAGCAATATGTGGCGCAAACGGATAGAGCACCTGTAAAAACTTTTTGATTAGGGTAGGGGAGACGGACTCATTTTTTACTTGGTTATAAAAATCCATCATTGCCGCCACGGCAGTATTAAACTGAATCCCCTCAATGTCCTCCCCCACCTTCTTAATTAATTTATTCAGCGCCTTAGTCACAGTAGGTGAATCAGTCCCCTGAGTCGGCCCGTTAGCCCAGCGCCAAATTTTTTCCAAGAATCGACTTACTCCCACAATGCCCCGATCATTCCAACTAATCATGGCCTCGTGCGGACCGAGAAACATCTGATACATCCGCGCGGCATCAGCACCATGTTTTTCAATCAACGCATCTGGACTGACCACGTTGCCGCGACTTTTTGACATCTTCTCCCCGTCCTCGCCCAGGATAATGCCATGCGGCTGACGACGCAAATATGGTTCGGGTTGAGTAACTAAGCCCTGGTCATATAAAAACTGATTCCAAAAACGGGAGTAGAGTAGGTGCAAAGTGGTATGTTCCATGCCACCAAAATATAAATCTACTGGCTGCCACTTAGCCAACTTCTCTTTATCCGCAAAAACTTTTTTATTATGCGGATCACTATAGCGCAACCAGTACCAGGAACTTCCCGCCCACTGCGGCATGGTGTCGGTTTCACGTTTAGCTGGCCCATCACACTGCGGGCATTTAGTATTCACCCATTTTTCTACCGCCGCTAGGGGAGACTCACCTGTTCCAGTTGGCTCATACTTGTCTACCTCGGGTAGTTTTACTGGTAAATCTTCATCTGGCACCGCCACGGTACCTCGTCCTGAAGGATCCTGAAGGGCGCATTTCTCACAATGCACCAGCGGAATCGGCTCGCCCCAATAACGCTGACGCGAAAACACCCAATCACGTAGTTTGTAGCTGATAGTTTTCTGCGCCCAGCCCTTTTTGACTAAATGATTGCTAATTTCTTTGGTGGCAGTGTGAATATCCATCCCATCAAGAAAATCTGAATTCACCATTATACCCTCATCCTCTTGCACCTGATCTGGTTCAGTAATCGGGTCGTTGTCGTTTTTATCTTTCTGTACCACTCGGATAACTGGCAAGTCAAAAACTTTGGCAAATTCGAAATCTCGCTTGTCATGTCCAGGCACACCAATCACCGCTCCCGTTCCCACATTACCCAAAACGTAATCTGCCACATAAAGTGGCATGTGATAGTCGTTAAGATTGTTTACGCAATAAAGTCCAGTGAAAACACCGGACTTCTGACGGTTCTCCATGGTCCGCTCTAATTCTCCGGTCTGTGCTACTTTTTGTTTATAATTCTCAATCTGTTGCCAATGTTTGTCCTCTATTTGTAAAACTGACTGCCTGGCAAGTAATGGGTGCTCCGGTCCGATCACAATAAAAGTCGCGCCAAAGTTAGTATCGGGACGAGTGGTAAAACAAGTAACTTTTTCTGGTCGGTCAGCAATTTGGTAATCAATATTAATTCCCTCTTTCTTCCCGATCCAGTTAATCTGCTGAATCTTCACCGGCTCCGGCCAGTCCAAGTCTTTCAATCCTTCAATTAGCTTTTCCGCGTAAGCAGTAATTTTTAAATACCACTGCCGTAATTCTTTTTTCTCCACTACTGTACCACAACGTTCGCACTTGCCGTCAATCACCTCCTCGTTAGCTAAACCAGTCTTGTCTTTCGGACACCAGTTAATTAAACCAGTGGCTTCATAAGCTAGGCCAGCTTTGTAAAATTGCAAAAACAACCACTGCGTCCATTTATAATATTCCGGATCGGTGGTATTAACCTCACGACTCCAGTCAAAACTCAAACCGAGGGCATCCATCTGCTGGTGCATGTGCTTAATATTCTTCGCTGTAGAAACTTTCGGTTGCACGCCATGCTTAATGGCATAGTTCTCGGCTGGTAGACCAAAGGCATCCCAGCCGATTGGGTACATCACCTCATAGCCACGCATCCGCCAATAGCGACTAATGGCATCGCCCGCCACGTAGGAACGCATATGCCCCATGTGTAAACCATCGCCTGATGGATAGGGGAACTCGATTAAAATATATTTCTTGGGCTTCGAGCTTTCATCCTTAGCAAAAAACAACTGCTCTTTCGCCCATCTTTTCTGCCACTTGGCTTCAATCTTTTTGGGATTATATCTATCCATTTATATTTAAATATCATAGATAATTTAGCAGTTTTTGACAATCTCCATAACCTTCTTTTCCAGCTCGTGTCCGTTACCATGTTTCAACATTCCCAAATAAGAGCTGACCGTCCCGACCTTTAAATCACCCCGAACTTTTTTAAGCATTCTCCGCCTGGTGCTGGTACGCAATACTCGATAATGAGGGAAATTCACCCAGCCAAGCCAATCTACTCCAGAAGCCAGGGTTTTAATAAAAACTTTATTCGGGTGTAGTTGCAGTTTTAGTGCTTCTTGCAGAAAATCCGCCAGTTTAGGTAAAATATGTAGTAACCAGTCTTTATCTTCGGATAAAATCACAAAATCATCGGCATAGCGAATGTAATGCTTAATTTTCAACTTATGCTTCACAAACTGATCAAACTTGTTCATATAGATATTGACCAATAACTGCGAAGTGAGATTACCTAGGGGCAGGCCCACCCCAGGGTTACCCGAATTAAAACTATCTATCACCCGATCTAGCAGCCATAAGACATCTTTGTCTGGAATGTATTCCGACAGGATATTTTTTAAAATCCGGTGATTGATATTGGCAAAAAACTTTTTGATGTCACATTTTAAGACCCAGACAGTTCGAGTATTGTTATGGCCGACTTGGTAAGCAAAGCTCTTAAATCGATTAAGTGCTTTATGCGTCCCATTGTTTAGGCGACAGGAAAAAGAATCAGCAATAAAAACCTGATCAAAAAATGGGTAGAGGATTCGATAAATGGCATGATGTAGTAGGCGATCACGCACAGTGGCTTTATGGATATTTCTGGGTTTGGGATCGGAGATATGAAAAGCTTGATATAAATCATGACAATAACTAAAACCAGCCAAGTCTTGATGCAGACATAAAATATTATCCACCAGATCAAGCGCAAAGATTTGGACGTCTTTTCTGCTCCGCTTTCCACGCAAAAACTCCTTCCAAGATTGCAAAAGGTTGTCTATTGAGATAACATCGGCGAAACCATTAATAAGTCTTTTCGAACCACTACTTTTATGCCCCCCCCTGGCAACACTTTGTCCATTATTCAAAAACTGACCAGTGCTTACAAACTCTGGCGAGATTATTGGATTCATTTTGATAAGTTAACCAGATTTGGTCTGGGAGTAAAAATTGATGGATTGTTTATTGAAACTATGCAAAATGTTTTTATCGCCAGTCGCAAGAATAGAGAATACAAAAAAATTTATCTCGATAAAGCCTCTGACAAACTTGATCTCTTGAAATTCCTACTACAAATTGCCTGGGAAACTAGCGTCTTGGATAATAAAAAATATATTAGCCTATCACAACCATTAGTTGAAATTGGAAGAATGCTCGGTGGTTGGCAAAAACAAACAAAGACCCCATAACCTGGGGGTCTTTGAACGAAGCAAGTTTCGAGAGAACCTGGTTGCCAGCGTTCCACGCATTCGGATTCTCGACCGAGTTAGCATCGACATTCCAGCCGTTCTCGGCGTACCAATACGCGTTCACCGTCCAGATTTTGTATGAGATATCTTCTAAACCACTGCCCATTGAATACTCTCTGGGCTGAATTTTATTCGGCACTGCAATGCCATAATACCTCATACCAAGTAGCTTCGTTTTTAGGCTCCCAGAACAAACCATTATGCACGCCTAGAGTTCGGCCGCCGAAAGCCTTGACCGTCGGCAGATTCGCCTAATATCCAAACCCATCTTATTTAAAAACTAAGAAAAAGAAAAGACCGGTCGGGATAAATCCCAACCGGCCCAAGGCCCAAGCAATCAAGGGGCCAAATACCTAAGCTACTTGCGAGAGAACCTGGCGGCCAGCGAACCACGCATTCGGATTCTCGACCGAGTAAGCATCGACACCCCAGCCGTCCTCGGCGTACCAAAACGCGTACACCGACCAGATAACTCCACAATCGTCTTCGATGTAGGCGATATTCGCCCAACCGTTGACGAGCAAAGGACCTTCTTGGCCCTGGCCTTGTGCTTCGATCAGCTGACAGAAGTGGGCGAGTTTAATCACTCGCTTCTCTGAGCCCAGTTCAGTCATGATCTCCGGATCGCGGGAAGCTTTTTCCAGTCGATGGATAGCGATATTCCCGGCCGAGACACTTTTCTCGACTTTTCCAAGAAAGTGTTTGGTGAAGTTACTACCAAAGTCCCAAAACTTCACCTTTTTGTTCTCCTTGGTGAAGTGATCTTTAGCCACGAACTTCTCGACGGCACCGACAGCAATAGTGTGTAGAAAAGTCAGAACGCTGGCCCATGGGTTTTCCCTGCGGAGAAACCGCTTGAAAGCAGCGAGCCAGAGAGTGCCGTCCGAACCGGCAAGTTTTTCAAAGAAATCCGTGATCGCTCCGGCCACTTCGGCCAGAGCACTTGTACCGAGCACGCTAGGCATGGTCAGTCTCCTGTGATTGAAGAACGGTTGTTAAAGAGTCGTTTTTGAACACCTCACTGCACTAACAAACTATACAATAAAAGACGAGAGAACGCAAGTTTTAAGCCCTGCGCAATTGCGCTAGGCTTGAAGATTAAATAATTCACAAGTACTTTGGGTGGTTATTCTACCTACCTCCTCTGGTGATATATTTTTTACTTGCGCGATTTTTTCGGCTACATATTTTACCCAGAGTGGTTCGTTGCGCTTGCCCCGGTGCGGTACCGGTGCCAGATAGGGCGCGTCAGTCTCGATTAAGATTTTTCCGAGTGGCAAAGCCTTAATTAGTTCATCGTACTGATTAGGTACTTGCCCTTCCGAAGTCCCGCTATGGCGGGACGAAGGAGGGAAGGTAATAATCCCATTTAGACCAATCAAAAAGCCCTGGGCGATAAAAGCCTGGGCTGTAGCCAGATCGCCAGTGAAGGAATGTACCACGCCCAAATTTTTTAAAGAAAACCTGGGCGGGCGGGCCACACCAGGAAACATCTCACCCCAAATTGCTAACGCATCGGAAAAAGCGTCGTTAGAACCGGGGGAGTTACGTAAATGCAAAATCAAAGGTTTTTGGTATTTTTGTGCTAATTCAATAAATGATTTAAACACTTCTTTTTGCTTAATTCTCTCTTCTTGATTCGTGATTCTGTAATAATCCAAACCGACCTCCCCTACTGCCACCACTTTATTGTACGACATGAACTCTACAAAGTTATCCACAGCCTGCTTGCCTGCCGACCTGCGCTCCGCCGTAGGCTTCAGCGAGGCGAGAGCCTCGGCGTAGGCGGGTCCATTTGCATCCGTCGGGTGCAGACCAGCTGTCGCCCAGATGCCTGCCCGTCCGAAGCCGTCTGGCGAAGGCGGGTTTCCGTAGGTTTCGGCCAAAGCAACTGCTTGCCGAGTGGTTTCCAGATCAGTACCGATCGCAATCATCCCCCCTCCCCCCTCGAGGGTGCGCTTAATCATCTCATCACGGTCGGCGTCATATTCCGGAAATTGCGGATGGCAGTGGGAGTCAATCATGGATACAAATTTACGAATAAATACTAATCTACTAATTTTTTAGATTTGGGTTTAAAACTCTTTTTGGCTTGAGAAATTTTTGATTAAAATTAACCAACATGCCCAATGGCAAATTAAGAAAGTCCAGATACCTAGCAGTCTGAATATAGTCTTCTCTGGTAACAAATCTTTTAGCCTTTATTTCTAAAACAATCTTCCCATCTATCACAAAATCAGCCCAATTTTTTGTTATAAAATTATCCATCATCTTAATTTCTAATTTCTTTTCTCTTTCAAAAGGTAAACCACTGGTCAACAGCAATTGCTCAATTGCATCTGAATAATTTTTCTCTTTGCAAAATCTTCCCAGCTCATTATGAACTTTAAACAACAGCCCAGAAATCTTATATGAAAGCTCCGGGAAAACTAATTTGGTTTTCCTGATTATTAGTATATTGGGATCCATTAGTAAATTTGGATGTTACTTTAACCTAGGAAACAAAACGTCTCCTTTTTTCACCAAGAGATGTGCCTCATCCAGTTCGTCACTATGAGAAATTTTTTCTGCGCCGAAAGCCGTGAGAATTTTTTCACTAGTTTGCGGTATAAACGGTTTTAACTGCCAGGCAGCCTGCAAAATTAAACGGGTGAGGTTAGTAATATTAGCCAAAAAAACCGCTGGCTCAGTCTTCGCCTTTTCCCAGGGCTTATTAGTATTGGTATAGACGTTAGCAAAGGAGATCAGAGAAAAAATATCCGCCAGAGCCTCGTGCAGTTTAAATTCCGCGATGTGTTGGTGGTAGCGCTCCTCGGTAGTCTTGATTTGCTCCAACACACTCGCCTCTTCCAGTTTACTATCATAAATTAACTCGCCCTGCAGGTTAGAATCAATTAAAGTCAGCACCCGTTGGACCAAATTCCCCAAACCATTAGCTAAATCAGCGGTATAACGTTGTTCTAATTTGGCTAAAGAAAAATCTCCATCCTCGCCGGAAGGGATTTCACGCAGTAAAAAGTAGCGCACCGGATCAAGACCATATTTTTCTACTACCACGAATGGGTCTATGGTGTTACCTAGCGATTTAGAAATCTTCTCGCCATCAATTGTAATATAGCCATGGATCACCACCTCACTGGGTGGCAACTCGCCCGCTGATAAAAGCATGGCGGGCCAATAAATAGCATGGAAACGGGTAATCCCCTTACCAATCAGGTGCACCCGTTCAGACTCTTTGTCCCACCAGGTATTAAACAGTTCGCCACTAGAAGCAAAATTTAGTGCATTAATATAGTTGGTAAGCGCGTCAAACCATGTGTAAAGTTTTTGACTATCATCGCCAGGAACTGAAATTCCCCAATTTTTTGCTCGTTCGTTGCTACGCGAAATACTGAAATCTTCTAAACCCTGGCGAATAAATTTTAACAATTCTGTTTTACGCGTAGCAGGAGTAATTTTTAGCTCACCCGAGCTAATTAATTTTTCCAGTTGTTCTTGGTAGCGACTTAGTCTGAAAAAATAATTCTCCTCCTCGACTAAATCTGGTTTAGTACGATGTTCCGGACACAGCCCATCCACCAACTCCTTTTCAGTAATAAAAGCCTCGCAGCCCACACAATATAGTCCACTATATTTTTTTTTGTAAATATCACCCGCCGCATTGCAGGCTTGCCAAAATTTTTGCGCACCTAAAACATGTCGCTCCTCGGTAGTACGAATAAAATCATCATTGGAAATATTCAGTACTTTACTTAACTCACGAAACTCCTCCGCATGTCGAGCCACGAATGCCCCAATCTCCTCTCCCGCTTTTTCTGCCGCCTGAACATTCTTCAATGAGTTTTCATCACTACCATTTAAATAAAAAACTGGCCGACTCTGCTGACGTTGGTAACGCGCTAAAGTATCAGCCTGAATTAACTCCAAAGCAAAGCCGATATGCGGAGCGGCATTTACATACGGAATCGCGGTAGTGATAAAAAATTTCTTAGGCATCGCTCTACTAGCTTAGCCCGAAGTTAGAGAAAAATCCAGTTTAGGTGTAGAGTCCGGCCAAGACGATTACCAGCTCGCCCCGGGGTAATTCTTTGGCATAGCGCGCCAGAATCTCCCCTACTGTGCCACGATAGACACTTTCAAACTGCTTAGTGAGTTCGCGCCCCACCACTGCTGGACGATCAGCTGGCAAAGCCGTGAGCGTTTTTAAAATACGGTGAGGCGATTCATACAGCGCCACCGTTTCGTTACTAGCCGCCGCCTCGGCAAAAAACTTATTGCGGCCCTTTTTGTGGGGCGGAAAACCCATAAACAAAAAACGATCGGTCGGAAAACCGGAAATACTTAATAGCGCTAGGGCGGCATTGGCGCCCGGCAAGGGTACAATTTTTAGTTCCTCGCCTAATAGTGAAATTAATTGTGCAATCAGATGATTACCGGGGTCAGCAATGCCCGGCGTACCAGCATCAGTGACTAGGGCGATATTTTTACCAGCTTTTAATTCTCCAGCCAACTGTTCAACTGATTTAGTGATATTGTGCTGGTGGCAGGTAATTAGCGGTTTACTGATTTCATAATGCGCTAATAATTTATGAGTTACCCGGGTGTCCTCTACCGCCACTGAATCCACGGAACGTAAAATCTCCAGCGCACGCTGGGAGATATCATTCAAATTACCGATTGGCGTAGCGACAATGTATAGAGTACCCATTAGCTGGCCTCCGCTTGTGCTGGAGTAGATTTCTTTACCATTTCGTCAATAATCTCCACCAGCACTGCCGCTACCGGCACTGCCAAAACCATGCCAATAATGCCAGCCAGTTTAACGCCGATTAATAACGCAACAATCACCACCACCGGATTTAAACCAGTGGTTTTCCCCAATACAATCGGAACCAAAATGTGGTTTTCTAACTGCTGAATCACTACATAGGCAATTAGTACCCACAGTCCAAGGGTTGGTGACTGACTGAAAGCCAAGATTACCCCTGGGATAGCCGAGAGTACCGGACCAACTGTTGGTACCAGCTCTAGCACCATGGTGATGATGCCCAAAAGTAGCGCGAACCTTACCCCCAACAAAGAGAGGGTCACATAAACCGCCACACCAACAACTAGCGCCAAGAGTAATTGACCTTGCAACCAACGCCCCACCTTATTTTCCGAGCGACGCCAAACTCGAATTACTTCGCCTTCATATTTATTCGGCACTACTGAGCGAATAAAGTTTTCGATTCCACCACGCATCACTGAAAGATAGAAAGAGATTACCACAATGGAAACGAAAGAAATAATGCCGCCAAACACATTAACCACCAGACTAAAGACCGAGCCAGATGAGGTTTGCAGGTAGTTAGAAACTACGTCTAGCATATTCTGCAACTCACTAAAGAAATCAACGTAGCGCCCGGAAACATCCTGGGCTTTTTCTAATGAAACGGAGACTTTGCTAATAAAATTAGGCAGATCTTTGACTAGCTGATTCATCTCACCACTGATGAATGGGATCATTAGCGACAGTAGAAATATCACTAGCACGAAAACCGATATATACAACAATAAAATGCCCAGCAGCCGCGGAAACTTTACTCGATCCAACCAGTTTGCAAAAGGCGTGATACCGGAAGCGATAATAATGGCAAACAAGATGACCATTACCACGTCACGCAACAGGTAGGCAAAAACTAAAGCTAACAATATAAAAACTACTCGAAAGATCGAGGCAACCGATATTTCATGTACTACTGGATTAGAGTGGCTCATAGGCTCTTTTAATTATACTACAACTTTAAACTACTGTAAATAGTCTGATCGTCAGGTTGAAATGGGCCGACTAAGGCCAGATTTAAGCGTTCTGGGCGCAAAAGGTCATTTGCCACCGCCTGCATCTCTGCTACTGTCACTTTTCCCCAGTTGACAATTGCCTCCTCTGGCGTAACGATTTTTTCTCGATAAAGCAGTTGATCAGTATAATATGAGGTAAAAGCATCGGAAGTTTCTAAACCCAAGAGCATATGGCCACGCATAAAATCCTTGGCCTTACGTACCTCTGCCTCACTGACTGGCTCGTTCCGTAGACGCTTTAGCTGTTCCATAATCACCGTCAACGCTTCTACTAGTTTAACATTTTCTACCCCAGCCGAAACAGTAAAATCACCCACATCGGAGTAGCAACTCGCGCCACCAGAAACATAGTAAGCCAAACCACGTTTTTCACGCACTTCAGTAAAGAGGCGCGAACTCATCCCCGCCCCCAGCACTATCCCCAAAACATTGGCCGCATGACGGCGCTCATCATTTAAACCATAGCCCGGCACACCCACAATCAAGTGAGTTTGGTCAGTCGCTTTGTTAAAAATCTTCACCCGCTTTTCCGTTTGTTTAATTTGATAAGGCAGAAAATTGTGTCGCTCCCCCCGACGCATCTCAGAAAAATATTGCCAAACTGTCTCTTTAACTTTAACTGGATCAATTTTACCCGCTACCCCCACAATAGTATTTTCGGCAAAATAGTGAGTGCGAAAATACTCTGGCAACTGGTCGGTTGGTAGTTTGGCAATAACTTCCTTGGGGCCAGCGATATCCCAACCCAAAGAGCTATCTGTAAACATCGCCTCTTCAAACAAATTACCGACATGGTGGCGCGGACTATCTAAATACATATTAATCTCCTGGATAATCACCCCACGTTCTTTCTCTACCTCTTCCGGCACTAGTTTTGAATTAAGAAAAATATCTGTCACCACATCTAAAATTTGTTCAAAATGGTCCGCGCTCGATTTAGCATAATAGCCGGTGTATTCTTTGTGAGTAAAGGCGTTATACTCTGCGCCAATCGAGTCTAATTCATGCGAAATATCCATTGCCCCCGGACGTTTAGTGGTACCCTTAAACATCATGTGCTCTAAAAAATGCGAGATGCCATTGATCTCTGGGGTTTCGTAACGCGAACCAGTACCGACCATAATCTGCACCGTCACCGTGCCAGTATCATGCATTGGCACCGTAATTAAGCGTAGACCATTAGGGTAAGTGTGGAGTAAAAAGGGTTGCGCCATATAGAAGCAATATAGCAGAAAAAAAGCAGCCCCGCCAACCAGGCGGGGCTAAAACTATTTCTCAGCTTTGACGATTCGGAAGCGAACCAGCGCTCCAGTTTCTTTTCTCCCACTAGTAGGCCAGGGAGCAAGCTCATCCCAGATCGAATGAGAAAACTCAGATTTAGGATAAGACCGCTTCACCCTTGAAGAGACGAAACTAATTAACCGCCCAGACTGCCCCTTAACTGGGTCGAGCCTGAGTAGCCAGAAGTCTGGCCCACTAGCAGCGACCCTACCAGTCAGTTTCGTACCCGGCTCAATCTCCCTGCGCCCATCGATATCTACCGGCCGCTCCACCTTGCCAGAGAACTTGTCACCAGTGAAGTTAATCCTCTTTTGATCCTTCGGGTTGAGGATGATCACAACCTCACCAGAAAGGTCGTAGTAACGTCGCAACTCCTTACTGTCTCCTTCCACCTGCACCTGCGTAGCGCGAAACTGATCTGCGATGGCCCGCATCTCCTCTCGTTCGCGTTTTACATAGTCAGAATCAACCTCGTTTTGCTTAGCGAGAGGCGGGGCTATGGTCGAAGTCGGCTCCGGCAAGGTAGTCTCGGTGGTAGTTGTAACCGACGAGGTTGTGGTCTCAAGTGTGGTTGTAGTTACTGTTGTGGTGATTATTGGAGGACGAGAGGGCCCCAGAATTTGCTCCACCAAAGCATCATCAATGCCTAGCCGGTGCAATTCTCGCAAGGCCTCGTTTTCTGCCGTCCGCCACTCATCAGCTGTGATTTTCCCGGTGTTATACTGATTGGGCTTATCCGCTAGCCACTTCAACACTGTTTCCGCGGCATCGCGTTTTTCCTTTGAATACTGCCGCAAGAAATCGCGTGCTTGCGGAGAGACGCCAGGTCGAGTCTTGTTTTCCGCCCAAAAAGCCGTCCAGTCAGTTCTTTCTCCTACCGCTTCGGCTAGATCAGGAAAGGACTGGGCAAACTCGTAACGAATGGTGGGTAAAATAATCAAGTAAATGGAGCTTAAAATGATGAACCCACCAATGAAGATTCCCTCTTTACCAAACAGCTTTCTAGCGGCAACGATCATCAGGGTCAGAAAAATAAAAGAAGCTGGGACCCAGATTGAGTTATACAGCAGAGCCGTCAAACCCCAGACAAAAAGCACAATAAATATCACTTTTTTCATCTGCCACCCCTTTCTCTGATCCTCTTAAACCAGCAACGGAATTTGGGAAACGCCCAGGCAATGATAGTTATTGCCAATACGTGAGCAAGAACCAACTCGAGAATGATTTTCCAGTTAATACCGCCGTGTGAGCTTGGTGCTTGCCTTTCAGGAATATTGTTATACACAACTTTTCGTTGCACCCTAAGACTCCTTGCCCCTGCCCCCAACAAAGCTAGCAACCAGCCAACGGTCAAGAAAAGTGACAGCGCAAGTAGTAATAGCGTCACGGTCCACTTGTCGGCCAGCGCATGCCACGGACTGTCTGCCGGCAAACGTTGGTGTGATAAAACTGCTACTCGCAATGGCTCACCAAACCCGGAGAATAAAGCAAGTACGAGCGAAATCCCCAGCGTTACCCAAACCGAGACTGTCAACACCGCCAACCTTTTCCGTTCAGATGACCGCATCACAACCACACTAACCCCGATGGTAACCAGAAAAGTCACCACCAACGCCACAAAGAATCCTTGCATAGATACTCCCATTGATCACCCCCAATCCAAGCAAAAGTTAGTTGTCAAACAACAAAACTCCCTATTGGCTAGGATTATGTAAGATATTTAAGTTTTACGCAAACTCGAGTTTAAAATTGAGACTTGAGGTAACTAACTAGTTCACTAATCGCCACGCGCTCCTGCGCCATGGTATCGCGGTCACGCACGGTTACCGCTTGATCATTGAGTGAATCAAAATCGTAAGTTACACAAAAAGGCGTGCCAATTTCATCTTGCCGGCGATAACGTTTACCAATGGAGGCGGTTTCATCATACTGACAGACAAAATGTTTGCGCAACTCATTCGCCAACGCTTTGGCTGGAACGGATAATTCTTCTTTTTTAGATAGCGGCAAAATTGCCACTTTTACTGGCGCCAAGACTTTCGGCAAACGCAAAACCGTTTCAGTTTCATGCTTGGCATCCTCCTCACCGGAACGGGCCTCGGTTTCGGAGTAAGCATTACACAGCACGGCCAGCATTAAACGCTCCAGTCCCATAGTCGGTTCGACTACGTAAGGCAGGTACTCCTCGCCACTCTCAGGATCTTTAAACTGCATACTCTGACCAGATAAATTCTGATGATTCTTTAAATCAAAATCAGTGCGGGAAGCCAAACCGGTAATCTCTCCCCAACCAAAAGGAAACTCATATTCTAGATCAATCGTACCCTTAGAGTAGTGCGCCAGGCTTTCTTTCGGATGTTTGTAGCGACGAATTTTTGTTTTTTCTAATCCGAGATCATTTAACAAAAACTGTTCCATAAACTCATCCCACAATTTAAAATGTTTATCCTCCTCGCCTGGCTTAACAAAATATTCTAACTCAGCAATAGTGAACTCCTTAGTACGAAAGATAAAATTACCAGTGGTAATCTCATTACGAAAAGCCTTGCCAATTTGGGCGATACCAAAAGGTAAACGCAAACGATTAGACTCTTGGATTAGTTTAAAGTCCGTAAACATCGTCTGTGCTAACTCACCCCGCAGGTAGGCGGTAGATTTTGCATCCTCTACTGCGCCAATAAAAGTTTTGAAAAGTAGATTAAAGTTTTTTGCTTCGGTCCACTGGATCTCGGCGTCTTTGTGACTTTCAGCGTGTGTTTCCAGCTCTTCGGTTTTGTCTTGGCGAAAACGTTCATGACAAATTTTGCACTCTACCAACGGATCAGTAAAACTCTGCAGGTGTCCGGAAGCCTCCCAAACTTTTGGGTTCATAATAATGGCACCACGTACTCCAGTCATATCGGCCCGCTCTTGTACAAAGCGTTTCCACCATAAGCTGGCAATATTATTGAATAACTCATTACCTAAAGGTCCAAAATCCCAACTATTGGCCAGCCCGCCATAAATCTCCGAGCCCGGGAAAATAAAGCCCCGTCGCTTGCACAGCGAGATCACCTTTTCCATCAAATTATCTATCTTATTTTCTTCCCTTATTCCTAATTCCTTATTCATAATTCCCAGCCTTATTCTCCCACTGTACCCTGGTTAGGATAATCAAGCAAATGGTCGTTATCAATGGCATCAAACCTCACCACTATCGCCTGCTGAGACAAACTATCATTGCCTTCAATCTGACCCGCCTCGACTAATTTTAACCTCTGTCCTGACTGGGTGCTAGTGGGAATAATCGAGATCTGAAACCAGGCTTCATACTTGGCTTGCGTACTGCCTAAACCAGCCGGAATGGCACCCACATCCCAAATTATCTGACGCGCAGCCGAACGCCAGATCGGCGCAACCAGGCCGTTACTGGTGCGTACTTTATTCTCCCAATTAACCCCAGTCGGCAGGTTGGCCACCAGACGCGCCGCGTTCAAGGCATTACCACCGTTAGTCAGCACCCAGTGCACCGTGTAATAGGTACGCTCCCCCACCTTGGGTGGCAACGGACCACCACCGCCAAAGTTTGGATCACTGCGATTAGCACTTGGGTCCAGTGTCGGCAAAGTAGCGATGCGCGTAACTAATTCGTTAGTAGCCGTCAGCCGACTAGCGGAAAAACCTGGTGGTAGCGTGGGGGTGTCGACTTGCGAGGTCACGCCAATCGAAAAATCTTTTGTCCCCAGACTGCCACTAGGAAAAGCCCTTTTCAAAGCAATCCGAAAGTTTACTGCTCCTTGTTGGCCAGCCGCTAGACGATTTAGCAGTGGCGTAGAAGCCGCACTCCAGGTGATAGTTTGCTTGACTTGATCAACTAGACCATCGCCATTATAGCGACTAAAGTCAAACATGGTACCGTTTAGCCGTGCCACGACGGTTAGACCTAGCAGATCAACCCTACTATTATTGGTAAAGAGAATTTGGTAGTCCAAGTCGTCGCCTAGCTTGGGTCGAAAATCAGTGCCACCATTTAACAAAACGCTGGTCACTAGCGGAGCGCCGGCTACTGCGGTATTGGCTGAAATTTTTTCATAGTCAACCAGCAAATCACCCACGGTTTGTTGCACTACTAAACTGATAGCTTTGCTATCACGTTCCTTGCCAAGCAAGCGTCCATTAATGATAATCTTGCCACTCTCCCCCGGAGCTAACTTGTCTAAACGCCACAGACTATTACCACGAGCAGACGGGGGGATGGCGTTAGTAAAGGCGAAGCCAGTCGGATAACTGAACTGTAATTGCAAGTTAGTCAGTTCAGCCTCACTTTCATTGCGGTAGTCTAAAACATAGCTCATGGTTTGGCCGCTAGTAACACTAGCTGGCACAGAAAGATTTAAAGCGAGATTAAATTTGCTAACCGTGGTAGCCTGAGTTACCTCTTTCTGAAAAGAAGAGCGTACATTAGCCGGTACATAGACCATCAATACTTTGGCTTTTTTAACCTCACCCTGATCACCCACTAGATAAACGGGAAGGTCGATTTGTTTCTTTTCACCGGCTAACAGGTCGCCAATTTTAATATCCTCGGTAGTGAACTGGGCAATTTTGTTATCACGCACAATAGTAGTGCCGGTTGGATAGTAAAAAGTTAGGCGCACATCATTCAACGCCACCTTGTTTTTATTTTCTAGCATAACCTGATACGACACCTGTTCACCAGAGGCAATTTCCTCTGGAGCAGTTAACTCGACACTAACTGCGCCGTCACTAAAGGTGGCACGGAAAAGCCAGAAGTAGAGCATCGCCAAAACTACTACCACAACAGCGGCTAAAATAAGCCACTTAAGATAAGGCCACAAATTAAAAATTGGGATGGTGTTCATGTCACTAGGGCTAGGGTTATTATTTACACCACTTAGTGGGGTAACCTTAAACGGTTGGTCCATATTTACTATTCTAACATGCTCTGGATAAACTGTAAGGAAGCAAAGCGCCGTGCGCTCAAAGAGCTAAGTAGAAACTCAAGCTCCTGATCATTTAACTGTCGGTTATAGCCTAGCACCACTGGCAATTCACTCTTAATCTCCTCCCCCACCACCGCCAGATCGGTCACCGTGTTACTACATTGTTCTAGACGATGCAGTCTGCGCAGTAACCACTCCCACAGGCTTGGATCATATTCGTTTTCATAAACCAAGCGATCAAAGCATTCTAGCAGTAGGAAGCCTAGCGCTTGTTTAGTTAAATTGGATTTGATGCCAAGAAAATTTTCTAAACTTTGGGCACTGGCGATAATCGGCAGGTTGGCACTAGTAATGATCCGAAAATCTACCAGGTTAAATGGCTCCAAATGGGCTGCTTGCAGTGAACTATGTTTTTTAACACTCTTCGCTAAAATAGCTAGCTTACCTTGATGTTCGGTGTAGAAGTGAATAATTTGATTGTACTCACCAACATCAATTCGTTTAATGACGATTCCTTGCGCACGCATAAGAATTTAATTTGCGAGACCGAGCCAGATTTTTTTATTATCCCCGATTTCTAAATCACGAAAGATTTTTAAATCAGCCTGGTCGTCGGACTTTCCTAAATCACTTAGACCGCTATTAGACTTTACACTCTCCCCCCAGCGTGCCAGCATCGTCAGCACCGCCGGATCGTCACTCTGCCAACGCGCCGCAATTCGATCAGCAAAACCATAACCGGCCTCTTTGCGCAGATCTTGAATCTGACGAATCAACTCACGCGCCCAACCTTCCTGCCGCAACTCATCGTTAATATTAAGGTCGAACTCCACACCTAACTCTCCACCCGGTTCCCAAGTAATTTCTTTTACGTTAAGTTCATCCTTCAACAAGCCAACCAATTCGTCGCTAGGAGCGCTAGCCCCTTTGATCATCAGTCGACTGAGCGGTTGGCGTACTTTTATATTTTTTTCCTTACGAATAGCTAAGGCCAGGGTAACGATTGTCTGCACCTTAGCCATAGCGTTTTCCAATTCTGGGTTTATTGCCGACTCGTTCAGCTCTGGCCAATCAGCCAAGTGGATACTCTCATTTTTACTTGCCCCAGTATTGCCATTTGGCAATACTGTAGGGCTATCCCCGCCCAGATCAACAAATACCGACTCCGCGATGAAAGGTGTAAATGGGGCAATCAGTTTGGCAACCACTAACAAGGTTCGGCGCATAAAAGTTAGCGCCGCTATCTGTTCGGCTGGAGTTTGTGGACGCTGAAAGCGGGCGCGGGAACGACGTAACCACCATTGGGAAAGATCTTCAATAATAAATTTCTCCAGGGTACGGGCCGCGAGCGTGGGATCGTAATGATCCATACTTTCAGTAACCAGCTTAATCACGCCATGCAAACGTGACCACAACCAATGATCTAATTGGGTCTGCGGTTCACCCTGAGTTTTACCGAAGGGTTCACCCAGTTCTTCACTGACTGGCTTATTGTCAGCATAGAGTTCATAAAAACGTACCGTATTACGCAGTACTCCCAACACACCGCGCACTTTTTGTTCCACTTCCTTGTCAGCAAATAATTTTGATTCGCCTGGTTGGTTAACGGAGTAGAAAAACCAGCGCGTGGCATCCACGCCATATTTTTCAATTACCTCCCAAGGATTAACAATGTTACCTTTAGATTTTGACATCTTCTGCCCCTTTTCATCCAACACGTGACCATAGGAGATAACATTTTTGTAGGCTGGCTCACGTCCCAACAGAGTTGAAACTGCTAACAATGAATAGAACCAACCACGGGTTTGGTCAATCGCCTCACAAATAAAGTCGGCCGGAAATTGTTTACCGCCATCGACTAACTCCTTATTTTCAAACGGATAATGCCACTGCGCATAGGGCATCGCGCCGGAGTCAAACCAAATATCCCCTACTTCGGGCACTCGCCGCATTGGCCCATGGCACTGCTCGCAAGCTAAAACTATTTCATCGATAAAAGGTCGGTGTGGATCAAGTCGGTGATCTGAACCTAAGGGGTAGTTTTTCAAGCTAACCGCGCACCATTCACCCTGCGCAAGATAACTTTCTTTACGCGCTAGCAACAATTCTTCATCCGATTGCACCGTCATTACCCCACGCAGAATCCACAGTGGATCACCATGACTGACGATCAAAATATTTTTGCCCTCATATTTCGCGTCAATTTCGCGAATAAAATCGCCTGTGCGCTGCCGCACCATTTCCCAACTCTCTCCCCCGCCAATGGTTTTTTTGAATCCGGCGGGTGATAAATCTAGCGCCTGGTGCACCTCCTCAATCGGCCTACCGGATAACTCGCCATGATTGAATTCGCGCAAACGCGCATCATAGATTATTTCCGTTCCAAATTCTTGGGCAATAATTTCGGCTGTTTCCCTGGTACGAATAAAATCGGAAGAAAAAATTGCTTCCAACTTGCCAAATTTTTCGTGCAAAATTTTGGCCTGCTTAGCAACGGCTTTTCCCCCAGACTCCGTGATATGGATCGGATCTTCCAGCTTTGAACTGGCTAGCTGATTAGCCGCATCATCGCGCTCACCATGGCGCATCAAAATATATTTATTAGCCGGTCGGAAACGTTTGGCTTCTAGCTCAGCATAACTCCCGATCACGGTGTGCAATTTACACTCCTTACACTCCCAGATTGGTAAGGGCGTGCCCCAGTAGCGTTCACGCGAAAAAGCCCAGTCGCGAATATTGCGCAACCACTCACCAAACCGCCCCTCTTTTAGATGTTCCGGGTACCAGTTAATTTTTTCATTGTTAGCGATTAACTCCTCCTTTAACTTGGTCATACCAATAAACCAAGCGTCCGTCGCGTAATAAAGTAGTGGTGTGCTACAGCGCCAGCAGAAGGGATAGTCGTGCGTGTAGGGCTCTTCTTTAAACAGTTGGCCGTGCTCTTTCAACTGATTAATAACCAATGCCTCGGTTTTGGGATCTTTGACATAAAGTCCGGCTAGCCCTGGTACACTAGCAACAAAGTTGCCATTTTTATCAACGGTATGGTATTTAGGCAAACCCAGTTGATCTCCCAAGACATAGTCATCCTCACCATACATTACGGCAGTATGTACTACGCCGGTACCATCGGTGGTAGTAACAAAATCAGCCGGGTAGATTTGATAAGATTTCTCGTTCTGTAGTTCCGGAATATTGAACAATGGCTCATACTTTAGCCCAACTAGATCCTTACCCATAACCATATCTTTTAGATATTCAACAGTCACTGGATCACTTCCACCAAAAACTTTATCCTCAACAATTGGATTGGCAGCTAAAATAAGATACTCAACTCCGTTTTTGTCCATTTTTTTTGCAATTCTATATTCTAAATTTTCTCCCACCGCTAATGCGACATTGCCCGGTAACGTCCATGGTGTGGTGGTCCAAGCGAGAATATATACTGGAACTCCTTGCTCAATTCTTAATTCATGATTCTTGATTCTAAACTTAAGATAAACCGAGTTTTCCGTTACCGACTGATAGCCCTGCGCCAACTCATGACTGGAGAGGGCGGTACCACAACGCGTGCAGTAAGGCACCACTTTGTGACTTTTGAATAATAAGTCACGCTTATTAATCTGACTTAAGATAGACCAAAGACTTTCAATATATTTCGGATCGTAGGTAATGTAAGGATCTTTCAGATCCAGCCAAAAACCAATCCGTTTAGTAAAACGCTCCCACTCTTCTTGATACAACCAAACATTTTCGCGCGCCTTTTGATTAAAATTAGCCACCCCATATGCTTCGATTTCTCGTTTTGATTTCAAACCAAGCGTTTTTTCGGTTTCGATCTCTACTGGCAAACCCTGGGTATCCCAACCGGATTTACGCAAAACAAAATACCCGCGCATAGTTTTGTAGCGATTAAACAGGTCTTTGAAAGCACGGCCAATAAAGTGATGAATACCCGGACGACCATTAGCGGTCGGTGGCCCTTCAAAAAAAACAAAGGGTTTAGCTTTGCGCCGTTGTGCAAGACTTTTCTCAAAAATTTTATTCTCCTCCCAAAATTTTAGGGTGGCTTCTTCGCGTTGCTGAGGAGTTAGTTCTTCGTTTGCCATTGTGATGTTCTTTGGTTACTATTATTTACGATATGATAAAAAAATATTTTCCTAATTTTCTTTTATTGTTAGCGGTCGTGGCTTTGAACACGGTTACCTACTATGCCATTCCAGAAACTTATGATCGTCTCCATCTGAATAAACTAATGCATTTCCTTGGCGGTTTTGGTATTGCCTTACTTTTCTCTACCTATTTTTCGCACCGCCTCAACCATCTACCTGCTTTAGATTTTTTCCTCATTATTGTTGGATATACGATGCTAGTTGGAATTTGCTGGGAGTTTGCAGAATATTCAGCTCGCTATTTTCCACCGATTGACCACTACTTTTATATCGGCGATCTGACTGACACACTGAGAGACCTCCTATCTGATCTCTTTGGTGGTTTTCTCGTCGCACTACATCTGCTCTGGCGTCGTCAGGCCTAACAATTTAAGGCCACTTTTCAATACGATAACCGATCCGGCTACCAGGGTCAATCGTAATGCCACGCGTTCTGCCGCGCCACCAATTACTCGACAAGTTTCATAAAAACGACTCACGGCTCCAGCTAAATCTAATAGATAGCTAGCAATACGATGCACCTGCCAATCGTTCACGGTGTCACTTAAAATCTCTGGCCAGCGCAAAATCTGCATGGCCAAAGCCCGCTCCTCAGTTTGATAAGCCAACCCGGTCGCTCCGCCGGTTAGATTTTGCGCTTGGGCTTGTTGTAATATTTTTGACATGCGCACCAAAGCGTACTGGATATAATAAACTGGGTTCTTGCTGGATTCCTCTTTCGCCAATGAAAAATCAAAATCCATCTGACTATCCATTGATTTCATTAAGAAGAAAAATTTCACCACATCCGCCGGTACCTCGTCCAGCAAACTATCGAGCGTAATAAACTTACCCGCCCGTTTAGACATCTTAAACTTTTCACCTTTGTCCAAAAAAGTTACTACCTGATAAATCATCAAATGAAACTTGTCTTCCGGTAAACCGAGCGCGCGTAAACCGGTTTTGATGCGCACCACGTCACCATGATGATCCGCTCCCAAAATATAAATCATCAAATCGTAACCGCGTTGCGCCTTATTAATCGCGTAAGCGAAATCGGAAAGGATATAAGAGGTAAAACCATCGGATTTACGAATAACAATATCTTTATCTAAGCCGAACTGAGTGGCCTTAAACCACAACGCTCCCTCCTGTTCATAAGAAAGATTTTTCTCCGCCAGTGTTTCAAGTAACGCCTTAATTTCGCCACCGTTCTGCAGACTGCTTTCTTGAAACCAGATATCATGCACCACGCCAAAACGCGCCAGTGACTGCTTAATCGCCTCAATCATCTTGGGCATCGCAAAAGCGCTGGCTTTTTCGGAAATTGTCGCTAAATCATCTAGCGAGCCATCGTGTAGCTCAGTCAATTTAAACTCGGCCGCCAGATCATTAATGTACTCGCCTTGATAGAGTTCTTCGCCCCACTCAGTTTTTCCGCCAGATAACTCAATAAACTTTTTCGCCACTGACTCACCCAGAATTCTCACCTGGCGACCGATATCATTGAGAAAATACTCCTTGTCGACCGTATTACCAAAAAATTTAAAAACATTGGCCAGCGCCTCACCATAAGCGGCGGAACGGCCATTGCCCAAGGTTAACGGGCCAGTCGGATTAGCCGAAACGAACTCGATATTAATTTTCCTCGGCTCGCCAGTTGATTTACCAAAATCCTCCCCCTGCTTTACCGCCTTGTCCAAGTCTTCGTTTAGAGCCGGATCCTTCAAATAGAAGTTAATAAAGCCTGGTCCGGCTACTTCTATTTTCTCTAACCAAGCCCGATCGTCAGCGTCGGCTGTAAGTTTAGTAACTATCTCTTCCCCCACCTGGCGCGGATCTTGGCCAGTTTGTTTAGCCAAAACCATAGCCAAGTTACTGGCATAATCGCCAAAATTTTTCTCCCCCGCCGATACAGCAAAAACCGTATCCACTGGAGCTAGGCCAGCTAATTTTGTTCGAATTTTCTCTCTAAACACCCCAATAGCATAACATTTAGCCTCGCCTGTGTTAAGATGGAGTTAATTGCATGTTTAGCGAAGAACAACAAACGATTGAAGCGGTAAAAAGGGTGGCCCCAGCCGTGGTTAGCATTGTGGTGAGTAAGGCCATGCCAAAAACTAAAACACACTCTGGCACACTTGATGCCTGGCTTAAACCGACCGTGCCCGCTGGCAAAAAGCTCTCCCCCCATGCTCTAAAGCTAGACGATCTAGAAACCGAACCAACCAAGATTGGCGGTGGCTCTGGCTTTATTGTTGATGCCAGTGGAATTATTCTTACTAATAAACACGTGGTGCTAGACTCCCAGGCCGAATATCAAGTAGTCACGGCTGACGAAAAAGAATATCCCGCCCAAGTAGTCACCCGAGATCCCATTAATGACATCGCGATTTTAAAAATTCTTGCCACCGATCTGCCCATTGTTACGCTTTCTACTGCGCCAATCGAACCCGGTCAGACAGTTTTAGCGATCGGTAACGCGCTGGGACTTTTTTCTAATACCGTATCCAAAGGTATCGTCTCGGGTTTGTCTCGCCAAATCTCCGCCGCCATGCGGGGTGAGTCCAGTGGCCAGGAGTCAGTGGTGGAAGAGTTGCGTGGGGTGATTCAAACCGACGTAGCCATCAACCAGGGCAATTCTGGTGGACCACTGATTAATTTATCCGGTGAGGTGATTGGCATTAACACCGCGGTAATTTTTGGCGCACAAAATATTAGCTTCGCTCTACCGATTCACTGGGCCAAAGATGACTTGCACGACTTACATGAGTACGGCCATATCGTCCGCCCTTACATCGGCTTACGCTATCTGGCTATTAATCCAGAAATTAAAAAGAAATATAAACTGTCGGTTGATCAGGGTGCTTTAGTTACTAAAGAACATGTCCCGCACAGCCAGGCAGTCATCAAAGATTCACCAGCCGATCAGGCCGGACTAAGCGATGGTGATATTGTTTTATCAATCGCCGACGAAGTCATTGATGTGCACACCGATCTTTCTGACATCATTCAAAAACATCACGTCGGCGATAAACTTGAAGTAACCTATCTCCGCTCTGGCAAAGAAAAGAAAACTGAGATAGCACTAGAAGAAAGAAAATAAGCGCTCGTTATGATCTGCTACAGTTTTTAGTCTCTCTGAGCACACTCAAAAGGGTGGATTGCATGGTTGGTGAGCAGTAAAATAGTAGATCACTGCGAACCAAATCCACGCTTTTGAGTGAGTGACAAAACTCGCTGGGTTTTGGAACAGTGATCGGAGAGACAAAAACGAAAACAATAAACCAACGCCGCAAGAAGTGCCTCAACTTAGAACGCTTGGCACAGACTAATTTTCATAATAAGATAAGCGTGGATAAACTGTTTTGATCTATGACCACCTTCGCCACTAATCCACGTGCGACCTTTGACTACCAGATCCTCGAAACCATCGAGGCGGGTTTAAAATTGACTGGGCACGAAGTCAAAGCAGTTAAAGCTGGGAAATGCTCACTGCGCGGTAGTTATGTCAAAACTAGTGGTACGGATTTAATTTTAATTGGCGCTACTATCTCACCTTACCAGCCCAGTAATCTACCGCCCGACTATGAACCCGATCGCTCGATTCAACTACTGATTAAAAAAAGTGAGAGTAAAAAACTGGCACAAGAATTGGAAACCGCTGGCCTAACTCTGGTGCCGTTAAAACTCTACAGCAAAAACAACTTGGTAAAACTAGAGATCGGCCTGGCCCGCGGTAAGAAAAAATACGACAAACGTGAGAGCATTAAAAAACGAGAGTTTGAGCGTAAAGAAAAACGGGGCGCCTAAGGCGCCCTGTTTTTCTTTATTCCGTAATTTTTTGCCGCACCTCTTCCAGTTCAGCCTCGTCAGTCAGTTTTTGCACCATCTCGTCGTCTACCCATTTATCCGCCGCGGCTTTTTGCTCAACAGTTAACTTCTGCCAGGCTTCGTCTTGACGCTCCTCCCAACTAGCAATATCAGTCGCCAACTCTTTTAGCCCCTCGTGTTCTTTTTCTAGTGACTCCAACAAGCCACTCAGCACCGCCTCCGGCATACGATCCAATCCATCCATCAACTCATTCTTAATTTCCGGATCGAGTGGCGACTCTGCCAACAAGCGAGCAATCTTATCACCGATTTCTTTTTGTGCACTGTTTAGATCGTCCATCCCGTTTGAGGTAGCCCGCCCCAGGTCTTTCAGACCGCGCTGCGCGCGGGCGAGACCTCAAACGGGATCCATGGTTAATTTTTATTTTATAAAGCTAGGCCAATTGCCCGCAAGAAAGTTAGTGGAAGCTGCAGTTTCATTCCAGCCGGTAGGGTACGAGAATTAAGGAAGCCGTCTGCCGTGCGGTTTAGCCACTCCTGTTCATAAACATGGTTAAGATCGATCGTTTGTTTGGTGAACTCTTGAATCGCAGTATTATCTAAATTGACACCGTGCTGTGAGGCTAGCTCCTTAATCGTGGTCCAAACATTGTTGTGCATCTCGGTAGAGAGAGCCTGCCTAACTCCCTCAACGGCAGTCGCTCCGCCTTGACCCACCCCTTCGCCCACCTTGGCGCTAGTATAAATTTTAGCCATGACCGCATCACTAGCTAGTTTACTCAGATAATACCAACCGGTCGCCGCCAGGGCCAATTCTACCCCACCATAGACGTAGCGTCGCTTCCATTTATCATCTAGGGTCTTTCGTGTCTCAGTGATAAAATCTTTCTTTTGCTCTCTAGCCAAACCGTTACCCATTTTGGATAAACGCGCACGCAAATCATTTTCTAGAGCAGACATTTTTTCGTCAGTGATAACCTTCTCACCAGTTCTGGCAGTGCGGTAACTCATAAACTTTGAGTTGGTCTCCAATCGTTTAACCAATTCGCTCTTGGTCTGTTTAATTACCTCTTCCGACCAGGCCACATTGACACGTTCTTTCTTTTTGGTGATTGCCTCAGATATATCTTCGTACTCGTCCGGATTAAGGTCACGGCCCAATAACTCGGCTGTGGTCTGCATCTCATAGGCTTCGTCATAAGCCGCCTGGAAATCTAAATTCTCAGTTTGTTGAATCTCCTTGGCCAGTTTTTCCATCTCTTCGCCGGTCTTCTTTGTGCCAACCCTAAACTTTTCTGCCTGATGGAAGTCCCACCAACCAAAAGTAGCCACACCCAGTAGTCGTTCCTTGGTCGGCGCCCAAACCTTTTTCCCCTTTTCTTTGTAATCTAAGTATTTATCTTTAACAAAGCTCTTAAAACGTTTACCCATTGGCTCTTTGCCATCACGTGACTTCCAAAACTCACGCCAGGCGTCTAACTGCCCAGTTGGTGGTTTTTCGCCACGAGCCGGTTCAGTTTTCTTTTCTCGTTTTGATTTCCAGAAACCACGGCTACCCTCAACTGTAACATTGTGTACGTTAAAAGTCGGGCCAGCCGGTTCTGCGGTAGGTGGAATTGGCGGTATTTCTGGCTCTGGCTCTGGTTCCGGCTCCGATTCTGGCGCTTCAACTTCTTCAGCTGGCTCCGGCTTTTCTACATTCGGAATTGGTGGAACTACTGGTTCCGGTTCTACATCAATCGGTCTTTCTTTTTCTAATAGGTCGAAAACTTTTTCGGTCAAACCACCCACATTCGGTAACCAGTTGTGCCAGTTCTCCATGATTCTTCTCTTTTCTGCAAACAAACGCCGCATTTCTTCAATCGTTGATATCAGCCCGGCGGGAAAAACAAAACCCTTGCCATCTGGCTGAGGTATTCCTCCATACTTGTACAACACAGCAAAAAGTTCTTCGAAGTTTTTTGCACGAGCAACCTCTTTACTAAACTTTTTTTCGTTAAACAAATCAACCACTTCTGCATTACGAGAAGGAGCATCTTCGCCAGAAATCACTGGAGGAGTTGGCACTAACGCCTCTGAATTTGGCATTGCCTCGCTCTCAGTTGCTGGTATCACTTCAACAACCGGCTCTGGTTGTTGCGACTCTGGCGACACTTCAGTTTTTTTAGTCCGCCCCCCCACCCTAAAAACCGCCGCATCTTTGGTTGTTGGCTCAACCCCCATCTCCTTGAGTCGATTAATAAACCAGTCCAGCGTGTGGGTATCTTTGTATTCACTACCAGTTGGCAGATCCCAATCAACTTCAGAGATCTCGTTTTGTAATTTAAGATAACGTTTTTTAATACGGCTCAACAAACTAGCGTCCGGAGGCACCCCTATTCCACCAGCCACATTGTCACGCATGGTTTTTGCCATTTCTGCCAATTTAATAAACTCAATATTTTTATTGAGATAATCAATTTCATCCTCACGACTCATTTCTCCAGCCTGCTCTGGTGCCACCACAGACTCCTCCTCTGCCAACTTAGGTTTGGCCAATTCTGGCACTGGTGCTTTTTCTATTGGTACAACTTCTTTTTTCTTTTTGGGTCCACCGCCCAACAGAATAGATTCTCTAGGCATAAAAAATAAGAGTTAGCTTATGGTTAACTATACCATTTTAAGAGTAGCTAGTTGTCAACAACAACTAAAATCCGCCAATCAGGCGGATTTTAGTTGTTTATTTGCGCTTGGCTTTAGAGCGTTCGTTTTCGGTGAGATATTTTTTACGCAGACGCAGGGCTTGGGGGGTCACCTCCAGCAGTTCGTCATCATCTAAAAAGTCGATTGCCTGCTCCAAGGTAAACGCTACTGGCGGAGCTAGCGCAATTGCGTCATCGTTGCCCTTGGAGCGCATGTTAGTCAAAGCTTTACCTTTACAAACATTAATCGCAATTTCTTCTTTACGACTATTGAGACCGATAATCATACCCTCATAGACTTGGGTAATCGGCGGAATAAAAACCGTACCACGACCTTGGGCCACTTCTAAACCAAAGGCGACCGCCTTGCCGGTCTCCGATGCAATCAAAACACCGTTACGGGTACGGGCTGGCGCATCCGCTATTGGTTGATAACCCAGCAATACACTATTAATTACCACCGTCCCCTTGGTGCCAGTCACTAGTAAATTGCGTAAACCCAAAAAATTGCGCGTACTGATATGGTAAACCAAACGTGAGTAACCATTGTGATGGTTGATTAAGTCCACCATGGTCGCCTGGCGACGTCCAAACTCGGTAGTAATCACGCCCATGTACTCTTCGGGAATATCAATGGTTACTTCTTCAAATGGTTCCAGTTTCTTCGGCACGCCAGAGCCAGGCGTAGGTGGCACCTCTTTGATAATTACCTCCGGTTTCGAGACTTCTAACTCAAACCCTTCTCGACGCAAAGTTTCAATTAAAATTGAGAGATGCAGTTCACCCCGTCCAGAAACCAAAAAATCCGTACCACCTAGCTGTTCCAGACGCATGCCGACGTTAGTCTCTAGTTCACGCTCTAAACGTTCGGCAATCTGGCGTGAAGTTAAGAAAGTTCCCTCCTGACCCTTAAAGGGCGAGGTGTTGGGGCCAATGCGAATACGCAAAGTTGGTTCCTCGATATTAATTACCGGTAAGGCCTCCGGCGCGGCGGCGTCAGCCACGGTCATGCCAATATGCGCTTCCGGAATGCCCGTCAAAGCGACAATTTCACCCGCTTCCGCTTCTGCTACTTCGGTTCGGTTTAATCCCTGAAAAACAAAAATCTTATCAATTCTTCCACTGGTATGGGCGCCAGCATGATCAATCACCACCACCGCATGACCGCTCTCCACCTTTCCACGGGTGATGCGACCGATAGTATACTTGCCCTGATAGCTATCACGATCTAGATTGGTTACCAAAATCTGTAATGGTTGATCCACCTCTACTTCCGGTGCTGGGATATGTTCTATGACTTTTTCAAAAATTGGTGCAAAGGTGGCCGGACCAGCAATTTCTTCCGCCGTCGGAATATGATCCCACGCTTTACCTTCGCGACCAATCGCGTAAACCGTGGCGTAATCTAGATGATGATCGGCCGATGACAGGTTGAGAAATAGATTAATCACCTCATCGATGGTACGCTTAATGTCGGCGCCAGGTTTGTCGATTTTATTAATCACTAAAATAATCTTCAAATTCATCTCGATCGCCTTTTTCAAGACGAATTTAGTCTGTGGCATGGGCCCCTCTTGCGCATCTACTAACAATAAGGCACCATCCGCCATATTTAAAGTGCGCTCCACCTCGCCACCAAAGTCAGCATGGCCCGGAGTGTCGATAATATTAATTTTGGTGCCGTTATAATTTACCGAGGTGTTTTTGGCCAAAATAGTAATACCCCGCTCACGCTCTAGGTCATTGGAGTCCATAATCAGGTCCCTACTCAACTCCTCGGCCTTAGCGTGAAAGGTGTTGGATTGCTTCAATAAAAAATCGACCAGCGTGGTTTTGCCATGGTCAACGTGCGCAATGATAGCGATATTGCGAATGTTTGAGATCGTCTTCTTCATAACCGAACATTGATTGTATAGCAAAATAAAGCTGATTGCAACTATAAAAAGAGTCCAGAGTGGCGGTAGAATAGGGCCTGGTTATCCCCTTCGCCGGGAGCTAATTTTCGCTATAATCAGTCAATGCGTATCGGGAAAAAAATCTTCTTTTTAGGTGGTATCTTTTTTGTTGGTTTGATCGCGATTGGTTACGGGGCGGGCTATTTAACTTTCAAAGGTATTAGTGAAAAAGCTCCGGCGAATATTTCCGCCGCTCAACCCGAAACCGATCCTTATCGTGCTTTTTTGGCCGAAGTGTTTGATAAAGTAAAAACCAACTACTGGGAGAAGACTACTGACGAACAGCTAGCCAACCTGTACAAACTGGCCACGGCCAAGGTGGCCCAAAAAGACGCCACGGAACTTACTCTCACAACCACTGACCTGGCTGGTGTACAAAAATTAATTGCTGAACAAATTAAAGATTTAGCTGACGACAAGAAAAAAGAATTTATCACCGGCGTAACCGATGTCGTGCTCGCCAACTTAAAACCGTTCGGCCGTAGTCGTTTGTACAGCGCCAAGCAGGAAAAAGAACTGCGCGACACTGTCAGCAACGTCGACACCAGTACTGACCTTTATGCGGCTCTGGGAATTGGTAAGGACGCTAGTGAAAAAGACATCACCACGGCCTACCAGACACAAGGTGAAAAACTGCAAGCCGACAAATCCCCCGAAGCCGTCCAAAAACTGGCTTTGGTGCAACGCGCCTACGAAGCGCTGGCTAAACCAGAGAATAAAAAACAGTATGATCAAACCAAAGTCGAGCCAACGGTAATTTACCGCTTTATCACCCCGGACATCTTCTATATGCACCTCACCAAGTTTTCTCCTCAATCATTCGATGAGTTGCAAGCGGTGGCTAATTCAGTTAAAACCTCCCCCACTACTTTAATTTTTGACCTGCGTGGCAATGTTGGTGGAGCCATTGATATATTGCAATACTTCCTCGGTCCGTTTATCGGCCCTGATCAGTACGCTTACGAGTTTTTCCATCAAGACGAAAAAACTCCCTTCAAGACTAAGGTGGGTTGGCTAGAAAGTTTAGTACGTTACAAAAAAGTAGTGATTTTAACGGACGGCCAAATGCAGTCCTCCGCCGAAGTAATGGCGGCAACTTTAAAAAAATACAACGTGGGTGTGTTGGTAGGCACTACCACTAAAGGCTGGGGTACGGTGGAGCAACTGATTCCGATGGAAAAACAACTCTCACCAGATGAAAAATATACCTTGCTCTTAGTGCACAGTTTGACCTTACGCGAAGATGGTCAACCGATCGAAGGCAAAGGGGTTGACCCAACCATCAACATCACC
>Ga0209542_10002608_pt1 | contig 39981 bp, 31 predicted proteins | sample RifCSPhighO2_01_FD_184028 | JGI IMG/M metagenome (GOLD analysis project Ga0209542, IMG submission 184028) | Soil microbial communities from Rifle, Colorado - Rifle CSP2_plank highO2_0.1 (SPAdes) (version 2) | ecosystem: Environmental > Terrestrial > Deep subsurface > Rock core/Sediment ... | reverse complement strand
ACCAAATTGACAAACTATGTTTTTGGGAGTATAATTAAACTATAAGGAGGTGCGCCATGAAGGAAAATATGAAACAGGTGGCGCTTGTCGTGAGTTTGTTCTTTTCAGTGACTGCTATTGGAACGGCGTATGCCGAACAACAGCAGGTCACGATAAGCACTTTGAGACCCTTTGTCGGTTCTCTGCTTGGCAATTTGGCCAAGGTACAGCTGAAAGTTGCGGTGGAGCCGCACGAAGGCAACAGAGTTGTCCGCGTCGAGTGCGACGGCCTGGACGGCGGCGAGTTCAGAAGCGGCGAGAAGCAGCTTGGGGGAGAGAACGAAAGGTCAACTCACTATTTCGGGTTCAACCTCTCCTCGGCTACATATCGCTGTACGGCTATTCTGAAGAGAGTAGTTGACGGCAAAATGAAGGAATTCACCAATGTCGTCGAAGTCAAGGTGCTCTGAACTCTGCCTGAATGCAAAGGAGGACAACGAATGGAGTGCGAGAACTAGCCCCCGCTACTGTAACGCAAAAGCGAAGCAAGGCGGGGGTTTCGGCGTTGTTAAAAAGACCGATTTACGCTAAAATTTTGTTATGGATAAGGTAAGAGTTCGCATAGCCCCATCTCCAACGGGAAATTTACACATTGGTACGGCCCGCACCGCCCTTTTTAACTGGCTTTTTGTCAAGAAGAATGGCGGTGAATTTATTCTGCGGGTAGAAGATACCGACCTTGAAAGGTCAGATAAGAAATATGAAGAAAATATTATAGAAAGCTTGAAATGGCTCGGCCTGGATTGGGATGGCGAGGCCTACAGGCAGTCGGAACGCCTGGCTCTCTATGAAAAATACATCCGCCAGCTTCTTGATTCCGGCAAGGCATTTTGGTGCCATCACACAAAAGATGAATTGGAAAAAGAGCAAAAAGAGCAAGCAGAGAGAAAAGAAGCCCCAAAGCATATCTGCGAACACAAAAGAACGGAACTGGGAAAGCAGAAAGGCCAGATCATACGCCTTGCGGTGGATGAGAACTCGACAAGAGTTATTCGCTTCGACGACGAGATAAGGGGAACAATAGAGTGGCAGGAACACTTGCTGGGAGATTTTAGTTTAGCAAAGGACATCAGGACCCCCCTCTACAATTTTGCTGTGGTAGTGGACGATATTGATATGGCTATCTCTCACGTAATAAGAGGGGAAGACCATATTTCAAATACGCCGAAACAGATTTTGATATATGAAGCCCTTGTCGCAACGCCGCCGAAGTTTGCCCACTTGCCGTTAATTCTTGGGCCGAACAGGACGAAGCTCTCAAAGCGTCACGGAGCGATGTCGGTAACGGAATATAAAAACGATTACCTCCCCGAAGCGCTAGTGAACTTTATGGGCTTTCTTGGTTATACATATTCAAAAGAGATTTTGAGCAAAGAAGAAATGGCCGAAGAATTTGAATTGAAAAAAGTCCATAAATCGGCGGCGGTATTTAATATCGATAAACTTAACTGGCTTAATTCGCAATATATTAAAAATTTATCTCCGGAAGAATTTAAGAACATTGTGTCGCCGGATATTCCGGTTGCCGCAGTTCCTCTTATCACGGAACGGCTTGAAAAGCTGACTGATGTCGGGAATTTTGATTATTTCTGGAAAGAGCCAAATTACGACTCAAATCTTTTGGACTGGAAGGATTTTTCAAGAAACGAAGTTAAGAATTCCTTAGAACAGGTTAGGGCAACCATTGAACATTGGGGCTGGGCCGATAAGAATGCCTTAAGATTATTACTTGATGACTTAGGCAAAAAGTTAGGTGACAGGGGATTGGTGTATTGGCCGTTCAGAGTTGCCTTGACCGGCCGAGAGAAATCACCTGACCCCGTTGATGTTGCGTCTGTTTTGAATAAGGACGCGGTTCTACAAAGGCTAAACAAGGCAATAGATAAATTGCAATGAGAAAACTTTTGTTTTTTATAACTCTATTTTCTATTTTCTATTTTTCTGGCTTTGCCGTTGCCCAGACCGATGAGGAACGCATAAGAGCAGAGATAGAAAGCAATAAAGAAAAAATAGAGCGTCTAATAAAAGAACAAGAAAAATTGGGTCAGAATATCGCCGGCACGCAGGCGCAAGCCAGAACTTTACAGAACGAAATTAACAATCTTAACAGTAAAATAAAATACGCGGAGAATCAGATCTATCTGACGAACGTAAACATAAATAAAACCGGCTCAGAAATAAGTAATGTAACTGATGAAATATATACAACACAAAGCAAAATAGAGTACCAAAAAAGCGCGATAGGAGAGTTGCTTCTGGAAGTTTACAAACAGGATAAGGAAAGTTTGTTGGTAGCGGTAATGAAAAACGCGAATATTTCTGATTTTTTAAATCGCATCCAGCAAACAGCCGATGTCGGCGACAGTTTGCTGACGTTTGTCGCCGATTTAAAATCAACAAAAAATGCCTACGAAAAACATAGGTCTAGTCTTGAAACCAAAAGATCGGAGCTGGAAAATTTAAATCGTCAGCAGGTCGCGCAGAAAGTATCTTTGGCCGGGACCCAAAAAGAAAAAGACGGTTTATTAAAAATAACCAAAGGTCAAGAAGCTGAATATCAGAAGTTGTTAACAGAGGCCGAGGAACTTGAACGCCAGGCAAATCTTGAAATATTCCGTTTGGAAGACCGGCTTCGTCAGGCCATTGATCCCGACAGCTTGCCTTTGGCGCGGCCCGGCATACTTGGTCGGCCCGTGGAGGGAAATGTGAGTCAGTTATATGGATGTATCGAAACACGTTTTGCTCGCAGATATTACTCGGATTGTAATAACGGGAAAGGAGGATTTCATAATGGTCTAGATATTGCTGCCAGGTACGGTACTCCTATTCGTGCCGCAGAAAACGGCAGAGTTATAGCCATAGGAAATGCGCCTTCTGCTTACGGTGTATGGGCTGCAATAGAACACGAAAACGGATTGGTAACTGCTTATACCCATATGTCCGTAAGGAGCGTTTCTGTTGGTCAGCAAGTCAACAGGGGAGATGTGGTTGGGAATATAGGCAGGACTGGTTTGTCAACCGGTTACCATATACATTTTATGGTCTATGCGCCAAAAACATTTACGACAAAAGAAAGCAAAATATCCGGCATACTTCCTATCGGTGCAACATTAAATCCGGCAGATTATTTATGACCAAAATTTTAATTCTTGGGGGAGGGTTCGGCGGAATTCGGTGTGCTTTAGATTTAAGTAAAAAAATAGGAAATGACGCGCAAATAACCTTGGTAGACAAAAAGAGCTATCAATTATTTGTGCCGGCTTTGTACGAAGTGGCTTCCGCTTACGGTGTGAAAAGGGACCCCTTTGCCGTCCGGCTTAAGAAAACTATTTGCATACCGTACATCGACATTTTTAAGGATAAAAAAATAAATTTCATTCAGGCGGAAGTATCTGCGATCGATCTGGAAAATAAAAAAGTTGCCACAAGGGGAGGGGAGATACTGGATTACGATTATCTTGTGATCGCGCTTGGCGGTCAGGCGGCTGATTTCGGCATTCCGGGGGTAAAAGAATACACCTTTCAATTTAAAGAACTTGAAGACGGCCTCATTCTGAACCAGAAGGCGGAAGAGCTGACCAAAGAAGTTGCGGCCGGACATAGACCCCGGCCGATAAAAATGGCGGTTGTCGGAGCCGGATTTACCGGTATCGAAGTTGCCGCTGAATTTGCCTGCTGTGTCAAAAAGCTCGCCAAGGCCTGCGGCATAAAAGGCAGGTGTGAGAGAGTAATTCTTCTTGAAGCCGGACCCAGAATTTTACCCGCTGTGTCTGACGGCGAAAGGAATATAATCTTAAAACGACTTACCCGGCTGGGCATAGAAGTGATGGAAAATGCGGCGGCCGAAGAAGTGGGAAGCGACTATATAAAATTGAAGACCGGAAAACAGATCGAGACGGACCTGATAATATGGACGGCTGGTATTCGTCTTCCCGACCTGCTGGTAAAAACCCCGGCTCTGCCGTTGACCGAAAAGCCCGCCAGAGGCGGGTCCGCCTCCGGCGGAAAAAAGCTTCAAGTGAACAACGATCTGGAATTGGTCGGTTTGCCCGGCGTTTTTGCGGTAGGCGACAATACGGAATTCATAGACCCCAAAACAAGCAAGCCGGTTCCGGCGCTGGCCTATGTCGCCGTTGACCAGGGTAAAATAGTTGCTAAAAATATATGGAGGTTAATAAACAATAAAAAAGTTATTGAGTACGATCCTTTCTACGGCGTATGGATAGCGCCGGTTGGCGGCAAATACGCATTGGCGCATTTATGGGGAGGCATGAATATAAAAGGTTTCTGGGGCTGGGTTTTGAGAGAAGTAGTTGATTTGAGATATATGCTATCAATACTCTCATTTAAGAAGGCAATATCCATTTTTTGGCAGGAGATTACCTTGTTTACAAAAAACGACTAGTCCCGTTAGAAGTCCGACCTGCCCTTTGGGCATGGTCGGCAGACGACCCCGACTCAAGTCGGGGCGTCTTACTTCTAACGGGATGTTGATAACTAACCCCGCCAAGGAGGGGTTTTAATGTTAAAATTATTGTTAGAGAAAATATATTTATTTATAAATATATTTTCTCTAACAAATGAAAAAGGAGGGCAAAATATTTAAATCTCTAAACGCGATAATAGTTATTTTCGCTTTCTTTTATTTTTACTACTTTGCTTCAAGTTTAAATGCCGCCGTTCCTCAAATTTTAAGTTTTCAAGGACGGCTGACCGATGCTTCCGGAAATCTTATTGGCGGGAATGGGGCAAATCGTTATTTCAAATTTGAGATCCATTCTACGGCAACGGGTGATAACGAACTCTGGAATTCCGGCGTAACGGCGATAACTATAAAAGTTACGCAAGGCGTTTTTAACACTTTGCTTGGCGATACTTCGGCCGGCTATAGCGCGCTGGATTTGGATTTTGATTCGCGACGTATTTATTTAGAGGTTCAGGTTTCTGATACCATTAATTCCGGTTTTGAAACACTTGTTCCTCGCCAGAGGATTGTCGCTTCCGGGTTCGCGATAAATGCCGAGACGGTTCACGGCGGGAGATTTATCAACGCAACCGGTGTCGGGCAATTCGGCGGATTAGCTACGGTCGCTTATTCTAGATTTGGCACTGACACAACTACTCATGCTGGTACGATTGACGCTTCTAACGATTTACTAATTTCCGGTGGCTTGGAAGTCAACGGCTCGGTCGCTTTTGACGGATTTGTTCTGTTCGGCGCTAACGCTTCATCTTCAGCAACTCTTGAAGCGACAACCTTGAAGACCTCAACACTGGACAGTGACGGAGCATTGACAATTCAGTCGGCTGATTCAAACGATATAACCTTAAACTCTGATTCCGGATTGATAATTTTGTCCGGAGATAATTTAAGGGTGGGTGGTAACAATATTCAGGATAGTTCCGGCAACACAAGAATTACTTTTCAAACCGGCGGAACTTTATTTACCGGCACGGCCTCGGTCTCTTCTAATTTCGAAGTGGGAGGTACCGCCTCTATTTCAGGTAGTACTACTTTCAGAGGCGTCACCTACACCTGGCCGGCGGCTGACGGCGCCGTTGACAATTATGTCCTGACTACCAATGGGGCAGGGGTACTGACATGGGAACAAGATGACACTGCCGCCGGAGGGGTCAACTCAAATTCTATTGACTTTGACGAGCTAGTTAACTCGATGCGCCTTGACGCTTCCGGAGAAACAGGCACTACCATCGGCTTTGGCAATGTTGACTACACCTTCAACCTTGACGGGACGGGGGACTTCGTACTCCAGGACAACAGCTCTCCTTTCCTTACCCTGACCGACACCGGCACCTTCGTTTTCGCCGGCACCGGTTCCAACACCGCCACCGGCGAATGGAACTTTGATTCAAATACTTTGGTCATCGACTCGGGCACCAACCGAGTCGGCGTCGGCACCGATGATCTGACGGTGGCCTTTGAAGTGGCCGGCGCCGCCTCAATCTCGGGAGCCGTTACCTTAAAAGGCGCGATCACCGGCGCCACCGGCTACAACGGCCTGGTCATCACCCCTGACACCGGCGAGATCACCACCGGCACCTGGAGCGCCACTGATATTGCCCTTGGGGCAGGCGGCACCGGCGCCACTTTGACCGACCCCAACGCCGACCGTCTCTTTATCTGGGACGAATCGGCCGGAGCCGGAGCCACTGTTCTGGCCGGCCTCGGCGGCTTCCTTACTTTCACCTCGACTCCGACTCTGACGGTCGCTTCCGATTCTTTGGACTTCGGCCAGATAGACGACACGATGACGTTAGACGCTAACACCTCCATCGCCTCGGCCGGCTTTACCTTCACCATCACCGACGCCACGACGACTATCGGCGGAGCCACTTTCACTTCCGATACCAACCGATTGGGCGTTAACGCTGGAGGCGCCGTCAACACCAGATTTGAAGTCGGCGGCACGGCCTCGATCTCGGGAACCACCACCTTAAACGGAGTTACATATACCTGGCCCTCGGCTGACGGGGCCTCCGACAACTTTGTTTTGACCACCGACAGTGCCGGCCTCCTGACTTGGGAGACGGACGACTCGGGCACCCCGGCTTCCCAGTCCCTTGACTTTGACGAGTTCGTGGACTTAATGACCACCGATCAGGACACCACCATCACCGCCTCTTCTTCCTTGACCTTCAATCTGACGACCACCGATGACATTGTGTTCCAGGACAACAGCTCTCCTTTCCTTACCCTGACCGACACCGGCACCTTCGTTTTCGCCGGCACCGGTTCCAACACCGCCACCGGCGAATGGAACTTTGATTCAAATACTTTGGTCATCGACTCGGGCACCAACCGAGTCGGCGTCGGCACCGATGATCTGACGGTGGCCTTTGAAGTGGCCGGCGCCGCCTCAATCTCGGGAGCCGTTACCTTAAAAGGCGCGATCACCGGCGCCACCGGCTACAACGGCCTGGTCATCACCCCTGACACCGGCGAGATCACCACCGGCACCTGGAGCGCCACTGATATTGCCCTTGGGGCAGGCGGCACCGGCGCCACTTTGACCGACCCCAACGCCGACCGTCTCTTTATCTGGGACGAATCGGCCGGAGCCGGAGCCACTGTTCTGGCCGGCCTCGGCGGCTTCCTTACTTTCACCTCGACTCCGACTCTGACGGTCGCTTCCGATTCTTTGGACTTCGGCCAGATAGACGACACGATGACGTTAGACGCTAACACCTCCATTACTCTTGGCGTTAATGCGTTTAATATTGATCTTGACAGTACTGGCGATTTTGTTATTCAGGACGGCGGTTCTCCATTCTTTACATTCAATGACACGGGCACCGCTTCAACTTCAGGCGAGTTTAATATTGATAAGGCCTCAATAAGAGCATTTGTTATCGGTGACGGTACCGGCGTATATAGTGACGATGTATTTAGAGTCGATACGATCGCTTCGGGTAGTGATCCGGGTATAGACATTGTTGCTACTAATCTTACGACCGTGGGAGCGAGAACAAGCGCGTTAGCCATATCTGTTCCGGCATCAAGCTCGGCCCAGATTCCTCACGGGGTTTTGTGGGTCACCGACAGCAATTCGCTTACCTTGGCCTCTATGAGCAACGCCGGCACGTTGGGTATTCGCGGAATATATACTTCGCACGGAGGATCAATAACCAACTGTACAGGCGTAAGTAATCCTTCTTCCGGTTGTATTGACTTGGCAGAAAACTTCCCCACAGATGACAACACTTTGGTTGCCGGTGAAGTTGTTTCTATTACTGACGGCGGCGCGGATAAGGTTATCAGGGCAACCCCGGGTTCTATCGCAATTGGTGTCATATCCACCAACCCGGCGGCTTTAATAACCGGCAGTTCCTTTATGACTGGCGCAGTAGCTTCGAACCATACTAAAGGTTATGTGCCGATAGCTTTAGCCGGCCGCGTTCCGGTTAAGGTTTCAACCGAGAATGGGTCAATCAAGGCGGGGGATTATTTGACAAATTCGACCACTATTCCGGGTGTGGCGATGAAGGCAACCCAAACCGGCCAAACAATTGGACAAGCGCTAACTCCGTATTCTGGCAAAGAAATAGGGGAAGTAGTAATATTCATTCAAACAGGATTCTTTGGTGGTTTAGGACTGGACTCAATTGCCGGAACAACACGAGACGACCTTTTGTTTGAACACAAACTGCTTAGCCAGCTTGTTCAAAAGAAAGAGAGTGATTCTGATATTAAAAGTTCCACACAAGATTTATATGTAAATACTCTCGCGGCCGGATTAGAGGTTGTTTCGCCGGAAATTCATACCAAAGAGTTATTCGCGGACAGAATTAACGCGAAAGAAATATTGGGATTTGATATATGGACAGAGCAACTATCTTCGTTAAATTATCAATTGGCTGACGCAAATCAGGAAACCAGTACTCAACTCTTATTGCTTGGTGACAAACTATCGTCAATAGACAGGCAGATTAACGGATTATCCGGTACCGACGCTCAATTAGGAGAACAATTAGCGTCACAGTCAGCTCGGTTCGCATTGTTCGAAGATCAATTAGCAGACCTGGCTGATTTAACGACAATTTTGGCGAGCAGTTCATTCAATCCGAACGAGAGTTTGGCCCTTGGCGGGGGATTGTCTGTCGCCGGTTCAGCGGTATTTGGCGACGGACTAATAGTTGATTCCATCGGCTCAAATGGCGAAAAGATAGTATTCAACAGCGATACGGAATTCTTTGGCAGGCCGTACTTCAATAACGATACCGGAGGATTTCTGGTGGTCACCGAAGGGGCTACCTATGCCAGTATTTCGTTTGAGAGGGAATATCTGAATCAGCCGGTAGTGAATGCGACCATAACATTAAACACCGCCTCTGCCAGCGAAGCAGATGAACAGTTATTATTTGATAGCGATATCAGATATATTGTAAACAATAAGAGCGCTAAAGGATTTGCCATCAGATTGAACAAACCGGCCCCGATTGATATACAATTCAGCTGGATAGCGCTGGCAATCAAGGATGCCAAGACGGTATTTTCACCGATAGAATCAGTTTCTACGCCAACACCTGTTCCGTCGTCAACACCCACGCCCGAACCTTCAGAATCCTTAAGTCCAACTCCTGAACCAACGCCGGAATCTACTCCCGAAACCAGTCCAGAGGCAACGCCAAGCCCGGAATCTTCACCTGAACCGGATTCGACAAGCTCACCGCAAGCAACTCCAGAACCAACCATAGAACCAAGTCCTACTCCCACTCCTTCGCCTGAGGCTACGGATGGCACAGCAGAACCGACACCTGAACCGACACCCGAACCTACTCCGGAGCCAACACCAACTCCAAGCCCAACTCCAGAATTAACCCCGACGCCAAGTCTAACACCTGAATCTACGCCTGAACCGATATCAACTCCGGACACGGATCCGACAGTTTAGTTACCAACCAGACCTAATAATTTTATAGACCCTCTTGATATCTGCTTCCGATAATTTGTTATGAAAGCGGTAAAACCAAAATTTTTTTCTCCGTTCTTTTGCCGTTCTCGAATCTTCAATCCGTGTTTTCAATCTACTTTTCCGCGGTTTTATAAAGTAGCTCTGCGTATCTTCTGGCGGCGTCTCTGATATCATATTGTTCGGTGGCTATTTTCCTGCCATTGGCGCCCATTTCCTGTCTTAACCTCCTATCTTCAATGAGGCGACTTAATTTTTCAATCCACTCATCTTCTGTCCTCGTGAGAAAACCGTTTACTCCGTTTTTAACTACTATTTTATTCAGTCCGATATCCTGGGCTACGAAAGGAATGCTCATGCTCATGTATATCACCATCTTCCTGCTGAACCTGGCTTCATTTAGGACAGAATCAATTACAAGCGGCATCAACCCTATATCTATCCTCCTTAAGTCATTTAGGATCGTGCTGTTTCGCCAGGGGATATATTCGGATCGCATATTTTTCAGTTCAATAGGATATCCGCCTATATTAAGGAATTTCACATACGGAAATTTCCGTCCGATTCTTTCAAGAGCGCCGGCAATGCTTTCCAGCATGTATGTCGTGCCGTGGGTGCCGACCCATCCCAGAACAATGGCGTCTTTATCTGTCGACGGATCATCAGACGGAGCAAAGTACCCTGTATCTATGGGGGCGGTGATAACCGCGACTTTGTCGTTGAATTTTTTGGCGTAATTCACCAGATACGGACTTTCTGTCAGGATAATTTTTGCATCCCCCAGGAAATCATTAAAAAGCCCGATCTGATAACGGAAAAACCATCGCATTAACGGAGATTTGTTTTTTTGCTGAGGGGTGAGTTCCCAGATGGCATCGTCAAACTCAAAAATTATATTAGGATTCATCCATTTCAGAAAACCCTGCAGGCCGAAAGGCAGAACATCTCTCTGGACAACCACGGCATCGTAATTTCCTGACGAAGAAATTATCCGCAATCTTTTTATAAAGGCAAAAAGAATTTTTGCCAGCCGGCGGGGGAGTCCGCTCTCGCCGTTCTTTCTTGTAGGTGCAAACGGCTCAACAGCGCAATCAATACTCATTGCTTCAAAATATGGTAAGAACTGATAAACCCTCACCTGGCTTGCGGCATCGTGTTCATCGCGGAGAGTCAGGAATAGAATCTTCATAATCAATAACGAATAACAGAAATAACTTATAACCCATAATGTATAACTTATGATGAGTTACCCGTTACTAGTTATGAGTTATTAGTCGTTTGTTTTATAACTTCGTAAAATAGATTAACATATTTTTTGGCCGCATCTTTAATATCATATTTTTCAAAGGATATCTGTCTTCCGTTCCGGCCCAGTTTTTGCCTTAATTCCTTATCTTCGATAAGTCCACTCAGTTTATCGAACCATTCATCTTCGGTTATAGCCAGGCAGCCGTTAACATTTTCCATGACGATGATTTTATTCAGTCCGATATCCTGGGCTACGAAAGGAATGCCCATGCTCATGTATATCACCATCTTATAGCCAAGGCGGCCGCGGTTGATAGGCAGATCATCAAGCGGCATCAACCCTATATCTATCCTCCTCAAGTCATTTAGGATCGTGCTGTTTCGCCAGGGGATATATTCGGATCGCATATTTTTCAGTTCAATAGGATATCCGCCTATATTAAGGAATTTCACATACGGAAATTTCCGTCCGATTCTTTCAAGAGCGCCGGCAATGCTTTCCAGCATGTATGTCGTGCCGTGGGTGCCGACCCATCCCAGAACAATGGCGTCTTTATCTGTCGACGGATCATCAGACGGAGCAAAGTACCCTGTATCTATGGGGGCGGTGATAACCGCGACTTTGTCGTTGAATTTTTTGGCGTAATTGTGCTGATATGAATTATTGGTAAGGATTATCCCGGCTTTTTTTAAGATTGCATGGAAGAGCCGTATTTTATAAGGATAAAATAATCTCATTGCGGCAGGCCTTTTCTTGACATCCGGCGGCAGTTCCCAGATGGCATCGTCAAACTCAAAAATTATATTAGGATTCATCCGTTTCAGAAAACCCTGCAGGCCGAAAGGCAGAACGTCTTTTTGGACGACCACGGCGTCATAATCGCCGGACGAGCTTATTATTTTAAACCTTTTTCCCACAGCCGCGATGATCACAGCACCCGCTAAAGCTATTTTGAAAATATTATTAGAGGCAATCAGCGGAGCTATCTTTTCCCTAGTCTTTATGGTCAGGAATGGCTCAACGGCGCAAATTATCCCTGCTTGCTTAAAATGCGGCAGGAACTGATAAACCCGCACCTGGCTGGAGGGGTGTCTTTCATCGCCGACAGTTAAGAAGAGAATCTTCATAAGAAGCGTATTAAGCATTACGAGTTACATATTACGGGATATAGAACTTTTGATTAAGCCATTTAAAATCACCTTAATACCTACTTCATAATACGAGCTTCGCTCGTGTCCGGTTTCATCTCGACTCTAATGCCCCAGGCGGGATATATATAGCAAAAGTTATATTCATAAAGCCGGGCCAATATGTCGCTTTGATTTATGATCCACTGGACCAGTTTGGCTGGGAATTTAAGAATTACGAAATCTGAGGTAAAAAAAAGTTCTTTTCTGACTATTTCAAAGTAAAACGGCTGATACCAGTCGGGAACTTTCCTTTTGCTTTTTTGCTTATATTCTTTGACGAAATGGTCGAAGGTGAAGTATCCCCACAAACGCTTGGCCTGAAAGTCAGAATAGCCATATGGATTTGAAAAGTGGGTTGCAAAAATTCTGGCCCGGCCGGTATCTTTTTTTAAAACCCGGTATATCTCGGACATGATATTCTTCGGTTCGTTAAAATGCTCCAGGACACTATTTGCATAAACCATATCAACGCTGTTATCCGCGAAAGGCAATCCCTGTTCTTCAATATCCCGGACGATATCCACGCCCGGCAAGGCCTCCTTGTCTATGCCGATACATCCGTCTATCTTTCTTCTCCCGCAGCCGATATCTATTCTGACAAGCGAAGCATCTTCGTTATCCGGAGCTGTGTATAATCCCTTTTCGAAGATGTACTTGAAGAAAGTCCTAGATTTAAGATAAGTTATTAATTTTTCCTTGATTTTTATCATATTTGTTATCATAATGATTTAATAGCAAACTTTCAACCATTTATGAGAATCTTGGGCATTTCGTTCGGACATAACGCTACAGCGGCAGTGCTTGAGAGCGGGAGGATAGTTTTTTGCCAGAGCGAGGAAAGGATCAACCGGCTTAAAAATTCTCTTGGCTTTCCGGAGAAAACCGTCGGATATATTTTAAAAACTTACGGCCTTAATAATGACAAGGCTGTTTTTTACGGCAAATTTCCTTCCTCGGAATATCTGTTCCTTCAAGGGCTGAACTTTCAGTCAAAAAGACTGGCTCAATGGTCGGGAAGATCCTTTGGAAAAAGCGCCTATCCCTTTTTTAAATATTGCTGCTGGAAGCTTATAAATAAACCGTTTGTCTGGCTGTATATCATAAAAGACCGCACAATTTTTTATGCGGTTGAAAGCAACCGGCATCTCAGGCGGAAAGGTGTTAATTTTTTCTCGCAATCTCTAAAAATAGATAATTCAAAGGTGGTATTTATGGACCACCATACTTCCCACGCCCTGGCTCCATGTTTTAATTTAAACGAGAAAACACTGATTTTCACTCTGGATGGAGCGGGCGATAATTTATGCGGGTCGGTATCGGTTTATGATAGAGGAGAATTTGAGATTCTAGCCCGGGTCCATAAATTTAATTCTTTGGGTCTTCTCTGGTCTAATCTTGCCGTTTTTCTGGGCATGAAACCGATTGAGGACGAATATAAGATAATGGGGCTCGCTCCTTATGCAAAAAAAGAGCATGCAGAAAGGATCTGCGGAGAATTCAGGAAGATACTTTGGCTTAATAGTAACAATGAATTCCGGTCGGCTTTTCCCGCCGGTTTGGCAGGCTTCTTTTATCTCAGCAATTTTATCAACGAAAGATTTGATAATCTTGCCGGCGGAATTCAGATGTTTACCGAAGAGATGGTCACCGACTGGATCAGGGGCTGGATAGGTAAAACTGGGATTAGAAATATTGCTCTTTCGGGCGGGCTTTTTATGAATGTCAAACTAAATCAGAAAATAGGTGAGATGGAGGAGGTCGGGGGGATTTTCATAATGCCTTCTGGCGGGGATGAGTCAACGGTTTTTGGCGCCTGCTTCTACGGATATAAAAAATACTGCGAGGAAAATGAATTGCCCTTTGAGCCAAAGCCGTTTGATAATCTCTATCTGGGGCAAGATTTTACGGATGAAGAAATTAAAAAATATATTAACGACAATAAAATCATCAAGAAACACAAAGTTGAATTGTACGACAACATAGAAAAGAAAATTTCAGAACTTTTGGCCGCTAACCAAATCGTCGCTCGATTCAAGGGACCGATGGAATTCGGAGCGAGAGCGTTGGGCAACCGTTCAATACTTGCCCATCCTTCCAATTTTGACAATGTCCGCCTTATAAATAAAATGATAAAAAGCCGTGATTTTTGGATGCCGTTTGCGCCAAGCATTTTGGAAGAAGAGGCCGATATGTATATTGTCAATCCAAAAAAAATCAAAGCCCCATATATGACTATAACTTTTAATACCACAGAATTAGGCAGGGAACACTTAAAAGCCGCTATCCATCCTTATGATTTTACGACCCGGCCACAGATAGTTTCTAAAGAACAAAATTTGGACTATTATGGATTGATAAGAGAATTTAAAAAGTTGACCGGAATCGGAGCGGTTCTTAACACCTCTTTCAATCTTCACGGCGAGCCAATTGTCTGCTCTCCCGAGGACGCGGTTAGAACTTTTGAAAATTCAGGACTTCAATATTTAGCGCTAGGAAACTACTTAGTGCAAAAACCATGATAAATTTTTTACTTGTCCTTCTTGCTTTCACTCCGCTTGTCGTAGCGAATTCTTTTCTCTATCCGTATGTCAACGGCAAGGTTTTATTTATTAGGACGGTTATTACTATAGTTTTAGTTTTATTTTCTTTCAAGTTGTTTAATCGTAATTTCAGACGGGAAGTTTCCGAAAAATCAAGGATTTTATTTAAGAGCAAACTGTTTTTGGCTGTGATGGCGTATTTTTCCATTTTTACGCTAAGCGCCGTTTTTGCATTTGACAAGATCAGAGCTTTTGCCGGTATGCCCGAAAGAGGAGAGGGCTTTATCGGTATCTTTTTCTTTGTTGCTGCTTTTATTATTTTTTTGCTTTTATTTGATAAGAAGCATTGGCAGTGGTTTTTCAGGATAATCCTTGCGGCGGGTTTAATTTTGTTTATTCATCAGTTGTCCTATGTGTTAAAAGATGTTTATAATCCCATTTCTCTTATCGGGAATCGCAGTTTTTTTGCCATATACTTTTTATTTGTTCTTTTTTGCGCTGTTATAGTTTGGCAAAATTCGCAAATGCTTCGTGACAGATTCTGGTTGTATTTTTCCGGCCTGATGGTTCCTTTGAGCATAATTGCCATCTTTATGACTGATAAAAAGGGGCCGCTTGCAAGTTTGTCTGCCGGTCTTTTTGTGTTTTTAATATATTTGATTATTCGGCAAAAAGGGTCTCGCAAACTCATTTTAACGGGTCTGATTTTTATGCTTATTTTCGGCGGATTATTTTTTGCAACAAGAAGCGTCGAGGTGTGGCAAAAAATTCCTGGGCTAAGGAGGGTTGCAAAGGCCTCATTCCTTGACCAGACAATTTCAGCAAGGATGGCATCTGCCGGAATATCTCTGGATGCGGTCAATCCGGCTACCAACGGATTTAATCGTTTATTGCTTGGCTGGGGCTGGGACAACTATCATATTGCCTGGTATAAGAATTACAACCCGGAATTTTATACATACGAATCGGAACCCTTTGACCGCTCTCATAATAAGCTTCTGGATGTGCTGGTGATGAACGGTATTTTGGGATTGCTGGCTTACCTTTCAATTTGGTTTTTATTTTTCAGACAACTGTTTAGAAAGCCGGCGGAAAACAGCGATGGTCTGATTGAGGCCGCGCTGCTCTTTTTTGGTGTCGCATATTTTGTCCAAAATCTGTACACCTTTGACCAGATCTCCACTTATATATCGTTCTTTGTTTTGTTGGCCTTTTCTATATTTTATTTTAATCCCGTTAGAGGTAAGACGCCCCCGGAGGGGGTGTCTGCCGGCCACGCCCTCCGGGCGGGCCGGACCTCTAACGGGACGGTTTTTTATGCTTGGCTTGTTTCTGCTTTTGCTGTCATATTTCTTATATTCTTTACCATTGTTCCCTTGATACAGATGAAACAATTTGTAACCTTAGGCGATCCGGATAAAAGAGAAGGAGTGTTGACTAATGAATTTATTTTTTCCCGATATTTTTATGCAGATTTTGATATACGCAGACTGTTTGTTGTTGGAATGGTAAACTCCAATATTACTGATGCCGGTTCAATGAGATATTTAGAGCGCGCCTTATCAAAAGCGGAAGAAGGGCTGGAATCGGCCAAGGGAAATATAAATCCGCTTTATTTAACAAGTCTGGCTGCCGGTTACCAGAAAAAAGGAATTGTAACCGGAGATGCGGAAAATTTTTTGATAGCCGAAAAATACTACAAACAAGCTCTCCAACTCTCGCCCCGCTACCAACCGACATATTTTGATTATGCCGGCAGTTTGATACTTCAGGGCAGGAACGATGAGGCCGAAAATGTAATGCGGGAAGCTCTTGCCCTGAACCCCGATTCTCCGTCTGCCCAATTTCATATGGCGGTATTTCTTATTTTTCAATTGCGCAAGCAGGATATCAGTGAGGCGACGGAGCATATCAGGGATTCCTTCTCAAGCGGCTATTTTATTATGAATGATAGTAATTATGAACTCATTGGCCGAATAGCCAAGTATTTCTATGATAATAATGACCCCGAACATTTTATGGAATTATTTGATCTCTTGTCTAAATTTAAACCGGAAGAGGCCGGACCCTATTATCTGGGACTGTATAATCGGAATGCGGACTATGTGAGAACTAACGGCAGATTGCCTGATAAGTTTGAATTTTATTAAGAATCGAATTCTGCTCCCGTAATCCCGTAATATGTAATACTAACTTCGTAATACATTCAGTATCCTCCAGTTAAATATTTTAAACTCGCTTATCTTTCTCACTTCCCGCCATATCCAGATATTCAGGATTGCCTGTGAAATTACTGTTCCTATTGCCGCTCCTGAAATGCCGAATCGGGGTATCAATATGGCGTTGAGTAAAATATTCAAGGCAAAAGTAATTACCCCGTATTTTAGTATCTGCTTCTGCTGGTTGCGGGTCAGAACGATATTAAAAATCGCCATGCCGGGAAAAGTAAACAGAAGACCGATCAGGAATATCCTGAAAGCGGTTGCTCCGGCAGTATATTCTGCGCCCAGGATAAGGTTGATGATTGGCTCGGCCAGAAGCCAGCCGCCGATAATCAGGGGCAGGGCAAAGATTAAAGACAGAGCCATCGATATTTCATTGAGCCATTTTTCTTTGACCCAATCATTCTGATGAACGGCGGCGGCAAGTGCCGGGAAAAATGCGGCAGCTAAAATAGCCGGGAGATTATATGAAAAATTTATCAGTTTATATCCGGCGGAATATAATCCTATTTCGGCCGGTGTCCGCCACCAGCCCAGCATTACGAGGTCAATATTTAACATCATCCCGAAAGCTCCGAAGACGGCGACCGGCCAGCAATTCATCAGAATTTCTTTGGCGACTTCTTTTTTAAAATTACGGAAAATCCCGCTTAACATTTTTCTGGCAAGAAAAACTCCGACCAAAGCTCCGGTTGCCGCGCTTACGGCATAAACGGTTAAGAGCCCCCGGGCATCAGGGTACTTAACCAAAATAAAAAACCCAAAGCCCAAAAATATGGAATTCATTATTCCGGAGACAAGGGTCTCCAATTCCATTTTTTCAAGGCCGCGCAGATAAGACACGATTAGCGTACGAAAATTATCAAATACGGTATAAATTATTCCTAGAAAAATTAAAGAGGTCGCGATCCTAAAATTTGATATATGGGGGGCGATAAGAATAACCGTAGAAGCGAATATAAAAGTCGGGATTAGTCGTATCCAAAAACTTGCGGCAAAATACTCTTTGCGTCTGTCTTTTTTTCCGGCAATATCCCGCGTCAATATCTCGCCGACGCCAAGATCAGAGAAAAGAAGCATTAAACCGGCCAATCCGAGCACATAGGAGAAAATGCCATATTCAGACGCGCCAAGGGCCCTGGCGGCATAAATTACTAAAATTGCCCTGAAAACTCGGGTTCCTTGGGTTGCCAAAAGCCAGAATAAATTTTTGGTTATGGTTTGTTTTAGATTCTGGTTTTGGAATAGTATTTTTTTTAAGTTTGGCGGCATAATCTTGTCCACAACAGTTAAGATAAAACCTTAACAAGTATTGTATAATTATAATAGATTATTGCCCATGATCTATTATGAGTTATAGTAAGTCAATTCTTTTTCTTGGGGTTTTTCTTTTAGTTGGTTTTTGGTTTTTCGCCGGGCCGTCGGTTAACCGTGCCGACGCCTTCACTTGTACGGCCGCTACCAGCACCCTCGTGCTTAGCTGGAATAGCACTACTAGCTGGGTGAACTGCAACGGCACAATACCGCAAATAGGCGATGATGTTATTATCGGCGGTGGCAACGGCACTAGCGATCCAACCCGAATTACCGCTGATGTCACAAGTACTGTTGCGAGTATTACTATTAATTCCAATGCCTCAACTTCAACGATAACGTTTGGGACCAACATCACTCTTACTGTAACCGGGGGTGTGACAGTTAACGGCCCCGATACAAACAATATTCCTAAAAATATAACTGTCGGCACAAGCAGTAATCATCTTAGCATAGGAGGAAATTTAAATATTGGCGGAACAACCAGTAGTAGGCAAGGTAAAGTAACAGCGAGTACGGGAACCCTGACCGTCGGTGCCGGGGTAACTTTTACCGGCGGAACCAATAGTATTCTTGAAACAACCGGCGCGGCGACGGTTAACCTTGCCGGCACTATCGGTTCGGGGGGAACGGTCTCTATTAATTCAGGCAGTACGGTTAATTTTACGGCGACGGCGGCGACTAACGGCGCATATACTTATCCCGTTACTAATGTGAACGCCGGGACTTTGACTATTGGGGGTGCGACTGTATTCACCGGCGCGGTTACGGTTGCCTCGGGTGCGGCTTGGTCAAATACTGGTAACAACGCGGTGGAATTTCGGAACGGATTTATAAATAACAGCGGAGGGACGATTAGCATGGGTACGGGTACCCAGACATTCAGCACCAACTCACAGGCGCTGGACGGCACCGACAGTATAACTTTCGGAGGAGCAGCGGCGATAAGCGGTGCTATTACCTTGACCAATAACAACGATTCCACGGTGACAGTATCGGGTGCCATTACCGGCACTGTTGCCGGCTCCACCTGGACGCAGGGGACTAATTCTACTCTTGCCGTTGCAGGAGCGGTTCTCGCCACCGGCACTCTTACTACCTCGGCTTCAGGGAATACTGTCAATTATAACGGCGTAGACCAGACGGTAAAACTGCCTTCTTCCAACTATGTTAATCTCACCATATCCGGCAGCGGGACGGCCAGATTCACCTCCAGCAGTACATATTCAACAACCGGCGCCTTGACAATATCCAATGCTGTTAATATTAATTCAAGCGACGGGTCAACTCAATGGTTCATTACTCACACGGGGACGGAATCGGTAAATGCCGGCACCATAAGTTTTTCCGGATGTACTGCTAGCCAGGAGATAACCGTTACCACCGGTACGGAGGGTGCTAGCGTTGATGCCTGCTGGGCATTTCCGGTCGTTGCTGCTGACCTTTCTTGGGATAACTCCACCGCGACGAATAGTTTTTCAATCTGGGCCGGCTCTACTCCGACTTCTGACGCTGTTTTGACCTGGGCTAATGGCACAAAAATATGCGAAACGGGTTTAAGCGACGACAACACTCGATTCAGTGTCTGTGGAACTTTGAATAAAAGCCAAAAATACCGTATTCAGATGATTTTGAAAAATACAGGTGGAGCGGCGGCCAATATGAATGGATCCGGCGAACCGGTTGATCAGAGAAACGTCAAAGCTCACTGGGCCGGATCCAACCCGACCATTGCCGCCTCAACGGACTGCGGGTTCAGGGACTTTGGCGGGGACAACGGTTCAACCACCTGCAATGTGGCGTTTAACGCCACCAATAATGTCCGCGTTACCAATACCGGCGCCGGGGATGTAGTCATTGCCGACACTTCCGGAACCGAGGGATTTATGTATTTGATCACTACCGATACGGATATTCCCTTGAGCAACCCCAGTACTTACGCCAGCGCTTCCATTGATACCATAACCGAGGACTCAAGTCGGGTGACGATTGGATTAAAAAGAGTACCAGGACTTTTTATAAGAGGGAAAATTACAATTCGGGGAAAGGTAATGTTTAGGTGAACTCTTGGTTTTGTGTGTAATGTGTTATTATTAAATTATTAATGAAACAAAAAACGGCCCAAGACATTCAGGATGAAATTTTCAGAAAGATGACTGCTGATAGGAAGATCAGATTAGGTTCCCAATTGTGGTTATTGGCTAAAGAGCTTACTAAAGAAAAAGATTTTTATGGAAACAATCGACCCAAGACAACTATTGGTAAAGGTCGCTAATATCCTGGATCGACTCAATATCCCTTATCTGGTAACCGGCGGAATGGCTGTTTTGGTTTGGGGCAGACCGAGATTTACCGCGGACATAGATATCATAATAAAACTCAAAACAAATAATATTGATTCTTTGGCTTCCGCGCTCATAAATATAAGCGAGCTCGGGTATGTTGATAAAGATACGATGCGAGAGGCATTATCAAATCACGGCGAGTTTAATTTCATAGACGGGGAGTCGGGAGTAAAAGTTGATTTTTGGGTAGTTGATCAAAGAACATCAGGAACTGATGAGTTCAGTCGGGGAATAGCAAAAGAGATTCTTGGCCAGAAAATTAATTTCATCTCTCCGGAAGATCTGATATTGAGTAAACTGCGATGGTATAAAATCAGTCCCTCAAGCCGCCACCTTGAAGACATAGAGTCCGTTTTAAAAATATCTAAAGTAGATAAAGAATATCTTAAAAGTTGGGTGGAAAAACTTGATGTAGCAGACATATGGGAAAAAATTTAAAAAAAATAGGTATCGTTCTGCTTTTTGTGATTACTGCTGTCTTAATCGGTTATTTTGGTTTTTTTAGGAATAAATCAGAAGATTTTGTAACCACCGATGATAAAACGGCTCAAATAGCCCAAAACACTCAAACAGGGGAGTATAAGACATTTGTTTTTGACCGGTGGCACGGCAGTACCGATATCAGCGATAAGTTCCAGTTCCAGTATCCGGCGGATTGGTTCAATGAGGGCCAATATTTCAGCCCGCAGAAAATCCAGTTTTATACCAAATACGAGGCGAAAGCGCCCATTTGGTTTGATCTGGTTCTGGCTGAAATTTTCAATTATACCGAGTTGAAGTATCAGATAGACGAAAGCAAAAGAAGGACAGCCGACACCACGGGCAAAATAGACGGCAGGACTTTCAAAAGATACGATTTAAATGATTACGGAACATACGGCGGGGAAAGCGCCGGCCATGTAAAGATATTCGTCGGGCCAACTATTAAAATAGACGGCGCCGATTATATTTTGGTCTTCCACTGGGAAGAGAGGCCGCTGTCTGAATATATGCCCGGCAATAATATTGAGGTTTTTGACAATATGCTTTTATCGCTTAAATTTTTGAAGTAAAAATAACTTATCCACAAGCGGCCTATTGCCAAACTTGTTTAAGTTTTGTTAAATTAAACCTATGGATTTTCAAAAATATGCAGTTCAAATTTTGGTCGCGGTAGCCGTTGTGGCTTTTGGATCGGCTTATTATTTCTACGGTCAATATAGCGATTTGAGGGCCAATCCAAATAAAGTCGCTCAAGAAGAAACGGCAAAGGTGGTGGCGAAGGTTTCTAAGTTAATTGTCTTGCCGGAAGGAGAAGCGCCCACATTGGCAACGGTTTCCGACCCGGAAGCGCTGAAGAGCCAACCATTCTTCGCGAAAGCCAAGAAGGGCGATAGGGTATTGATTTATGCTAATGCCAGAAAGGCCCTACTGTATGATCCGGAAAGCAACAGGATAGTGGAAGTCGCGCCGATAAATATCGGCCAGCCGACCGGAGAAAGTACGCCTCCAGCGCCTGAAGAAGAATAATTTATCATATTTAGTATTTTGAAACCGCCAGTGTATAACTGGCGGTTTAGTTTTTGGTATACTTTGTGCATGAAAGGAGGGACAAAAAATGAATCGGGGGAGGGCATTAAAAGACGAATAGCCGCTAATCTGTTAGTGTTGGTTAGTTTTATATTGGTGTCTTTTGGTGGATTACCCGCAAGGGGACAGGGGGCAAAAATACTCATCAATCCTAACGCCGGATCGTTTTCCGTTGAGTCCACTTTTGACGTTTCAATTTTCGTGGATACGGGCGGAGACACGGTTAACGCGGTTGACGTGCAGGTCAAATTTCCGCCAGATAAACTTCAGGTCATAAACCCGTCGGCCGGCACTTCATTTATTTCCTTATGGCTCCAACAGCCGACTTTTTCCAATAAGGACGGAACTATCAGTTTTGTCGGCGGTGTTCCGGAAAAGGGGATTAATACTTCAGCGGGTCTTGTCTCAACTATAACTTTCAGAGCCAGAGCTCCAGGGAGAGCCGTAATGGAGATAAGCGAAAAATCAGCCGTTCTTGCCGCAGACGGCAAAGGAACAAATATTCTAGGTTCTATCGGTAAGGCCAATTTCACAATAGTTTCAAAAACGCCGGGAGGACCAGAGGTTTTTTCGACAACCCACCCCGATCAGGACCAATGGTATAACAATAACAATGTAACCGTTGCTTGGGATGATGAGGAGGGCGTAAGCGGGTACAGTTATATTTTAAGCCGTAATCCGGCGGAAATACCGGACAACATTAACGATTCAGAACAATCCTCGATTAACTTTACTGATCTTAAAGATGGTGTTTTGTACTTGCATATAAAACAGCAAAGAGCGGGCCTTTACGGCGATACGACCCATTATCAGATTAAAATTGACACCGAACCGCCCGCTCAATTCAAGCCGAAGGTGGAGTTATTGACGGCGCAAATCGCAAGACAAGCGGTAGTGGAGTTCTTTACAACTGACGCGCTGTCGGGGATAAACCGGTACGAAGTCGCAGTTTTTGACAGGACAAAAGAATCAGGAGAAGCGCCGTTCTTTGTGGAAGCGACCAGTCCTTACAGGGTGCCGGATATAATCCCGGGGGCGCGGTTAAGTTTGATAGTGCGGGCGTTTGACAATGCCGGCAATGCCAGAGACGGAACCATCGGCATCAATAATCTGAACCTTTTCGTTTCCTTGTTAAGAGATAATTGGATAGGACTGGTAATAGCATTGGTTATCTTGGCATTTCTGACGTGGCATTTAAGAACGGCCCATCACAGAAGAAAAAGTAGATAACTCCGCTTCTGTTTTTGGTATACTTATACCAGACATCGTGAGAAAGATTTTAGTATTATTTATTATCGCAATAATGGCCCTGTGGCCGGTGTTTGGTTTTGCGGAAATATCAAAAGGTACAAGTTTGTCATCCGACAGTTTTAGAATACTTGATTCTCAACACTCGCTTTTTGGCGGGACGGCTTCGTCAAGTTCGTCAAATTTTATTCTGTCGGCGACGATAGGGGACTTTGCCATCGGCAGTTCTTCAATTACAAATTTTGGTTTAAGGAGCGGTTTTCTTTATTTCCCCAAAGTTACGGCGGCTACGTTAAATACCGCTACGGCAGGCGATGGGCAAGTCGCGCTATCCTGGACAGCGGCCACAGCCGCCCAGGGTTGGAGCATCGGGGGATATAATAGATGTTTTAAAACCACCGGCAGTTATACTTGCGAAGATGTGGGCAACGTAACTTCTTCCACTAAAACCGGACTAACAAACGGAACAACTTATACATTCAAAATACAGGCATACGACGGATTGGCGGCGAAAAATGTTATCGCCGAATCAAATGAAAAAACAGCCGCGCCAGCCACGACACCGACGCCGACGCCTACTCCTACTCCTACTCCGGCTCCAAGCGGAGGTGGCGGTGGAGGGGGTGGTGGGTATACGGCCCCTATTTCCGGGGAAATAGGGACGATAATATTGCAAGGAACCGCTTATCCCAATTCAACAGTCAGTATTTATAACGATGGTGTTCTTACAACATCAATTAAGGCAGGCGGAACGGCGAAATTCAATGTTAAGTTGGAAAAGATTGCGGCGGGCAATAGAGTTATAGGAATAAATTCTGTGGATTCTAATGGCAGGAAGTCCATTACGGTTAATTTTAATGTAACGTTAGGGAGTAATGCGATAATTACATTGACCGATATTCTTCTGTCGCCGACAATTGATCTGAGCTCTTTAAGATTAGCGAAGGGCGACAAGCTTAGGATCTTTGGCCAATCAGCCCCAGTTTCAGAGGTTAATGTTCACGTAGCTTCGGAAGAAACGGTTACCAAAATAGTCGCCGATTCTAATGGTGCTTATTCGATGATATTTGACACCAAATCCTTGGCTGAAGATGGTCACACCGCGAAATCAAGGTCAATTCTTGAAAAAATAGTAAGTCCGTTTTCTCATGTATTACAATTTACTGTTGGGAAAGGGGGAGTATTAAAAACAGCTGATTCAAATAAAGACGGGCGGGTTAATATAATTGATTTCAGTATTTTGTTATTCTGGTGGGGGACTACCCAGCAAAAGGGTCTTGATGTGGCGGATAAAAACGGGGATAGAAAAGTAAATATTGTCGACTTTTCAATTATGCTGTTTCAGTGGACCGGGTAGTAGAACTTACGGATGCGACTTCATCGCAATTTAAAAACCGCAAGTTCACTACCCGGTGAACCAAGAGATGAAACTGTAAGTCGCGGTTAGAACAATGGAAATTCTCAAAAAGTTACGGCGAAATACAAATCCAATATATATATATATATATATATATATATTGGATAAGAAAATTCATAGCAGTTTTTTTGTTAGCGGCGTTTTTAGTGTTAAAAGTTTCAAGCGCGGCTGCTGCTGGCGAAGCTAGTATTCTAATTACTCCTCAAAGCGGCTCTTTTGTTGAGGGGTCCACTTTTGAAAGTTCAATTTTTATTGACACCGGACCGAATAACATAAACGCTATCGATCTGATAATTAAATTTCCACCTGATCTTTTGCAAGTAGCTGAAGCAAGTACGGGAAGATCCATTATATCGGCGTGGACAGCCCAGCCCGAAGTGTCAAATACATCGGGAACGCTTAAATTTACGGGAGGCATAGTGCCCGGCATAAACACGTCCAGAGGATTGATCTCATCTGTAAAGTTTAGGGTTAAAAAGGCAGGAAAAGCGGAGATATTTCTTTCCAACGAATCCAGTGTTATTAGAGAAGGTGGTATAAGCGTTGGCCTTATAAAAAATAGAGCGGTCTTGGACTTATTGATTGCTCCTCCTTTGGGACCGGTCGTGTTGTCCCCGTCTCATCTGGATCCAGCCCGATTTTACAAGAATGGCAATGTTACTTTGGAGTGGGATAGGGATGTAAACGTTGTCGGATACAGCTATTCTTTTAATAACGATCCGCAAGATATTCCGGATAATCTCGTAGACATCAAAAATAATAGAATTCAATTGGAGAACGTTCAAAGTGGTATTTGGTACTTTCATATAAAACAGATCCGGGAAGGTATATGGGGAGAAACGACTCACTTTCCAGTCAGAGTAGATACTATTCCGCCGGAATCATTCAGTCCTAGAATAGGAAATCTCGTAGCGCTGATAAGCAGACAGAAAGTTGTAAGTTTTGCAACTACAGACAAACATTCAGGCATCAATCATTATGAGATCGCGATTGTCGACAAGGATCAAGCGATCGATTCGTCTCCGCTATTCGTTGAAGCAAAAAGTCCGTATAAGCTTCCCGTTTCGAAAGGGCCTGTGGTTGTGGTTGTCAGGGCGTATGATAAGGCCGGAAACATCCGGGATGAAAGTGTCAGCGATGAGTTCGCGCTGGGGACATTTTTTAAAGAGAATTGGGTATGGATGGTTATAATTCTCATGCTAACCGGCGCCGGCGCCATTCATATGCGAAGGAAGCATAATCATAAACACGGGCGTAGATTAAAATAAAAGGCGGAGGACACTTGGTAATCTGCGAATAAAAATTGTATACTGGAACAATGAAAAATATAATAATAGTTCTTTTTCTTTTGGCTGTTCCTGTTTATGGTGTTAACGCGGCCAGAATATTTTTTGAGCCATCAGGGGGTCGATACGAGGTAGGGGATAGCGTGAATGTTTCAGTGTTGTTAGACACGGAAGGAGAGAGTATTAATGCCGTTGAATTGGGAATTAGGGTGCCGCAATTATTGAGAGTTCAGGGGGTGTCTAAAAGCGGTTCAGCGATACAGCTTTGGGTTCAGGAACCAAGCTATTCAAATAATGCCGTATCTTTAATTGGTGGAATTCCTGGTGGTTCCAAGGGTTCAAGAGTGTTGGTTGGTAAAATTATTACGCAAGCCAGCGCCATAGGCGAGGGGGGTCTCGGATTTTTGCCTAATTCATCCGTACTTTTAAATGACGGGCAGGGGACTCAATTAACCCTTACTTCTGTGAGCGGTGGGGTTTTCAACGTCGTCCCAAGAACTAAAGCGGAAGAAACACCTGCTCCAGTTGGAGAAGAAGAAGAAGAAGAAGAGTCCGCCACTCCGGCACCCGAAGAAGAAGTTGAAATTACCGATAAAAAGCGTCCTCAAAAATTTGACATATTATTCGGCAGTGACCCAAGGGTTTTTGACGGACAACATTTTATATCATTTTTCAGCACCGACAAGGATTCCGGTCTGGACCATTATGAAGTGAAAGAGGGGAAAGGCGACTATAAAATAGCCCAAAGCCCGTATTTATTGGACGACCAGGGCTTAAGGACGGTGATAAGAGTTAGGGCTTATGACGGAGCCGGAAATTACAGGGAAAGCGTCTACCCGAATATTTTTGTAAGAATCTGGTGGTGGATAACTGAACTCTTTGGCGTGCTATAATTAACTAACTTGTGTCCCGTTAGAAGTAACCCTAACGGGTCACATGGTCATAAACATCAATAAATAAAGTAATGGCTAACTGTGTATGGCACCGTTCGGTGGTGGTTGGTGCTTTGCACTACTTCTAACGGGATGAGGAGGGAATTTACAAAAGCAATTCTTGGCGCCTTTATCGCGCTGGGCTTGCTTTTGTCTTTAAATAATTATGCTGCGGCGCAGAACGGGTCTTTATATCTCTCTCCATCTTCCGGCAACGTTTCTGTCGGCCAGACATTTTCTATTGTTTTAAGAGTTAACACCGGCGGAACGGCAATTAACGCCGCCGAGGGGTCAGTTGTTTTTGATCAAGCCAAGCTTTCTGTTACCTCTGTTTCTAAATCGGGGTCTGTATTTACCATATGGGCCGAAGAACCGAAATTTTCAAACGCTGAAGGTACGGTAAGTTTTGGCGGCGGAGTGCCTAATCCCGGTTACAGCGGTTCTAATGGCACAGTTATAACTATTAATTTTAGAGCGCGCACGGCAACATCAATAAATGGTGTTACGGATATTTCTATTGTTTCCGGTGGAATTTTGGCTAACGATGGGTATGGAACAAATATCTTGGCAAGCTTGGGCAAGGCAACATATACGATAGCGCCCGGTGTGATCACTCCTGTGCCGGCTCCGGGAGAGCCGGAGGTCAGTGTTCCGACTCTGTCAAAAGTTAGCATAATTTCGCCGACGCATCCTGACAGTTCGAAATGGTATTCCAGCAATAATCCGTTATTCAGATGGGATGTTCCAAGCGGGATTAGCGAAGTGATATTGGTTCTTTCAAGGAGAGCCAATTCCCCGCCGATAATCAGTTATTCCCCGCCTATTTCGGAAAGATTACTTGACGATTTGGACGAAGGGGAATGGTATTTAAATGCGAGATTCAGAACGGCGGCGGGACTTGGGCCGACAACTTCGTTTAAATTCAATATTGACACCGAGCCGCCAAGCGCTTTCAGCGTTACCCGCTTGGATACGAAGGATCCGACTAATCCAAGACCGGAATTACTGTTTGAATCGTCCGACGAGACGTCGGGCATAGATCACTATGAGTTAAGTGTTAATGAGGGGGAGCCGACGAATATATTGGCTGATGAAGCTGGCCAGTCTTACACAATGCCTCTGCAGACACCGGGCGAGAAGAACATAGAAATTAAAGCGTTTGACCGAGCCGGCAATATCGCTTTGGCTCGCTTGACGATACAAATTGAGTCAATTGAAGTTCCGCGTCTGGACAGGGTTTCGGTGAAGGTAAGGGAAGGACAGCCACTTGTAGTTGAAGGCACCGCCAAACCTAACCAGAAGGTGCTTATCTATGTTGTTCACGAAAATGACAAACCAAGCGCAAGAATAGTTAATACCGTTTATGCCGGCCATAACGGGGACGAGTATAAGGTGTATGAAGCGGTTGCTGACGCGAACGGAAGATTTACGCTGGCCATAACCAATCTTCCGGCCGGCAAATATAAACTTTATGTCAAGGCCCAAGACGAAAGGGGAGCCGTCTCCGATCCATCTAATGAACAGCCGATAGAAGTAAGAGGCGGGTTCTGGGATTTCATATTCAGGATATTTGATTGGTTGATTGGGACATTAAGCGGCGGGGCGTTATTTATCGCGTTCTTAATGGCACTAGTCGGCTTGATTCTTGCCCTGATAAAGTTATTTGAAGATCAAATTAGAAAATGGTGGCGTATTGTCAATAAAAGAAGAAAAATCAAGGGCGGCGAGAAAAGATCGACTAGAACCCTTACGCACATAAAATCAGACATAAAAAAAGAATTAGAAATTCTTAATTCAATAAGCAAAAACCGCCGCCTTACTTTGCAGGAAAAGTATTTGAAGTCAAGGTTAGAACGGGATTTGCGCGATCTTGAAGGCCGCCGGTTAGTTGACTAGCCCCGTCTATTATTGTGTAATAAAGAGTGGGGTAGGGGAGAGAGCGTGGGAAGTAAAACTTAAAATTGAAAAATGAAAAGTTTAGGAAAAATACTATTAATTTTTATTTTATTGTTATTTGGTCCCGTTAGAGGTAAGACGTCCGCCGACGAAGGCGGATCGTCTGCCGACCACGCCTTTCAGGCGGGTCGGACCTCTAACGGGATTAATTTTGCGCAAAGGGAGACGCTTGATTTAAATTCACAGTCGGACTTGAACCTTAATCCGCTTGACGCGATAAATCGTGCCGGTATCGGCGGAATCAATGCCGGGGACGTGCTGGACGCTTTTAAATTCAATTTTCCGTTTGATCTGAAGAATATAAACATAGATACGAATATACCCATAAGCCCCAAGGTTAATGAGTCCCAGCAGAGCTTGCCGGATATTGATCTAAGACGGTTCCTAACCCCCAAAGACATCTCTTCGGATGATCTGGGAGGGGCAGTAAAAGCGATAGCTACATTGGTAATAGAGATATTCTTGGTTGTAATATCAGTAGTGTCTCAGATGCTTAAGCTTATATTGGGATTCCTTACTTGAGGGCTTACGGGTATTATACGTCGTATAACCTACAATGTGCGAACCTTAATTTGTGACTTCTCTAGCTCCCCCACTTAAATTTTTTGTTTCTACTAGATTTATAATTTAACATCTGATTTCTTATTTTTGTTAGCTTATTGTCGTCTTCTTCTGATAGTTCTTTTTTTATAAAACCACGAGTACCAACTTGTACATTTAAAATGCCCGTCTTGTGTTTGTTCAATATTTCTACTGCCTGACTCCATAGAACAAAGTCCACAGCCTTCTTGGCCATTAATCTGTGTTGTTTAAAGAATGGAACCACTTTTTCGGATAAATCTTTTGTGTTTTGTATCGAATACCTTACCTGTTCGTTGTTTTTAGCATAAGTTATGGATCCACAGCAAAGCTTATCTTTTATAAGTTCAAGGATGTGAACATCATCAGACCTCAAAACAATTGCAAATTCGACTCCCCAATAATAATACTCTCGGAACTTATTATCGGTATTGTATTTTATATCTTTTCTAAATTTTAAAGCAAAACAACCTTCACCATCTACAAAACCAGCAATATAGTCGCCTGATAATTTTGAATTTTTGTTCATATCAAAATTCTAGCATAACGTCGCACAAAAAGAAACAACGAAAAGTGGATAAGTTTTGCTTTTGCCTGTAAAATTAAACAATTATGCCTAAACTAATTTTCGATATTGAGACCGTCGGCGTTGAATTTGATTCTCTTGATGATAAGTCGCAGGAACTTCTCTTGCGATTTGCCGAAACACCCGAAGATATTATGGCGGTCAAAGAAGGCCTGGGCTTCTCTCCCCTAACGGGTCAGATAGTAGCGATAGGAGTATTGAATCCCGAAACCGCCAAGGGCGCTGTTTATTTCTTAAGTCCTGACGATGGAGTTGAAAAACAAGAAAAAGATGGTGTGCAATACATCCCTCATAAGAGCGAAAAGGATCTCTTGAAGAGCTTCTGGGACGCGTCCGCTCATTACGATCAGTTCATTACATTCAACGGACGCGGTTTTGACGCGCCATATTTAATGATACGTTCAGCGATAAATAAAATAAAGCCGGCAAAGAATTTAATGACATACAGGTATGAATCGGAGCAATATGGCAAAATAATAACGCATCTTGATTTACTGGACCGGCTGACGTTCTTTGGCGCGGTGAGGCGCAAGGGCGGATTACACATGTGGTGCCGGGCTTTTGATATTAAAAGTCCAAAGTCAGAAGGAGTATCAGGCGAAGATGTCGCGCGATTGTTCAAAGACAAAGAATATATGAAAATCGCCGAATATTGTTTTGACGACGTTTTGGCAACTGAAAAATTATACGAATATTGGGAGAAATATATCAACATTAAATAAAACGAGGTTTTTATTTAATGAATTACTAATTTCTAATATCTAATTTCTAACAAAATGTCCAATGTATTAATGTCCAATTTGGAAATTTGGAATTGGGAATTTAGAATTTTATTAGAAATTAGGAATTAGTAATTAGAAATTTGTTAAACTTATATTATGTGGTACAAAGACAAACAAAGTTTCATGGATGCCAATGGTTATTTGATTGACGACGTCTGGTATCCTCGCGTGACCGCTATTGTCGGTATAAAGGCCAAACCGGCCTTATATATGTATTATGCCGCTTTGCCTGACTTTAAGACCGGGGAAGCCATTAAAGCCAAATCAGCTGAAGAAGGGACTCTTCTTCATGAGACGGTCGAGGCCATCTTACGCAAAGAACCAATAGTTATCCCCGACTCCGTAAAACCGGCCGTTTCGGCGTTTATGGATTTTTACGGTAAGAACGAGATCATTGCGCACAAAGTAGAAGAACGAGTAGTTAGTAAAAAACATCACTTTGCCGGTACGATGGATGTGCTTGCCGAACTCAACGGCAAACTCGGCGTTCTGGACATCAAGACCTCAATGGCGATTTATCGGGATTATAATGTGCAAACATCCGCTTACATAGAGGCGCTCAAAGAAGATCCGTCTATGCCTCCCTTGACCCGTTGGATATTGCGCCTTGACCAATCAAGACATTGCCTGAAATGCCCGGCGACTATGCGTGACAAAGGCGGGCGTGAGAAAATTCGGGGCGAGAAAGGCAAATGCGAGCACGAATGGGGCCCGATGCAGGGCGAAGTTGAATTGAAAGAATTAACTACTTTCGAGTCCGACATCAAGGCCTTCCTCGCCTGTAAAGAATTATGGAGTTGGGAGAACGAATACTGGTTGCAGAAAATAATATAATCAGAACGACTGCCGTTCGGCTTTTACTCTGTCGTTTTCGGTGAGGTATCTTTTTCTCAGGCGGATATTATCAGGAGTCACTTCAAGATATTCGTCGCTTTGCATAATTTCCAGGCCGGTCTCAAGGGTTATCGGAGATGGAGGGGTAAGAATTATATTTTCATCCGAACCCGAAGCCCGCATATTCGTTAATTTTTTACCCTTGATAGGATTTACGGACATATCGTTTCCTTTTGACACGTCGCCGATGACCATTCCTTCGTAGACCTCGGTAGTTGGTCCGATGTATAGCTTGCCTCTGTCCTGGAGGTTATATAACGAAAACCCAAGCGCCTTGCCGGTTTCCATAGAGACCATAGAACCGACGCTTCTCTTTTTTATTTCCCCGGCATAAAGGCGAAAGCCGATAAGGTGGCTTGCGAGTATCCCCTCGCCTTTCGTGTCTATCATAAATTCGTTCCTGAATCCCAAAAGACCGCGTGTCGGTATCTCAAACGTAATCCTAACTTCGCCGTGATGTTGAACCATATTCATCATCTTACCGGCTCGCTTGCCGAGTTTTTGTATAACTACTCCGGATAGATCTTCAGGGACGTCAACGAGAACCTCTTCAAACGGCTCCATCTTTTGGTCGTCTATTTCTTTGATAATTACCTGCGGTTGTGAGACCTGAAGCTCGTAGCCCTCTCTTCTCATATTTTCAAGCAAGATGGCGATGTGGAGTTCTCCCCGGCCGTAGACCTTGTAAGAATCATTTGAGGCAAAGTCAATTTTCAGCCCGATATTGACTTCAAGCTCTCTTTCCAGCCGTTCTTTTAGTTGTCTGTTAGTCACGAACTTTCCGTCTCTTCCGGCGAACGGAGAATCGTTGACCAGAAAGTTCAAAGATATGGTCGGCTCATCAACGCTGATAGCCGACAAGGGCTCCACGTCAGGAGAGGCGCATACGGTTTCCCCGATGTATATATCCGGAAGTCCGGCGAGCATAACGATATCGCCGGCTTGGGCCTCACTGGTTTCTTTTCTTTCCATCCCCCTGAAATTAAACAACTTGGTTATTTTTCCGGACCTTGTTTCTCCTGTCGGTTTTTTAATAAGCACACTATCCCCCACCTTCATAGTCCCAAACCAAACTCTGCCAATACCAAGCCGGCCCAAAAAATTATCATACCCCAAATTAAATGGCTGAAATCTTAATGGAGCTGAAATATCAGAAGGCGCGGCGGGCACCTCGGAAAGAATCAGGTCTAACAGCGGAGTAAGGTCTTTTGACTCGTCATCCATTTTTAACTTTGCTATTCCCGCTTTGCCGTTGGCATAGATGGTTTTGAAATCCAACTGCTCGTTGTTAGCGCCCAAGTCCATAAAAAGTTCCAGGACCTTTTCGTGGGTTTCATCGGGCTTGGCGGCCGGCTTGTCTATCTTGTTTATAACCAGTATCGGTTTTAGTCCCAGTTCCAGGGACTTTTTTAAGACAAATTTGGTCTGGGGCATCGGTCCTTCTTGGGCGTCCACGATAAGCAGTACGGAGTCAATTGATCTCAAGACCCGTTCTACCTCAGAGCCAAAATCCGCGTGGCCGGGAGTGTCGACAATGTTTATTTTAGTATCTTTATAGAACAGAGAGGCGTTCTTGGCGTAAATGGTAATACCGCGCTCTTTCTCAAGCGCGTTTACGTCCATACTGAATCCCTCCTCCACCATACCCGTTTGTTTCATTAGGGCATCGGTAAGAGTTGTTTTTCCGTGATCGACGTGGGCAATTATTGCGATATTCCGTATCTCCATAGTTATAACTTGCTGGTCGCTCTGCTACGGACTTCGTCCGCTAAAGCAGTACGCTCTTGACTGACTTCTTCGTTAAATCCTCCGCTTGCTCCTCACCATACTACAGTATGGCTCGTCGCAATGCTTGGATTTGCCTCGAATTCGGTCAAGCCAGCTGCGCTCTAAAAATATGCCACCCTATTAAATAGAGAGGCAAAGCGAGCAATAATTATAATTCAAAAAGTTAAAAAAGTCAACTTTATTGAGAGCAGTTTCCAGCCAATACGTATCCCTTGCTCTCCGCCTCCTGCGCCGAGTTGAACCATATCTGATTTTCCGGCTTTATCCTTTTTGCCCCAGAGCACCAAGAGTAGTGATATTTATCGGAATTTTTTGAAACCACTACTCTAGTATCTAGTTTTTGCCGCTCAATATTATTGAGCGAGCCTCGCCCTTCAAGGGCGGGCGGTTGAGGGTTTGCAGCGTCAAAGATGTCAGCCTTGAGGTCTGTCGATTCTTTGACGCTGATAGATGTTTTCTTTAATGAGTTTATTTGGCCGAGATTATAACTTATGAGAGCGATTAAGATAACGCAGGAACCAATAAAAACCTCATATTGAGAGCGTTTGACGGCATCGACAAATTTTGATAATATATTTCTCATATTTCAGTATATTACATAACGCAGCGCGTTTACTCAAGTTCGAGGCAAAATCGAGAATTCGACTGAGCCATATAGTAATATGGTGAAGGAGAAGCGGAGATTTTAACAAAGAAATTGAGTAAACCCGTAGGGCCCGTACCGATAATGCGAAGCATATCGGAGGGCGAGCAAGTTAGAAATGGCGCATACAAAAGCTATCGGATCTACTCAATTAGGACGCGATTCGCAACCCAAATATCTTGGCGTAAAACTTCACGACGGTCAAATCGCCAAGCCGGGCAATATTATCATACGCCAAAGAGGGACGAAATTTCTCCCCGGTGATGGCGTCCGTCTCGGCCACGATTACACTATATATGCCGCAGTGAACGGCAAGGTTAAATTTACTACTAAGAAAAAGAAACTCTTCAACGGCCGGAAACGGCTGGTAAAAGTCGTAAACGTATTGGCTAACTAAAATCCGCCTCTTTGCGGATTTTAGTTTAGTTTATTTTAAAAAATTTGATTTTTCAAAAGATTAATGAGAAGATTTAAAGACCTCTTGCATAATAAATTTCGTAACGAAAGTTTTAAATTTTGAGATAGAAGTTATTGAAATTTTTGATGAATAGTTGAACGCTATTCAGAGAAAATTTCAATAATCTTATAGCCAAAATTTGGAATTTGCAGTAGAAAGGTTATTGTGCAAGAGGTCTTAAAGATGACTCAAGAAACGGCGCTTTCGATACTCAAAACCGGAAGAAGTGTTTTTCTGACCGGTGAGCCCGGGTCAGGCAAGACGCACACGATCAATCAATATATCCCCTATCTTAAACAACTCAAAATTAACGCGGCTGTAACCGCTTCCACCGGCATTGCCGCGACTCACATAAACGGAATGACGCTCCATTCCTGGAGCGGGATCGGGATAAAGAAAAAACTTAGCGATACCGACATCAGGAAAATTATAAAATATAGAGGCAAAAAGATTGACAAAACCGCCGTGCTGGTAATTGACGAGATCTCTATGCTTGATGCTTCTGTCTTGGATCTCGTGGATACGGTTTGCCGGGCGGTTAAAAAGTCAGAACTGCCCTTCGGTGGAGTGCAAGTCGTTTTTGTCGGCGATTTTTTCCAGTTGCCGCCAGTTAGGCGTCAGGACGAAGCACCGTACAAATTCGCTTTTGAATCCAACGCTTGGCAAACGGCCAACCCCGCCGTCTGTTATCTGACGGAACAGCATCGGCAATCCGACTCGGAACTTGTCGGCCTCTTATCCGCCATACGCTCCGGGGATGTTTTGGATTCTCATTACGAATGTTTAGACCGCTGTTTAGCTCGATCGCCTGACAATCAAAAAATCACCAAACTTTTCCCTCATAATGCCGACGTTGATAAAATAAACTTGGAAGAATTAAACAAACTCTCCGGCTCGTCCGTAAGCTTTGTTATGAAAAGCAAAGGCAATGAAAGATTTGTTGAGCAGCTGAAAAAGGGCTGCCTTTCTCCCGAAGAATTGAAATTAAAAAAAGGGGCGGTTGTGATGTTCACTAAAAATAATTTTGAGCTTGGTTATGTGAACGGAACGATAGGAACGGTTATCGGTTTTGATGAAGACGAGTTTGATGAGGAAGAGGCCTTGCCGATAGTGAAGACCCGTGAAGGAAAGAAAATTATAGTTGGGCCGGCGGAATGGATAGTTGAAGAAAACGGCGAGGCGATAGCTAAAATCGAACAACTGCCGCTTCGCCTGGCCTGGGCGATGACGATTCACAAGAGCCAGGGCGCGACTCTAGATGAAGCGTTTGTGGATTTGAAAGGGGCCTTTGTGGAAGGACAGGGCTACGTCGCCTTATCCAGAGTCAAGGCACTCAACGGATTTTATCTGAATGGCTATAACGAGAATGCTTTGAAGGTTCACCCGCTGGTGTCGGAACAAGACGGCATGTTCAGAAGCAAATCGGCCGAAGTTGAATCGGAGTTCTCTCTATTGTCAGGCGATGATCTGGCTCTCAAACACAACGCCTTTATTCTGTCTGCCGACGGCGAATTTCCAAAAGAAAACAAGACAAGCAACATAAAACATTCTCATATTCTTGAGAATATGAGAATGAATGCGAGCGTGAAAATGTTGGAAAGTAAGCCATCCGAAAACAATCCGTCCGTAGGTAAGGTGTATTCAGTTGAAGATGTTCGAAAAAATTACCCTAACGCTTATCGTCCTTGGGATGAAGATGAGGATAAGAATTTGGTCGATCATTACCTGACCGGCCGATCTGTAACAGAAATAGCCGCAACGTTAGGACGCAAAACGGGAGCTATCCGTTCCCGTCTCGCAAAACTTGGACTAACAAATTAACATTCCAACATTCTACAGAGTTCCTTTGACCGGCTAAAGCACGGTCAGGAAACCACTCCGAGACAGAATGTTGGAATGTTAATTTGTTTTAACGGCTATCTTCTTGAGAAACTTTGACTTTGACTTCAGCCGTGACGTCCGGAGCGAGTTCTACTTTGACGAGATGTTCACCGAGTTGTTTGATGTGTCCTTCGTGTTCATCCAGATTTACTGCATCCGGCTCTACCTTGAAACCTGATTGCTTGGTAAGCATTTCGGCTATATCCTCTTTCGTAACTGCTGAATATATTTTGCCGGTCTTGGTCGCTTTTCTTGTAAATTCCAACACGGCATCTTTCAATTGCTCGGCCAGTTTTGCCGCATTCTCTCTTTCCAGATTTTGTGTTGCTTCCAGTTTCTTTTTCAGCGAATCAACTTCTTTCAATGCCGCATCGGTGGCCGGTTTGGCCATTTTTTTAGGAAACAAAAAATTTCTGGCATAACCGTCGGAGACGTTCTTCACATCCCCTATCTGGCCAAAACCTTTAATATTCTGAAGCAATATAACTTTCATGGTTAAAACTCTACTATTTTGGCTGATTTATTGCAACTTGACATTTATGTTACTTTTGTGCTATAATATATGGAATAGGAGGTGTGATATGAAGTACGTAGTTGTTCTTTTAGTCGGCTTGGTGGTCCTGTGGGTAGGCTCTTGGGCCTCTATATGGGTCCTCAGTTTGTGGCTCGTGGAGACAATCCTGAGAGCTTTTCCCGAAGGCATCGTCAGACTTTTCTTGGGGCTGGGCCTTCTGGTCCTGATAATGGTTACGTGCTTGTCGATGGCCAAGATCTGTGAAATTCTAGGCATCGACTAATCCGCCCGCGATGGAGCTCTGCTCCCCGCGGGCTTCATCATTTTTAAATACCGAATGAGCGACTATTTAATTATATCAAGCGCTCTATCCAGTTGCGGGTCTTTGCCGGGAGTGCCAAGCTCGAATTCGAACTCCCCTTTCTCAATTTCCTCTTTTGGAAGCTCGACCTTTGTATCGGGTTCAATTCCCGTATCGGAAATGGAGATCCCGTTGGGAGTGAGCCACTTAGCCACCGTGACCTTGAGCGATGAGCCGTCTTTGAAACTTTCCAGTTCCTGGACGGAGCCCTTGCCGAATGTCTTTTCTCCAACTAGCCGTACTCCCCTATTGTCATGCAAAGCTCCGGCTACGATTTCCGAAGCCGATGCCGAACCGCCGTTTATCAGGATTACGGTCGGATATATCTTCAGCGAGCCGTTGCCGCTGCTCTTGAATTCGTTCCTTGAGTCGTCCTTGAACGCCTCAACAGTCACTACTTGGCCTTTATCTAAGAACCACCCCGCGATATTGATGGCTGAATCGAGAAGTCCGCCCGGATTGTTGCGAAAATCAACTATTAATCTTTCGGCTTCTGATTTCAAAATTTCCTGGGCCGCTTTTTGAAATTCGGAATCAACGTTTTGATTGAAGGTGAATATTTGAAGATAAGCCACCTTTTTCTCTTCGGATTCAAGCATTGTCCACTCAACAGTCGGGATCTTTATCGTGTCTCGAATTATCTCCACATCCCTCGTGTCAGCGCCGTTTGACGATATTGTCAGAACGACGGGGGTGCCCCTTTTGCCTCGTATTAAATTTACCACCTCTTCAATTGAAAGGTCGGCGGTCGGCGCGTTATCTACTCGCAGAATCTTGTCCCCCGCCTTTAAACCGGCTTTATAAGCGGGGGTGTCTTTGATGGGAGCGATAACAGTAAGAACGCCTTCTCTTTTGCCTATCTCAATGCCGACTCCGCCAAAGGAACCGGATATTTCTTCCTGAAATTTCTTGCTTTCCGGAGGTTCAAAAAACACGGTATACGGATCGCCGATACTGTCTACCATCCCTTGTATGGCGCCGTAGAGGAGTTTTTTAGTATCTAATTTTTCTTCGTCGACGTATTTAGTGTGTACAGAATTCCAGGTGTCCCAGAACAGAGAGAAATCAACATAGTCGGGCTGGCCGAGATCTCTGTTGAGCAATATCTTGACCGGATTGGACACCTCGCCGTTCGAGCGTTCAAAAAAAACACCGCCGGTAAATCCGGCTCCCAGAGCGACTATCAGCAATAGGACAAGTAATTTTTTATTTAAAGCCATATTTATAGAAATATTTGACCGCGTCGATCGTGTGTTGCCGGCTGTGCTTATTCAAAAACACGTCCAGCAAACCGAAATGTCCTTTCGATCCCCTCTTGTGATAATGGTACATTTCGGAGTGAGGATAATAAGCGACCTTAAAACCATTTTCCCAAAAACGTCTTGCCCAGTCAACATCGCTCATATATAGGAAGAATTTTTCATCCAGCAAACCGACCTTGTCCGCCGCCTTTCGGGAGACCATAACCGCGGAACCCATCAGCCATTCCGCTTCCGCCGGCTCGTTGAGGTTTTTGTCGGTCATCATAAATCTCGCCAGCACTTTCTTGCCGAAAGGCGTGCGGCCCAAAGGACTGCGGCGGCAGAGTATGGTCAGGGGGGTGTAATACCGGAAGCAGGAACTTTGCGCCGAACCGTCAAAATTCAAAAGCCGTGGTCCCGCAAGGCCCACGTTTGTATTGGTTGCCAGATACGAAGTTAGCCCTTCTATGGACCTGGCCATCGGCACCACGTCGGGATTCAATATCAGGACGTAGTCGCCCGAAGATGTTTTGATGCCCTCGTTTACGCCTTTCGTGTAGCCGATGTTTTCTTTGAATGCCGCTATTTTGACCTCCGGGAATTCTTTGACCACGTTTCTCGTCTCGGGGGTGGAAGCGATGTCAACGACCAATATCTCGTGTTTGAAGTTAGCGGACAAGACCCTCTTCAGTGAAGAAAGGCATAATCTTAGTAGCGGCGGGTTTTTGTAGTTGATGATTATGAGGGAAGTCATAGACATAAATTACCAATTTTCAATTTACAATTTTCAATGAATTTTCAATATTTAAATTTTCAAACGTTTGAAAATTAGAAAATTTGGTCATTGATTGAGAATTGAGAATTGAGAATTATTATTTCAAAACATCCTGGAACAATTGCTTTATCTGGTCGAAATTATCTCCATTCGGAAGCAGTATGTAAATGCCGTTAGGTCCGGTAGTTTGATAGAGCAGATTATCCGTGGACAGGACTTGTTTTTTGAACTCAGCCGGCGAGGTATCCACTTCTTTGCCAAGGTCAATTATTTCTTTCACGTCCCAGATGTTGATGTCGGTTTTGATATTTTGGTTCAATGTGTTGATGACGGACAAGGTTTTAATCGGGTCGGATAGTGCGTTCAATTCGGTTAGCTTGTCTTTTATCGCGAACAATATCTGTTGCTGTCTGAAAGCCCGGTCAAAATCGCTGGTCGAGTATCTCGATCTGACATAGTACAAAGCCGTCTGGCCGTCCAAATGATTCTCGCCGGCCGGCAGTTCAAACGCATATCCCCACTGGCCCTCTTCTCTGAATGGTTTGGCGAGTGTGATGTCTACCCCGCCAAGCTGGTCTATCAATTTCTCGAACGAAGAAAAGTCGGCAACTATCACATTGTCTATGTATACTCCCGTTATCTGAGAAACCAGTTTTTTCACATAGTCGGTTCCTTCCCTTCGGTAAAGGCCGTATTCATAGGCCGCATTGAGCTTGTTCTTGGTGGAGCCGGTTTTTACATA
>Ga0209542_10002607_pt1 | contig 39993 bp, 42 predicted proteins | sample RifCSPhighO2_01_FD_184028 | JGI IMG/M metagenome (GOLD analysis project Ga0209542, IMG submission 184028) | Soil microbial communities from Rifle, Colorado - Rifle CSP2_plank highO2_0.1 (SPAdes) (version 2) | ecosystem: Environmental > Terrestrial > Deep subsurface > Rock core/Sediment ... | reverse complement strand
CTTCAACACGCTCATAACCCACCTGAGCAAGCCACTGCTTGAACGGCTCTGCTTTGGAAGAGGGGATAGATTGAATAACTCTGAATAATGTCTTTGTATTTGCACAATCGGTTAGGTAGTATTTGTCATCTGAAGCAAGCAATTTCAGTTGGTTACAATTTGTAACCACCTCACTGCCTTCCTTATTCAAACGGTGTTTTAGCACTTTCCAGTAATTCCTTGCATCACTGCTATCTGTCAATGCAGCCACAACGTCTACTACAGAAAAATACCACTCATTATTAAGCCACGCTCTTCTGATATTCTTACCCTGAAAAACCACCATCGCTTTGCCTGCATCCATCCCTCTTGCGATGATTTATTGCTTTATAACCTTTTCCCATAAAAAACCGGAAGAATTACGGCCTATAAGAGTTCTGCAATCTTTATAAATTTGCATTACAAAAACTTGTTCGCTTAATGAAAGAGCCCTCCCGAATAAGAAAGATAGGAAAGCATCTCCCGCTGCTTGCTGGGCGATCTTCAACAGACAACTTGACGCCGCATACCACTGATTCAGAACTGCACTACATTGACGCATTCCGCACCTATGAAACATTGACGGGAGATACAACACTTTCTGATGAGTATCCGGACAGCATTGAACATGCCCTGGCATTTGCAGAAACAAACATTCGTGATGGGCTCTTTCGGGGGGGCGATTGGAGAGACAATGTACGATTCCTCAAAAAAACCGAAAAATGGAATAACAATGTCCGAGAGCCGGAAGATGTTGCACTGCTCTCCAATAATGCACTTCTTTATCATGTTTATAATCTTCTGGGATTAAAAGACAAGGCTAAACCCTTAAGGGATGAAATCACTAAAAAATTTTGGAACGGAGAATACTACACTGACCATCCCGAAACAGATTCATTTGATACCTTAGGGCAAGCACTCGTAGTACGATGGGGCATTGCAGACGAAGGGCAATATCGTTCCATAATAAAGCAATTTGAAAAAATGTTAACGCCCTATGGATTCAAAGCCAATAACCTTGTAATGCCCGAGTGCACTGGAGAAGAAAAGAAAACAAATAAACGCGTGAATCAATACGGGACTATCTGGCCTCACGCCATGGGGAACGCTATTCTTGCTTTGGAGAAAATGGGTGCGCATGCACTTGGAGTAGGGGGTTTTGAGCGATGGAATCAGCTTAAAGGCTTTCGTGAATGGTACAATCCGCTTACCGGATACGGCGGAGGGGCAAAAAGGCAAATGTGGAGCGCTGCTCTTTACTTGAATGTGGAAAGGGGATTAGGTTCTTTAGAAAGAAGCCAGTGGCATTCCTAAACAGGCGCAAATCGAAAACTATTTATTCATGCTTTGCTGCGTTAAGGAAATGGCTGGCGATATATCCAACATGCTTGGACTTCTTGATGGTTTTTCCAGGCAGATAAAGGAGTCTTTGTCTTTGCCTGCCGGCATTACCGCAAAAAAGGGCATAAACAAGGTTGTTGTTGCTGGCATGGGGGGCTCTGCAATTTCCGGAGACCTGCTTGCGATGTTCTTGGATAATTCAATACCCCTTTATGTTGTAAGGGGCTACACATTGCCTAAATTCATTGATGAGAAAACCCTTGTCTTTGCCACCTCCTATTCAGGAAATACCGAGGAAACCCTTTCTGTTTTGGAGCAGGCAAAATCAAGAGGATGTAACGTCATCGGGATTACCTCTGACGGGGAGCTTGCTGAAAAAGGCATCAGGACCATTAAGATTCCATCCGGGATGCCCCCCCGCTATGCACTGGCCTACTGCTTTTTTCCAATGCTCGGCGTATTGTCAAATTCGGGGCTTGTGAAGGTAAAAAATGAGGATATTAATGAATTATTGTCAACCCTTAATTCAAAAAGAGACACATTTAAGGAAAAAGCGAAGGAATTATCCGGAAAGCTTGACGGAAAGCTTCCGGTTATCTACGCATCTTCACGCTTCGGGCCGGTTGCCTACCGCTTCAAAACCCAGCTGAATGAAAACAGCAAGTCGCCTGCATACCACCATGTTTTTCCGGAGCTTACCCATAACGAAATTGTCGGCTATGAAGGCATGGACAGGCGCAGTTACATCACAATTTTCATTGAAGACATTGACGACCACGAAAGAATCCAGAAAAGAATGGTGATTGCAAAGGACATCATGAAAAGGTCTGTTGATATCATCTCCATAAAAACCATCGGAAATTCATTGTTATGCAGGGTTTTCGCAACCATAAACCTGCTTGATTACATTTCATACTACCTCGCAATAAGAAGAAGGGTTGACCCCGCCACAAACACAGCCATAGACGAACTTAAGGAAAGGATGAAGAAGTAACCATTCACAAAGGACCCTTATTTGAAGGATATTATTTCTGCCACAGCCGAAGTTTGGGGCATGGTATGCCACATAACATTACCCTCATCTCTTACTACCTGGTGCTTGTAATACACTATTCTTTTTCCCCTAAATTGATTAATTGAATCGATGTCCTTTGCCAGTTTGCCAGTAATGCAAGAAGCGTCGTCAGCCAGCCTGACAATGAAAGATGGCTTGTTTTTAACGTAAATGAGCCAGGTTGGATGGCCAAAAAGATGAGAATGATCTTCAACATAATAAGAACTTCCCGACACAGTTTTAACGGCAAACCGTATTATCATCTTAACTCTACTTTCTTCTCTTTGGCTTATGCCTTTTCGCCATCGATTCAGATTTGGCCTTAATTTTGCCCATCCTCGCTTCCATTTCCTTCTCGATGCCCTCTTCCTTCCTCAAAGCCCTGAAGATATAGAATAAAAGTGCGCCATATATCAGAATAAAAAGGAACAGCACAGTCACCAAGGCATTAAACCTTCCGGGAGAGAGCGCAAGGTTCTGCTGCGCGGTGTTGGTATTTGCTATAAGGCTGACAAACCAGATAAATGCCGCAAAGAAAGGCAAACTTAAAACAATCTCCCTTGTAGTTATCTTCTTTTTGGGGATTTTCTTCTCCATATGCCATTCATTACACATCCACTATTTAAAGTTTATGCGTCTCCACAACATCAATGCTTAAATACAAAAAAAGCTATCCAGCCATATGCTCCTGAAATCACTGGCCCTGAAAAACATAAGATCGTACACAGACCACAGCATGGAATTTCCTTCCGGAAGCGTGCTTCTTGCGGGCGACATAGGAGCTGGAAAATCTTCAATCCTGTACGCAGTTGAATTTGCCCTGTTTGGAATAAAAAGAGGCGAATTATCCGGCCAAATGCTCCTCCGCCACGGAAAAAATGAAGGCCATGCAGAATTGGCCCTTGAGGTGGAAGGGAAGGAGGTTATTATCAAGAGAACATTAAAGCGCATCAGGGATGAAGTGAAGCAGGATTCTGGGTATATAATCATTGGAGGCAGGAAGAAGGAGGGCAGCCCAACTGAGCTAAGAGCAGAGGTTTTGTCTCTCCTTGGCTATCCTAAAGAGCTCCTGAACAGGCCAAATGACCTCCTCTACAGGTTTACAGTTTATACCCCGCAGGAAGAGATGAAGGCAATTTTAACTGAAGACAAAGACGCAAGGCTTGACACGCTAAGAAAGGTTTTCAATATAGACAAGTACAAGAACATAGCTTCAAACTCATCCATCATCGCAAAAGATCTCAGGGACAAAAGAAAGCTGATAGAGGCAAGGATTTCTGATTTGCAGGAAAAGATTAAGCTAAAGGAAAGCCTGGAAGGGGAAAGCGCAAAGCTGGGGGAAAAAATTTCGGAGAAAAAGCCCCTGAAGGAAGAGGCATCAAGATGCGTTGCCTTGATGAAAGATGCAGTAAGCGAAGTTGAGGGCAACATAAGGATTCTCATGGAGCTTAGAAAAGACATGGCATCATGCGAAGTTGAGCTTGCAAACATGGTTCAGCTTAAAAAAAAGGGCGCAAATGAAGCAGAATCATTGTCAAAAGAAATCGAAACTCTCCAAAGAGAGGTTGAATCGTTTTCTGACATAGTTGCGGATGAAAAACAGAGCATAGAAAAGCTGGTTCAGGAACTCGAGCACAAATCAAGAAATATCATAACCCTGCTCTCACAGCTGAAAACCGAGAAATCAATCTCTGAAAAGACAAGGAAAAATATCATTGAGCTTGAAACATGCCCTACATGCCTCCAGAATGTGCCGCACGAGCACAAGGGAAGCATAGCATCAAGAGAGGATGAAAAAATAAGGGAGGCAGCAAGAAAAATTGCTGAGAATGAGGATGACATGAAGGCGATTGAAGAAAGGCTGAAAAAAGAAAAGCTGAAGCTTGAGGAGATAAGGAAGCGTGAGACAAGAAAAGCCGTCATCAAGGTTAAAGCCCAGTCGCTGAATGCATTGAAGGAGAGGCATGGCAAGCTGTCTTTGGAGCTGGATTTGCTTAGGGAAAAAATCCGAATTGCTGATTCGAGGAAAAATGTGATTTCCGGTAAAATCAATGGATTGGGCGATATTGAAGAAAATTACAAAAAAATCAAAAAAGACCTCGATGCAATGATTCAAAAAGAAAGAGCGCTTGAACTGGAGCTCGTTTCGCTTGAAAAGCAGAATGAGGGTATACTAAAGCAGGCAGAAAGCCTTCGCAATGAGGTTGAGGAGAAGAAAAAACTAAAAGAAAAGATTCAGCGCTATTCGGATTTGCAGAACTGGCTCGATGATTTCTTTGTGAACCTTGCCAATACGATGGAAAGGCATGTCATGGCAAAAATCCAACTGGAATTTAACGAGCTGTTTCAGCGCTGGTTTGGCGTTCTCTTGGAGGATGAAAGCATTTCGGTCCGCCTTGACGATGAATTTACCCCGATTATAGCCCAGAACGGCTATGAATCCTCAATTGGGAATCTTTCAGGCGGAGAAAAAACGTCTGTTGCATTATCATATCGCCTTGCCCTGAACAGGGTAATCAACGATGTTGTCAGCACCATAAACACAAAAGACATCATCATACTTGATGAGCCTACCGACGGCTTTTCTTCGGAGCAGCTTGACAAGGTTAGGGAAGTCCTCGACCAGCTCAGCATGAAGCAAGTCATTATCGTAAGCCACGAATCAAAGATAGAAAGCTTTGTTGACCACGTGATAAGGATTTCTAAAGGCGATAATGGAAGTGAGATTATTGCATAAGCTTTTTAATATACACTTAATTCCAAACACTATTTCAGGATAGCACAAGCTGGTTGGAGGAAGACAAAAATGGAAAAAAGTAGTTCAAGAATACCAATCGAAGAAAGGTTACTTGGAAGCGGCGCTATAGGAATTGGAGCGCTTGTCGTGGGATCTATTGTTTTTACCCCCGTCCATGTTGCTGTCCAAGAGATTAAGCATCTATATTACCACTTTAGAGGATACCCTCATGAACTAGTTGACCACGGAGACTCCTCGTTTAGTGATTATCAGAGAACTTAAACGGCATTCAACGTGAACATACAAGATTCTGCGAGGTTATGGCTTGACAGTTTCCCAATACCCTTTTCCATTTTAGTAAAATTTATATATGCAAAGGTATTAACATATCCGTACCAACAGCTAGGGAGTTCGTCCGGTTTAAGTCCGGGGGGGCAAACTAGGGCAGCGGCGCTCTTGTAGCGTCCATTGGTACGTTTTATTTCTTAAGGAACTCTTCGATTTCATCAATGCCGATTTTAACATAAGTCTTCATCTGGTTTTTTGTATCTTTTCTCATCAGATACGAGTATTTGTGGGCATTCGAGCTGTCTTCCAGTTTCCTGAAATCAATCCTTTCTATTCCAAGGTATAGTCTCTCGCCAAGAAAAAACTTGAGATTATTCCTTATGTCTTCTTCTTTTCCATAAAAGTCCCTGCAGAGGGTTAAATTTAGGGGTGTTGAAGGTTTCATCGATCTGAATAAAAAATAAATCATGATGCAGTATACTCTTACCTTAAGTTGGGACCTGCCTTTTTTTGATTTCTCATACCTATATTCCCCTGCGCTGAAGCGAGAGTTAAGGGTACTTATCAATTCCGAAGAGAACCTGAATCCTCTTATTTTTGATTCCCTGTCAGCTATACAAATAGTGAAATCTGGGCTAAATATATCTTCCCCACTCACATCCACATCGAAGTCCATACCCGTTGCAGACATCGTCATCCCTTAATAAACTCATACGCCCTTTTTTCGGAAGAAAAACGTGGTTTAAAAGTAGCTTCCCTTTGATTTTCCCACCCCCAATTCATTCCATCCCAACATTTATAAATACCCCTATTTACTCTATTTGTATGGATATCAGAAACGTTCAGCGCACCGGCGATATGCACTATGTTTACCTTCCCACTTCTTGGTGCAAGAAGCACAACATCTCTTCAGATTCCAAGGTTGGGGTTATGATTGATGCTGACGGCAGCTTGGTTCTCTCTCCGCAGATTAGGGAGAGAAAGCCAAAGAGCTTAAAGCTGACAATCAACGAAACAAATGGGGAGATAATCCACAAGCTTCTTGTGTCTTGCTACATAAACCCCCTTGCATCATTTCAGATAGACCTGGAGAAAGAGCTTGATTTCACAAAACTGCTGGAGCAGAAAAGATTAATCTCGCTTGAATCTGTCGAATTTGACAAAAAACGCATTACCTATGAAGGCTCTATCTCAGTTTCAGACCCAAACTCCCTTCTAAAGACCATGGTAAGGAAGGTAAAGAATATGCTTATTGTAATGACGAAAAACTATGATGCTGAGCTTATTGGCAGGTATGAGGAGGAGATTGACAGGCTGAAGATGCTCATCGACAAGTCCATCATAAGCGCCCTTACATACTATTCGCCCACAAAGCTCCATACCATTGATTTGTATTATATCTCCCTTCTCGCAAAAGACCTTGAAAGGATGGTCGACCATCTCTGCCTAATCCAAAAAAGGGAGGCAAAGTTTCTTATAGGGGTGGAGGGAGTGATAGACAAGCTCAAGGATATTATAGATGTAGAGGCATCGAAAAAGGTTACAATCCAGCAGTCAGTCGAGTTTGCAAGGAAGGTTGCTTTGCTCAAGAAAGCTGATTCAGATTACAACAAAACCCGCATCAAGGCATTCCTTGAAACAATTTCAGAGGTCATTTTGGACAGGGCTGTTACGCATAGCCTTGAAACTAAATAGTCTAAATGGGTGCATTATTAAAAGGGAGGGGGTTTCGTCAAAGCCATGGACATTGCAATACTGGAAGAGATAAAAAAATCTGAAGAAGAGGCTGAGAAGGCTGTCGAAAAGGCGACGAAAGAAGCTGAAGCCATAATAGCGAAAGCCAGAAAAGACGCTTCAAGGCTTAGCGAGGATGCAGGAGATGAGTCAAAATCGCTTGCAGAGTCTGTTGTGAAGGATAGCCAGCTGAAAATCGAAAAATTCAGGAAGGAGCTTTCTTCCAAGACGGAAAAGAGCATTATTAAGCTGCACGACAGGGCATCAGCAAACCAGGAGAGTTTTACAAAAATAGTAATGAAAAGGTTTATGGAGCAGGTATGATAACGCCAGAGCCAATGACGAAGGTAATGGTCACGAGCACAAAGCAGCTCATGCCGAAGGTAATTGAAAAGCTGTATGAGCTTAATGTGCTTCACATTACAGAACATTCAAAATCTGAAGAGCTGGACATAGGCGCCCCTGAAGAAGAGGCGGAAAATGTGGCCGGGCTCCTTGTTAAGATACGCGCTGTAAAATCCCTTCTCAATGTCAACGGCACAAAAGCTGATCCTAAGCTGATTATGAAAAGCCACAAGAAGCTTTCGGGATTGGTGGACGAAGTTAATGGTTATATAGCGGAAAGAAAGCACGAAATTAAAAAAGCCGATGATGATATTATAGTTCTGCTTGCAGAAAAGGAAAGGCTCGGAATACTAAAAATCCTGAACCTTCCGCTTCACATATTCAGGGATCACAAAAGCATTGATTTCATAGCCGGAAGGGCAAAGGCAATCGACATAAAGGTCCCTCATGAAATTGCTGAAAAAGAGCACAATGGCAGCCTGTACTTTGCAGTTTTTTTCAGAAAGGAGGATGAAAATGCTGTAAGGGCTTCGTTAAAGGGCCTGGAGGAAATAAGGATTAAGCCCTATAAAGGAACCCCGGACCAAGAAATGGAAAAGATTGAAAAAAATGTTGCAAGGCTCGAAAATATAAGCTCGAGGGCCTCAAAAGACCTCGCTGACATCAAGAGAAACTGGGATATTTTCCTTAAGACAAACGAAGTTTACCTTTCCGAGCGCCTCGAAAAGCTTGAAGCCCCGCTTAAGTTTGCCTCAACAAAAAACTCCCTGACCGCATCGGGGTTTATACCTGAATCGAAATTTGAAGCAGTCAGCAATGAGCTAAACAGATACCTTAGGGGGAGGGTTGTCGTAGAAAAGATAAATGCCGGGAAAGGCGAGAGGATTCCAGTCAAGCTGAGAAATTCGAGGCTTGTAAAGCCGTTTGAATTCTTCCTTGGGCTGTACTCGCTTCCATCATACAATGAAATAGACCCGACATTTATGCTTTTCATCACATTCCCAATCTTCTTCGGAATTATGCTCGGGGATGTGGTTTACGGAGCTGCCTTGCTGATTTTGTTCCTTTACCTGAAGAAAAAACTCCCTTCGGCAAAAGGCCTTCTTAATTCAATGACGCAGGCTTCAATTTTCACCATCATTTTCGGACTTATTTTCGGCGAATACCTCGGATTTGAAAAAATAGGCAAATTCGAGTTTCCGCATATCATCAGCAGGGTAGAGGGAAGCATTTCCATTGCGGGAAATGAGGTTCCGGCCATACTTGTGATAGGCGTCTTGATTGGCCTCGTGCATGTGAACATCGGATTTATTCTCGGCTTCATTAACGAGCTGAAAAGCCACGGCCTTGCAAAAGCAATTAACGCAAAGTTGAGCTGGATATTATTTGAGCTTGGATTAGTTCTGCTGGTGCTAAGCCTTCTCAATGCAATTCCGGTTCATTATCTGCTTGGGGCAATTGTCATGCTTTCATCGGTTGTAATGCTTTACCTTGGAGAAGGCATCCAGGGTCCCATAGAGCTCCCGACCATGTTCAGCAACATGCTTTCTTACTCTCGTTTGGGCGCAGTTGGCCTGTCCTCTGTTTACCTTGCATTGGTTGTAAACGAGCATTTCGTTCTGCCTTTGGTTGAGAAGGGCGGAATTTTCATCCTATTCGCAATCCTGATTGGGACGATTGGGCACGCAATAAACCTTGCGCTGGGCATAATCGGACCATTTTTGCACTCTATTAGGTTGCATTACGTGGAATTCTTTTCAAAGTTTTTCCACGGCTCAGGATTACAATACACCCCATTTGGGGCAGAAAAAACACAGGAGGGATAAAAAATGGCAGAAGCAGGATTGATCGCACTGGGTTCCGGGTTGGCTATTGGGTTGAGCGCAATTGCAGCAGCTTATGCGGAAAAAGGCATTGGAGTGGCAGCTATGGGGGCAATGGCTGAGAAGGAAGAGCTGTTCGGCAAGGGTCTGATTTTGACAGTCATTCCCGAAACGATAGTAATCTTCGGCTTTGTTATAGCAATCCTCATATTGGTCATGCTTGGCGGTGGTGCATAAGCAATGGGGCTTAGAGAGGTTCAGCAGGAATTAACTGCTGACGCTACCAGAAAAAGTAATGCCATATTAGAAAAAGCCCGCGAGGAGGCATCTGCAATAATCGAGAAAGCCAGAAAAGAGGCCTCTGAAATTAAAGAGCTTGCATTAAAAGATGCAAAATCAGCCGCCGAAGAGAACGAAAAAAAGGAATTTGCCGCGGCCATGCTTGATGCGAAGAAGAGGCTTTTGGCAGAGGAGAAGCGTATGATGCAGGAGGCTATCGAGAATGTGAAGAGTCACCTGGCAAAACTGAGGGCCGAGGAGCGAAAGGAAATCCTGGCAAAGCTTCTTTCAAGGGCGGAAGCCGAGCTCGAGATTGGCAAGATTCTCTGCAGGAAATCCGACATGGCATTTTTCCAGGGCAATGTCATTGAGGCAGATATTTCAGGCGGCTTCACTGCTGAAAACTCCGACGGGACCATCTCAATGGACTTCAGCTTTGATGCCCTGCTCGAGGCAACTGCTGAGAGGCACTCCCAGGAATTTCACAAGGCTTTGCTAAAATGAGATTAAAAGAAAACCCGTATGCGTATGTGCGGACAAGGGTCATGAAAACCCTTTTGCTCAAGAGGGCGGACTATGACAAAATACTGAAGATGGAGGCAGCAGAGATTGCAAGATTTTTGTCTGAAATGGCGTACAAAAAAGAAATTGACGAGCTCGCGTCAAGGATTTCGGGCATTGACCTTTTAGAATCTGCGCTCAACGCAAATCTCAGCAATACCATGGCAAAGCTGAAAAGGATGTCCGACGAGGACCTTAAGAAGGTGATAAACATCTACCTGAAAAGATGGGACTACGAAAATGTCAAGATTTTGGTCAGGGGCATCTCAACTAAGGCTAATAAGGATTATACCTCAAATCTCCTGATTCCCTTGGGGGAGCTTGACAGGAAGTCTCTTGGCGAAATGTCAAAGCTGAACGAGGCAGCGGAGGTTCTAAGAAAATCTGAACTGTTTTCCTCTTCCGACATCAAAAAACTTCTTGAGATGCACGAAGCAAACCCCTCCGCCTTGGAAAACGAGCTCGACCAGAGGTATTATAATGAAGTTCTTGAGTTTGCTTCGCAGCTCGAGAGCACGCTCTTCAAGGATTTTCTCAACTCAGAGGTTGAAATGAAGAACATTATAGCCCTTGTTAGGCTGAAAAGAAACAATGTCGAGAAAAAGGCGATTAATGATGCGCTTATAAAATTTGGAAAAAAGGTTGTATTGCCAATGCCAGAAAAGCTTATTGGCGCAAAAGGCGTAGAGGAAATATTCGAGTTGCTGAAGAAAACAAATTACGCAAAGATAGCGGATTACTCCCTCAAGAAGATGAAAGAAACAAATTCGCTTATTGAGTTTGAGAACGCAATGAAGCGGAAGCTTCTGGAGAAAACAACCCTGCTTTCCCATCAGTACCCCCTTTCGGTTGATGTGATACTTGGCTACATGTTTGCAAAGGAGCTTGAGGCATCAAACCTCAAGACAATCATTCGGGGAAAGAACCTGAACCTTGAGAATGAATTTTTATCAAGGCAGGTAGTGGTTGCTTAATGGCAGACATCGCAGTCGTTGGAGAGAGCAAGTTTATCCTTGGCTTCCAGCTTGCCGGAATAAAGCATACAATCGAAACAAACAAGCCTGAGGAGGTGCTTGATGCCATGTCCGACAGGCGCTTTGGGGTTGTGATAATTGACGAGAGCATAATGAAGGGCTTCAATGAATTCCAGAAGGCAAAGGTGCTTGACTCCATCAACCCTGTGGCAGTGCTGCTTTCAGAAAAGCCAATGGAGGAAGACCTCAGAAGAATGATAATAAAATCAATAGGGGTTGACGTATGGAACAAATAATTGATAGAACGGATAAAGGAATCTTGTACAGAATCGCAGGCCCTGTTGTTGTTGCAAAAAACCTCAAGGCAAGGATGTATGATGTTGTCAGGGTTGGAAAGGAAAAGCTCATGGGCGAGGTTATTCAGCTGGACGGGGATAATGTCATAATTCAGGTTTACGAGGATACCTCAGGCATCAAGCCGGATGAAGAGGTAATTAACACCGGAAAACCGCTTTCGGTTGAGCTTGGCCCTGGACTGCTAACCTCAATCTATGACGGAATCCAGCGCCCATTGCCGGTTCTGAAAGAAATGATGGGCGATTTTATCACCCGCGGCATTGATGCTCCCGGGCTTGACAGGAAAAAGAAGTGGGACTTTAAGGCGATAAAGAAAAAGGGCGACAAGGTTTCCGGAGGCGATATCCTTGGTGAGGTTGAGGAAACTCCCGGAGTCATTCATAAGATTCTTGTTCCTCCAAAGGTGAATGGGAGGATAAAAGAAGTTAATTCAGGCAAATTCACAGTTGAAGAGCCAATTGGCCAGCTGGATGACGATACCCCATTAAAATTAATGCACACATGGCCTGTCAGAAAGCCAAGGCCGGTAAGGCAGAAATTGACTCCGGTAATCCCCCTGATTACTGGACAAAGGGTTTTTGATGCATTTTTCCCATTGGCAAAAGGGGGTGTTGCAGCAATTCCTGGGCCTTTCGGAGCGGGAAAAACGGTTTCCCAGCAGCAGCTTGCAAAATGGTCTGATGCTGACATAATTGTTTACATTGGATGCGGAGAGCGCGGAAATGAAATGACCGAGGTCCTTACAGAATTCCCCCACCTTACTGACCCCAAGACCGGGAAGCCCCTAATGAACAGGACTGTGCTAATTGCAAATACTTCAAACATGCCAGTTGCGGCAAGGGAGGTTTCAATTTATACTGGAATAACAATTGCAGAATATTTCCGCGACCAGGGATTTTCTGTTGCATTAATGGCTGATTCCACCTCAAGATGGGCAGAAGCTATGAGGGAGATTTCTTCCCGATTGGAAGAGATGCCAGGCGAGGAAGGTTATCCTGCATACCTTTCAACAAGGCTTGCAGAGTTTTATGAGCGCGCAGGGCGTGTGATTCCATTTGGAACCGATAAAGAGGGTTCCATTTCTGTTATTGGAGCAGTTTCCCCGCCAGGGGGAGACTTTTCAGAGCCAGTTACTCAATCCACACTGAGAGTCACAAAAACATTCTGGGCGCTTGACGCAAAGCTTGCGCAGAGAAGGCATTTCCCTTCCATTAACTGGCTGACCTCCTATTCCCTTTACCTAAAACAGCTATCGCCATGGTACAAGGAAAGCGTCTCTGCAGACTGGAGCGAGGTTGTGAGCAGCTGCATGAAGATACTTCAGGAGGAAGACAAGCTCCTGGAAATCGTCCAGCTTGTAGGCTCTGATTCATTGCCTGAAAAAGAGCAGCTGACATTGGAGATTGCGAGGCTGATTAGGGAAAACGTCCTTCAGCAGAATGCCTATCACGAGGTTGATACCTACTCTCCGCTCCCAAAGACTTACAGGCTGATGAAAACCATTCTTCACTTCCAAAGCCATGCCCAAAGTGCATTAAGCCGTGGCTTCAGGATAAAGCAGGTCATGGCAACAAGGGCGAAAGACAAGATTGCAAACGCAAAATTCGAGAAAGATTATGAAAAACTCCTCTTCGAAGTCGAGACAGAAATGGAAGTTGAGTTTGCAAAACTAGGGTGATTGTTATGCTTAAGGAATACAAAACAATAGAAAAAGTCGCTGGGCCATTAGTTTTCGTCAAGAAAACCGAGCCGATTGGATACGCAGATTTAGTAAGGATTCATCTTCCTGGTGGAGAGATTAAAAACGGCCAGGTTCTTGATACCTCAAAGGACCTTGTGGTAGTTCAGGTTTTCGAAGGCACTTCCGGAATTGACAAGGAAACTAAAGTGAAGTTCCTGGGAGAAAACATCAAGCTTTCAGTTTCCAAGGATATGCTTGGCAGGATTCTGTCAGGAGCAGGAAAGCCAATTGACAATGGCCCGGAGATTGTTCCTGAGAAGAGGGTTGAAATTATCGGCTCTGCAATCAATCCATATTCAAGAAGCTCGCCGTCTGAGTTTTTCCAGACCGGAATTTCAACAATTGATGCAATGAATACCTTAGTAAGGGGCCAGAAGCTTCCTATATTTTCCGGCTCGGGATTGCCCCATAACGAAATTGCACTGCAGATTGCAAGGCAGTCTAAGGTGGTTGGCGAAGGCGTAAAGTTCGCAATTGTGTTTGCGGGAATGGGAATTACAAATGAAGAAGCCCAGCATTTCATGCGTGATTTTGAGGAAACTGGTGCTCTGGAGCGCGCAGTTGTTTTCCTTAATCTTGCAGACGACCCTGCTGTTGAACGGTTAATTACACCTAGAATGGCTCTTACTGCGGCAGAATACCTTGCATACGAGCATGATATGCACGTTCTTGTCATTTTAACAGATATGACAAACTACTGTGAAAGCTTACGCGAGATTGGCGCAGCAAGAGAAGAAGTTCCAGGAAGAAGGGGTTATCCAGGATACATGTACACAGACCTTGCCTCAATCTATGAAAGGGCTGGCATGATTAAGGGAAGGAAGGGTTCTATTACGCAGTTCCCTATACTTACTATGATTGGGGATGACATTACACATCCGATTCCTGATTTGACCGGCTACATTACGGAAGGGCAGATTGTATTGTCTAGGGAATTACACAGGAAAGGGATTTACCCGCCTGTTGATGTTTTGCCTTCTCTATCAAGACTGATGAATTCCGGAATTGGTCCCAAGAAGACAAGAGAAGACCACAAGCAGGTTTCTGACCAGCTTTACGCATCCTATGCGGAAGGCAGGGATTTAAGAGGATTGGTTGCAATTGTCGGCGAAGAGGCGCTTTCTGAGAGGGATAAAAGATTGCTTAGATTCGCGCAGGAATTCGAGGAAGCATTTGTGCAGCAGGGCTCAAGGGAAGACAGAAACATACAGCAAACTCTTGAAATAGGCTGGAAGCTTCTTTCAAGATTCCCAAAAAGAGAGCTTACAAGAGTTTCAAACGAATTCAAGGACAAGCACTGGAAGGGAAAGGAAGAGTAATGCCAGACGTAAAGCCGACAAGAAGCGAATTAATTGCGCTGAAGAAAAAGATAAGGCTTGCCAAGTCCGGCTATGACCTTTTGAAAAAGAAGCGTGACGGCTTAATTCTTGAATTCTTTGAGGTGCTGAAGAAAGTAAAAGAGTCCCGCGGAGAGCTTACCGGGATATACAAAGAAGCTCTTTACAAAATGTCAGTCACAAGAGCCATAGAGAATGACCTTCACATAAGGTCAATTGCACTTGCCGTCAAAGAAAGCCCGTCAGTTGTTATCGGTGAAAAAAACGTGATGGGGTTGAGAGTCCCTAAAATCACCGGCTCTGTAGGCGAGAAATACTTCATGGAGCGCGGCTATGGATTGCTTTCTTCGTCCATACGCATAGACGAAGCCGCTTCTGCCTATGAAAAGGTTGTTAACAAGGTGATAATTGCTGCAGAGGTGGAGACTACGCTGAAGAAGCTCCTTCAGGAGATAGAAAAGACAAAAAGGAAGGTTAATGCGCTTGAGCAGATTGTAATACCAAGAATGGAGTCAAGCGCGGCCTACATCAGGATGAGGCTGGAAGAAATGGAAAGGGAAAATTTCTCACGCCTCAAGATGATAAAGAAGAGGATTTAGATTGCCATGTTCCAAAAACACTCCAAATACTTCGAAGGAATCCTTCAGCTTAGGAACCCTTCAAAGGAAATTCTTGATTACATCAATAAGGCTGAAGACGCATCTCGGAAGCCCATGATTTCGCAGCTGAAAAAGGTGAAAAATGGGTTTGATGTCTACTTTATCTCAAATGACACCCTCATGAGCTTTGGAAGAACACTCCAGCAGAAATTTGGAGGAGAAATGAAGACAAGCGCAAGATTACATACAAGAAGCAGGCAGACAAGCAAGGAGTTATACCGCGTTAGTGTTTTGCTGCGCCTTCCATTCTACAATGTTGGCGATGTTATCGAAGTAAAAGGAGAGATGTACAAAGTCCTTCTTATGGGAAAAAAGGTGTTTGCATCAAATCTGGAAACCGGCAAGAAGGTTACATTTAGGTACAAAGAATTGCCTGAGTGATTACTGCAACAGGTTCTTAGCATCAGCAACTTCCTGAGAGATGTCTTTTCCCAAATAGGCTGCGTAAAATAATGCCCGTTTAAATTGAATTTCGACACTAGGCTTTCCTTCTCCAGCAAATCTTTTAGCAGCGACAAGTGCCCGCAACATCCCATTGTCATACCCCTCGCGCCTAATCTCTTCAACCCTTGCTGAAATATCCATCTCAGCTGATTGTGAGTATTCGCAAGCATCCCTAAGATGCCGATCCATAGTAATAGGCAACGACATAAAAGCAAATGCATCTGCTTTCTCAAGCTCATACCTTGCCTTTATCCTATAACCCTCACGCTCTGCTTTTTGCCTTCCATTTAAACTTGCATTTACCATTTGACCACCTTGAAATGTTATATTTACTTTGAACGTTTGGACTCTCTCAGTGAGCCTTCTGATTCCATCAGTATCTCTACGACTTCGCCAACATCCCCTGTTGAAATTTCCAGATGTGCAGCACGTGCAAAATCAAACGCACGTTCAATGGACTTCAAAACAGCAGCGCCATTAGCATCTCTTGCATAATTTCTTGCAGAATACAGGGCTAAAAGAACTTTTACCTCGTTGGCACGATACCTCATTTCCTTTAGGGATTCTCTATCCGTATCAGGCCCAAAAAAGATGTAATTGGTCAACGCATGAGCCAGTAATTCTTCATCTGGCCCGTGTCCTATCGACCCCTTTATACTTGTTGACATTAAACCTATTTCCTTTGGTCTGAGTCCCCCTGCTAAATAGGCAATTCCGCCATTATCTGCAACTCCCCCCTTATCTCCTTTATGCGTATATTTCATCAATCCACCCATTTGACATTAATTTATCCCCCTTTTTAAATCTTTCGGTTTGTTACTATCTATTAGTGATTAAACTATTGGTTAAATCCTTAATCATGCAACATTTAAATAGGTGTTAATATATCTTTCTGGCATGAGGATAATTGTCACAACTCATGACCCTGTATCTCCCATAAGGGGCGGTGGCGGATTAAGAACCTTAAAGACAGCAATTGAACTGAAAAGGCGCGGCCATCAGGTCCTGATTATTGCGCCTTCAGACAGGAAGGAGATTGACGGGATAAAAATAGAGACAATCTACCACCCGTCAAAGGAAAAAAGCGCCATACTCGGCTCATTGCTTTTCTCCATTAAGCTTTTCTCCAAGCTGCTTAATCACCGCAACTTTGATGCATTTTTTGTCCACAACGCCCTTGCCTGCATTCCGGTAACGTTCTTTACAAGGATTTTCAGGAGAAAGGTAATCCTGGACGCAACGGATATCCACACGGAATATATGAGGGTTAATGGAAACAGGCTTTTAGTCGGCATTTTCTCATTATTCGAATACTGGTGCTTCAGGAAGGCAAAGAGCGTGATTGTTGTTTCCCACGAGATGAAAAAGCACCTTGTAAAAAAAGGAATATCTGAGAAGAAGATTTCTGTGGTCTATGACGGAGTTGATGTAAAAAATTTCTCCCCAAAGAAGAAAAAGTCAAAGAAGCCTATTGTAATCCACCACGGCGGAATGGACTCCCAGGACGGAGTTCCGCTAATTCCGAAAGCCGCCAAATACGTGGATGCTGAATTCCTTCTAATCGGCTCAGGCCAGCAGAAGGAGCTGGTAAAAAAGATAATTAAGACCTACAGCATCAACAATGTCAGGATGCTAGGCTGGAAGCCCTATTCGGAAATGAAGCGCTATCTCGAGCTTGCCCAGATTGGAGTCATAACTAGGCCAGATACCCTGCCGAACAACCTTGTGCTGACTCTGAAGCTCCTTGAATACTGGGGCTCCGGCACCGCAGTTGTATCCTCAAGGCTGGCTGCAATTGAGGAGGTAAGCCATGAGGGAGAGGACATACTTTTCTTCGAGCCGGGAAACCCAAAAGACCTGGCACAAAAAATAATTCTCCTGCTTAACGACAAAACCTTGATGAAAAAGCTCCAGCGAAATGGCAGGATAAAGTCGTATGCATTTGACTGGAAGAGGTTAATACCGAAGATTGCTGCTATTGTTGAAAGCTGACTAAATTGCCTGGTTCTTCTTTTTAGAAAGACTATCAACCTTTATTTTGGTTATATTTGCCGCCTGATTTAGAGAGCCCGCCATTGCGCCGAGATAAGCCATAAATAAATTCATCCCTGCTAACAGCGATACTTCAAACAACGCATATTCAACTGGGGATTGTGACACTGCTTCTCTATACCCCGGGTCTGTTATTGCTTTATACCCCACCCACCCAAGATAAACCGCTGAGCAAGCTGCCCCTGCTACCAGACCAGCTTTTGCTCCCCATTTTGCGCTAAATTTCCTCTCCGTGAAATGTTGTATTCCCACTCCAGCATCCCTAAATGATTCATATAGACTCTCCTGAAAATAAGCGAACCTCATCCCAAGATTATCGCCCTTGTGACCGAGCCAAGGATAATTTTTTCTTTCTACAGCTACTCTCATTTCCCCGTTTTCTATATCAAAGTATTCAAGCATTATTTTTGCGATGTCAGTCTCCTTTCCATTTTTCTCCAGATATTCATAAGCCCTCACCCCTAAATTCTGAAAGTCGCGACCATAACCCTGCAAATTCCCCCTTAAGAAAGAAACCCAGTCATCCCTTGCCCTTATAAATCCCAACCTTTCATCTAATGTTTTGCCATATTTCAAATTCGACTGCATCAAAGACTGAGTTCTTCCAATGTTTATAATACTTTGGATGGTTCAAACAAGAGACTAAAGGCTTCGAAGCGTTTGCCGGAGCACGCCGTAAGTATTATAAAGTTATAGCAAATCTCCTTAATAATGGGACTTTTGGGAGATTTGCTAGAATAGTAAATCGCAACTAAAAAGTTCAAAGATTATTGCGATTTACTATTACACTTGCTAATAGGAATAATGGGCAAATTAAATCAATTATTAGGCGTAGCAAATAATTTGGCAGATAGTTTTGTTAGTGTAACCAATCTTTATTTTCTTAAGCATATCGAGTCTTTGCCCGTCGAAAAGACAAAGCTGTTTGAAATTGACTTATTGAAAGAAACCGTTAAACCAGAAGATTTAATGGGTAAAACTGTAAAGGGCACAATAGTTCAATATAAAAAATGGTTTCTTTCAGAAATTGATAAATTCAAAATTGACCTCAATGATATAGAAAAAGTAATTGTTAAAATTGCACACAAACCTGGAAAATCGTTTGGTAGCTATTATAATTGCAATGCAACAATTACTGCAAAGGGCAAAGATTACACAAAGAAAGTGATGTCATCTTATTCTTAGGCGCGCGTAGGCAAAGGTTGTATAACAACTGATTTGCAGCATCCAATGCAAAAGATATCCGCTGCAAGACATTTTCGTTTTTCTTCCGAAAAAAATCATTTGAATTCAGCTGGGAAAAGCTTATTCCAAAGATAGCTTCTATTGTTGAGGATGCACAATAACCTTCAGCGAGTTTTTTCCATCCAAAATAAGGTTAAACCCTTTCTGAGTTTCCTTCAATGGCAGATTGTGAGTTATCAAATCTTCTACAGCTATTTCCCCTGATTCAATAAGGTTCAGCGCCTCTTTCATTTCAGGGGGACCGCAATAATACGAAGTAATTACCCTCATTTCTTTCCGCCAGAAATCATTCAATGGAACTTTAATCTCCTTTTCGGAAGGAACTGCAAAAAAAACAACACAACCGCCTTTGTCAACGCATTTCCAGGCCTGCCCGACAGCCGACAATGAGCCGGTGCTCAGGATTGCGATGTCAGCTTTTTTTCCGTTAATTGAGATAATCTTTTCAGGCATTTTATCATCTGCATTAATTGCAATCGCGCCAGACCTCTCTGCAAAATCAAGGCGCTCTTTTGAGATATCCGCTGCAATTACTTTTGCCCCTTTGCTTTTAGCGTACCTGATATGCAGAATTCCTGAGATTCCTGAGCCCAAGACCAAAACAGTCTGGCCTTTTGAAACTCCCGCCAGCTTTTGCGCCCGGATTACACACCCCAGTGGCTCAATAAATGTTGCCCGGTCGTAAGACATTGTTTTTGGCAGCCGGAACACTCCATTTGCAATATGGCCTTCAGGAACAAGTATAAACTCTGCAAATCCTCCCGGAGCATATCTTGTGACATTCGCGCAAAGGGGAAATTTTCCCAATTTGCAATACTCGCATTTCATGCACGGTGCTTTAGGCGCTACAAAAACCCTCTCCCCAACCTTGAATCCCTTAACATCCTTTCCAACTTCAGCAATTTCCCCAGCCGCTTCATGTCCTGCAACTAAAGGAGCATTCTTCATCCTGTACCATTCTGCAACGTCGCTTCCGCAGATTCCGCAGGACATAACCCTGACAACAATTTCATTTTGGCCTGCTTTTGGTTTTTCAATTTCCTGAATTCTTATGTCCTTATTATTATAATACATTGCAACTTTCATGAGAATTAGTCTAGCTTCTTGCCGTCATGCAATTTGTTGTACAAATCATACGCCTCTTCAACAGCTGCCCCTTCGTGAACTATCGCCCTTACGGCCTGAATCATTGCTGTCGGGCTTTCTGACTGGAAGATGTTCCTCCCCATGTCAACCCCAATAGCGCCGGCATCAATAGCATTCCTTGACATCTCCAAGGCATCCCTTTCGGGAATCTTTTTGCCGCCTGCTATTACAATAGGTATTGGACAGCTTTTTACAACAGACTCAAAATCATCGCAATAATATGTCTTAACCATATCGGCTCCCAGTTCAGCAGCAATCCTGCATGCCAGCCCCAAATACCTTGCATCTCTGTTCATCTCCCTCCCCACAGCAGTTATTGCAAGAACCGGAATCCCATATTCCTGAGCTTCGTTCACAAACCTGCTTAAGTTTCCCAAAGTCCTGTCTTCATTCTGCGCTCCAACAAAAATTGAAATTCCCGCGCCGGCTGCATTCAACCTCAAAACTTCCTTTATTGAAACGTGAATGTCCTCATTTGAAAGCTCCCCCAAAATGCTTGTACCTCCTGAAACACGCAAAAAAACTGGAACTCGCGTGTTTGCATCAACGACATTTCTTAGAATTCCGCGGGTTGCAAAAAGGCAGTCTGCATAGGGAAGAAGCATCTTGACAGTCTCTTCAGGATTCTTCAAGCCGGTTGTTGGGCCCTGAAAATAGCCGTGGTCTATAGCAAGCATTACAGTATTTCCCGACTTTGAATTAAGAATGCTCGACATCCGGTTAAGTTTGCCCCAGTCCATATTATGGAGGTATAATGCTGCCTATAAAAATGTTTAGAAAAATCAATGATGCGCCGTGCTAAGTTTCCCGCTCATCAAAAGGTTATGCTCGTGTTCAACCTTGAGGAATCTCTGCTCGATTGATAGTATTCTGTCGACCTTTTTGTCCGTTTCTTCAATCCCTTTTTTGATTTTGCCAAGCTTGTATGCAGCGCCGATTATCGAGAAGGAAGCGCCGAAGTATGGAACCATATCAACCCATGCAGGGCTGTTTATTATGTTAAACGACTTTAACAATGCCCATATTAGGATCATCAAAGCTCCAATTATTATTGCCGCATCCCAAACGTCACTTCTTTTAATCATCCCGATATTAATGGGATCCTTGTATTTGTAAACCATCATAACTCCAAAGAATGAGGAAGAGCTATTTAAGCATTCTTATGGTCGAGAAGATAGTCGGAAAATCTACGAAAAGTTCGAAAATCCTACATACTCACCAGCACCTTTAATCCCTGCACAGACGTCTTCAAATCCTGCCATGTCCTTATTTTACGTATATGCCTTAAGAATAATGATGGCCTCAGATAAAATTCCCTGAAAGCCCTTTTCTGCGCCTCGGCAAGCTCTTTTGGCTCCCTTCCTTTTGGCGCATAAACCGGCAAATTCCCTGAGATTCCCGCCCAGATTGAGCTGTAAGCAAGGTCATCAACCTGAAAGCCCTCTTCTTTAGCTAACTCAAACAGCCTTGTTCCTGGCCTTGGCTCAAAAATCGCAAAATTCGCATGGTCCAATGGTATTTTCTTTGCAAAATCTATGGTCTCCTGAGTTTCCTCCTTTGTTTCAGTCGGCAACCCGATAATGAAGCCGCCATAAGCTATAATGCCGTACTTGTCGCAAAGCCTCACGGCCATTTCGGTCTGCTCATTCGTCTGGTCTTTTGTGATGTAATCAAGAATTCTCTGAACTCCGCTCTCAATTCCAAACCTTATATTCCAGCATCCTGCATCCTTCATCATCTTTATAATCTCATCGCTCACCTGGTTCGTGCGTATCTGGCAGGACCATGTAAATTTCACCTTTGACTGCTTCAGCAAATCGCAAAGCTCGTACAATTTCTTCTTGTGGTTTCCCATGGAATCGTCAAAAAACTCAAAATCCCTTATTCCCCATTTGGAATAGCATTCTAGCATCTCCTCATAAGTTCTCTTTGCGCTCTGAATGCGAATCTTCTTGCTGAATGTCTGGTTGCAGAAAGCGCATCTGTAGGGGCATCCGCGCGAGGTGTAAAGCGATGTGGAAGGCAATTGCTTGAACCTTGTCATGCTTGGCCTGTACTTCACCACCTCAAACAAATCTCGCTGTGGAAAAGGCAGTTCATCCAAATCCTGAATCTCGGGTCTCATTGGAGTTTGCTTTACCTCGCCGTTTTCCTGATAAATTACGCCCTTGACAGTTTTTATATCATTCTTCTTCTCAATCGCACCAACAAGCTCCTTCATGGTGTATTCTCCCTCACCATAAACTGCATAATCTATTCCCGGAAAGTGCTTGAACGCATCTAATGGGTAATGTGTTAAATGGGGTCCTCCGACAATTATCTTTGCATTGGGGCAGGCCTCCCTGCATATCCTGACTTTGTCATGTGCCGCATCTATCAACTGGGTAATCACGCTTATGCCTATTACTTCGGGATTCCTGAATTTCACCTCGGCAGCAAGCTCCTTTTCGGTCTTATAAGAAACGGAAGTGTCTATTGCGCTTACCTCATGGCCCTCATTGCGAAGAACAGCACCTATTGTCGCAAGACCCAATGGCATGCAGTTTCTTGCCAACTCCTTGAATTTTCCAAACTGCCTTTCCTGGTCGTAGCACGGATAGATTAAAAGCACCCTCATTAAGTACGGGGATAAAATAACCCTTATTAAAGTTTTCGGCAGGTTTAAAAATTATTTCCAATTTCCCCCCCATATGAAAGTAGGAATTATTGGCGCAAAAGGGATAGGACGCTATCATGTCAGAGAGTTTTTGGACTTGGGAGCCGAAGTTGCAGTTGCCTGCAGTTCTGAGGATTCTGCCCGAGAATACAGAAAAGTGCATCCAAAAATACCTGCCCATGGCACCGTGGACGAACTGCTTGCCCAAGGACTTGATGCAGTTTCCATATGCTCCCCCAATCACATGCACTACTCCCATGCCAAGTCGGCATTGAAAAAAGGGCTTCATGTTCTGTGTGAAAAGCCGTTAAACTGGGATTCTCAAAAAACACCAGAAGAAAACCTCATGCAATCTTTTGAGCTTTTTGATATTGCAAAATCAAAAGATGCCATTCTGACCGTCAATACTCAGCTTGTTTCACTGGTTCTCAGCTATACGGGTCTTTATCTTCAGGTCACTGGTCCAGACGGCGATCTTGAATACAAATCATTTAATTATAAGCATTATATAAGCAGGCAGGAAGAGGGCGTTGAAACCCTCGTTGATATTTTGCCTCATGCGCTTGCAATGCTCCTCGCATTTTATAATGATGCAAAGATTTTGGAGATATCTGGAGATTACGATAAGAATAGATGGCACTTGAGTCTCACAGTTTCTTCCCAACATGAAGTTATCCCTGCTGTACTCGAGTTGGGCATTTCAAGTGAGAAACTCCTTGAATTTGGCATTGACGATATGATCGCAGCAAGACTCACCGAAACTGACTACCACAAGCCCGGATACTTGAAAAGTTTTCTTAAATTAGGTGAAAAATCAATAGAAGTTGATGACCCCCTTGCAGTATCTATTAAATGTTTTTCAACGGCTGTGCAAGAACACAAGAAGCCAGATTCTTTATCAAACTTAATAGTATCTCCCGAGATGGCTTTCAGCAACGCAAAGCTCATGTATGGAATAATCGATTGGGTTTATTTTTCGCCAATTCATGATAAATTAAGATTGTAACAGCAACTGTATAGAACAAAAACAGCATTACGATATACGCATCAGCCGTTACGACCGCTTTCTCTCCGACAAACTGGTAGAGGAAAACCGCGCTCCCCTCCTTAATGCCTAATCCTGCAATTGTTATGGGTATTATCCCGATGATTGATACTATTGCATGTATGAGAAACACATCGATATACTCTATCGAGCTTCCGAATGAATGAAAGGCAAGAAATACAACCATCGTCTGAAAAACCCATTTTGCGACCGTAAGTAGGTAGTTTACCACTATCCGCCTTTTTTCATCCCTCAAATATCCCAAAAAGGAAGCCCCGAATCCGGTAAATTTCTTTGCGTATTTTCTCAGGATGTATTTCCTGATGATGCCCCTGCCTGCTGGGTGCAGTATGAAGAAAATGGCCAAAACGCTAGCTGCAACCATCATTGCAACTAGCTTCAGCGCCTGAACCTGCGCAAAGAACTTGAACATCCCAAACGCAGCTATAACCATCACAACAGCAAAGCTTATCATCTTGTTGAGCACAAAAAGCATCGTGCCCTTGCCAATACTTACCTTATCCTTGAGGAAATAAACGATGCTGTATTCCCCAATCTTTCCCGGAACAAAATAGCCGATAGACCAGCTTAGAAAATAATAGCGGAGGTATTTCGGAAATGAGATTCCCATCTTTATCGGCCTTGCAAGTAAGTAAAAATTAATGGCGCCAAGCATTTCCGCGGCAAAATAGAACAAAATTATCAGCGGAAACAGGGTCCAATCGAATTGCTTTAAAGTCTCCAGGATGTTGGTAAATCCAATCCACTTTATCAGGAATGCAAAAAGAACAATCCCGAAGGCAAGCTTCAGGTAGCGGTAATTCTTAATCAGGTTCATTTTCTCATCATGTCAGCAAGGAACCCGAAAAGCCAAATCTGCGCACCAATGCTGATCAGCAAAACAGTGAGCATCGCAAAGGGAAGCCTTCCTACAACACCGGTTGTCAGGAAAAGGTAAACGAGCCAAAGGCCAATTAGAAAACCAGGCACAAAAAATAAAGCCCCAAACGCCCCAAAGAACTTTAACGGCTCATAGTCCCTATAAATTCTCAGAATGTTTATCCCCGCCCTTAACGCAAATGTGAGTGGGTGCCTGAACAATCTGCTCTTCCCGTGCCTCCTCTTTGCGAAGGTTATTGGCACCTCCTTAATCCTGAATTTTTCCCTTGCGGCCCTGATGATTTGCTCCTGTGTGTAGGTAAAATTTGAGATTATTGCAATCCTCTCTGCTGCCTCTTTTGTAAAAGCCCTGAATCCTGTTTGAGCATCAGAAACCCTCATTCTGGTTACTTGCGATATTACTTTAGAGAACATTATGTTCCCAATTCTTCTTAGCAAAGACATCTCCTCAATTTTGCCCCTGAATCTGCTCCCCAGCACCAAGTCATTTCCATTTTTAACCTCTTCCACAAGCTTTGGAATGTCTTCCGCAAGGTACTGCCCGTCCGCATCAAAATGTACAATAATGTCTGCGCCTAGCTTTACGCACTGCCTGACTTCCGTCTTGAATGTTTCAGCAAGGCCGTAATTGATTGGATGCGAATAAACAATTGCGCCAGCATCCTGTGCAACCTCCCTTGTCTTATCCTTGCTGCCATCATCAACCACAAGAACGGAGAAATTATACTTGTTTGATTTCATCACTCCATTTACTTCAGAAATAACCTTGCCAATTGAGCGCTCCTCGTTATAGGCAGGTATTGTGACAATAATTTTCATGGATTCGCGAACCGGAGGGCGTTTAAATAGGTTGCGGATTGTTAAACTTAGCTACGTTTTTCTTCCGAAAAAAAGGCATACGGTTTTATTAAGAGGTTATTAAATTGACAGATGCATGCTAATTGCGAGGTTGTGAATGATGAGAAATAAGCTGATTTTGAGCGAGAATGAAATAAGAGGCAAAATTTACACAATCAGGAGTTCACAGGTAATGCTTGATAAAGATTTAGCTGAGCTATACCGTGTAGAAACAGGGGCATTAAACCAGGCAGTAAAGAGGAATATCGACAGGTTCCCAGGAAATTTCATGTTTCAACTGGATGAGGAGGAGTTTAAAAACTTGCCATCACAAATTGTGACTCCAAGTTCGGGATGGGGAGGAAGAAGAAGCCTTCCATACGCCTTTACAGAGCAAGGCGTTGCCATGCTTTCTGGAGTTCTAAAGAGCGATACTGCAGTAAAGGTTAGCATTAATATAATGAATGCTTTTGTGTCGATGAGGAAGTTTATCGCTGCAAATGCGCAGATATTTAATAGGTTAAGTAATGTCGAAATGAAGCAGATCGAACATGATAAAAAGTTTGAGCAGGTGTTTAGTGCAATTGAGAACAGGGGCATAAAGCCTGACAAAGGAATATTTTTTGACGGGCAGATTTTTGACTCCTACAAATTTGTTTCGGACTTGGTAAGGTCAGCTAGAAAATCGATTATTCTGATTGACAATTATATTGATGACTCTGTCTTGACTCTTTTTTCAAAGAGGAACAGGAATGTGAGCGTTACAATATTCACAAAAGAGATAACAAGGCAATTGTCGCTTGATGCAGTTAAGTATAATTCACAATATCCCCCAATCCTGATTAGGGAGTTTAACTACTCTCATGACAGGTTCTTAATTATCGATGCCAATGAAGTTTACCATTTTGGCGCTTCCCTGAAGGATTTAGGAAAAAAGTGGTTTGCCTTTTCAAAATTTGACAAAGAAGCATTTAAACTGTTAGACAGGCTAAAAGAGAGTATGAAATGAAAATAATAAGTTATTACGAAAGAAAAACAATAGTTGAAAGATTTAAGAACTGGGCTAGCAAAAGTTACACTTTGCGTTATCTTTAAAAATACCCGTCCGCAATCAGGGTTATGAGCATAATTTCCATAATACTCTTCTTCATTTACACCCTCGGATTAGGCCACACCCTCTCTGCATTCTTCAAGAAATCTGAGAGCTTTATAGAGCAGATCGTGATGGAGGTTGCCTTTGGCCTTGGGATTATTCCTATTCTGCTGGTCTTGATTAACCTCGTAAGGATTCCTGTTGACTGGAAGGTATTGCTGGCTTTAAGCATCATTTACCCACTATATGATTTGTACAAAAACTACAAAAAGATTAAGATTACATTTCCTAAAAAAATAAACATAACCTACCTCATCCTATTCCTTCTTTTTGGCATAACTTTATTCATGTACCTAAAAGGCGCCTTTGCTTATCCATATCTTGAAGACGATGACCCCTGGAGCCATGCATATTCTGTAAAATACGTCGCAGTCGAGAAAGACCTATACGACCCAGCAACTGTTGATTTCAAATATACAGACCCTTATCCACCAGCCTACACCGGATTTATTGCAGTTCTGCACCAGACATCTCCGTCATTGAATTGGACGCTTAAGTTCTTCAATTCACTCATAATCTCCCTTTCCATCCTCTTCTTTTTCTTCTTTGCAAAGGAATTCTTCAATTCGAAGAATAAAGCCTTAATCGCCACCTCCATTTTAGTAATGATTCCTTCCTACCTTTCCCACTTCATCTGGGCCATTTCCCTAACAATGCCTATTTTAATTACTGCATTATACGGTATTGAAAAGATTAAACATGACAATAAATACTGGATTTTAACTGCAATCTTAATTTCCTCCATGCTTGTAACACAGCCCTCTCTTGCATTGAAGGGCTCGATAATGATATTCATTTACTGGGCAATCAAATCAGCAGTTGAGAGGAAATTTGACAGTCCTGTTTTCTATGCAATGGTCTTGGGCGTTGGCCTTTCAATGCTCTGGTGGATTCCAATGCTTGCCATGCATGGCTCTCCCCTTGAAAACCAATGGACTGGAATTGTAGAGGGCGATAAAATAGAAAAAGTAACTGAAACATCCGGGAAATGGTTCAACTGGGGCGGGACTGCAGACAGGCCATACACTTTTGATGATTTCTTCACAGCAAAAGAGCAGAACATGATTAACAACCCGATAGGCATTGGGAGGGTTTTGATGCCGCTGTTGATATTTTCTGTGATTATTGCATTGCTAAATCTTAAGGCAGATTTCAGCAGCAAATCCTTCAAAACACCTTTATTGCTGGTATTTCTGCTCTTCGCCTTCCTCGGCGTGAACGGAGCAAGGCTTCCTGTACAGTTCTTCGCGTTCCGCTTCTGGATGGTTCTTGCTTTAGCAACTTCTCTGATTGGTGTATTGGGGGTTGAATGGATAAGTAAAAAGGCGGGAAAGGCTTTAATTGTAGTAACATTGATAATCTTGGCAGGAATATTTTACACATCATTCATTCCAAAATACGCAATAAACACGGCAGAATGGCCTCCCGGAGTTGGATGGGTTGACAATAACCAGCTGCTTGTAGATTACGAGGAATATTCAAACTACCTCCTAAGCCTGCCAAAGAACACCCATGTCTTTGCGTTCTCCGGGAAAGATGATTTCATTATCGGCCTTGACGCTTACAGCTGCGGATGGTGCAGTGAGGTGGCAGAAAACAGGTGGACCTTGCTTCAGAAAAATGCTACTGAAATCCACCAGTTCCTGAAGCAAAACAAGTACGAATATGCCGTAATGGACGGCATGGCATTCAAGTACCTTGCAAGGGTGGATGGCAACATAACTAAGTTTATAGAGCCTAGGCTCAACGAAATGATTGCCTCAGGGCTTTTCATCCCGTCAAAGCAGATTAACGGCGCAGTGTTCATGAAGCTAAAATGAAATACCATAAGATATCAAGGCAGATTGGATTTTCGTATGCAAACATCATACTCTCCCTTCTTTTAGGCCCAATTGCTATTTTTGTTTTGACTCGCGGCCTTAGTGTTGCAGAGTACGGAGTTTATTCCATACTCTCCGCATTGCTTTCAACAGCAGTTGTAATATTCGACCTAGGGCTCTCGCAGTACATTCTTGCAAAACTCTCGGGAATGGAAAAAAAATCCCTCCCAAAGGCATTTTACTCCCTTCTTTTGTTTTTAATTGTATTTCTTTTCGTGGTATTATCGATTTATATTTTAACCCCGCTCAACAACTACACGCTAAGCATACTCAAGATCGCTGATTACCCCTCAGAATTTTCTCTGATACTTGCCATGATTTTGATTGGCGCCTCATTCAGGCTGTTTTCTGCTTACTTGGGGGCAAAAAAAGAGCTGGAATACCAGAATATTTTTTCTTTCCTCGACAAATCCCTTTGGATGATTCCAGTTATTGCATATTTCCTTGTATATGGAAAGCTTAAGTTTTTAACGGTTATTTTCTTCTGGTTCCTGGGAAAATCATTTACATTGCTGCTGGTCCTCATTGCCCACCTCAAGGAAACATTCATTTTCATCAGGCGAAAGGAAATAAATTGGCAGGAAATTTCCCATGGCCTGAAGTTCGGCATTCCGTTGATACCCTTCACCCTTGGCTCCTGGATTGTGATTGCAGCAGACAGGTTTATGCTTTCCTACTATAAAGATACCCAGACAGTCGGGCTTTACACCCTCGCCTATTCCCTTGCCACCCTTGTCTTCTCATTCGGCAGCGTGATTTCCAATGTCTTGTTCCCATACATTTCAGAAGGATTTCACAGGAAAAAGGATTACATGGTATTGTTCAACTCCTCAATAAAATACTGCCTGATGATTATTATACCTGCAACAGCGGGAATTCTTGCGCTCAAGGAGAACATCATCACCCTGATTTCAGGAAAGGAGTACCTAACCTCTGCCACCATCGTCCCATTGCTGCTTTTATATCCCTTTTTGGCCCTAATCTCCCAGATTTACCTGCAGACCATGCTTCTGAGGGGAAAGACAATCCTTCTTGGAACAATATTCGCCCTTGGAGCGGCAATCAACATCTCCCTCAACATAATTTTAATTCCGCTTTATTCTATGAAAGGCGCTGCAATTTCAACGATAGCAAGCTACCTGTTTGTCGCGCTGGCCATACTTTATTTCTCCTGGAGAACCATACGCCTGAATCCCTCCTTTGTCAAGATTGGGAGGATGGCATTGGCAGCTGCCATCATGGGCTTTTCTGTTGACTTTATCGACCCGGAGACTATGCCAGCAAAGATTGCAATAATGGCATCTGGAGCAGCTCTTTACGCAATTCTGCTTCTCCTTTTCAAGACTTTCTCCAAAAAAGAGCTTGACTTGATAAAGTCGCTGAAGAAGAGGATGGTTAAGGAGATTTCAACATACATGGATTATTTCTTCTAACGGCATTACTGCTTGAACCACATCTCAATCCTTAACATTATAAAACCTTTGAGTGAGCGGAAAATTATCCCAGGAAGATTGCTGTATTGGGTGCCTGAGCCCTTGTACTGCCTTGTGCCGAAGGTTACAGGCACATTCTTTATGGTGAATCCTTTTTTGTATGCCCGTATCAGCAGCTCGCTTGAAAAGCTCTGCTTCATGTACCTGCATTCAGGAAGCACCTTCTCGGCGATATTTTTGTGAATTATCTTGAATCCTGTATTAAAATCGTACAATGGGATAAAAAACAGGGCTGAGATGATGACTCTCTGCCCAAAGGTTACAATTCGCCTAAGCAAAGGGTCTTTCCTGTCCATTCTTAATCCCGTAACAATATCATATTTGCCCTCAAGCCCGTAAAGCTTCCAGAAATCGCCTGCGATATGCTTACCGGAAGAGTCAGAATAAAATATGACATCATTCCTTGCCATTGAAATTGCGGCCTTCATTGCACCTGAATAGCCGAGATTTTTTTCACCCTCAATTATCCTCAACTGCATCTCTTTTGCAATGTTTCCCACTATCTCCGGCGTGCTGTCAGTCGGGCTGTCCAGATACACTATAAACTCAGAACCCTCAGGAAGCTTGCTAAAAACCTCCCCGCAATATTCCCTCAGCACCTCCCCTATTGAATGCTGCTCGTTATAGGCAATCATCGCTATTGATACAGGTTTCATCTCAACTCACTTTAACAACAGTATATTTCTTATTTGCAAAAACAGCATTTTCACTTGTTATTGGATAGCCGTAGACTGCATAATCCAATTTAAAGGTTTTGCTCTCTGTATTAGAAAGGTCGCTTATAAGCTTCTCCGGCCCATATACTGCGTTGGTGGCATATGCAAGGTGGTAGTAATGAAAAATATTATTGAAGTTCTGATACGGCTCTTCAAATTCGAGCGACCTTAACTTGCCGAGATAATCAAAATAGGAAGCAGACTGCATTATGTCGTTGTAAAGCTTGCCGCGCGAAAAATTCAGCTTTTCATAGCCGTATAATATCCTTGAGTTTATCTCAGAAATCGGCATTATTGACTGCAACGGATGCCCAAGCAGGGTCCGCCTTTCTGTATTGACAGATATTATGTCATTTGTGTATGATGTGTCGCCAAAGAAAACCGAGTCTTCAGGGGTTGTTTTTATGAATTCCATCAATTTCTGGTCGTCGCTGTCAAAATAAAAATATTTGTGCCATTGCCTTGCGGATGTTGAAAGGTGAAATGCAGCACCAATCATAAGTATAAGTGTGACAAAGGATAATGCAGCCAAAGCATACTTTTTCCTTTCCCCTACCACTGCCAGAAACGTTATGATGTGGCCAAAAGCAACCAAAATCCCGATTGGAAAAACAAAGGTGACTATCCAATGGGATGGCTGAATTGTGTACCCAAGAATGTACTGGATGTTTATAAAAAAAACGCCAACTGCCAGCAATGCAATTACCAGGTTTGATTCCTTAATGGTCTTTATAATGTCTCCCTTGGACTGCCTTTTAACATAAAAGTAATTCAAAACGAAAAAGGCTGCCGAAAACAAGGATAATATTGCCAAATGAATTGCAAAACTATGGAAATTAGAATAAGCGACCCCCGCCTTCCGCATAAATTCCTTGCTTGCCCCTGAAAAGAGCATATTAGCCAGATAAGGCGCTGAAAGCACGAACCAAGTGATGTAAATCCAAAAAAGCCGGTGAACCGACTTAAACCCAAACTTTGTGAAAAAAGCAGTTGCAGTAAACAAAAGGGCTGCAGAATAAAAATAAAAGTAGGAATACTGCAGTAATGCAAGCGAAACTCCGAGGGCAACAAGCCAAGCCTTCCTGTTGCTTTGCAGGGCATAAATCAGGATCAGAAACCATAGAAGAAGGAAAATTATGACATGATTTATGCTGATAAACCTCCCAACATAGCCGATGTAAGGCCTCATCAGAATCTTGTTACCCATATTTAGCAGTTCAAAAAAGACATAAGGAAGGGTAAAAAAGGATACAACCAGGAAAAAAGTGTTAATCATGCTTGACTTTTTGAGGTATTTTTTCTGAAAAAAGTCGCTTATAAAATATAAAAGGATGATTGTTATTGCAGTAGATATTATTGAGCCCAGGATTAGTGTCAGCGTCATGTCCTTGAGGAAAGCATAAATCAGCGCATGCATCAGGAAAGGAATCGAACCCTGAAGAGGTATTATCTCGCCTTTGTGCTCATACGATATCGGCTCCTTAAGGAACAGGCCAGGATTTTGATAAACTGAGATAATATCATTGCCATACATATTCAAATCGTAAGTAAAACCAACATCCCCGCGCGCAGTTGTCAGCGAAAACTCGCTTTCCGGAATGCTTTGCTGGTAATATTTCATTAGGGGATATTGGAAGAAAAGAAGTGGTATAATTACTGCAAGCAGAATCGATATGTTCACAATATGCTCCTTACTCATCTTTAATCGCCTCAAAAAGCTCCAATGCTTCTTTTACGATTTGGTCCATGTTCAGGTAGCGATAAGTTGCAAGCCTTCCAATAAAGTAAACATCGTTCAACTTCCTCGCCTCTTGGCTATACTTTTGATAAACTTCCCTCTCTTTTTCATTTGGCACCGGGTAATAAGGCTCGCCATCCCATATTGGATACTCATAAACAATTGTGGTGTTAGGGCATTTCTGCTTTGTTGCATGCTTTATCTCCACAATTCTTGTGTATTCTTCTTCATTCGGATAATTGATTTGGGAATAAGCCTGAAAATATTCCCTGCCAGTGTGCGATTCATGTACAAATTTGAGGGAGCGATACCTTAATTTTCCATATTTGCAGCCAAAGAAGGTGTCTATCTGTCCGGTGTATATCAGCTTCCTGAATTTTACCCTTGCCCTTATCTTTTCGTACTCCGTTCCAAGCATCAAGGTTATATTTTCCCCAACTAACATCCCTTCAAACATCTTTGTATAGCCCTCTTTTGGCATAGCTTGGAATGAATCGTCAAAATAGGCCGGGTTGTCATTAAACCTTATGGGGATTCTCGCAGTAACCGAAGCATCAAGCTCCCTTGCCTCAATCCCCCACTGCTTTTTCGTGTAATTCTTGAAAAAGGCATTGTAGAGTTCTTTTCCGGCAAGCATCAAAACCTGCTCTTCGGCATTCTTTGGGTTTATTATGGCAGTGTCGCGTATTTTGCCAAGAAAGGCCTTTGTTTCTTCGTCTGTCTTCAAGTCAGCCTTAAAGAACTTGTTGAGGGTATTCCTGTTGATTGGCAGGTCATATAGTTCACCATTAATGCTTGCCTTCACAACGTAGCGCTGGGGAAGCCATTCAGTGAATTTTGAAAGGTATTCCCTTACATTCACAGAATTTGTCCTGAAATAATGCGGGCCATACTTATGCACCAATACCCCTGCATCATCAACATAATCATAGCAGTTTCCTGCAATATGGCCTCTCTTCTCTACAACCAGCACTTTCCTGCCAAGTGAAGCCAGGCGCTCCGCTAATACGCACCCAGCCAACCCTGCCCCCACAATAAGAAAATCGTACTCTTCCATCACCTATAGAGAATAAGAGGGGGTATTTAATATTTTTGCGAAACCATTAAATTAATAAAACTGCCCGCAGTACCTTCCTCTAAAGGGGTGTGAATTTGAGAATTGCACTGGTATGGCCCTATGGGTATGATACGGAATATGTAATGCCGCTTTCTCTTGGCTACCTAAAGGGCAATATCAGCAAAAAGCACGATGTCAGGATAATTGACTGCTCTTTTCTTGGGATAAAGTCTCCCGGTCTGGAAAAAATATTTGAGGAGTTCAGGCCTGAAGTTGTTGGCGTCTCAAGCTGGTCCCCAATGTATGAAGAGGCAATAAGGGTCGTAAAGCTCGCAAAAAGCATCGACAGCAATGCAACCACTATCATTGGTGGAGCTCATGCAACCTCCTACCCTGACCATGTGCTTCAGAACCCGGATGTGGATTTTGTGATGAGGGGGGAAGCTGAATTCTCATTTACGAGGTTTATAGAAGAGCTGGAAAACGGAAAAAACTGGAATCTTGTGCCCGGGTTGGCCTTCCGGTCAAAAAAGGGGATAACAAAGAATGATTTCAGCTTTGTTACAGACATAGACAAAATCAGCATTCCGGACTATGATGCAATCAATCTTGAAGGCTACCTTAAAGCTGGTTACAGATTCAGCACCTCTCACAAAAGAAATGCCCCTGTCTGGATAACCCGCGGCTGCCCTTACAGATGCTCCTTTTGCTCCGCCGGCCTGCTAAATGGAAAAATCATCAGAAAGCACTCAATTGCATACATGCTTAACATGGTCAAGCACCTTTATCATGAGAAGGGAATCCGCTATATCAACATAATTGACGACAACTTCACCTTCCATGTCGAATATGCAAAAGATTTCTGCAAAGCTGTAAAGGAACTCAACCTGAAAGACCTAAGGTTTGGTACCCCGAATGGCATAAGGGCCCAAAGGACAGATCCAGAGCTGTTCAAGCTGATGAAGGATGCTGGATGGGAATACCTTGTTATAGCCCCTGAAAGCGGCTCATTGGACACTCTGAAGAGAATGAACAAGGACCTGGACCCAAAAATATTTCCGGAAAAAATCAGGGAAATCAAGGAGGCAGGCCTTAAAGTGCACGGATTCTTTATCATAGGCTACCCCGGCGAGACAGATGCCGATTTGAAGCAAACCTCGATACTGTTGAGAAAATGCAAGCTGAATTTCTTTTTCCTCAACAACTTCCAGCCTTTGCCCGGAACACCTGTGTATGATGAGCTTGTAAAAAACGGCGAGATAGAAGATGGCCTGCTTCCAAAAAATTATTCAAGCGGTGAAAGGGTGTATGTCCCTAAAGGCCTAAAGGATTTCAACTTTGCAAAATTTGTGCTTAAGGAGTATCTTTACCTGCTTTTCTCAAACCCGCTAAACATCCCTTATGTCATTAAAGTCATAGGCCCAAGGATGATTTGGAAAAAGGCAGTTGCAAACCTAAGAAGCATGGTGAGCGCATGAAGGTTCTTCTAATCAACCCAACCCACAACTACGACCGTGGCGATAGGCCTCCCTCTTACTTTCCTCTTGGGCTTGGCTATATTGGCAGATACCTGCTCAAAAACGGCTATAAAGTGGAAACATTCGACATCTGGGCCCACCAATGGCCTAAAGAGGAAGTCATAAGGAGGATTCCGGAGCTTGATTACGACATCGCCATGATAAGCGGCATGGTAACACAATACAAGTATATCAAATGGCTTTCAAAGGAGCTGAAGAAGCATCATAATGGCCCGATAGTTCTTGGTGGCGGCTTGGCGATGTTTTCAGCAAACGTTGTGCTTAGGAATATGGATGTTGACATCTGCGTTCAGGGGGATGGAGAGTTAATTGCGCCCGATATTGTAAAAAATCTGGACAATCTATATTCCATAGCTGGCATAACCTACAAAACAGAAGGCCAGATTTATGTCAATCCCCCTGCTGACCTGGTAAAGAACCTTGATGATATCGAATTCCCTGCATGGGAATTATTTCCGCTTGATATTTACCTCGGCACACCGGGAACCCATGAAGGCTACTTTGGAAAGCAGATGAACATTATTTCGGGAAGGGGCTGCCCATACCAATGCAATTTCTGCTCAAAAATATACAAAACAACAAGGATAAGGTCGCCTGAAAACGTCGCCCTGGAAATCAGGGAACTGCAAAGCAAGTTTGGTGTCCATATAATTGAATTTACTGAAGAGCTGGTCATGATAAGCAGCCAGAGGATGCTGAAGCTGTGCGAGGCTTTAAAGCAGTTAAACATCAAATGGTCATGCCAGGGCCGCATTAACCATGCAACACTGGAAGTCCTCAAGGCAATGAAGGATGCGGGCTGCACTGAAGTGGGGTATGGAATTGAATCCGGCTCCAGAAAAATACTGGATGCAATGAACAAAAACTCTGATCCTGAACTTGCGCTTCAGGCAATAGAAAATACAAGGAAAGCTGGGTTAAGGCCTGTTCCGCAGATGATGTACGGCTACCCAGGGGAAAATGATGAAACCCTGAAGGAAACGATAGAATGGTGCAATAAGGCACATGTAGACGTCAACAACCTTTCCCTGCTTACCCCCATTCCCGGAACCCCCGTCTATGATAAATGCATTGCAGACGGCAGAATAAAGAATGAAGACGAATACCTTGAAACGCTTGAAGGCACTGGGACATTTATGGTAAATTTAACCGGCTGGCGTGACGAGGAACTGCTAAGGAAGAAAAAAGAAGCGGAAGATGCTATTCATAAGAATTATTACAAATGGCGAAGGACTAATCCCCTGCAGTTCTCAAAGGAATACCTGTACAAGGCAAAAAGGTTCTACGGATATGTAAAAAAGCACGGACTGGTAAAAGCGGTCAAGGACGCATATAAGCTTTACAGGAAAAACCCGGATTATATATTTCAGGCGGAATACCAATAAATAAAAAGAAAAGGAGCTAAGGCTCCTCAACATCAATAACCTCTTCGTCAACTGTCTCTTCTACAGACACATCAAGGTCTTCTGCAGCTGGCTCTTCTCCTGCTGGCGGCTCTTCTGTTACCGGAGGCTGTTCAGCAGCCTTCTTCGCGCATCCTGCAAACGCTATTGCAACGATGAGCAGTATTGACAAACCCGCAAAAAATGCCTTATTCATTTTCCTCGCCCTCCTTCAATGAGTTGATGATGCCTTTTATCGTCTTGCCGGCATCCTTGAGGTTGCTCCATACAGCCTGCCTCTGCTCTTTTGTGTAATGCGATAATCCGACATTGTCAAGCTCTGCCTTTGCAGCATCAAGGAAACCTTGAGCTTTGGCAACCTCCTCAGCATTTCCTTCGTCCTTTACAACGTCAAGAACCGCCTGCAGCCTTGCATGGGTGAACTTTGCTGCGATGTGGAAATTCTTGCCGTCCTTGCACCCATTCTTGATGCAGTATCCCTTGACAGCAGCCTTAAGCTCTTCCTCATTTGTTGCCGCATTTATTGCTGCCTCAAGCTCGTCAACGAAGACCCTTCCGTCATCAACAACTTTCTGCATGCCTGTAGTGTCGAGTTCTGCATTCTTCTCCTTCATTGATGCAATCTTCCTCTCTAGCTCGTCAAGCAATGCATTATAGCCATTTACCTTTCCAAGCCCGTAATCTTTTACAGCTCCTGATTTGCATTCACCAAATGATTTCTTCAGTGTGTCAGCGCTTGCCTTAAGCTCATCCTGCACTTCATTTGAGACCCCCCATGTCTTGAAGCTCTTTTTGGTGTCAACCAATGCCTTGTTTGCTGCCTTTTGGTTTGGAATGTATGTTTGAACCCTGTAATCATTGTACGCCCTTGCATCCCCCTCTTTAAGGCTGGCAAGCTGTTCCTTGTCTGCATTAAGCACAGTTGCATGCTCTGATAAGGTGCTTGCCTCGGGCACTTTCGCCACAACATCGTTTATTATGCTTACCGTAGAATCTATCCTGCAGCTTATCACCAAATAATTCGCATCCATCACATTTTTCTTGGCTTCCTTCTCCTCCTGCGCGCCTGCCAAAGATAACACCAGCATCGCAGAGATAAGGAACACAAACATTGCCTTTCTCATTCTTATACCTCCTAATTGATAACTAAGAACAATTTCACTAGGTGAACTATTTAAATGTTGTTTTCAGAAGCTTTATTCCGCTTTAATACGGCAACAATCTCCACATGGTGCGTATGGGGAAACATGTCAACCAGCCAGAGCCGCTCAAGCCTGAATCCATTCATCTCCTTTAAGTTGCCCTTCAAAGCATTTGCATCGCAAGACACATAGATTATTGTGTCAGCCATTTCAGAGATGATTTTAGCATATTCATCCGCAATTCCTCCCCTCGGTGGGTCCAGAAGCACCACATCATATTTTTGTCTGTTTGCCTCAAGGAATTTGTAAACATCCTGGTTCATGTGCGTGCAATGCCTTGCATTTATCTTCCCAAAGTAAGAGGAAATTTTGTCTCCCTCAACACAGGTGACCTTGCAGAAATCAATCTGGGAAGAAAAATTTCCAACCCCGCTGAAAAGCTCCAGCATCTCTTTTGGGTTTTCCTTCCTTATTTCATCAACAACAATGTTGACAAGCTTCTCATTCAGTTTTGAATTGCTCTGTATAAAGCAAGATGCTGAAAAAAGTATTTTCTGCCCTTTCAGCATGTAACTGCATACATAATTTCCATCCTCTGCATCTTTCATCGTCAGCTCTTGCTTTATATTCCAGGTTGTAACACCATTTTCATCTGCAACAAGCACATACTCCCCCTTGCTGCCCCTTAGCTTCTCAAACTCGGCAAGCAATGACGGGTTAACAAGCATGCATTCCTCCACATTCACAATTTCATCAGACCTAAATTTCTTCCACCCTGCGTTTTTTCTGTCCGAATGAATTCTGGCTTTATCACGGTAATAATCAGGATTCCCCACAATCGTCTTTATTTCACCATTGTAATAATCCTTGAATATAAATTTTAAAAATTCTCTCTTCATTTCAACCTGCTTGTCATACTTGATGTGCAGCAAGTCACATCCACCGCAAACCCCAAAATGCCTGCACCTTATTGGCTGCCTGAAAGGGGATTCCTTTAGGATTTCAGCAATTTCCCCGGTGTAATATTTCTTTTTCCTTTCATTAATTTTTACCCTAATCGTGTCTCCGGGGCATGAGAATGGGACAAAGACCGCTCTTGTAAATCCGTCTTCCGTAACCCTCCCAACACCCAGGCCGGTAGATGCGAGTGATTCTATTGTTATTTCGTACATTGGCGCAGGTAAAACGCGTCGTTTTAAAAAGGTTCATCCGATAGCTATTTAAAGTGAAAAAATCAGGAAATAATAATGATATCAGAACTAATCCAGCTCATTGTATTGTTCTTCGTGATATTCGACCCTTTCGCAAGCTTTGCGGTGTTTTCAGTTGCAACTGCAAAGATGAACAGGGCAGAAAAGGTGAAGACAGCGTTATACGCCCTGCTTGTTGCATCTGCCCTCTCGCTTGCCGTGCTGGTTTTTGGCTCAGAGCTTCTGGAGCTCTTTAACACCACCATAAAAGAATTCTCAATCGCAGGAGGCATAATTCTCGGGATACTGGGGATTAAGATGGCTCTGGGGCATTCGCTGACAGACATCGAGAAGCTCAAAAATGATTCAGGCATGGCTATTGCCGCAATTATCGGAACCCCTTTGCTTACAGGCCCTGCAGCAATCTCAGCGATTATCATCTCAGTTCAGAACAACGGCATGCTGCTGACTGGCGCTGCAGTTGCATTCGTTCTTGTTATATCTGGAGTTCTCCTTTTACTGTCGGATTTCATCACAAAAATCCTCGGAAAAACATTAATCCAGGTAACATCCACCATCCTTGGACTGATAACATTATCATGGGGTGTTAAGTTTATTTTCTCTGGTCTTGCCTAATCTATCATAATTTTTCTTCCAGTTAAGAACCGCCTCCTTTTCCCTGCCCACAACGGACATATCCTCAACCTTTGCTCCAGCCTTTCCGTATCGTACAATAAAACAGGGTATTCCCCAATCTCTATAAGATTTGACAAATCAATGGTGCCAAATTAAAGAAACCTTTATAAGAATTAAAGCTTCACTAACGTCAATGAAAACCCTGGCAATCATACCTGCAAGAAAGGGCTCTGTTGGTGTTCCCGGAAAGAACACTAGGCTGCTGAATGGAAAGCCCCTTATTGCCTACACGATTGAAGCAGCGCAGAAATCTTTGTTAATAAGCAAGATAGTCGTAACGACTGATGACGCGAATGTTAAGGAAATTGCATTGAGATATGGCATTGAAGTTATTGACAGGCCTTCTGAATTGGCAAAAAGCGATACTCCCATGCTTCCTGTTCTTCAGCATGCCGTAAGGGAAGCCGACGGTTC
>Ga0209542_10002606_pt1 | contig 39995 bp, 48 predicted proteins | sample RifCSPhighO2_01_FD_184028 | JGI IMG/M metagenome (GOLD analysis project Ga0209542, IMG submission 184028) | Soil microbial communities from Rifle, Colorado - Rifle CSP2_plank highO2_0.1 (SPAdes) (version 2) | ecosystem: Environmental > Terrestrial > Deep subsurface > Rock core/Sediment ... | reverse complement strand
CACAAGCTCGCGCGGCGAAAGAAGTTGCTCAAACGGACATGCGCTTTTAGACTGCAGAAACTTCCGCTTCTTTTTTTCAATAAATGCGTTCGGCCGCTTGGCACGCGCAGTAGCAATCGCAACCCAGTCTCCGGATACGAGATCCTGGCGAAGCTCGGAGGCATTTTTGGACGAAATGATCTGTGGCGGCATATAAATCAAGATGATGAGTCCTTCTGATATATCCCGCGGGCGAGATTCCACCGCACCTGTGCAAGATCGCGAAGCGTCGTACCATAGGCTCCGATACCGACTTTTGAATCCGGCGGATTGATCCAGCGCACCGGCACTTCTCTGATGCAAAAACCGCCAAGCTTTGCAATTTTCAAAATCTCAAAATCAAATCCCCAGCCCGTCAGTGTCTGGCGCGCAAATATATATGATGCGGCGCGCTCGGTAAAAACTTTGAATCCGCGCTGGGAGTCATGAATCTCCCAGATGCCAGCGCCGATGCGTATGATATATTTGGAAAGTTTTCCCAGAAACCTGCGATACCACTGGGCATGCTCCTCTACAATAGCGCCTGGGACTTCAATGGATGCGATCACCACATCCGCGCATTCCTGTGATGCATTCTGATCTTTGCATACGAGCGGCAGGAAAAGATCCAGATGCTCCGGCGATACGGAATTATCCGCATCCGCAAAGAGCCGTACGGCACCCCGCGCGGCGCGCATGCCTTCGCGTACCGCCCACCCCTTGCCTTTGTTCTCAAGATTAAGCAGATGCAGATGCGGCATCTGCCGCGCAAGGCTTTCAACAATCTCGGCGGTACGATCGCGCGATGCGGAGTTGGATACGATGATCTCAAAACCGCCGTCAAAGTGTTTTGATTTCAGATACGCATCAATAGTACGGATTGATGCTTCAATCCGTTTCTCCTCGTTATATGCGGGGATAATCCAGCTTAAATACATGAATGATGAAGTAGGAATTATGAATGAGAAATAACGGAACGATCGTATTACTCCTGATTCTTGATTCTTTCTTCCTGATTCGTTCTGTCCAGATATGACTGCAAAATGATCGCCGCGGCCGATTGATCTTTATGCTCCGTATCGGCACCGGATGCCCTGGCCATACGGGTCGTCAATACTTCATTTTCAAAAAAAATCGGCATATCCGCCACACCTTTGAGTCTTGCCCCAAACGCGCGTGCCGCAACGGACACTTCGGTTTCGTCTCCGCTGAACGCAAGCGGCACTCCCATCACCAAAGCCTCTGCGTTTTCGCGTTTGGCGAGAGCGGCTATCTCCTGAAGCGCATCCTCGTCGCCTTCGCGCCGGATCGTGCTATGAGGGAATGCAATCCTGCCTTCTTTGTCCGAAACCGCAACCCCGATTCTCCGAAGTCCATAATCAATTCCCAGATACCGCATCTTCTCCATTGTATAAGGAACGCCGAAGAAAGAAAAGAGTACCACAGAGATCACACCCTAACTACAACCTCCGGACGATCGTCCGGAGGTTGTAGTGGATCGATCATTTCACGATCTGGCTGATCGTTCCCTCTCGAGTCACCGCAAGCACATGAACATTTCCCAAAAGATGTCTCTCTCGAAGCGCATGGACAAACCCTTCATCAATGCTTCCTTTTGCAACCCATACGCTTTTCTGGATCTTTTCACAGCCCATTTCCACGAGACACATTCGTAACCAATTGCGTTTTCTGCGATCTTTCTCGGGTATATCATACGCCACAAGAGTGATGCCACTGCCTGCCGGCTTTGCAAAGATAATTTTTTCTGAAGAAAAAGGATCCCGACGCCGAACACCGCACTGCCGGTTCCTCTCTTTTCCGATACGGGTGAGCGCCCAAGGCGACCCTCTTTGGTCTGTACTTTTCGTTATAAGTCCCTGACGCTTAAGATTGTTAAGAGTGCGGTGAAATTGCTGCCTATTGCGATACATGTCGACCCAATTCTCTTTAAACCAGCGGCGCTCCTCCGTCGGGATATGATGAAACCATCTCCGGGTTTCCTCCGGTGTTGAAAGGAGGATATCGCCGATAGTCAAAAGCCCTTTCGCCTGAAACTGCAACGCTGTGAGCACTAACTCTGTAAATCTTGTCATACCTCTCTGATACTACCATACTCTGACGATCGTCTTGATATGGTAGTAAGACAGTATAATACTATAATAGACCACCTGCGTAAAGATTATCGTAGTCAAGACGCGAGGCGTATTTCGCACCGGCGAAATCGCCCCGTCTCCGAAATTGTCAGATTTCGTGCGAGTATTGGAAAAATTATGAGGCATATACGGCGTATATGTTGAATAATTTTTTCAAAGTCATAGCACAGACGCGAGGCGTTCCCGCATAGCGGGATGCCCCGTCTCCGAAATCTGGAAATTGTAGCAGAATAATCTTTACGCAGTAGGTCTGATACATTTATGAGTGGATTGGGCGACAATATCTCGGAACAAGCGTCAAGGAACCTTTATGCGCGGATTAGTGTGAGTACGTCGTAGCCATCCGAAGTCACTGCGACTGTATGCTCAAAGTGCGCCGCAAGCGAGCGGTCGGCGGTGCGAAACGTCCATTCATCGTCATCAAGCGCGATACGCCATCCCCCGAGCGTTGCCATAGGCTCAATCGCAATCGCCATGCCTTCGCGAAGTTCCATGCCTTTCCCCGCATGACCGAAATTGGGGATCAGAGGTTCTTCATGCAATTCATGTCCCACTCCGTGTCCTGCAAGATCGCGGATAACGCCAAGCCCGGCTTTTTTCAGATGCTGTTCAACCGCATGGCTGATGTCGCCGATTTTAGCGCCCGGACGCACTGCGGCGATGCCGATATCCAAAGCCTCCCGAGTCGCAGTGACAAGACGCAGGGCGTCCGGAGCAATACATCCAATACCTACGGTCACCGCCATATCGGTCACAAATCCGCGCCATCTCATGCCGATATCAATTCCGACGATATCGCCGGAAGCAAGCATACGATTTTTCTGCGGGATCCCGTGCACCACCTCATCATTGATGGACGTACAGATACTCGCAGGATATGCCGTCTCAACTCCCGGAATCCTGTAGCCCTTAAAGACAGGGTCTCCGCCCGCCTCGCGCATCAGCCGCTCCGCAAGCTCATCAAGCGTGCCCGTAGAAACACCGGGGAGTGCTGTCTCTTTCAGGCGCGCCATCACTCCGGCAAGGCGCTTGCCGCCCTCGCGCATTAAGGCTATTTCTTGTTCTGTTTTGATGCGTACGGCCATTGCTTGCCGATTCTTTTTCTCAACGCGGCGTCAATTTCGCGAAATACGTCTTCCGGAGGCTGTTCGCCGCTCACGCGGATAAAACGCCCGCGCCGCTTGTAGTAATTCAGCACCGGCACGACATCCTTGGGGAAATATGCCATGCGGTTTTTGATCGCAGTCAGATTGTCATCCGGCCTGCCGCGCGCAAGCAAGCGTCTGACGGCTTCTTTTTTGCTTACATCAATGTAGACGCAGATCGGCAGAGGGCGCCTGTGCCATGTCATGATTTCATCAATCAGTTTTGCTTCTGCCAGACGCCGCGGCGTGCCGTCGCCGACCAGATGCTTGTCGGCATTCCCGTGATCCAGCAATTCCCGCATCCAGAGAAAAATCGGAAACCACCACGGAAAAAGAGCTCCCTGCTCCATCACGCGCACGCGGGCAAGCTCGGTTGTGACATTTTTGCGCTCCATCAGGTCCCGCAGAAATCGCCCGGTTTCTACATGAAAAACCCCCTGGTCTTCCAGCCGTTCAAGGATAAAATGCGCCTGGGTGCCCTTGCCCGATCCCGAGCGGCCCAGCACCAAAAATGTCAGTTTTTCTTCAAGAGGATTATGTGGATTCATAGAGAGGCCATCTGAAAACTCTTTTTCGTAACGAAATCCCGCACTGCCGAGCGAGACAAGGAAGGACGACGCAGGCGTACTTGGCCAAAGTACGACAAGGAGGACTGACGCAGTCGGAGCCGGCAGTGCGGGATTGCAGTAGAAAAGGGAGTTTTCAGATGGCCTCAAGACCAGTTAACCGAAAAAAGCGCCTGCCGTCAAGCAGTGCGCTTTTTCAAGACTCACAGCGGCGCACTACATTTTGTCGTACTCCCGCATCACGAGCTGCGCATCAATCTGCTTCATTGTCTCAATGATCACCGAGACGCCAATGAGAAGCGCTGTCCCGCCGATCGTAAACGCGCTGATCGGGAAAATGCTCTGCACGATCAGAGGAAGGATCGCGATGACTCCGAGAAACAAAGCTCCCGCAAGCGTGATGCGTGTCAAAATCCGCGCAAGATAGTCGGCGGTCGGGCGTCCCGGCCGGATGCCAAGGATAAACCCGCCCTGCTTCTGGAGATTTTCCGCAAGAGAATCGGGGTCAAACGTCACTGCAGTGTAAAAATACGTAAATACGAACACCATAAAAAAGTACACAGCGCCGTACAGAAGCTGATTCTCAAACATCCTGACAAGAAACTCTCCTGCTTCGCGCAGATACATATTGCCGGCTCCCGCAAGGAAACTTCCGACAAGCCCCGGAAACAAGATAATGGATACGGCAAAAATGATCGGAATCACGCCCGCCTGATTGACCCGCAAAGGCAGGTGCGTGGATGTGCCTCCGAATACGCGGTTGCCGCGGATGCGCTTGGCGTATGAAACCGGAATCGCCCGCTCGCCTTCGGAGATGATAATAACGCCTACGATGACCGCAAGCGCCACTGCGATAAAACCGATGTAACTTGGAAGGCGCTCGGGGGTAAACGCAAAAGCTTCCTGCTGAAATGACTGCGGGATACTTGCCACGATGCCTGCAAGGATCATGAGGGACACGCCGTTGCCGATACCTCGCTCCGTGATCAGCTCGCCAAGCCACATGAGGAATATCGTCCCTGCCGTCACTATGATGAGATTGGACGCGTATCCAAAGAGATCAAGCGGCGGCAAAATCTGCTGGCGGATCAGGAGCGTCAGCAAGGCATAGCCCTGCGCAAGTGCCAGGGGCACCGTGAGCAGGCGCGCGTACTGATTAAACCGCTCGCGCCCGGCCTCGCCCTCTTCCTGATACATTTCTTTCATACGCGGAATGATCATCGTAAAAAGCTGCATGATGATGGATGCCGTGATGTAGGGACTCACGCCAAGCATCGCGATGGAAAGATTGCTCAACACTCCGCCCGAGAAGATATTCAAAAGTCCGAAAAACTGGCTTCCGGAAATAAACTCCTTGAGACGCACGGGATCAACGCCCGGCACCGGGATCGCGGTCGCCACGCGGAATACCGCAAGTAGTGCCAGGACTACCAATGTTTTTTTTCGCAGATCAGGAATCGTGAATAAGAGGCCGAGTTTTCTAAACATGGTGAGGGGCTATTTTTTCTCTTGCGTTACATGAGCGGACGCGCGCTTGGAGAATTGTACATCTTTGAATATGATGGTCTTTTTGGCCTCTCCCCGGCCGAGAATCTTCACGACGGGCGTACGGCCGTTTACTCTGCGGACGAGACCCCGCTCAAGCAATGACGCCGGGCTTACCACCTCGCCATCCTTAAAGTGCTTGGCGACCGTGTCAAAATTGACCACAACGGGTTTTACTCGGAATGCGACAAACCGGTATCCGCGCAGTTTTGGGATTTTCTTGATGATATCGCGCTCCTCCGGACGCATCTTCCCGCCTGCGCGCGCGCCCAAGCCTTTGATCCCGCGGCCCGAATAGGTACCGCGCTTGCCTCCGCGGCCGATTCTCCGGCCTTTTCGCATGGATGTGCGTCGTGTGAGATGATGAGATTGCATAATGAGGTGTAAAATGAAAAACGCAAAATTTAAAATACTATTCCTGCGTGCTCTCTTTTTTATCTTGCGTTATTACTTTTCTCTTTTCATTTTGCGTTTTGAGTTTCTTCAGGGCTTCCATAGTCGCGCGGGCGTTATTCAGCTTATTGGGAGTGCGTCCGAGCACTTTTGCGGTAAGATTTTTGATCCCGACAAGATCCGCAAGCACCCGCACCGGACCGCCGGCAACGAGTCCCCGTCCCTGGCGCGCAGGCTTCAAGATAACACGCGCGGCGGAAAACTTCGCTTCAACCGCATGCGGAATTGATTTTGCCTCGCTCAAAGGGATCGTGATCACTTGCTTCTTTGCTTGAAACACTCCTTTCTCCACTGCCTCGGCGACACTCGGCCCTTTGCCGATACCAAGCCCCACCCGGCCGTTGCGGTTGCCCACGACGACTGTTGCACGGAAACTAAACCGCCTGCCTCCGGCGACGACACGCGCGGTGCGGCGGATATCCAAAACCTTCTGGTCCATATCGGGCCGTGCGCGCTGACGGGAATCGCTATTCGGTTTTTGGCCTCTTTTCATCATATCTTTATGCCGTTATGGAAGCGTTTAAAATGTAAGGCCGCCTTTGCGCGCGCCTTCGGCAACGGCGCGGACAATTCCGTGATATCTATATGATCCGCGGTCAAATACCGCTGATGTGATTTTCTTCTCCTGCGCTTTTTTCGCGATCATACCGCCCAAAAGCATTGCGGCGTCCACGCGCCCTTTTGCATCCTTAGGTGAAAGTTCGCGGTCGCTTACTGCGGCGATCGTGTGTCCCGCTTTGTCGTCAATCAGCTGGATCCACAGGTGCTTATTGGAGCGGAATACCGTCATCCGCGGCCGCTCGGCGACTCCGATGATCCGTGCGCGCACCCTGCGGTGGCGGCGGATTCTCCTTGCATTTTTTTCTCGTGCCTGTTTCATTTTACAAAATTCATTATCGCATTATGCTATGCCGTCGCGGCAGCCCCCTTCTTGCCGACTTTGCGCCTGATCACTTCTCCCTGATACCGTATGCCTTTGCCTTTGTACGGCTCCGGCTTCTTATAATTCCGGATTGCCGCGGCGGCAAGACCTACGGTCTCTTTATCGGCGCCCGAAACCGTGATGGTATTGCGCTCAACCTTGACCGCAATACCCTGCGGCGGATCAAAACGCACGGGGTGGGAAAATCCCAACTGCATGACAAGCGTCGTACCCTCCATGGCCGCGCGATACCCGATCCCTTCAAACTCAAGCTTTTTTTCAAAACCGGCAGACACTCCCGTCACCATGTTGGCCACGAGCGATCGCATGAGACCCCAGAGTGCGGCGGTCTTGCGCGTCTCAATTGCGGGCACGAAAACAATCTTTCCGTCCTCCACGGCAATCCCGATCTCGGACACGATCGTACGCGTAAGCGTCCCCTTGGGGCCCGCCACGGTCACCACGCCGTCTTTGATCTCGACGGTCACGCCGGATGGTATCGTAATAGGTTGTTTGCCGATTCTGCTCATATTCCAAGTTAAAAACTAAAAGCGAAAAATGAAAAACGGCTGCCTGGAATCTTTAATTGTATGTTTCTGTTTTGCATTTTTCGTTTTACGCTTTCTTATTACCAGATTTCCGCGAGAAGCTGTCCGCCTACTTTTTCCCTGCGGGCCTCCTCGCCGCTCATAATCCCTTTGGATGTCGTCAGGAGCACCACGCCGCCGTGCGCGGCCGATCGCACATCTTTGTACGACACATAAACTCGCCGCCCGGGAGTAGAGAGCAGTTTGACGCCCGTGAATCCGGGCTTTTCTTTATCGCCGATCAGATCCACATCAAGATATTTTTTTACCCGCTTGCCCTTGCGCTCCGCATGGCCGACAAAGCCGGTACGCTCAAGCGCGCGCGCGATCTCGTGCTTCATGCGCGAATAGGGAAGCTGCGCCGTTTTATGTCCGGCGTTCTGGGCATTCTTGATGCGAATAAACATGTCGCTAATGGGATCCATAATGCTTGAATAAGGAATTAGGAATAAAGAAGCATAAATAACGGATAGTCGCTACTTATTCGTCCATCCTGATCCTTATTCATAATTCCTACTTCATAACTCATATCTCAATTACCAGCTTGATTTTTTAATTCCGGGTATTTCTCCGCGATTCGCCAGCTCCCGAAAACAAATCCTGCACATCTCAAAATCTCTCATAAACGCGCGCTTGCGACCGCACCGAAAACACCGGCGGACGACCCGCGATGCATATTTGGGTGGCTTCAATGCCCGTGCAATGACTGATTTTTTTGCCATACAGTTTCCTATTTCTTATTACTTTCTTCTTTAGCTTTCAGGGGAAATCCCATCGCGCGGATCAGCTCCATGCCCTCTTTTCTGGTGTGCGCCGTCGTCACGACCGTGATCTCAATCCCGAACAACATCCGATAATCCTCCCCGATCATCTCCGGAAACACTATATGCTCACGGACGCCGATGGTCAAATTGCCCCTTCCGTCAAACGAACCCTCCGAGATCCCTTGGAAATCCCGTGTCCGGGGAAGCGCGATATTGACCAGGCGCGACAGAAAGTCATACATCCGGGGGCCGCGGAGCGTTATCTGATAGCCGATGACCAGACCCTCCCGCGTCCTAAACGCCGCGATCGCTTTTTTGGCCGCACGCGCCGCTCCTTTCTGGCCCGTGATGAGCGCAAGATATTTTTGGATCTCGGTGCGGTCCTTTTCTTCGCGGATTTTTCCGACTCCGATGTTGACCACGACTTTGCTTACACGCGGCACGGCCATGGAATTTTTGTAGCCGAAAGCGGTCCGCATCGCGGGTACCGCTTCTTTTATATATCTTTCCTGCATGCTGACAGTCATATGATTGCTTTCCTAGGTTCTGATTATACGGCGCTCCCGCATTTACGGCACACGCGCTGTTTTTTTGTCTCGCCCGGCAGAATGTGCGCACGGGTCGGCCTGCCGCATGAGCCACAGACAAGCATCGCGCGCGATGCCGGAAACGGCAAAGGCATTTTTACCAACTCCCCCTTACGTCCCTGTGCGCGGGGGCGAACGTGTTTCTTTTTTATATTCACTCCCTCTACCGTGATTCTCAATTCTTTCGGAAACGCACCAATCACCTTGCCCGTTTTTCCACGGTCATTGCCGGAAATGATTTTTATATTGTCACCTTTCTTGATATTCATAAGGTTGTAGGTTGTAGGTTGTAGGTTGTAGCTTTCACGTAGTTGTTTTCCTACCAGCTACAAACTACTTCCTACAAGCTCGTCTATACCGTTTCCTGCGCAAGGGAAATAATTTTTATATATCCGCGGTCGCGGAGTTCCCGAGGGACGGGGCCGAAAATACGGCCGCCCTTCGGCTCCACGCCATCCACGACTACCGCCGCATTATCATCAAAACGCACGTATGAACCGTCGGCCCTCCGGTAGTGCGCATGCTGACGGACAATGACGGCTTTGACCACATCTTTCTTTTTCACCGCCTTGCGGGGCTCGGCGATTTTCACCGATGCCACTACGATGTCGCCAAGACGCGCATAGCGCCGGCGCGAGCCGCCCAATACCTTGATCACCTGGAGCAATTTTGCTCCGGAGTTATCCGCGACTTTTAACATACTGCGTGTCTGAATCATATAATAAGGTTATTGTGCTTCCTGCTGATTTTCAGTTTCTATTTCCGCCGGACGTTTCACCAGGCTCGTGACGCGCCATCGCTTGTCCCGCGAAAGCGGCCGCGTCTCTTCAAGCAGTACGATGTCGCCCGAGCGGTACTCCCCCTTTTCATCATGAGCCTTAAACTTGCCCGAGACGCGGTAATACTTCCCGTACTTGGGATGCTTTTTCAGGCGGTCCACACGAACCACGATCGTCTTTTGCATTTTAGTTGACACCACGGTGCCCTGTACTGTCCGCATATATATTAGGAATGAGGGGTTAACATTTTCAAAATCGTCAGTATCCGCGCCACATCGCGTCTCACAGCTCCGGTCTCGCGGACGTTTTTTATCTTTTTCTGCGCCATCAAAAACCGCAATTCCGCAAGACGACCCACGCGCTCGCCAAGAAGCATCGTCAGGTCTTCGGGCAATTTTCCCCGCAATTCTTTCATTTTCATCCCGTTAGAAAATTACTTTGATACCAAAAATCATTTAATATTCTCTCCCCATGTCTCGGTTCTATATCCTGATAAGCCGCATAGCATTCATTTCTAACGGGATTCATCCCGTTAGAAAATTACTTTGATACCAAAAATCATTTAATATTCTCTCCCCATGTCTCGGTTCTATATCCTGATAAGCCGCATAGCATTCATTTCTAACGGGATTCATGATTCGGAAATAAATTTGGTCTTGACCGGAAGCTTGTGTGCCGCAAGCCGCATCGCCTCGCGGGCGACTTCGCGGGTCACTCCGTCCATTTCAAAAAGAATCCTGCCGCTCCTGATGGGCGCTACATAGTGATCTACAGATCCTTTGCCTCCTCCAAGGGTCACTTCGGGCGGTTTTCTCGTCACCGGTTTGTCCGGAAAAATGCGTATCCACACTTTGCCCCCGCGCTCAATGGAACGTGTCATCGCGCGGCGAGCGGCCTCAATTTGGCGCGCAGTAATCCATCGCGCCTCAAGAGCTTTCAGCCCGTATGCGCCAAAGGCAAGCTCGGTGCCGCGGGTCTCCGTACCGCGAGTCCGGCCTCTTTGCCATTTTCTATGTTTTACCTTTTTGGGCTGCAACATAACGTAGGTTATAGTTTGTAGTTTGTAGGTTGTAGTAAATTATGCTACTTCCTACTACCTACTTCCTTCTCGTAAACATCTCCCTTATAAATCCATACTTTCACACCGATCGTACCATATGCGGTATACGCTGTTTTCTCGGCATAGTCAACATCCGCGCGAAGCGTCTGCAGAGGAATCCGTCCGCGCTTGCCCCATTCGTAGCGCGCCATTTCAGCTCCGTCCAAACGCCCCTTGATCGCGATTTTTACACCCTGAACCTCGCGCGCGGACGATATTTTGTCCAAAGCTTGCTTCAGCGCGCGGCGAAACGGCAGCCGCTTTTCAATATCCTCCACCATCATCTGTGCTGCGATTGCGGCATGAGTCTCGGGCGAGCGTACTTCTTCAATCGTAATCTTGATCTCGGGCTTTTTGGCCGGTATAGGCGCGTATTTGCTCCGAGCAGGGCGCGGACCGAGACGCGCAAGAAAGCGCTCAATGTCGCGCTTGATTTTCTGCGCGCCTTCCCCGCCGCGTCCGATCAGGATGCCCGGGCGCGCGGTTTTGAAAATGATATGCAGAGAATTCGGGAAGCGCTCAATTTCAACGGCCTTCAGGTGCGCCGCGCGGAATGTCCGCTCAAGCCATGCACGAAGAAGCGTATCCTCGCGCAGATACTCCTGAAAACGGGTCGGATTAAACCAGCGTGACTTCCATGTGGTAAGTCCGCCTATTCTGAATATGTATGGATGTACGCGATGAGTCATAATACGGGAATTAGGAGTTAAGAATTAGGAATAATGGACGAGATGCTTTACTTATATATTCCTGATTCGTAATTCCTGCTTCATAATTCATATCATTAGATGACTTTGCGCTGAAATACGCGGCGCGCAAGAGATACGGGTTTTGCCTTGCGCGGGCTTGTCTCCGCTTCCCGATCCCCCGACTTATCGCCGTGCGTATCATCCGCATCACGGCGCATATCTTCATGCGTCGCCTCGCGCACAATCGGACGCACTCCCATGCGGGTACGCGGACGCGGGGCGATTCCCTTGGCTTCCAATATCAAAATCACATGGCTCGTGCGGCGCCTGATCGGAGCCGCGCGACCGAATGCCCGAGGACGGAAACGGCGCGATACAGGTCCCGGATCTATCCGTATCTCTTTCACGCGAATGCCCGCCTCATCCAGATGAAAATTGTGCGTCGCGTTTGCCAAAGCGGAACGCAAAAGCTTGCGCAAAGGATCGCTTGAGCGCTTGATGAGATGCGCCAGTTCCCGCTCGGCATCCGTAGCACCCATGCCACGGATCAAACCCGCCACCGCGCGTACTTTGCGCGGGGCGATATGCAGATGACGAAGTTGTGCTTTGATTTCCATAAATACGATTCGGTCTGGTATTACTTCTTCTCCGGCGCAGCGGGTGCTACTTTCGCCTTTTCCGCCTCTGCGGCTTTCAGTTCCTGCTCTTTTTGCATCTTGCCTCCATGGCGGACAAACTTACGGGTCGGCGAGAATTCTCCCAGACAATGCCCCACCATATCCTCCATTATTTTCACTTCAATAAACGCTCTGCCATTGTGTACGCCAAACGTATAGCCGATCATATCCGGAGTGATCGTAGAGTCCCGCGACCATGTCTTGATGACGGTTTTGGAACCCGGCGAAGTACGCGCCATGTGTTTGGCGAGTGATGGGTGGACATAGGGGCCTTTTTTGAGACTTCGTGACATATGTTTTATTTTTTCCTTCTGGAAAGAATATATTTGCTTGACTGCTTTTTGCGATCGCGTGTCTTCACTCCGCGCGCGGGCTTGCCCCACGGAGTTGCGGGGCCCCGGCGGCGTCCGCGCTGGGTGCGGCCTTCGCCTCCGCCATGCGGGTGATCCACCGGATTCATTGCCGATCCGCGTACGGTCGGACGTATTCCCATGCGGCGCGCGCGTCCCGCATTGCCGATCGTCATGAAGCGGTGCTCGGGATTTGATAGCGCACCGATAGACGCAAAATTCTTTGAGATTATCATCCGCACTTCTTTTGACGGAAGCTCAAGATGCGTATAGCCGCCTTCCTGTGCGAGCACCATGGCGGACGATCCTGCGGAGCGTACCAGCACAGCACCCCGTCCGCGCTCAAGCTCAACATTGAATACGGCAGTGCCTACCGGGATACGTCCGAGCGGCAGACGATTACCTACTTCCACCGGCGCCTCGTCCGATACCAGCATTTCGCTCCCGACGCCCCAGCCGTGGGGTGCCAACACATACCGCTTCTCTCCGTCGCGATATACGATGAGCGCAATCAGACAGGTGCGATTCGGATCGTATTCAATAGACGCCACGCGTGCGGGGATCCCAATCTTATCATACCGGAAATCAATATCGCGCCACAGGCGCTTTACGCCGCCTCCTTTGTGGCGCACCGTAATCCGGCCCGCGGAATTGCGGCCGACATGGCGCTGGCGGCCAAACGTCAGACTCTTCTCCGGTTCCGTCCGGGTCAGAATCGTACGCCATTCTATAAAATCCGCCTGCCGTCGCGCGGGTGATGTAGGTGAATGCCGTTTCATAGCGTTTCTATTTTACTTCCTTCTGCAAGCTCCACAATCGCCTTTTTGATACCGGGCTTCCATCCGATCTGTCTCCCGCGACGGCGCTCTTTTTCATGAGTGCGGGATGTCCGCACGCATGCGACTTTCACGCCATACCGCGTCTCCACGGCCCTGGCAATCATCTGCTTGTTTGCATCCGGAGCCACGACAAACACATAGATTCCCGCATCAGCACCCATGGCAGTCTTTTCCGTCATATGCGGCCGCACCAATACGCCGCCGGTTGCAGTCGGCATAACAGCGCCATCCGTCTTTTGCGCCTTGGGTGCCGCATCGGGCGATACGGGATGTAGCGAGACGCGCTTGGCCTTCACCGCTTTTTCCGCGGGTTTTTTGTCTTTCGTAAAAATATCGCCGAGCAGTACCATATAGTTTTATGATGCAAAAGCGGATATTGCGTCCTTGGGAAGTATCAAAAACGTATGCTGGAGCAATTTGTGCGCGTTGAGATTCCGCGCGTCATCAATCTCCACAAACGGCAGATTGCGCAGCGCGCGGCGCGCACTCGCATCTTTTCCCGCAAGCGCCACCAGCGCTCCCTTGCCTTTCGTCAATTTTGAAAAACGATCCTGCGAGGAAAAACTCTTAAAGAGATGCGCTGCATGCTTGGTCTTGGCATCCGGGAAACGGATATCATCAAGCACGATCAACTCTTTGTCCCGCATCTTTGCCGAAAGCACCGTATACAAAGCTTTTTTGGCCATCTTTTTATTGACCTTGCGCGTGTAGTCTTTGTCGTTGCGCGGTCCGTGCGAGACGCCGCCGCCGATCCAGATCGGGGAACGGGTAGACCCGTGACGCGCGCGGCCGGTGCCTTTCTGCTGCCACGGCTTTTTGCCTCCTCCGCGGACATCGGCGCGGCTCTTGGTATGCGCGGTCGCGCGGCGGGCATTACCTGCAAGGCTTACCGCAACCTGGTGCACGAGATCGGCATTCCACTTCAAACCGAAAACCGCATCCGACACATCCATCGTTCCGGTTTCTTCTCCTTTCTGATTGTATACGGAAACTTTCATATATATCGTTATCCTCTGATTTCAAGCAGTGTCCCTCTTCGTCCCGGCACCGCACCCGATACCGCGATGAGATTTTCCGCCACATCCACTTTCACGACAGTAAGATTGCGGACGGTTACCCGTTCGCCTCCCATGCGTCCGGCCATTTTGATGGCTTTGGCAACCCTGCCTCCTGCGCGGCCGCCCGAGCCACCGATGGATCCGGGTTCCCGATGCGCATGCTTGGTGCCGTGGGTCGCGGGCGCTCCGTGAAATCCGTGCCTTTTGACCACGCCCTGGAATCCTTTTGCCTTGGTGATACCGCTCACTTTTACGACATCACCTTCCTGAAAGACAGATGCGTCAATGGTGCCGCCACGCTCGGGTAGTCCTGCGATATCTTTGTCGCCACGCGCGCGAAACTCCCGCACATGGCGGAAATTGCCCAAATCTCCAAAATGCCCGCGCTGGGGCTTTTTGATCCGTGAGGCCTTGCGCGTACCGCAAGCAAGCTGAATGCCTGAATAGCCGTCCTTTTCTTTTGTCCTGACCTGGAGAGCGGTATTTACGAGCGCACGCACCATCGTCACCGGGACCACGCGGCCTTCGGCGTCAAACAGTTGGCTCATGCCTATTTTTTCTCCAAGTAAGACTTTCATCCCGTTAGAGATTTAAGTTTATATTAACGAATTACTAAAGATTCTATGCATTTTTCTGTTTGTGTTCAGTTAGAGAGAAAACATTTATCTCTAACGGGATTCATATATATATATTTCGGATCGTCCTCTGATCAACAAAAAAAGCGCCATCCCGACGCCGAAAATACGTCGCGATCTGCTGTCTCAAGATAGTTACGCCTTTTTCAATCTCATATGCGGACGAAAAGAGTGATTGCGATGAATCACTCATTCTCCCGCCCTTTTGACTTTTATCAAAAGGACGAAAACATCAGGGATCCAATGACGGAGCTTGTTTTAAAACGTCTTGATCTCAATATCAACTCCGGCAGGCAGGCTTAAGTTGGTCAGCGAATCAATGGTCTTCGGATTCGGATCAAAGATATCAATCAGCCGCTTGTGCACGCGCATCTCATACTGCTCGCGCGCGTTTTTATGTACAAAACTTGAGCGGTTTACCGTGTACTTGTGGATCTCGGTGGGCAACGGGATGGGGCCGACGATTTCAGCGCCGTTGCGCATCGCGGTATCTATAATTGCGCGCACGGAACTATCAATGATCTTCGCGTCATACGCGCGGACGCGTATGCGGAGACGCAAGCGAGCTTCAGTTTCTGCCTTTTTGACTGCCATATCAGTATAAGGTGCAAGATAAACGCAGGGAGCAAAGTCCCTGCGCTGTATCACATCATTTTGAGATTTTCGTTACCACGCCGGCTCCCACGGTCTTACCTCCTTCGCGGAGCGCAAAGCGCTGTTTCTCTTCCAATGCAACCGGCACGATCAATTTCACTGTGAATGTAATCGTATCACCCGGCATCACCATTTCGGTCCCCGCAGGCAGTCCTACTTCCCCGGTCACGTCAGTCGTGCGGATATAAAACTGCGGTTTGTAGCCTGTGAAAAACGGCGTGTGGCGGCCACCTTCTTCTTTGGTAAGAATGTATACCTCCGCTTCAAATTCGGTGTGAGGAGTGACGGTGCCCGGCTTTACGATGACCTGCCCGCGCTCTACGTCCTCTTTTTTGAGGCCGCGCAAGAGGATGCCCGCATTGTCTCCGGCCATCCCTTCATCCAAGGACTTATTGAACATTTCAATACCTGTGATAATGGTCTTCTGGGTGTCTTTGATGCCTACGATTTCAACTTCGTCGTTGACTTTCATTTTTCCGCGCTCAATGCGGCCGGTCACGACAGTCCCGCGGCCTTCAATGGAAAATACGTCTTCAATCGGCATCAGGAACGGCTTGTCAATTTCGCGTACCGGATCCGGCACAAACGAATCAAGTGCGTCCACCAATTCATAAATCTTCTTGGCCCACTCATCGTCCGGAGAAGTCGCGTTCAATGCCTTGAGAGCAGACCCGCGAATAATCGGCGTGGTGTCTCCCGGGAAATCATACTTTTTGAGGAGCTCGCGCACTTCAGCTTCCACGAGGTCAACCAGTTCCGGATCATCCACCATATCCACTTTGTTCAAAAATACTACGACCGCAGGCACGCCTACTTGCCGGGCAAGGAGAATGTGCTCGCGGGTCTGGGGCATCGGGCCGTCGGTGGCGGACACGACAAGAATCGCGCCATCCATCTGTGCGGCTCCGGTGATCATGTTCTTGATGTAATCCGCGTGGCCGGGAGCATCAATATGCGCATAGTGACGCTTTTCGGTTTCGTACTCGGAGTGGTGGAGCGCAATCGTAATACCGCGCGCTTTTTCTTCAGGCGCGTTATCAATATCCGCAACCGATTCCACCCGCGAAGCAAGACCCTTCAAAGAAAGGGCTTTGGTAATCGCCGCGGTCAGGGTGGTCTTCCCGTGGTCAACGTGCCCGATGGTACCTACGTTGACGTGCGGCTTCGTACGCTCAAATTTCCCAGCCATAATAGTCTAAAACAAACTGTTAAAATGGATAATATATTAGCTAAGCAAATGTACAGATTATCGTATCACAGTATCAAAATCCCCGCAAGCCCCTAAATAGGCAGATCTTCAAGCCGGATATCGGCTAGCCGTACCGACGGCTGGGGTCGCATTTCGCGCGCCTCGTCAATGATAAACTGGGTTTCCTGCGGGCTTACCGCTTCCCGTATCATGCCCATATCGGACGGCATATCAAAACGCTCTTCAGTAGAATGGCGCATATCGCGTGCCGGAGCGGCTTTTGGCAAAGAGATATTTGCGAGTTTTGAATACTCGGCAAACGACATCACCACAGCTTCGGGCTCGCCGTTTTCCATGAGGATCAGTTTGTCCCCGTTGCCTTTCACCAGATTTTTGATCCGTGCAAAATCCATTTCCTATAAAGAGTAGCAAACAGGCCTCATTTGAGCAACCTTGACAAGATAGTAAAACGTGTGCAGCAGACAGCCCCGGGCGGCATCCCGCGCGAAGGTCGCATTATTACCAACAAAGATTTATCTCAACATCTCTACGATCGTAGAGATGTTGAGATAAAAATGAAAATGGAATTAAGATCTTACAAAACAAATTATTTCTTCCCCTCTATGATCTGCTGTGCCACGTTGTTGGGCACTTCTTCGTAGTGGTCAAACTCCATGGTAAATGACGCGCGTCCCTGCGTGAGCGAGCGGAGAGTCGTAACGTAGCCAAACATTTCGGCAAGCGGCACTTTGGCGTCAATGATGCGGATACCTGGTCCACGGTCCCCCGTGCCTTCAATTTTGGCGCGCTTTGAATTGAGGTCGCCCATGGTCTCGCCCAAAAACTGCTCGGGCGTGATCACTTCTATTTTCATCACGGGCTCAAGCATGACGAGAGTCGCGCGGCGCGCCGCCTCCTGCAAAGCCATGGATCCTGCGATCTTAAACGCCGCTTCCGACGAGTCTACTTCATGGTACGAGCCATCATAGAGCGCGATAGAAATATCCACGAGTGGGAATCCCGCCAGTACGCCTTTTTCGGTCGCTTCTTTCACGCCTTTCTCCACTGCGGGGATAAATTCCTGCGGGATCACGCCCCCTTTGATTTCGTTTTCAAACTCAAAGCCCTTGCCACGCTCAAGCGGGGTCACGCGAAGCCATACATGGCCGTACTGTCCGCGGCCTCCCGACTGCTTGATGTATTTGCCTTCGGCTTCCGCCGTCTTTTTGATTGTCTCCTTGTACGCTACCTGCGGCCTGCCGACATTGGCTTCCACGCCAAATTCCCGCTTCATGCGGTCTACGATGATTTCCAAATGCAATTCTCCCATGCCGGAGATGATCGTCTCGCCGGTTTCAGGATCCCCTTTCAGCCGGAACGTCGGATCTTCGTCGCCCAGACGCCGCAAGGCAGTACCCATTTTTTCCTGGTCCGCTTTTGTTTTCGGCTCAATCTTCAAAGACACGACAGGCTCGGGGAAGACGATCTTCTCAAGTATGATCTGGTTTTCCGGATCGCAGAGCGTATCTCCGGTATGGGTATTTTTAAGTCCTACGAGCGCGCCGATGTTGCCCGCGGAGATTTCTTTGAGTTCCTCGCGCGAGTTTGCGTGCAGTCGCAGGATACGGCCCACGCGCTCCTGATCGCCGGTCGCCACATTCAATACGTAACTCCCCGCTTTTAGGACGCCCGAGTACACGCGGAAAAATGTCAGCTGTCCGACATACGGATCCGCCTGAAGTTTAAACGCGAGTGCCGCAAAGGGCGCGTCATCGCGCGCCTCGCGCATGAGCTCCGCACCCGAATCGGGATCAAGTCCCTTTACCGGCGGCAGATCGGTCGGTGCGGGCAGGTATTCCACGACGCCGTCAAGCACGAGCTGTACGCCTTTGTTTTTGAGTGCGGATCCTGCAAACACCGGCACGAGACGCGAGGCGATCGTCGCGCGGCGCAAAGCCGCGCGCAGTTCTTCAATCGCGATCTCTTTTCCTTCCAGATACCTCTCGGTCAGCGCATCATCGGATTCGGCAATCTTCTCTATCATATTGTGGTGCCACTCGTCAGCCGATGCTTTCAACTCCTCCGGAATATCCATGAGTTCTATCTGCTCGCCATGCGGCCCGCGGAAATACACGGCCTTCATGCGCATGAGGTCAATGACGCCTTCGTGCTGCTGCTCGTGGCCGATCGGGATCGTCACGGGTACGGCATTGGGAGTCAGACGCTCGTGGATAGATGCAAGCGACCGCTCAAAGGACGCACCGGTGCGATCAAGCTTGTTGATGAAGCATATCCGCGGCACGCCAAATTTGTCCGCCTGGCGCCACACGGTCTCCGACTGCGGCTCCACCCCCGCGACTCCGTCAAACACGACGACCGCGCCGTCCAGCACACGGAGCGAGCGCTGTACTTCGACGGTAAAATCAATGTGTCCCGGCGTGTCTATAATATTGAAACGATACTCGGATTCGCGGGCGCGATCGGGCGCAGTGGTTCGTTTCCAAAATGCTGTAGTCGCGGCCGCGGTGATCGTAATACCCCGCTCCCGCTCCTGCTCCATCCAGTCCATCACGGTCGTACCCTCATGCACTTCGCCGATCTTATGCGATACTCCGGTATAAAAAAGCACCCGCTCCGTCGTGGTGGTTTTTCCCGCATCAATGTGCGCGATGATGCCGATATTGCGGATATGCTCAAGAGGATATTCAGATGACATACAGTTCTTGAGCGCTACCAGCTAAAATGCGCAAATGCCTTGTTGGCTTCGGCCATGCGGTGGACATCCGCGCGTTTTTTGATCGCGGCTCCTTCATTTTTGGTGGCGAGAATCAATTCGTCCGCAAGACGCGCATGCATCGGCTTGCCCTTTTTGGCACGCGCCGCCGCGAGTATCCAGCGGCATGCAAGCGCGAATTTGCGATCTCCACGCACTTCGCGCGGCACCTGATAGGTGGCGCCTCCGATACGGCGAGATTTAATCTCAAGCAAGGGTCCCACATTGCGCACCGCGGTCTCAAACGTATTGAGGGGATCCTGTTTGTATTCTTTTTCCAAAAGGTCAAACGTACGGTACACCACGCCCTGCGCGGTGGATTTCTTGCCGCCCTTCATCACGTAATTGATAAATTTGGCAATGGTAACATTGCTGTATTTTGGATCAGGCTTGATATCGCGTTGGAATTTTCGTTTTCGTCTCATATGACGTGAATCATGAAGCAGGAATTATGAATTAGGAATTTACTGATAAAGTATCACGCCCATTATTCCTAATTCATACTTCCTTATTCCTACTTTTTCGTTTTAGGTCTTTTTGCTCCGTACTTGCTTCTCTGCTGTTTGCGACCCTCCACGCCCGTCGTATCCAATACGCCGCGGACAATGTGATAGCGCACGCCCGGCAAATCTTTTACGCGTCCTCCGCGGATCAGCACCACCGAGTGCTCCTGCAGATTGTGTCCCTCGCCCGGAATGTAGGCCGTCACTTCCATGCCGTTGGTCAAACGCACGCGCGCGACCTTACGCAAAGCCGAGTTCGGCTTTTTGGGAGTCATGGTCGTCACCTTCACGCACACACCCCGTTTGAAAGGCGATTCATAAAATACGGGCTTATTTTGGAGCACGTTAAAACCCCGCGCAAGCGCGGGCGCTTTGGACTTGTACTGCCGGTGTCCTCTTCCTTGTTTGACCAACTGATTGATTGTCGGCATCTCAAATAAAAAAGTAACTGATGGCTCTATTGCAATGAAAGCACGATAGCAAATCGCGCTCAAGTAGTCAATAAGCCTTTAGACCTACTGCGTAAAGATTCTTCTACTGCAATGTCCAAATTTCGGCTACGGCTTTGCAAAAATTATTCAACATATACACCGTATATGCTTCATAATTTTTGCTTCGCCTCGCCAGAAATTTGAACATTTCGCTACGAAAATCTTTACGCAGTAGGTCTATTGAAACAGACGCTAGAAGAATCCGCCGGTGCCGGTGATCAGGCGGAATGAAAACAGCACAATCGGCGAAAGCAGAGGCGCAAGAAATGCGATGAAAAAGAGGAGTAGGAAAATCCCATATTGCTCAAGCAGGAGACGCACGCCATACCAGTGGCGCGGCATGAGGGCGAACAAAAGTTTTGACCCGTCAAGCGGCGGGATCGGCACAAGATTGAAAAATGCGAGCGTAAGATTGAGGAGAGAGATGGTGGCCGCGATGGATATGAAGTTTGTAAGAAAAGCGCTCTCCGAAAGAAAAGGCACTGTGCGGAGCGATAAGCCAAAAATCAATGCAAGCAGGATATTTGCAGCAGGGCCTGCGATGCCGACAAGTGCCGGACCCCACTTGCCGCGGCGCAGACGGAGAGGGTTGTACGGCACGGGTTTGGCCCATCCTATGATGATCCCACCGAGCAGATACGACATGACAGGCAAAATCACCGTTCCGAAAGGATCTATATGACGGATGGGATTGAGCGTCAGACGTCCTTCTTCCTCGGCCGTACGGTCGCCCAAAGCAAGTGCCGCAAAACCATGCGCCACTTCGTGGATCACCACGGAGAAGATCAAAACTCCTATCTGAAATATGAAACTGATTGCATTTTCCATAAGGCTTTGTCCAAAATTTCAATCCCGCTTTTTGTGGGAGAAGAAATTTTGGTTACAAAACTTATGCCCCGCATTAATTTTTATATCGCACTTCACAATGAGAGGTATACGAGCCGCAGGCGACACCGCGGGGATTTCTTCATCATCGTACAAATTTGGCGCGAAATTAGTGCGGGGCACGGTTGCGTACATAACAATCATATGCTATACATATACCCATGAATATCTGCGCACTCTGTGACAAAGGCTCGGTTAAAGGCGGCAAACGCGCCTTTCTCCGAAGCCATTATAACCCGACGTCTTCAATCCGCAAACATCCCAATCTCCAGTGGGCGCGCATGGAATCAGGCGAACGCAAAAAAATCTGCGTCAAGTGCATGAAAAAACTGCACAAAACCGCCTGATCGTATGAAGATCACGCCTGTCTCGCACGCGCAAGCCGCGAGAGCAAAAACTATCTTCATCCCCCTCTTCAAAAACGAATCGCCATCCGGCGATGCTGTTTTTATGCGGCTTGCGCCGTCCGTCAAAAAAGCCGTACTGGAGTTTGCGCGAAAAGAGTTTCGCGGCGATGAGGGAGAGACGAAATCAGTCTGGTTTGCCGTGGGCGCCGTACGACGCGTGCGCCTTTTCGGCAAGGGAGAAAAATCAAAATGGAACGCACGAAAAGCGGACATCCTGCCGCGGCGGTTTATCCGCGCGGCCAAGGCCGACCGCGCGAGCGAATATGCAGTCTCGTCCGGAGGGGATCTCACAGCATTCGCGCGCAATTCCCTCATGGCGCATTTTGAATACAACCGGTATAAGGAGACTCCGAAAGGCGGCTGGCCGGAAGTAAAGAGTATCACGCCTGCCGTCGCGGACACAGACCGCGCGCCTGCTGTACGCGCGATCGCAGAAGGAAGCGCGATCGGCGAAGAAGTAAACAGCGCGCGGGAACTTGCCAATACTCCGGGAAGCGATATGACGCCCATGCATCTTGCGGAGGCGGCGCGACTTGCCGCCAAACGCGCGGGTTTTCGCGCGACCATCCTTGATGAAAAAGCAATCGCGCGCCTCGGTATGGGCGGAGTGCTGGGCGTCGCGCGGGGATCGGATGAGAAGCCGCGCTTTATCATTTTGGAATACCGCAAGGGCGCCAAAGACCAAAAACCGCTTGTGCTTGTCGGCAAAGGCGTCACGTTTGATACCGGCGGCATCAACCTCAAACCCGAACAATATATGTATGAGATGCATATGGACATGTCGGGGGGTGCGGCAGTCATCCACGGTATCGCCGCAATCGCGCGCCTCAAACTTGCCATCAATGTCGTAGGGCTCGTTCCCGCAGTGGAAAATATGCCGTCAGGATCATCGTACCGCCCGGGAGACCTGCTCAAATCCATGAGCGGCAAGACCATTGAAGTACTCAATACAGACGCCGAAGGCCGCGTCATCTTGGCAGACGCGCTCACGTATGCTCTGCGCTACAAGCCGGGACTCATAGCAGACTTTGCGACACTCACCGGAGCGGCGCACGTGGCTCTAGGCAATTATTGCTCGGCGGTCTTTACCAACCGCGATGCGCTCACGGAAAAACTCGTTGCCGTAGGCACTGCATCGGGCGACTATGTCTGGCCTCTCCCCTTATGGGACGAATACCTGCATGAGATCAAGGGCACGTTTGGCGATATCGCCAATATGGCAAAAAACGACCGCTACGGCGGCGCGATCCACGGCGCAAAATTCCTTGAACAATTCGTTGAAGACGCCCCGTTCGCGCACATAGATATCGCGCCCCGCATGACGGCGGTAGACTCCGATATTTTGGCACGGGGCGCCACTGGTGTTGGCGTCCGCTACATCGCAGAGCTTGCGCGGGCTTATCCGGGAATTATGAAGCAGGAAGAAGGAATTAGGAATTAGAATATCCGCGAAAACGCCCATGCGTAATTCCAGCATCATGATTCCCGTCCTGCTCACGCGTATCAAAACGAGCGATGGCGTGGCGCTGGAAGGTATCGCAGTGCTTCCGAAAAAATCTTCCGGCACCGCACTTATCTGGCTACACGGGCTCAACTCCCGCTTCTCATCGGGACAAATCCTCGTAAAAGAGTTCTCGGAGCAGTGCCGCAAAAAAGGCATCGCATATTTCAAATTCAATACGCGCGGGCATGACGCCGCAGGTGGTAGCGTTGCAAAAAGTAAAAAACTCACCGGCGGCGGATTTGAGAAATTTGAGGAATGCGTCTTTGACATCCGCGCGATGGCGGCATTCGCGCAGAAACTCGGATACCGCCGTATCATCCTGGCAGGACACTCTACGGGCGCCAACAAAGCGCTCTTCTATATGTCACGCACGCGCGATCCCCGCGTAAAACATCTGATTCTGATAGCGCCTGTCAGCGACCGCTCGGGCGCATCCAAAGTACACGGAGCCGCGTGGCACAAAAAGGGTCTTGCAATCGCGCATGCGCTCAAGAAAAAACGCGCGGCATATATGCCGCCCGAGTACGGCATCATGAGCCCCGACCGCTTCATCAGTCTCTATAGCGCAGGAGGCCGCGAGGACGTATTTCCCTATGACCGCGCGGACGCGCGCTGGGACGCGCTTGCGAGCATCCGCACGCCGCTTGCCGTCATCGTAGCCGAGCGCGACGAATATCTTGATCGCCCCGCGCGCGGCATCATCGCCGCATTTGAACGCCATGCGCAATGGACAAAGTCATTTTCCGGCATTATCATCAAAAGCGCCAACCACGGCTTCCGCGGGAAAGAAAAAGAGCTTACGGAAGCTATGATCGGCGAGGTCAGCGGGCTGTAGTATACCGGCAGTACGCAAGGATTGGGGGCGAAAAGCAAATGTCTTTGCTTTTCGCGGGAATTGAGAAAAATCAAAGATTTTTCGTGGTCAGTTTCGGGCCGTCGTATAATGGCAGTACGCAAGGCTGGGGGTCTTGTAGCGGGAGTCCGATTCTCCCCGGCCCGAAACTGACCATAGCAATTCCCCGGGTAGTCCGAGTCCGATTCTCGGCAGCCCGAGTACTTATGACGCATCTTTTGAAAAAATTTGAAGATTTCTTGCAGTCGATTGATCTCAATGCCTACCGTCAAAAATATAGGCCTATTATGATTGTGGAGATGGATTTACCCAAAGAAGTTCAAGCGATCGCCATGCTCTATAAAATCTATTGGGACGAAAAGAGATTTTTAACTTTCGAAGACTTCTATCGGGAATATTACGATAAGTTGGGATCAAATATCAGAAAGTTCCAGAGGAAAACAGGGATGTGCAGGAAGTGCTTTAGTAAAGGATTACCCGCGAGAATCTATCGCACATGGGCAAGTATTATTACACAGATACACGCCGGGTATGTTGCCGAGTCAGTTTTTGGCAATGGTTCAGTTGCCATGTCTGACGAACTTGATCATAAGGGAGCTGATTTTCAAGTCCAATACCGAGACAAAATTTTAAACTATCAGATCAAAAAGAAATCTTTGAGCAGAGAGGTACGGCAAGAAAAACCGAAATCAAAAAGTCCGTTAGCTGGCGAGTTCGTAGATCTCCGATACGAAGTTCCGAGCAGTGATTATTTCGAAAATCCAAAGAAAAACAACGGCGAGTACAAACTTCCCTACCAAAGATTCCAGAGCAATAAGGAATTAAAAAGGTTTCCGAACGGCTTTGTGATCTTCACGCCGTATGCTTTTCAACAGAAGAAAAAGGAGATGGACGTGGCTCTAAAATAACGAGGACGCAATGCGCGTCTTATTGATCGCTTTTTCCGCCATCTTCACGTAATCGGGGTTTATTTCAAAACCGATATACGATTGCCCCAATTCTTTCGCCGCTACGCATTCCGAGCCAGTGCCGACAAAAGGGACTAAAACGACACCATTTTTTCTTGGCATGGCTGATCTAATCAATTTTCTTGAAAGCTCAAGCGGCTTTTGCGTCGGATGCTTCATAACTTCATGCCCATTATGTCTTGGCAGCTGCCGCGGCTCAAAAACCCCGTCGCACGTCTTACACAAAAACCATCTCTCAATCATTCCGGCTCCGCCCGCTAAGGCGGGGATCTTTATCACATCCCGCGGCAATGCGCCGCCTTCATGCGCTTTATAAACTGTTTCTATGCCGCTCCTACTAAATCTCCCCAGCGTTCCTTTCCGTACTTTGCCCGCAGCCCCATTCAAAAATCCTGTCGTATATGGCTCTCTTACGTCGTCTCTGTTAAAAATCGGCCTATCTTTCCACGCACAGATAATCGATTCATGACTTCTCTGCCAAAAATTAAGAGATGCGACATTTTTATTGGTATAGTGCCAGATAAGCCATCGTTTATTGATCGGAATTTCGACGGAAAGATGCGCTAATATTTCACTAAACCCGTAAATAAACATCGTTCCGGTTGGTTTCATTGTCCGGATGCACTCTGCGATCCATTGTCTGCACCACACTATATAGTCGCCGAGCTCTCGCTTATCAAGATTATTTCCAAAATCTTTTCCAATATTATACGGAGGATCAGCGATTACTACGTCACAGCTGTTATCAGGTATCTTTCGCAACGCATCTATAGCATCGATTAAGATAATCCTATTGAGCGGCAGTGGCCGTTCTCTTCTTACGGTTGTCGGAGATATTTTTTTTTGCAACGGCAATAGCTCCCTTTCTATGCCGTACGCAGTAGCAGGCGGGGCATCCGCAAGCACACCCCACATACTTTTGGGGTTTTCATAGATATGGATAGACCGCGGCTTATTATATTCTTTTTTCAGATAGCCAAGGCCTTCAAGTTTTTTGACATGAAAATGCGCCGTGGAAACGGATGCAAGGCGAAAGCGCTTCTTTATTTCCTCCAGAGAAGGCGCGTAGGTTTTTTTTGACTGATATTTCGTAATAAAATCCAGTACCGCTTTCTGTTTTTTAGTAATCATATGTCTTCATAATAGAAAGAAAGTAGAAAGTCAGCAATACTTGTTTATCCACAGATTTCCATAAGAATTCTTTACTCGTCAATATCTTTGCCGTGACGATATTTTCGTGATACCTTGTAAGGAATATATGCCGCTTACACCACAAACCATATGGCATACCAAAACCGCATCCGAAGTGCTTGCCGCACTCGGCTCGCATGAGCGCGGACTTGCTATAGAGGAAGCCAAAACGCGTCTTGATACATACGGCGCAAATAAACTTTCCGAGGGCAAACCGGACGGTCTTCTCTTAATCTTTGCGCGACAATTTCAAAGTCCTCTCATTTATCTTCTCTGTGCCGCGGGTGCGGTCATAGCTATCACGGGACAGATCACGGACGCATACGTCGTCTTTGGCGTGCTCCTGTTTAATGCGGTGGTCGGCACACTGCAGGAAGGCCGCGCACAAAACACTCTCCGCGCATTGAAAAAATTTGCCGCAACATCCGCCACTGTCGTACGCGACGGTAAAGAGCTGATCATTCCCGACACGGATGTCGTCCCCGGAGACGTCATCATTCTGCAGGAAGGAGAAAAGATCCCCGCAGACGCACGCATCATATTCGCGCACGGACTCACCGTAAACGAAGCGGGGCTTACCGGCGAGTCGGAGCCTGCGGCAAAGATTGAGGCGCCTCTCAAAGACTCGTCCCTTACTCCGGCGGACCGCAAAAATATGATCTTCAAAGGGACGCATGTCGCGGGCGGCAATGCGCGTGCGATTGTCATCGCCACGGGAAGTGCTACCGAGATCGGCAGGATCGCCGAAGAAATAGCGCTCATTGATACGGATATCCCGCTCAAAAAAGACATCCGCTATCTGTCGCGGCTCATCATCATCGCGGTCGGGATCATCAGCGTCCTGCTATTTATCCCCGGCGTGCTGATGGGCAGATCGGCGCAGGAGATGTTTGCAACCGCTGTGGCGCTCGCAGTCTCGGTCATCCCGGAGGGACTCCCCATCGTGATCACCCTGGTACTTGCCACAGGCGTGTGGCGGATGTCAAAACGCAACGCGCTCGTCAAGCGCCTGCAGGCAGTGGAGGCTCTGGGGCAGACCAAAATCATCGCCGTAGACAAAACAGGCACGCTGACCAGAAACGAAATGACAATTGAGCGCGTCTATACAAACTGGCGTATGTATATGATCACCGGCAACGGCTATGAGCCGAAGGGCGACGTATTGCTGGACAGCACGCTCATAGACCCGCTTGAGCACGAAGACGTCCTTTTCAGCGCCAAGATCGCGGCGTTCTGCGCGCGAGCGCGCCTGTCTTTTAGTGAAGCAACGCATGAATGGAAAGTCGCGGGCGATCCCACTGAAGCCGCCCTGCTCGTCTTCTCCGAAAAAATCGGGCTTCGCCATGAAATCCTGACGGAAGAATCGCCCGAGATATTTGAACTGCCGTTTGACTACCGGAGAAAATATCACGCGGTCGCCCGCGCCGTGGACGGAACTCATTTCCTTACGGTGGTCGGCGCGCCGGAAAGCGTCTTGGCACTATGCAAAAACATCCGCCAGCATGGCCGCACGGACATGCTCACCGATGACGAGCACAAGCGACTCCAGACGGCGTTCAGCAACATGGCGGCCGAAGGCTTCCGGGTTGTAGCATATGCGATACACACGGACGCGGGTACGGTACTCAATCCGGATGCCATGCCGCCGCTCACGTTTGTCGGATTCTTCGGCATGCGCGATCCGCTCCGGCCGGAAGTACAGGAAACCGTACGACGGATCAAGGCGGCTGATATGCGGATCGTAATGATCACGGGGGATCACCGGCTCACGGCGCAAGCGATCGCCAAATCTGCCGGCATCTGGCAGGAAGGAGACCACGTGCTCACGGGCGACGACATCGGCCGGCTGTCCGACGCGGAGCTTGCCCGTGAGCTTGCGCGCACGAGCGTATTTGCGCGCGTAACACCCGAACACAAGCTCCGGATCATTCAGGCGTATCGCGCGCGCGGCGAAGTGGTCGCGATGACCGGAGACGGCGTCAACGACGCGCCGTCGCTCGTTGCGGCAGACTTGGGAGTCGCCATGGGCAAAGTAGGTACGGAAGTCGCCAAAGAAGCGGCCGATATTGTGCTTTTAAACGATGATTTCTCAAGCATTCTTTCTGCCGTGGAGGAAGGCAGAAATATTTTCCGCACCATCCAGAAAGTCGTCTTGTATCTTTTTTCAACAAGTGCCGGCGAAGTGCTGACTATCGCAGGCGCGATTGCGCTCGGATTTACCCTGCCGCTCCTGCCGTCGCAGATCATCTGGCTCAACTTTGTCACTGACGGGTTCCTGGACGTGGCGCTTGCCATGGAGCCGAAAGAAAAGTCTCTTCTCAACGGTGCATTCAAGCGCCCCAAAAAATGGTTTGTGGACGGCCTCATGGCGCGGCGCATTATTTTTATGGCTCTGCCGATGGCCGCCGTGACGCTGTATATTTTCAGCGGTTATATTTCAGCAGATATGACCAAGGCATGGACAATCTCGCTGACACTCCTTGCCGTGTTCCAGTGGTTCAACGCATGGAACTGCCGCTCGGAGGACAGATCAGTATTCAGCATGAATCCTTTCGCAAATAAATTTCTGATCGCGGCAACCGCCACGGTCATTGTGCTACAGATATTTGCGGTATATCATCCGATTATGAATCGCCTCCTGCATACGACTCCGCTGGGACTTGCCGAATGGCTCCTCATAGTTCCTCTTGCCGCATCGGTCGTAGCGGTGGAAGAAGTCCGTAAATTCTTCCACCGAAGATCTCTCGCGGTGCAAGCAATATTATGAGACCATTACAGATACAGAACTCCCTCTCCTACTGCATCTGCGCCATTTCGGCTGCGCCTTCGTCCGTCCTCCTCAGCGTATCCCGATATATCGGGACGCCTTCGTCGTCCGTCCTCGGCTCGCACGAAATGGCGCAGATTCGCTACGAAGAAGAGTTCTGTAATGGTCTCAGTCTATGCCAAACATATTGATTGCATTAAGCAAGCACATGGATTCCCACCCGAAGGAACGTAAAGTAACGGGCTGTATTTTGATTGCCATGGGAGTGCTGGCGCTTGTCACGCCCTTCACGCCGGGCGCGTGGCTCGCGCTCATCGGCCTGGAACTCCTCGGCGTACGGACATTTGCCGAAAACTACTGGGGAAGATCACAAAAGCAATAGAAATCGCTTCAGTATAAATAAAAATATCCCGACAATTGTCGGGATATTTTTATGTATTACCGATATACCTAAAACATAATATCCTCTTCCGCGCGCTTGTATGCGTGTATCTCGTCTGCCGAAAACCAGTGCGAGATCTCGTGCTTTGCCTCATCCGGATCGCCCGATGCATGTACGACATTGTGGATCGCGCGCCTGCCTTCATTGGCAAGCACCGGCGAATCCACCGAGAAGTCTCCGCGGATTGTCCCCATTTCCGCAAACGAAGGGATCGTCTTCCCGACGATCTTGCGCACCATATCTACCGCGTGAATCCCGGACACCACCATCGCGACCACCGGCCCCGATGTCAAAAAGTCCGTATTCCACCCGTAAATCATCTTGCCGATTTTCAAAGCATCTCCGGTGCCGAGCTCTTTGACGGGGTCCTTGCCGTATTTGGCATACGACTCAAGAGTCTTCTCTCCCATACCGCGAAGCCACCCTTCGGTCCCGGGATAGTGTCCGCGCGCGCGCTGTGCGCTCGGGAAAATCATCTTCATCGCGATCAGCTTGAGCCCCCGCTGTTCAATACGAGTCACGCACTCGCCGACAAGCCCCCGCTTTACGCCGTCGGGCTTTACCAGTACAAATGTCCGCTCCTCTTTCGGCTGAATTGGTTTTTTCATAAAGAGTCTTTTGCAGGACTATAGCAGACAATCCCCACTCTCCGCAAGAGGCGATACGTACATATCTTACCCGGGGATCCTAACCTGAAATGTCGTCCCCTTTCCTTCCGTACTGTCAAACGTAATCGCGCCCCCGTGCTGTTCTACGATATTTCTCACAATATAAAGTCCGAGACCGGACCCGTTTGTATTCATCACCACCGCCGCAGGAGACCGTTTGAATTTCTGAAACACGACATCGCGCATTTCAACAGGTATGCCGACACCCGTGTCTGATATCGCAAGCGTCACGCCCTTGGGATCAAAGTTCGTCACAACATCAATCGTGCCTTCCTCGCGGGTATACCACAGGGCATTTTCCACGAGATTGGCAAGCACAATCTCAATCATATCGCTGTCCACCGCAATCGGACGCCCGGTTTTGTCCAGACGCAAGATGATCTTTTTTTTCTGCTCGCGCGCGGCCGCTTCATACCGCCCTACGACTTTTTCCGTCAGCGCATTGATATCGCACGAAGCGATCTTGTACTCCCCGTAGCCTGCTTCGGCATGCACCATGACGAGAAGATCATTCACGAGACGGATCATCTTGGTAGAACTCTCATGGAGCCTCGTAAGATGTTTGATCTGCTCCGGAGTAAATCCCGGTACTATGCCCTCCTGCACCAGTTCAATCCCCCATTTGATCTCGGTCATCGGCGTCCGCAACTGATGCGAAGCGATACTGATAAAATCGGATTTTGCCTCAAGGAGTTTTTGCAGACGGACAGCGCGATCAAGCAATTCAATGTTTTTCTCAATCAAAAGCTTTGACGTGCGGTCAAGATCGCCCGTTTTTTGCGCGAGAGATTTCTCAAGCGCCCGCATGCGCCTGCCGGCCACGGCAAAAGCGCCGGTAGCACCCACCGCACATGCGATCAAAACAAGAGGAAGATACTCCATAAGACGATCCGCGCAGGACTATTCGCCGAAGATGGCAAGAGAAATAGACTGCTCATAAAAACCCGGGTCGCATGTATTCACGTTGACCTCGCTCTCGCCCAGAGGCGCTATCTGGCCGTAGGAGTAAAAGCCGAAGAGTTCCGCGGCCTCACCCGCCTGCGTCCGGATCTCCTGTATTTCTTCGTTTCCGCGCTCCCCATAAAGGATTTTCCGCGCAACACAGTCGGATACGAAGATCACTTTGGGACGAGCGTCTTTGACACGCTCGGATAATTTTCTGCTGGTATCTTTTGCGGCCCATAGAGCACTGCTCACCGTCCCGATCATCAGCGTAATCGTGCTTCCTTCAAGCACTTCCGCTCCACAGACGATTGATCCGTCGTCGTTGACCTTGAGCGGCACGCGGATCATGATCCCCTCCACATTTTCAATTTTCATCCCCAAGGGGTAGCTAACCGCCGCAAGCGAAAGCGCTGATTTGAAATCCGAAGCGCGCTTGCCGAAATAATCCTCATAAATGGAAAATGCGGGCTTGCCGTCAAGCTCAAACAGCGTCGTGCCTTTTGCTTTTGTAACGGTGCGCGCGGTCCCAAAAGGCTGCCAGCCATGATCCGCCCCGACCGCAAGCTTCATCTCCCCGCCGATTGCAAGTCCGACTGCCGCGTCATTGAGAGCTTCGCCGTTGAAATACTGAAACGTCTGCTTGAAATTCATGTCATCTCCCGCGGCACCTCCCACGAGCGGAAACTGCGCGCCCAGAGATGTCAGCACCCCGCGCACGAGCTCCGTACCGTTGCCGGACAGCGCATCGGAAAATATCAGGGCCATCTTCGCTTTGCCGTCGGCTACCGATTTCACCGCATCGCCAAATGCCGCACCCGCCTTGCGCATATCCTGCGATATTTTTTCAATCTTGATCGGATGAAACGAAGACACATCGGATTGAAGCAGAAGTACTGCGACCGCCTGTTCGTGCGGACCGCTGTTTGTGATCACGCCCGCCGCAGTGCATCCCACTGTCGGGATATCGCCCGTGACTTCGCGGATCCCCGCAAGCATTTCCGCCTGATTAAACACGGAAGACGCGAGTACCACGGCCGCATCTGCCTTGGGCACCTTGAGATTTTTCATCGCTTCTTCGGCCGCTTCCCTGCCCGCCCTCTGCGACTCCATATTTTGGCGGCTTAATCCTATCCCAATATGTAGAGACATATTTTTAGACCTACTGCGTAAAGATTTTCGTAGCGAAATGTTCAGATTTCGGAGACGGGGCGTCCCGCTAAAGCGGGAACACCTCGCGTCTGTCCTACGGCGAAGCAAAAATTATGAAGCATATACGGTGTATATGTTGAATAATTTTTGCAAAGCCGTAGTTGAAATCTGGAGATTGCAGCAGAAGAATCTTTACGCAGTAGGTCTACTAAACTAATCCCCACCCAACATCATTCCTACATACTTGAGAATATAAGGATGTGTGGGGATGGGGCGGGGGTGACAGGGTGGCAGAAAAGATGTATAATATTTTTTGATGAAAGAGGAGAAAAGCAGAAAAAGGGTATATGTCGGGATGTCGGGCGGGGTAGATTCGTCCGTGACGGTAGCACTTCTGAAGGAGCAGGGGTATGATGTGGTCGGCGTGCATATCAAGATGTGGAGCGATCCGTCCATCCCGTGCAATTTTAAGGAAGACAGGTATGACGCTATGCGTGCGGCGGAGAAGATCGGCATCCCGTTTCAGACGTGGGATCTGACGGAAGAATACCGTACGGCTGTGGTGGAATACATGATCCGCGAGTATGCGGCGGGGCGCACACCCAATCCCGATGTGATGTGCAATCGTCATGTGAAATTTGGCGTGTTTTTGCGCCGAGCGCTTGAGGCGGGTGCGGATTTTGTGGCGACGGGGCATTACGCGAGAATCAGGAATCAGGAATCAGGAATCAGGAGCTTGGATGCGGCGCGGGATAAAAACAAAGATCAGAGTTATTTTTTGTGGACTCTCGGGCAGGAGCAATTAAAACATTGTCTATTTCCGATAGGCGAGTATACCAAGCCTGAAGTGCGTGAGATAGCGCGCAAATTTTCTTTGCCGACTGCGGAGAAAAAAGACTCGCAGGGGATCTGTTTTATCGGCGAGATTGATCTCAATGCGTTTTTGAAAAAGCATATTCCTATGAGACCCGGTCTCATAGTGACAACCGCGGGGCGGATTGTGGGGGAGCATGACGGGCTTGCGTTTTATACGATAGGCCAGCGTGAGGGACTCGGCATCGGCGGGGGAATCCCGTACTATGTCGCGGCCAAAGACGCGACCGCCAATACTCTTGTCGTGGCCGAAGGTCCGTATGATGAGAAGCTTTTCCGGCAGGAGCTTGCCGTCATGGATGTGAATTGGATATCCGGCAGTGCTCCGCCATCCGGCGGATTTCGGTGCGAAGCTCGCATCCGCTATCGCCAGCCGCTACAAAAGTGCACCGTAAACCTACAACCTACAACCTACAAACTACAAACTATTTTTGATGAGCCGCAGCGCGCTGTAACACCCGGGCAGTCTATTGTCTTTTATCGTGGAGAAGAAATGCTCGGCGGCGGGATCATCGTATGATCCGCCGCCGACTATCGGACTTGCTTTATCGTAGGTCTTATCGTATAACACATACATCATTTGATCTTTTTACGAACAATTCTTGATGCGTTTGTGCATCGGGAGGACTGCGATGCGTCCAGTAACGGCTTGCGAATCCGAAGTGCCCGAAGATGTAGTAGAAGTGCGTACCTCGGAGGATGGGGATAATCTGATCCGCACATACTTCGGTGATGTTCGTAAGTATGCGCTGCTGAATCATGCGGAGGAGCGTAAACTTTGGGTGCGGATTACAAGCGCTCAAAAGCGTGAGCGTCGGGCGCTCTGTATGTCGCCCGTGGCCTTGCCCGTCCTTATAGGGTTTTTGCCGCAACAGTTTGAAGACGTTGTGCGCGAACTGCAGGATATCGCCCCGCGTCTGCAGGATTTGCGTAGCCAGAGGTGTATCGTCTCGCGGTCATCTCCTGTGTGCCGCACTCTTCGGCGTGTTTATGCCGAGCTGTGGCGGCAGTGGTGCAAGGCATGGGAAGCGTTGGCCCTGCACCCGCAGGTGTATGATGCAATACGCGAAGTTCTCGCGGCGCAATCGCAGAACCCGGCGCTTCATGTCGCTTATCATGCGTGGCATCGCGCATATGAGCGTCTCGGGCAACTTAAAGCGCGGATGATCAATGCCAACCTGCGGCTGGTTATTCACATAGCCACTCGCCATCAAAATCGGGGCATGACGCTCCTTGATCTGATTCAGGAAGGCAACATCGGACTCATGCATGCGGTGGATAAGTTTGACTCAAGTCGGGGACTCAAAATTGTTACCTATGCGCATTGGTGGATTCGTCAGGCCATTACCCGCGCCATCAGCGACCAGCGTCGTACGGTTCGTCTTCCCAATCATGTGGTTGAAAAGGATCAGAGGATGCGGAAAGTTGAAGGGGCCCTATGGGAGGTACATCATCGGCCTCCTACCGATCAAGAGTTAGCTCACGCGCTCGGTTTGGCGCTTGAGGAACTTGAGGATCTGCGGGTAGCGATCCAACCCGTTATCTTTATGGACCAGATGATGGTAGGAGAAGACGACGGTACGAGTAAGATGACTCTCGCCGACATCCTGACGGATGAGGATGCGCGAAATCCCGATGAACCTCTGATCAACGAGCAGTTGCGAAAATGTCTAACAGATTGTCTAGTAACGCTTACAAAGCGGGAGGCGTTTGTGATACGCCTGCGTTATGGTCTTGAGGACGAGAATCCGCGCACCCTGCAGGAGATCGCGAAGATCCTCGGTATCAGCCGGGAACGGGTCCGGCAGATAGAGAAAGGTGCTTTTCAGGAAATACGTTTGCCGTGGCGTAGAGCTATGCTCAACGGTTTTGCTTAGCTACGGTTACAGGTGCGTATACGTCCTCTTGCGAACTCTATGTTCGCAAGAGGACTTTTCATTTTATGAAAATCTCATATTTGAAATAGGGATGGTTTTGCGATACGATGGTTTGTATGCAATCCTCTGCAATCCGGAGAAAATTTCTGGATTTTTTTGAAAAACGCGGCCATACGGTCGTGCCGTCGTCTTCTCTGATACCCGACGATCCGTCGGTGCTTTTGACGACGGCAGGCATGCAGCAATTCAAGCCCTACTATACGGGCGAGGCTGATCCGATGACGTCCATACACCCCACGCTTGGCCGAGCGCTCGGCAGTCGCAATGCGGTATCCATTCAGAAATCATTTCGTACTTCGGATATAGACGAAGTGGGCGATGAGCGTCATCTGACATTTTTTGAAATGATGGGCAATTTTTCTTTTGGTGGGTACTTTAAGAAAGAAGCGATAAAATATGCATTTGACTTTTTGACAGAAGAAGTAGGACTTGAAATTTCTTATGTAACGATCTTTGAAGGCAAGGACACCATCGGCGTGCCAAAAGACGAAGCATCGCGGAAAATATGGCAATCTTTGGGGGTAACCGATATACGCGAAGAAGGCATTGAGGATGTATTTTGGGGCCCCACCGGATCATCCGGCCCATGCGGCCCCACGACCGAGGTTTACTGCAAAAACGGTGCAGGGGAGGATATTGAAGTATGGAATATCGTATTTAACGAGTTTTTTTTCAACGGATCGCGTGAGGAATTGCTTTTAGGCGCATCCGGCAAAAAGTTAGAACGTCTCAAAACCCCGGGCGTAGATACCGGTATGGGTTTGGAGCGCCTTGCGATGTGTGTACAGAAGACAAAGACAGTTTTTGAAACGGATTTGTTTGAAGAGCATATCGCGGTATTACCTGCGGACTATACCGATCGCCAAAAGCGCATTGTGGCGGATCATGCACGCGCGGGAGTATTTCTCCTAGCCGACGGCATCCGGCCGTCCAATAAAGACCGCGGCTATATTCTGCGTCGTCTCCTGCGTCGCGCGATCGTATCGGGATCGGATATTGCGCGTCTGCTTGAAATTACGGTCGCGCAATACGGCGCTTTTTACCCCGAGCTTACCCATGAGCATGGTCGGATACTTGCCGCGTATGTCGATGAGCATGCGAAATTTTCCCGCACGCTTCGCCATGGACTCAAAGAACTTGAACGTACTGAAACTCTTGATGCCAAATCGGCATTTCGGCTTTATGAAAGCTTCGGCCTGCCGTATGAGGTGATCAAGGATTACGATGGCGGCAAAAAAACTCTGGGACTCACGCGTGAAGCGTTTGATGAAGAATTCAGAAAACATCAGGAAATTTCTCGCGCCGGATCAACAGCAAAATTCGGCGGGCATGGGCTTTATATGAAGACGGGCGAAGTGACGATCCGCGATGAATCGGAAGTGGAGAAAGTAACGCGCTTGCATACGGCCACACATTTGCTTCATGCGGCTTTGCGCGCGGTCTTGGGGTCGGAAGTGCGGCAGGACGGATCGGATATTACTGTGGAGCGTACGCGATTTGATTTTAGGTTTCCGCGTAAGGTGACTGCGGATGAACTCAAAAAAGTGGAGGATTGGGTCAATAATACCGTGCGTCGCGATCTTACAGTACAGTGGGAAGAAATGGCGTATGAGGAGGGGATCAAGAAAGGCGCTTTGGGATTTTTCCGCGAGAAGTATCCGCCGCGCGTGAAAATATACACGATGTATGACACGGCAAGCGATGAGGTAATATCGTGCGAATTTTGCGGCGGGCCGCACGTGACGCATACCGCCGAGGTGGGGAAGTTTACAATCATCAAAGAAGAAGCATCATCCGCCGGAGTGCGGAGAATACGCGGAGTGGTGGAGTGATAGCCTGTGCTCTTGACATAGGCTATTATCTGTGATACAATCGCAACACGGTGCTCATAGTGAGTATCGTGTTTTTGTTCTTACAATGTGAAGGAGATGGACGATGGCAGGAAATGAGTATGATGGGTATGGCGGGGCGGACAAGACGCAGTCGGAGCCATCCATAGCGGCTAGCAGGCGGAGCAAGAGGTATCACGCAACGGCCTACGTCGTGACGGCGATTGTCGCAATGTGGGTGGGGGGTCTTGCGGTCGTCGGGTACTATCTGCCGCAGGTGTCGCTCAATGTGGCATCGGAGGCGCCACACGCCGCGGAGAAAGTGCCTGACCCATATCCGCAGTGGGTCGTAGATATCCGCGGAGGGGGGCACGAGGAGTTTTTTGAGGATCTTTGCCGAGGCATCGCGTTTGTAGAACGCAATGCAGACAGGGCAAAGGCCGAGGTACCCGCGGGCGAGCTATCGGTAGACACCAATCTGCCGAAGATGACGGGGTCGGAGGTGCGGAATTATGCGCTCGTGGTGGCGCAGAGCTTGTATCAGACATTCACGTTTCGACGATCCAGCCGTTTGCATCTTTGTGCACTCGCGACCTTGAGCCCATGGAGTTTCCACGACGGGCATGAGCTTATGAAAGTCTTGCTCCTGGTCATGCAGACGGCAAATCTCACGCCTGCGGATCTTGGCACTGACGTTGATGCCAAGACTATGCGCGACGTGCTGATCGGCGACATGCGGGATCACCTGCAGGAGTATCGTGATCATGACCCACTACAGGCGGGTCATGATTCGGAGAAAGGCTCCGTCGCATATGCGCCAGTGATGGAGCAATGGCAGGCGGACTGGAACTTCACCGCGCAGGAGCTTTTTCTACAAACAGGAGAGATCGCGGCTTTGGAGGAGCTAGCCGCGCGAGATAAAGAGGGGGCTGGTATAATGCCGCCCCGCTAACCCAAACGCCCGCCGACCCCATGGGTCCGGCGGGCTTCTCAATTGTGCGGATGTGTGCGTATTTGTTTAGCATGGAGATCAGCCGTATACTGTAAGTGATGGCGCACGATATCATTATCAGATCAGGATCGGTGCTTGACGGCACGGGCGCTCCGCCTGCGGTGCAGGATATTGCGATTGACGATGGCAAGATTACGCGCATCGGAGCGCTGTCGGGCTTGAGCGCAAAGACGGAAATCAGCGTACCGGGCAAATTTGTCGCCCCGGGATTTATTGACATCACCAATCACTCGGATACGCATCTGACGATGTTCCGATACCCCGCGATGGAGAGCATGCTCATGCAGGGTATTACCACCGTCATTGGAGGCAACTGCGGCGCGTCGCTGGCCCCTTTGGTTTCGCCCGATGCGATACGCGTAGTCAGCAAGTGGGCTGATTTTTCCCAGATCGGCATCAACTGGGTCGGGATGGACGAATTTCTGGCCGCCATGAATAGCATGCGCTTTGGCGTGAATTTCGGCACGCTTGCAGGATACGGCACTCTGCGCAGGGGAGTCGCGGGCAATGACCCCGCTCCGCTGTCGCTTGAGCGGCGCGCGGAGATACGTCTCTTGCTTGAGCGGAGCATCAAGCAGGGCGCATTTGGGCTTTCGCTCGGGCTTTCATACGGGCACGAGAGGGTATCCACGACGGAAGAATTGATTGAAATTGCCGAGCCTCTGTCGGAGCTCGGAGGAGTTTTAAAAATACATCTGCGGAGCGAAGGCACTGAAGTGCTGTCCGCGGTCAACGAGGCGGTGCGGATCGCGCGGGAAGCGGGAGTTGCAGTTGTGATAAGCCATTTTAAAATAATCGGCCGCAAGGCATGGCCCGATGCCGCCAAGATATTCGGCATCATTGCTAATGCTCGCGAATCGGGAGTGGATATTTGTTTTGATGTATCGCCATATCGCACGACCGGCTCACAGCTGTACTTGCTGATCCCTCCGTGGGCGCGCAGGGGAGGCTTTGAAGATCTCTTTGCGCGGATTGATTCGCAGATTGAGCGCAAGCGTATCATAGAAGCTTTGCAGGGCAGGACATTGCATTACGATCGTATCGTGGTGATCGGAGCAAAGCATCCGTCTATCGTGGGTAGGACGCTTGCCGCCCTTGCGGAAAATATGGGTGTGTCGCCGGAGGATGCCCTGCTTGATATCGTGCGCGGCAATGAAGGTCGGGTGACGATCCTCGGGCGCACAGTATCCGGCAAAAATACGGCGGCCGCTCTACGCGATCCGAATTCACTGGTGGCGTCAGACGGCTATGCGCTTTCGCAGGATGCGATTACAAGCGGCAATCTCGCGCACCCGCGATCCTTTGGCGCGTTTCCGCATTTCTGGCATCGCATGGTCAATGATATGGGTCTGCTCAAGCCGGAAGATGCAATCATAAAAATGGCAAGCGGTCCTGCGCGCGCGCTTGGCATCACCGGGCGCGGGATGATCGCAAAAGGCAACGCCGCGGATGTTGTGATCTTTGACCCGCGTCTCATTCGTGATCGCGCCACCTACGAAAATCCCTATCGGTATCCGGCAGGGATTGAGTGGGTGATCGTAAACGGCAAAATCGCGGTATCACAGGGCAAATACATGGACGTCCGCGCGGGCGCGATATTACGCAAAGGAACACGCGTATGAATCCGGAAGATGTCAGGGGAAAACATATACTGATCATGGGGCTTGGGCTTCATGGCGGGGGAGCGGGGGCGGTGGAGTTTTTTGTGCGGCAGGGAGCGCGGGTGACGGTGACGGATCTGCGTACGCGCCGCGAGCTTACACCCACACTTCGCGCGCTCGCGCGCCTGAAAGGCGTGCGGTATGTGCTCGGCGAGCATCGGGCGGAAGATTTCCTTGCCGCCGATCTTATTGTAAAAAACCCGGGCGTGCGGCGTGATTCGCCGCATTTGAAAGAAGCTCTTGCGCGCGGGGTACCTGTTACCAGCGATATCGCTATTTTTTTTGCTTTGTGTCCCGCGCAAATCGTGGGGGTGACCGGCACGCGCGGCAAATCTACGACCACGTATCTCATCTGGCAGATTTTGAAGACAAAATTCGGATCACGTGTGCATTACGGCGGCAATATCCGCCGCTCGGTACTCGGGATT
>Ga0209542_10002602_pt1 | contig 40056 bp, 39 predicted proteins | sample RifCSPhighO2_01_FD_184028 | JGI IMG/M metagenome (GOLD analysis project Ga0209542, IMG submission 184028) | Soil microbial communities from Rifle, Colorado - Rifle CSP2_plank highO2_0.1 (SPAdes) (version 2) | ecosystem: Environmental > Terrestrial > Deep subsurface > Rock core/Sediment ... | reverse complement strand
TTATTTCTAAACGGGATGAATCCCGTTAGAAATTGCACATCGTTGATGTCTAGCAGAAGAGTACTTAATGGGTTGATTATAAATATATAAATTTATTAACTAATCATTATTTCTAAACGGGATGAATCCCGTTAGAAATTGCACATCGTTGATGTCTAGCAGAAGAGTACTTAATGGGTTGATTATAAATATATAAATTTATTAACTAATCATTATTTCTAAACGGGATGAATATTACAATCAAGGGGACACATCTGGATTTAACCGCTTCAATTAAACAGTATGTCGAAGAAAAAGTCGGCTCATTGTTAAAATTTATTCAGGCTACTGAGGCAAAGGTTGAACTGGAACGAGACCAGCACCATCGCACTGGTTTGATATTTCGTTCCGAAATTACATTGATTGTCGGCGGTAAGATTATGAGAGCAGAAGCATCAGCAGAAGATGTTTATGCGGCAGTTGATCTGGTGTTGCCAAAACTCAAAGAACAAATCTCCAAGTTTAAAGACAAAAAAAACGACCTGAGAAGAAAAGGGGCCAGATTGGCCAAGCGAAAATGGGCTTGACTTAGTATATCAACTTCAATAATAGTTTTTGTGTTCGCTTTTGCTGAAGTATTATTCTTGATATTTCGTGAAAGTATAATCAAATGCCAGATAAATTCAATACAAAAACTATTAAAGCAAAAGCATCGAAGTTGTATTACTGGCTTGACAACATTTTTAGTTGCTTTACAATGACTTTAGAATAATTTTTCCGATTCAGAGACGGAAAAAAGAGAAAGATTTAATTGAAGAAAAAATTTGGACATAAAATTTTGATTATAGGTTACGGTTCAGTCTCACAATGCACCTTGCCGATTTTGTTTGATAAACTCGACATCTCGCCGAAAAGTGTAACCTTAATCGATTTTGCTGACAAGACCCAAGACCTCAAACAATATACTGATCAAGGACTAAATTTCGTCCAAGCGAAAATCACTTCAGAAACCTTGGACCAGCTGTTGTCTAAATATATAGACCATGGCGGTTTGGTTATTGATTTGGCCTGGAACATCGGTGCGATCGATATTTTAACCTGGTGTCACAACCATAATGTTTTGTACGTTAATACTTCGGTCGAGGAATGGGATCCTTATGCTGCCCGCAGTACTTATGATAAATCTCTATACGCCCGGCAAATGGAGATGAAGAGTTTATCCAAAGGCTGGGAGTCGGCGGTCAGCGCAGTTGTGGATCATGGAGCCAATCCGGGTTTAATTTCTCATTTTACTAAACAAGGTTTGATTGATATTGCCCAGAAACTGATTGTGGATAAAAAAGCGTCGGGCGCGGACGAGGATGAGATCAAGCAATACATTAAGGATCGGAATTTCGCTAAACTAGGTCAGAAATTAGGTGTAAAGACCATCCACGTCAGTGAGCGCGATACCCAAATCACCAATCGGCCCAAGGAAGTGAACGAGTTTGTGGGTACTTGGAGCATTGAAGGATTACGCGAAGAAGGGACGGCGCCGTCGGAAATGGGCTGGGGCACTCATGAAAAAAAACTGCCGGCTTATTCAGTTATCCCAGATAAGGGTCCGAAAAACCAGATTTTTTTAAACCAGATGGGAATGAATACCTGGGTGAGGTCATGGATTCCGAATCAAGAAATCGTCGGGATGGTGATTCGCCACGGCGAAGCGTTTGGTATTTCCGATCGCATGACAGTTTGGGATGGTGAGAAGGCTGTGTATCGCCCCACTGTGCATTATGCGTATATGCCCTGCCATGAGACACTTTCGTCTTTGCATGAATTACGCGGGTTAAATTATGAATTACCAGTCAAACAGCGCATTATGTCTGATGAAATTACTTCAGGCGCTGATATCTTAGGTGCTCTACTAATGGGTCATGCGTATAATTCTTGGTGGACTGGCAGTGATCTGTCAATAGAAGAAGCCAGGCGTGTTACCCCTGGTCAGAATGCGACGACTTTACAAGTGGCGGTTGGAGTGATGGCTGCAGTGCTTTGGATGTTGGATAACCCTAAAAAAGGTCTCAATTTGCCGGATGACCTGCCACATGATTTTGTCTTGGATTTTGCCAAACCTTTCTTGGGTAATTTTATATCCACACCCTCGGATTGGACACCGCTTAGGAATCGCAAGGTTTACTTTAAAGATAATCCGGCCAGTGTTGCCGATCCGGATCCCTGGCAATTCCAAAATTTTGTGTTTTTGCCATAACAGCTTGCATAAATAATTAATACTTCTATAATTTAGAGATGAAGAGAGAACAAAAAGAATTTTTGCAGCAAATCGCGGCAAAAAATGGCACGCCGTTATTCGTGATTGATCATGAAATAATCCGGCAAAATTATAAAGAATTTACGGAGAAACTGCCTGATGTCCAAGTTTACTTTGCCATTAAGGCGAATTCCAACCCTGAAATTTTAAAAACCCTATACGATGTAGGATCTGGTTTTGATGTTGCTTCGATCCAGGAATTCCGGATGGTTACGAAAAATATCAAGAAATTGTCAGATAAGAAGCAATTGGAGTTTATTTGGGACAGAATGATCTATGCCAATACCATCAAACCGGCGGATGACATTAAAAAATTAAGCCGGATGATGGTAACTTTTGACAATATTGAAGAGCTGAAAAAGATTAAGGCAGCTAATTCAAAACTAGGTTTGATTTTACGCCTTCGTGTGCCTAACACAGGTTCTGTCGTCGAACTTTCTTCTAAATTCGGGGTGGATCCTGGTGAAGCCGTGGATTTGATGATCGAAGCCATTAAACTCGAATTGGAAGTGGGTGGTATCAGTTTCCACGTCGGTAGTCAGTGCAATAATTTTGAAAATTATATTCAAGCGTTTAACCTTGCTTCTTCGGTCTTCAAGGAAGCCAAATTAAGAGGCTTGGATATCGGGTTTAATCAGAAAGACGGAAAGAAAATTAAAGTTTTAGATATTGGCGGCGGGTTCCCGGTCAAATACACTTCGGAAGACAAATCTTTTGGCGCTTTGGGCAGAAAATTGACCTCAGAACTCAAGCGCTTGTTTGGCAAAGAAGAAAATTTAAAAATTATTGCAGAACCCGGGCGCTTTATGGTGGCCACTGCTTGCACTCTCGTGACCAAAATTATCGGAAAATCAGTGCGGGACGAAAAAACTTGCTACTACTTGGATGATGGCGTCTATCACACTTTTTCTGGACAGATTTACGATCACCAACATTACCCGCTGCATGCCTTTAAGGAAGGCGAAAAGAAAATTGTTTCAACTTTTGGCCCAACTTGTGATGCTTTCGATACCATCTCTTTAGTTGATGAGTTACCAGAGGATTTACAGATTGATGATTTGCTCTACGCGGAAAATATTGGAGCCTATACTTTTGCCTCGGCAACTTATTTTAATGGTTTTAGGCCACCAAAAGTTCTTCATATCAATAAAGAATTGCCACCAGAACCTGTGAAACCAGAAGAGGTTGCCAAAGTTAACGGGAATGGTAATGGACATAAAGAAGCGGAGAAAATTGAGAAGAAATCTGCCAGTTCGGCGGACAGGGACGAAAAGAAAGAACCAGTGGAGAAGATCCTCGCTAAAACCACTGCCAAATGAGCAAACTCTTTGCGATAAGAATGGACCATTTAACATTTTTAGAGAATAGACCAATAAAAAAGAATATCTCGATATTGCCAATCCCTCTGGACATAGGTTCGGAAAATGAGGGGATGGACTCGGCACCGAAATATTTACTAAAGTTTGGATTAAAAGAAGCGTTGATGAGCGCCGGTTTTAATGTGACTGTTTTGCCCGAAATCGTTGCCAGAAAAAAGAGACTTTGGGGTGAAGGTAAAACAAAAAATACTTTGGATGCCATTTCAAAAGTGGCCAAGAGTACGATTGAAGTTGTGAGGCAAGAAGTTAGCAGCGGCAACAATGTTTTAACACTCGGCGGCGATCACGCAATTTCCATTGGCAGTATTGCTGGGGCTAGCGAAGCGTTAAAAGGTAACTTGGGCGTAATCTGGATCGATGCGCATGCTGATTTGAATACTTTGGAAACGAGTCTTTCTGGCAATGTCCACGGCATGGTCACTTCTACCTTACTCGGCCTAGGTGGTGAAAGTTTAACTAGCTTAGTAAAAACAAATATAAAAAAAGAAAATATTTTATATATCGGACTTAAAGATATTGATCAAGCAGAGATTGATTTTATAAGGGAGCACAAACTTACGACAGTTACTATGTTTGATATTATGGTCAATGGTTTTCCAAGTGTCATCAAGCAAGTTGAGAAGATACAAAATAGAGTAAAAAATCTTTGGATAAGTCTTGATGTAGATTCCATTGACGAGGAGTTTGCTCCAGCCTCTGCTATGGCGACAACAGGCGGCCTAACTTACCGTGAAGTCTCTAATTTGCTGACCTTTATCGGAAAAACCTCTAATGTTATCGGTGCCGATATCGTCGAACTTACTCCCAACAAAGATTTGAATGCGAAGACCGCCAAACTATGTATCGAGTCTGCGGCATCCATGTTCGGTTCAAAGCATAATTGGTATGATGAGTATATGTCAGCTTTTACGAAATGAGTGATTGAAAGTATTTGCTAGCTCCTAAAGTTTCTTTGGGGCTGACCGCCAGGTTGGCTCCGGCTCGTTGTTTTTTTAAGGCTAATTCGATATAATAACAAAGCTTTTGTCATCCTGAACTCGATTCAGGATCCAGGCTAAAGCTTATATTTGGATTCCGGATCGGGGTCCGGAATGACGATTTTTATTTATTTTTATGTCTATACTTGGTAATTTATTTGGTTCCTCGAATGAGTCAGTGGTCAGGAAATATTCCAAAGTGGTTGAGCAAATCAACTCACTCGAAAAAGAATTCGAAGCCAAATCGCAGGATCAACTCAAGGAATTAACGAGCAAGTGGAAATCTGAACTTGCTGCTTTAGATATTGAGGCCCAAAAAGAATCTCTGGAGGTAATTTTACCTCAAGCCTTTGCGGCAGTGCGCGAGGCGGCCAAGCGGACGATTAATCAGAGGCATTATGATGTACAGCTCATCGGCGGTATGGTTTTGCATTATGGGAATATTGCGGAAATGCGTACTGGAGAAGGCAAAACCCTCGTTGCTACGCTGCCTTTGTATCTAAATGCCCTAACCGGCCGCGGCGCGCATTTGGTCACAGTCAATGATTACCTGGCCCGTTGGCAGGCATCCTGGATGGGTCAAATTTACAATTTTTTGGGGTTAACGGTTGGTTCCATCCAACACGAGCAGGCATTTTTATACGATGCGGGTTATGAGCCAGAGGCAGAAGAAATCAAGCAGATTGAATCACAAGTTCAGGGCCTGATTTTGGATGTTAAACATATGCGCACAACGACTCGACAAATGGCATACCGAGCCGATATTGTTTATGGCACGAACAACGAATACGGGTTTGATTACCTTCGAGACAATATGGTTTGGCAAAAAGAACAGATGGTACAAAGAGATTTATTTTACGCGATTGTTGACGAAGTCGATTCAATCCTAATTGACGAAGCCAGAACGCCATTGATTATATCCGCCCCGGATACGGATCCGACGGATAAATATTATCAATTTTCTAAATTCGTCGAAAAGTTGGAAATCGAAACTGATTATAAAGTTGATGAAAAAAAACGAGCCGCCACCCTGACGGAAGCGGGGATTGAGAAGTTGGAAAAGATGTTGAATGTCCAAAATATTTACGACAAAGAAGGGATTTCGACCATCCATCACATCGAGCAAGCGCTGCGGGCCAAAGCATTATTTAGAAAAGATACTCATTACGTCGTTCGTCAAGGAGAAATAGTTATCGTTGATGAATTTACCGGGCGATTAATGTTCGGGCGGCGATATTCAGAAGGGCTGCATCAAGCCATCGAAGCCAAAGAAGGAGTGAAGGTCCAGCAGGAAAGCAAAACCCTGGCCACAATCACTTTTCAAAATTATTTCAGGCTTTATAAAAAATTATCCGGCATGACCGGGACCGCGGAAACAGAAGCCGAAGAATTTCATAAAATTTACAAATTAGAAGTAGTCTCGATCCCAACCAATCGTCCGATGATTCGGCAAGATTCGCCAGATCAGGTGTTAAAAAACGTGGACGGAAAATTTCAAGCTCTAATCCGTACTATCAAAGAACTTCATGCCAGCGGTCGGCCAATTTTGATCGGCACGATCTCGATTGAAAAAAACGAGTATTTGTCGCAATTACTAACTTCTGCCGGGGTGCCGCACGAAACTCTGAATGCGAAGAATAATGAACGCGAAGCGCATATAATCGCGCAGGCCGGGCGCTTGGGCGCTGTGACACTTGCTACGAACATCGCGGGCCGCGGTGTTGATATTATTTTGGGTGGGAACCCGGCTGATTTAGACGAACAGAAAAAAGTTATCGAATTGGGAGGTTTAGTGGTGCTGGGCACGGAACGACATGAATCCAGGCGCATCGACAATCAGCTGCGCGGCCGTTCAGGTCGTCAGGGCGATCCTGGCTCATCCCAATTTTTCTTATCGTTAGAAGATGATTTGATGCGGCTGTTCGGTGGCGAGCGAGTGGGGAAAATGATGCAGACACTGGGGATCCCAGATGATCAGCCGATTGAGCATGGATTGATTTCTAAATCGATTGAGTCCGCGCAGCGAAAGATTGAAGGGTTGAATTTTGATATGCGCAAACACGTCCTGGAATATGATGATGTCATGAACAAACAACGGACGATTATTTACGGTAAACGCAAACAAATTTTAGATCGAGGCGAATCGCTGTCAGATGAAATTTTGGATCTGGTGGCCAAAGAAATCACCCAGATGGTGACGACGCACCAAGAGCATGAAGAGGGAGAGCCTGCCCGGCACGCCTACGGCGAAGCCGAGGCGGACGGGAGATTCGAACCGCGTCATATGTATGAACACGCCGCGCAAATTCTGCCGATTAGGCCGGAGGATATTAAACTAATCAACAATCAGCAAGAGTTTATCGACCATCTCGTTGAGGTAGCAGAACGAGAGTATAAAGCTAAGGAAGAAAAATTGGGGAAAGACATGATGCGACAGCTGGAAAAGTTTGTTTATTTGCGAACCATTGACCAACTTTGGCAAGAGCATTTGGATACGATGGAACATTTGCGCGACTCTGTCAGGCTGCGCGGTTATGGTCAGCGTGATCCATTGATTGAATTTAAAAACGAAGGATTTACGCTTTTTCAGCGCCTGCTTGACGACGTCAATCGAAATATTGTTTATACGATCTTTAAAGTCGACATCGCTCCGCAACCAGTGCAAAGTCCCAAGTTTCAAGATCCAAGTTCCAAGGAAATCGGTCGCAATGACCCGTGCCCGTGCGGCAGCGGCAAGAAATGGAAAAAGTGCGGGCTTTTGAATACGCAAGAACATCAGCAAAAAATGACTCAGAAGGCATAGAATGTGCACGAAGAAATGTGCTATGATAAAGGAAAGTTAGAGGAGGTGAACATGGCCTTTTTGAAGCTTCCGGCCTTTCCACAGTTGGTCGTTGGTGAGGCGAACAAACGCGCCGGGATATTCATTGCCTTGCTGATGGCAGGGTGGTGCGCATTCTTGGCGGCCGTTCCCGTATGGGTGCTTGAAAATCCGAATCGTGGGGCGATTGTTTTTTGCGCCGGGCTGGCCTGGGCATCCGTCGTCATCGCCGCAATCATCGCGGGCAGTAAGCGATACACCATCGGCGCGCTTCTACTGGCGCCAATCCTGTTCGTGATTTGACCGAAGTTTTCTTACGATACTGCTTCGGTTTTCTTTTTTCCAGGAAGTGAAAATTTGATTCGCTCAGCGATTAGCCAATTTCGAGTAGCGAAATTGGCATCAAATTTTCACTTCCTGGTTTACGTCATATTTGCTAAAATATAACAATGATCAAGACTGCAGAATTTGTAACGCCTAAGCATCCTGATAAAGTTTGTGATTTTATCGCCGACTCGATCCTGGATGAATATCTCAAACAAGACCCTGATTCCAGAGTTGCTGTTGAGGTCATGGGCGGACACGGTCACATCACGGTTAGCGGTGAAATTACCAGCAAGGGTCAAGTTGATATCGAAAAATTAGTCCACTTAATTGTAGGGGCTAATTTTCAAGTGAATGTTTTTGCGACCCGCCAAAGTCCAGAAATTGCTCACGGGGTTGATGCGGGCGGGGCAGGGGATCAGGGCATCATGGTCGGATTCGCTTGCCACGAAACGCCAAGTTTGATGCCGCTCGAATACGAACTGGCGAGGAATCTTTGTAAAAACATATATCAAAAATTCCTGGTTGACGGCAAGGTTCAGATAACAGTGGATATCGAGACGAAGAAAATTCAGACTGTTGTGGCTTCATTCCAAAATACCAAATCAGATGAATTACTTAAGCTTGTAAAGCAATTCGTGCTAGCTAAAGAATATTTGGTCAACCCGGCCGGAGAGTGGCGGATCGGCGGGTTCGATGCCGACTCCGGCATCTCTGGTCGGAAAATCGCGATGGACAGTTATGGTCCGAATGTATCAATCGGCGGCGGGTCATTTTCTGGGAAAGATTACACCAAAGTGGATCGGTCCGGGGCTTATATGGCTCGGAAAATAGCGATTGACTTAATTAAAAAAAATCACGCTAAAGAAGCGCTGGTGAAACTTGCTTATGCGATTGGCAAACCTAATCCAGTTATGAGTACTATAATACTAGATAGTATCATAGTGCCAGTCCCGACTAATTATGATTTAACTCCAAAGGGGATTAAAATGCTGTTAAAATTAGACAAGGCGATATTCGCCCAAACTTCTCAATGGGGACATTTTGGCCGTGGATTTGCTTGGGATAAATAATATGAATGAAATTATTCTTATTCTCATTTCGAGTTTTCTGATTTTAGTCGGCTTGGTCGGAACCATTTTACCTTTTTTGCCTGGGCCGCCACTGTCTTTAGCCGGGCTGATTTTATACGGGTGGTTTACCAAGTTTGAAACAGTTTCTATTTTGGCCGTAGTGATTTTTTCAATTCTGACCTTGTTCACCTTCCTTTTCGATATATTCGCGCCGGCCCTGGCTGCGAAAGGCTACAGGTCGTCAAAATATGGGGCGTGGGGCGCTGTGATTGGCGTATTGCTGGGGATAGTCGTTTTGGGGCCAATTGGGGCGTTTTTAGGGCCGTTTTTGGGGGCATTTGTAGGCGAATTTATAGCACAGCGAAACCACCAAGTGGCCCTCCGGGCAGCCTGGGGCGCATTCGTCGGGATCTTGATCGGGACGATTTTTAAACTTACCATTACCTTGGCCATGCTTGGATATTTTATTATCAAAATTATTACATGAAAAAACCAATTACAGTGGCGGTTTCCGGAGGGTTTGACCCCATCCATCCTGGGCATATTCGAATGTTTAAAGAGGCCAAGGCTCTGGGCGATAAATTAATTGTGATTTTAAACAATGACAATTGGCTGATCGCAAAAAAAGGTTTTAAGTTTATGGGAGAAGGAGAACGCAAAGAAGTCCTCGAAGCCATCCGATACGTGGATGAAGTAGTGTTGACCAAACATCTTGCCGGTACTACTGATTTGAGTGTTTCAGAAGCCCTACTTCGCGTGAAACCTGATGTTTTCGCAAATGGCGGAGATCGAACTAAAAAAAATATCCCGGAAGTTGACCTTTGTAATAGGCTGAGCTGTCGGATGGTTTATAATGTCGGCCAGGGCGGGAAAGTCCAATCCAGTTCCTGGCTGGTTGAGAAAGCGATTAAAAACGCCCCGAGGAAAGTGTCAATTATTGTAAAAAAGCGCAGAATTTAGTATAATTTTTGTGATGCGTAAAAAAGGCCTCTATTTTAAATTTTTAATTATTTTGTTACTGACCGCGGGGGCGGTTTATTTAGTATTGCCGGTAGGCAGTAAAATTACGCTGAAACCAGTAAAAATCAATTACGAAAAGGTATATAATCTTAAGTTGGGTTTGGATTTGCAGGGCGGCACCCATTTGGTTTATGAAGGAAACTTAAAAGATATTCCACAAGAGGCCAGAGCTGACGCCATGAATTCTGCCAGAGACGTAATTGAACGGCGCGTGAACAGTTTTGGTGTTTCCGAACCGGTGGTGCAGCTATCGGGGGATAATCGGATCATCATCGAGTTGCCCGGCGTGAAAGATATCAATGAAGCTATCAAATTGATTGGTCAAACTCCGTTTTTGGAGTTTCGAGAAGAAAATCCCAATCCAACCGTCATTCCTGATGAGAACGGACAGATTAGTATAACTGCCGATCAGGCCTTTATGACTACGGGTTTGACTGGAAAACAGTTTAAGCGCGCGATTTTGGAATTCAGTCCGCAAACCGGCGTGCCGCAAATCACGCTCCAATTCGACGCGGAAGGGACCAAACTGTTCGCTGATATTACCACGAGAAATGTCGGCAAACTAGTGGCAATTTTTTTGGACGGACAAGTCTTGTCTGCTCCGACCGTGCAAAACGCGATCACAGATGGTAAAGCAGTCATCACAGGCCAGTTTACGGTTCCCGAGGCGAAGGAATTGGTGACCCGTTTAAATTCAGGAGCCCTGCCGGTGCCGATCAAATTGATCCAACAGCAAAACATCGGCGCAACTTTAGGTCTGGCTTCCGTGCAAAAAAGCGTGGCTGCGGGGTTGATCGGTTTTGCGATTGTCGCGTTGTTTATGATTATTTATTACCGGCTGCCGGGATTACTCGCGGTTTTAGCTTTGACAATTTATACATTCTTAAGTTTAGCCATATTTAAATTGTTCGGAATTACCTTAAGCTTAGCAGGGATCGCCGGTTTTATTCTTTCCGTCGGTATGGCCGTGGATGCTAATATTTTAATTTTTGAGCGCATGAAAGAAGAATTACGAAAAGGGAAAACCTTAGATCAAGCGGTTGAAGAAGGATTTAAACGGGCCTGGCTTTCGGTGCGGGATTCGAATTTTTCCAGTTTGATTACAACTTTTATTTTAGGATACTTTGGCTCGAGTATCATCCGGGGATTTGCCGTTACCCTAAGTTTGGGCATCATTGTTTCGATGTTTACCGCAATCACCATCACCAGGACTTTTTTGCGCCTATTGGTCGGGCACAACATTTTGGTTCATCACTGGTTGTACGGAGTAAAAACTATGTCAGAGGAAAAACATGCCCAGTAATACAACTTCGATGCTTAATATCATCAAATACTACAAATTTTGGTTTATGGTGTCAGCGGTATTATTAATTGCGGGGATTGTGGCGCTGGTACTTTTCGGTCTGAATTTGGGGATTGATTTTAAAGGCGGGACACTCACGCAGGTTCAGTTTGCCGAAAACGTTCCTGCTTTAAATGAGATTCAAGCCGTTTTAGATCAATCGAATATTTCCAACAGCCATATTCAACCGACAGGGGAGCGCTCAGTAATTATTCGAACCGGACCTTTGGAAAACGACCGGCACCAAGCCATGCTGGGTGCCTTAAGCGATAAGTTTGGATCAGTTTCCGAAGAACAATACACGTCGATCGGCCCAATCATCGGCAAAGAACTAAAATCAGGTGCGATTGTCCAGTTGATCTTAGTTTCTCTTGGGATTATTCTTTATATCGCTTATGCTTTTCGTAAAGTGACGAAACCGGTTTCCTCTTGGCGGTTTGGTGTCGCCGCGATTATTGCTCTGCTCCATGATTTACTGATTGTGATCGGTTTCTTCGCGATCCTGGGCCGTTTCAAAGGTGTAGAGATAGACAGTTTGTTCGTCACTGCTCTTTTGACGGTTTTAGGTTTTTCCGTGCACGACACGATTGTCGTATTCGACCGAATTCGGGAAAATTTACGACTACGAACCGGGGATAGCCTGGCTGAAATTATTAATAACAGTATTAATCAAACCCTGATTCGATCTATCAACACGTCCTTAACTGTGATTTTTGTTTTAACTTCATTGCTGTTGTTTGGTGGCGAATCAATCCGTTATTTCGTATTAGCGTTGCTGGTGGGAATTGTGGCTGGAACTTATTCTTCGATTTTTATCGCCAGTCCCATGCTCTTGGTCTGGTATAATTTCGACCAAAGACGCCGACGTTAAAAAAAACCGCTTTAGGCGGTTTTTTTGTTCTTTAAGATCCGTCGTTGTACGTCGCCCCGAAATTCAGTTATTTTTTTTCTTCGTGCTATGTCTTCTGTCGTCATGGTTTTTTTACATCTCGAGCAATAGGGATTGGTCCCATAGACTTGATGACAAGCAGTGCAGTCACTATCCTGGTCTTCAGCGGGTGGAATGTAATTAATTATTTCAGGATTGGCCATGTCTCTATTATCATTGATGTTAATAAAAAAGTAAATCTTGACAGAAATTCAAATTTATGCTATACTATACATCAGATTTAAAGCTGTATGAATAACGATCAATCCAATTCCAATATTTTGGATAAAATCATGGGCTCGCAAACTCAAAGTAACTTAAGCGAGTTTGAGCCCAAAGAGTTGATTGCGAACTTGCTTTTGATGCTAAAAGAGCGAGATTCTACAATTGTGAGTAAGCGGTTTGGATTGGGCGGTGCCGAAATCGAAACTCTTGAGGCGATTGGTAAGTTGCACAGTTTGACGCGCGAGCGGGTTAGACAAATCGAAAAAGATTCGATTAATACCTTAAAGAAGAAAAAACACTCGCAGCTTGAACGAGCGCTGCAATTGGTTTTTGATACCATTATTGAGCACGGTGGAATTATCAGCGAGGATTATTTGTTGCAAACTGTTTTGATCAACAAGTCTGATAGGCAGGAGAACCAGGCTGTAAAATTTTTACTTAATCTTGGTGAACAATTTCGACACTTGAATGAATCGACCGAACACTACGAGTCATGGTATTTGGTCGGTTTTGATATGAAAAAACTGGCAGCGGTCGACAAAAAATTCGAGGAAATATTGGAGCAAGAAAAACACGCAGTCACCCAAGATATATTATTTAGCCGATTCAGGAATACCGATTATTTCAAGCAGCATTCCATGGAACTGAATGATAAGATTCTTAAAAGTTATTTGAATATCAATAAAAATATCCAGATCAACCCTTTCTCTGAAATAGGGTTAAAACATTGGAGTGAGGTTAATCCACGCGATGTCGGCGATAAGGCTTATTTAGTTTTAAAGCATCATAAAACCCCCGAACACTATTCGCAAATTACGAAAATGATCAATGATCATAAATTCGATAACCGCACCGCGTATCAAGAGACTGTGCATAACGAGTTAATCAAAGATAAGCGATTTGTTTTGGTTGGCCGAGGCATTTATGCTCTAGCCGACTGGGGTTATAAAAAAGGAGTCGTGGCTGATGTGATCAAGGAAATTCTCAAAACCATGAATCGGCCGCTGTCCCGGGATGAAATTATTTCGGAAGTTATGAAAAAGCGGCAAGTTAAACGCAATACAATTTTAGTCGGACTATCCAATAAGAAAAATTTCATGAAAGTCGGGAACAATAAATACGCATTGGTAGAAGAACATAAAAACTAATGTCATTTCTTACTGATTATATTTCCTTGATCACGGAGGTTCTGTTTGCCGGCGTTTTTGGCTGGATCTTTTTTTTCATTTTTCTTTCAGCGCTGGTTTATATGCTGTGGTGGCTGAAACGAGACCGGAACCGAAATAAGTTTATGGACGCCGTCAAATGGGTGTTTTTGGAAGTAAAAGTTGATGAGCTGAATGAGAAGTCGCCGCTGGCCATGGAGCAAATCTTTGCGGCTTTGCACGCGATTCACCAGAATTTTACTTGGGGCGAGATGCTGAACGGAAAAGTCGTGTTATTTGTCTCTTGCGAGATTGTCAGTTTAGGCGGCAAGGTTTCGTATGTTTTTAAACTTCCCGAACGATACAGAAATTTATTAGAAAGCGCCCTGTTCGCGCAATACCCAAAAGCTGAAGTTCATGAAGTCGAGGATTACTTGCGCAATATTCCGCACCACTATGATCCGGAATTCGCGCCGTTTGATTTTTGGGGCACTCAGTGGCTGAAGAAAAAAGTAAGTGAGTATCCGATCAGGACTTATGCCCAAACCGAATCATTTGAACATTCAGCTCAGGAAACTTTCGTTGATCCACTGTCGAATGTGATTGAGGTTATGAGCAATCTTCAGCCTTACGAACTGATGGCTTATCAAGTGATAATCAAGCCGGTTAATGACGACTGGAAAGAACACGCCCGGCATTTGGTAAAAAAATTAAAAGGGGAACCCATGGAACATGGAGAGTCAATTTGGGGTAAAATTTTATTCACTGTTCCAAGTCTCCTTTTAGACGCACTGTTTAGCGCATTTTCAGGACCAGCTGATGAAAAAGCGCGGCCAAAAACCCGAGCTGATGAACCGCCGCCGAGTTTGATGTTGCACAAAACCGATATTGAAAAATTTGTAATTACGAGTATCGAGCGAAGTTTAGGCAAGATTAGCTATGAGGTCAGAGTGCGAACCTTATACCTAACCCCTAAAGATAAACTAAATAAGGCTTTAAGGGTTCCTGAAATTGTCGGGGCGCTTCGCAATTTTGATGATATAAATCTCAACGGGTTGAAACCCGACATTGGTCATTCCTGGACTGATAAAGCTTATAAAATTTCAGAGAAATTAGAACAGCCTTATTTGCGAATGAATATTTTGAAACGTAAACGCCATATGCTCCATTATTTTAGGGTCCGAAGTCACTGGAAGGGTATTGGAAAGGTAATGATGAATACCGAAGAGCTGGCTTCAATTTTTCATTTCCCGCAAGTCCCACATTCTCGTGTCAGCCAATTGGAACGAGTTAGCGCCGTTAAAGCGGCTCCCCCGATGGATTTACCGATTAAATAATTTTTTATGGGCTCCGATAATGACGTAACAATTTTTGCCAAAACGAGCTTCCGAAATAGGGAAGTGGCTTTCGGCATCAAACGCGACGACCGCAGGCGCCACATGTATATCATCGGAAAAACCGGCATGGGCAAAACCACCATGATTGAGAACATGGTGATTCAAGACATCATCGCCGGCGAAGGTGTCGCTTTTGTGGATCCTCATGGCGATTCGATCGAGAAAATTCTTAATTACATCCCTTCGAATCGGGTTAATGATGTGGTGTATCTGAACCCGGCCGATACTGATTTTCCGATCGCGTTTAATCCGCTCGAATCGGTTGACTCAAAGTATAAGCATTTAGTCGCCTCGGGATTGATGGGGGTATTTACCAAAATTTGGGCCGGGGTTTGGTCTGCTCGGATGGAATATATTTTAAATAACACTATTTTGGCGCTGCTTGATTCACCGGGCAATACGCTTTTGGGCATCGCCCGAATGTTGGTCAATAAATCGTATCGCAAGAAAATTGTTGATAACATCAAAGACCCGGTGGTGAAATCATTCTGGGTTGATGAATTTGCCAACTATAACGATAAGTTTAGAAATGAAGCTATAGCCCCGATTCAAAACAAAGTTGGCCAGTTTCTTTCGTCCGCTATTATTCGAAATATCGTTGGGCAAACAAAAAGTTCCATAGATTTACGCGAAATTATGGATAGAAAAAAAATCTTTTTGATTAACCTTTCGAAAGGAAGAATCGGCGAAGATAATTCGGCGCTGCTTGGCGCCATGATCATCACGAAATTGCAACTAGCCGCGATGAGCCGAGTTGATATTCCGGAAGAGCAGCGCGAAGATTTTTATCTGTACGTCGATGAATTTCAAAACTTTGCCACTGAATCGTTCGCCAACATTCTTTCGGAAGCGCGGAAGTATCGCTTGAATTTGATCGTTGCACACCAATACATCGGACAATTAGTCACGGACCGCAATACTGTGGTGCGGGATGCTATTTTTGGTAACGTCGGGACCTTGGTTTGTTTTCGAGTCGGCGCCGATGATGCGGAATTTTTAGAAAAGGAATTCGATCCGACATTTACCATGAATGATTTGGTCAACCCTACCAAATATAATATTATTTTGAAACTTATGATCAATGGGGTATCTTCAGCGCCGTTCTCGGCCGTGACCCTACCGCCGATTGCGGAAGTTACGGAGAATGAACAGAAAGTCGTAAATGTTTCGCGCGAACGTTATGCTACACCTCGATCCGTAGTCGAAGAAAAGATTAACAGATGGATGGGTGCGGAGTTCCATACGCAGGCGGCGGAAGCGGAAAGCGGCGCGGCCGACCAAGAGGATTTGCAGGAAAGTTTACGCTACGAACAGCGCGCCACCACTGGTCCTGCCGTCACTATTCGACAACCGGTACCTTCGGCGCCGAAGGTAGACCGCAAGGCTCAAGTTCAGAATAAACCAGAAAAGAAGCCTGAAAAGAAACAAGAAAATCCGATATGGCAGACAGTGAATAAACTGACCTCTGAAAAGATTACTGAAAGGATAGATCAAACAACTTCGACGCTTTCAGAACTAGGCAAATCGTTAGAAAAAACATTAGACAAAGAAAATAAACAGGTTCCTAAAAATCCGGAAGCAAAAAAGCAACCGTACCAGTCCACCGAGCCGGCAAAAGAAGGATCTCTTAAGCCAGGTGATAAAATCCAGTTTTAACTGTTCCCGGTAATACAATATGGGTTTTCAATTTATTATACTAGCCGCAGGCAAAGGCACTCGAATGAACTCCGCCCTACCCAAAGTTTTGGTGGGATTTCGAGGCAAGCCCATAATTCAGCACCTCTTAGATTCATTGAATGATATCCAAACTGAGCATAAACCAATAATTGTAGTGGGACATAAATATGACCTGGTCCAATCATATCTGGGGAATAGTTATATTTACGCGTTTCAGGAAGGACAACTAGGTACCGCGCATGCGGTTGCCGCGGCTAAAGATAAGGTTACGGCGGATAATGTCATCGTGCTTTACGGCGACATGCCTTTTATAAAAAACGAGAGTTTACTAAAGCTTATGTCAAACCATGTTTTACAAAAAAATACGTTTACGATGTTTACAAGTAAGGTTCCGAGTTTTGATCATAAATATCAAGTTTTTCAAAGCTTTGGTCATATTTTAAGAAACAACGGCGAGGTTGCGCAGATTAAGGAATTTCTCGTTTGCAACGAGCAAGAAAGGCAAATCACGGAGGTTAACCCTGGAATTTATGCGTTTAAAACCAGCTGGCTTTGGAATAATATCAATAAGGTGAAAATGAATAAACAAAAAGAGTATTATCTGACCGACATGGTTGAGATTGCTATCAAAAATGGGCAACGAATCCAAACTCTGCCGATTGAACCGAATGAAGTTTACGGGATAAACACACTTACCCAGCTTGAACAAGCGCCTGAAATTTGATAAAATTTCGGGCATGAGAGCAAAAAAAACCGTTATCGTAGCCATGAGCGGGGGAGTAGATTCTTCCGTCAGCGCAGCTTTGCTGAAAGAGCAAGGCTTTGGTGTTATTGGAGTGTTTATGAAAAACTGGAGCGAAGATTTCGGCAATTGGGGCCCGCCCGGCACGCCCCGGGATAAGGCTAAAAACGAGCCGTGGCGGACGGGCTGTACCTGGGCGGAAGATTCGGAGGATGCGAGGAAGGTCGCGCAGGTTTTAGATATTCCGTTTTACATCTGGAACTTTGAAAAAGAATATTATGACAAAGTCGTCGAATATTTTTTACGAGAGTATGCAGCGAATCGGACTCCCAATCCGGATGTGATGTGCAATAGCGAAATCAAATTTAAATTATTTTTGAATAAGGCCCTTTCTTTGGGCGCAGACTATGTCGCGACGGGGCATTACGCAAGAATTCAGGAAACAGAAAATAGTAAACAGAAAACAGACTATAGATTGCTCAAAGGTATTGATCCGGCCAAGGACCAAAGTTATTTTTTATATACGTTAAAACAAAAACAGTTGTCGAAGATATTATTCCCAATAGGTGAGTATATAAAATCAGAAGTTAGAGAGCTAGCGCGAAAATTTGGCCTGCCAAATGCAGAAAAAAAGGATTCCCAAGGCATTTGCTTTATCGGAAAAATCAATGTCCAGCAATTTTTGAAAGCTAAAATACCGGCTAGGGTTGGGGAAATTGTTTCGACCAGCGGACAAAGCCTTGGCCAGCACGAGGGTCTACCTTTTTATACAATTGGTCAAAGACAGGGAATTAAAATCGGCGGCAGCGGCCCTTATTACGTTGTTAGAAAAGATACAACTCAAAACCAATTATTAGTTACCAATGATTCGAATGACAAACAACTCTGGCAGCAGAAGTTTGAAGTCGTTGATGTAACTTGGGTTAATCAAACCCCTCACTTTCTACTGAAAGCCGGCGTAACGATTCGATATCATCATCCGGATTATCCCGCGACCATCGAACAGATAACAGATAACAAACTCAAGATTATATTTGATAAACCCCAGCGTGCAATCACTCCCGGTCAATCAGCAGTTTTCTATAATGGCGATGAGTTGCTTGGCGGCGGCATCATCGAGTAAAAAAAGAAGAGGTTGACAAGTTCTGGCTTGTCAGCCTCTTTAGAGAAAAATTCCTTCGTTAGGTGAAGCCGGCACGGGCTCCCAGTCGTGTCGCTCGCGGAACCAAAACCGAACGTCGTGGTCGAAGACCATTTGTTCGAAGCGTCGACGGCCGCAGAGGACAGAAACGTACGCTTCAGGGCAGCCGGGTTCACCTCGTTCGAAGCTGACCCTGGCGTTGCTCCCGCGTAATTCCGCGACTTCGTCGCTTCGAAAGCCGTCCGTGAACAGAATCGTTGTCGAGCCGAAATGAGGGGAGTAAAGCACAACCCGAGGACAGATCAGGCCGTTATCGCTGATGATGAAATCAACGGCGCAGGTTACGTTACGACGAGGGGTGAAGTCATCTTCACATTGCTGACGGTCGATGAGGATCGGAGCCATCGCCAGCGCAGGCAAAGGCTGCATCAGCATTTGCATGGTAGGGTCCTCCTTGGGTATTTAATGAAATAAGTATATCCCTAAGGCGTACAAAAATCAACGCCTCAAGCGTATGAGGCGTTGAATATGTTTTGCGCTTAAACCAGCAGACTAATAATCAGAAGGGCGACGATGTTAATAATTTTAATCATCGGGTTAATGGCGGGACCGGCTGTATCTTTGTAGGGATCACCGACTGTATCACCAGTGACGGCTGCTTGATGTGCAAATGATTTTTTACCGCCGTAGTTTCCTTCCTCGATGAATTTTTTCGCGTTATCCCAGGCGGCACCACCAGATGTCATGGAAACGGCGACGAATAATCCTGTAACGATGGAGCCGACCAGTACACCACCCAGAGCCTTTAATCCTAAAAAGGGAATTAATGCGACCACGATTGGTACCACTACCGGAATCAGGGCCGGAATGATCATTTCCTTAATTGCTGCTTTGGTCACGATATCAACCGCCTTGCCATAGTCAGGCTTAGCCGTCCCTGCCATTATTCCTGGAATTTCTTTGAATTGTCGGCGGACTTCTTCTACGACTTTCTGTCCAGCTTTACCAACTGCCTGCATCGCAAGCGAGGCAAACAGATAAGGGAGAAGCCCTCCGATAAGCAGGCCAGCTAATACGGAAACATCTGATAAATCAAATGATAAATTTTGACCGACTGCTTTTAGTTCTTCAGTATAAGAAGCAAACAGGACGACAGCGGCGAGTCCGGCTGATGCGATGGCGTAGCCCTTGGTCACGGCTTTGGTGGTATTACCGACGGCGTCGAGCGCGTCGGTAGAAACCCGTACCGAGTCAGGAAGCCCGGCCATTTCAGCGATGCCTCCGGCATTGTCAGTGATTGGTCCAAACGCATCGATGGCAACAATTATCCCGGCCATGGACAGCATCGATACGACGGCGATTGCCGATCCATAAAGCCCGCTTATGTGGTAAGAAAGCAGGATGCCCGAAATTATTGTCAAGACCGGTAGGGCCGTGGATTGCATTGAGACGGCCAACCCGGTAATGATGTTTGTCCCATGACCAGTGGTTGAGGCTTTAGCAATTGAAAGTACTGGTTTGAACTTTTTGGAAGTGTAATATTCAGTGATAATAACCATGGCGGCTGTAACTGCTAAGCCGACTAAAGTTGATAGGAACAACGGCCATCCGATTGAATGGTTATTAAATTGATACTTGGTAACATAGAAAAAGCCGATTCCCGCAAGTACGGCAGAAATTGCCAAACCTTTATACAACGCGGTCATGATTGCTTTTCCCGTGAGCCTGACAAAAAAACTGCCGATTATGGACGCGATGATTGAAACACCGCCGAGCATTAGCGGGTATAAAATGAAACTTAAATTGCCTGGAAAGAGAATGCTGCCAAGCAACATCGCTGCGATGGTACTCACGGCATATGTTTCAAACAAATCCGCCGCCATACCGGCATCATCGCCGACATTGTCTCCGACATTGTCAGCAATTACCGCGGGGTTTCTGGGATCATCTTCTGGAATGCCAGCTTCGATTTTCCCCACCAAATCCGCGCCAACGTCAGCACCCTTCGTAAAAATTCCACCGCCTAATCTGGCAAACACAGAAATTAAACTGCCGCCAAAGCCAAGACCAATGAGGGCTTTTAAGTCGCCGGTGAAATAATAAAAGAGTGTTACCGAAAGCAACCCGAGACCAACGACAAACAAACCAGTCACCGCGCCACCCCTGAAAGCTAAGTGGAAAGCTGCTGCTAGTCCGGTTTTGGCCGCTTCCGCGGTGCGGACGTTAGCTCGAACGGCGACGAACATCCCGATAAAACCGGCCGCAGCTGAGGCAACTGCCCCGACCACAAAACCGATGGCAGTATTAAAGCCTAAGAAGTACCAAATTATGATGGCGAGGATTATGGCGACCAAGGCGACTGTTTTGTATTGTCGAGACAGGTAAGCCTGCGCTCCTTCTTGGATAGCAGCGGCAATTTCTCGCATCTTGTCATTACCGGCAGGCTTTTTTAAGACTAAATTAGTCAGGACAAAGCCGTAAATGATTGCGGCAATACCGGCAAGCGTGGCAAAACTATAAATAAATGTTTCTGTCATAAATTATTAAATAATATGCATAAGTATAGCTTAAATTGGCCTTTTTGTATATATTATTTAGTCCATGTAAAATAATAGGGTGACTGAATATAAAAAAATCAGCGTTGTTATCCCCGTATACAACGAAATTAACACGATAAAAGACATAATTGACCAGGTTATCCTGGCCAATACTTTTAATATCGAAAAAGAAATTATAATTGTAGACGATCACTCCACGGATGGCACGAGCGAACTGCTTTTGAAACTAAATCATCCCGCAATCAAACTGTTAACGCTGGCATCGAACCAGGGCAAGGGAGCGGCGTTAAAGAAAGGTTTTGAGGTTGCCCGAGGTGATATCGTGGTTATCCAAGATGGCGACTCCGAATACAACCCGCAGGAACTTCACAAGGTTATTCGTCCAATCTTGGAGCAATCAGCTAAAGTTGTTTACGGTTCCAGATATCTGGCTTCCTCCCCTGGCTTGGGTTTTTGGCATAGTTTATTTAACAAATTATTTACGAGACTAGGTAATGCTTTGACCGGACTTGATCTTACCGATCTGATGACGTGCTATAAAGCGTTTGATCGGGAAGTGTTAAACTCATTTTTGCAAAGATTAGAGTCGAAACGGTTTGGCTTTGAACCTGAAGTGACCGCGCGGATCGCCAAAGCTGGTTTTAAGATAATTGAAGTCCCGGTTTCTTATAAACCGAGAAGCTCTGAAGAAGGAAAGCACATGAATCTGAAAGGGCAAGTAGAATCTCTCTTGGCCCTGATTAAATATTCAGTTTTTAAATAAGAAAAAAAACGAGTCTGAAAGATCAAGACTCGTTTGCAAAAAAATCAAGGAGGTCGGGGTCAGCCCAAACGGCGCCGGGCGGGCTGCACTGGAAACATCATGAGGCAGCCACTTTGGCGCTCTGCCAGGCTAACCCCTTCCGTCCTCGGCGCAAGATAAAGTACCAAGCTTCTATCTAGTCCAACTTACCTTACGGATTCGCCAGCATTAGGTTATGAGCCGGTGCTGACTTGATGGGTCTGAGCCATCTGTGATAGAAAGCTTGATGTGTCTCACCGCCGTCGTGCGGAAAACGAGGCAGTAAAACCCTTAACTTACGCACACTCAATTCCTCTTTCCAATTCGGTTATAATATCGCAAAAAAATTACACTACGTCAAGGTGGAAAAAAAGTCCTGTAAATTGTATAATAAGTCACAGTGGGGAGTAGCCAAGTGGTAAGGCAACGGACTCTGAATCCGTCATTCGAAGGTTCGAATCCTTCCTCCCCAGCCAAGAAATATGAGTAACCATAAAATTTTGAAAATAGCTCAGATTGCTCCACTTTGGGAAAACATTCCGCCAAAAAGATACGGCGGGACTGAAAGAGTCTTGTTTAATTTGACTGAAGGATTGATAAAGAGAGGGCATAATGTAACATTGTTCGCTGCGGGTACTGCCAGGACATCGGCTAATTTAATTTCTGTCTATCCTCGCCCTCTGGTTGATGCGGGAATTCCATGGACTAATATTACTTATCCTTTATTAAATCTAACGGCCGCGTTTGATCTTGAAAAAAAATTTGATATAATCCATGTTCATTTAAATAAAGCCTCTGATTACCTTGCATTGCCATTAGCCAGATACATCAAAGACAAGATTGTATTTACTTTGCATTTTCCCTACCCATTCTCGAGTAAAACGCAAGATCGCCACAGGGTTTTTCAAAAATACAAAGACTTAAATTATGTTTCCATTTCAAACGCCCAACGACAGGGGGGCAAAAATTTAAACTGGCTCGGAACAGTTTATAACGGAATCGACACTAAAATTTACAAATTTAATCCTAACCCAAAAAATTACTTTATCTGGGTCGGGAGGTTCAACCCAGATAAAGGGGTAAGGGAGGCTGTCATGGCGGCGAAAAAAGCAAAAGTTAACCTAATACTCGCTGGTAAGCTTAACCCAAAAGGAGAACCGGAAGACTACGCCTACTATAAAGCCCAGATCAAACCATTGGTTGACGGCAAACAAATTTTGCATATTAAAGAGCTCGATGACAAATTGAAAAACCACCTTATGGGCAATGCAATAGGCTTTCTAAATCCCATAAAATGGAACGAACCATTTGGCCTGGTTATGACGGAATCGATGGCAACCGGAACGCCAGTTATATCGTTTCGCGCAGGTGCCGCACCGGAACTGATCAAACATGGAAAAACTGGTTTTTTAGTGAAGGATACCTCCGAGATGTCTCAGAAAATTCGCCAAATAAAAAAAATTTCCAGGCAGGACTGTCGGAGGCGAGTAGAAAAATACTTCAGCAGCGACGCCATGACAGAAAATTACGTTAAGATTTATAAAAAAATCCAAAGACTCCGATGATTACTGAACAAAATTTTATCAGATACATTAAAAAGACTTTCGCTGATCGTCAGATGATTGTTGTTGCCCAAAAAGAGCCTTACATTCACACGACCACGGAAGGAAGTATCAAAGAGATTAAAGTTGAAAAAGCCATAGGCGGGGGAGTGAATACGCTAATTGACTCAATTCTTAGAAAGACCGGCGGGACAATGTTTGCAGTTTCGAGCGGGGATGCCGATCACCTAATGGTTGATAAAGAAGGAAAGATCAGCGTACCTCCTTGGAACCCGTCGTATACATTGAAGAGAATTTTTTTGTCGGATGCTGAACAAAAAGGCTTTTATTACGGCGTATCGAATCAAACCATCTGGCCGCTTTTTCACGCCGTATTTATAAAACCAAAATTTCACGCTTCATGGTGGAAGCAGTATGTTGCGGTCAACAGAAAATTTGCTGATGCGATTCTGGAAGAGGTTAAAAATAAAAAAGCGTTTGTTTGGATACATGATTATCAGTTTTCGTTGCTAGCTAAAATGCTAAAAAAGCAAAGACCTGATTTGCAAATCGGGGTCTTTTGGCATATTCCATGGCCTACCTATGAAATTTTCCGAATTAATCCATGGAGAAAAGAAATGTTGGAAGGCCTGTTGGCTTCAGATTTTATCGGGTTCCACCGCGGGTACCATGTAGAAAACTTTCTGAAATGCGTTCGCAGCGATCTAGAGGTGATCGTGGATTATGAACCGAGATCGGCGGTTTATAAGAACCATACCACAAGGTTGGCATCCCTCCCCGCTGGTGTTGATTTTGACCGCATCAGCGATAAATTGAAAACAAGTAAAAAAATGAACCCGACCGTTGTTAAAAAGAAATTAGGCATCCCTTGGAAAAACGAAAAATTGGTGATTTCGGCTGAACGGGTTGATTATACCAAAGGGATCCTTGAAAGACTAAAAATTATCGACCGGTTTTTGGATAAGTATAAGCAGTTTCGCAAAAATATTATTTTCGTTTCAATTGGGGTGCCTAGCCGCACGAGGATCAGTGAATATAAATCTTATAATAGTCAAATCAACCACTTAGCCGATAGAATTAACAGTAAGCATGGGACTAAAAACTGGAAGCCGGTTTATTTAGTTAAACACGGAGTTTCCAGAGAGGATCTTTTTAGCTATTATCGACTTGCTGACGCCTGCTTAGTGACAGCTTTAGATGATGGAATGAATTTGGTAGCCAAGGAATATTTAATCTGCATTGATTCAAAAAAAGGAGTACTCCTGCTTTCTAAATTTACGGGCGCCGCCAAGGATCTGAAAGAATCAATGTTGATCAATCCTTTTGACACTGAAGGATCCTCAAACGCGCTTTATGAAGCTCTGACAATGAAGCCAGAGATGAAAAAGGCGCGCAACGACCAAATGAAAACCATCTTGCAGGAAAATAACGTCTACAAATGGGCTATCGATTTTCTTAAATTAGCCTTAAACGAATGAAAATAGCAATCGTCTCGCCATTCTCCGAATCCGTCCCACCGGCAAAATACGGCGGCACTGAATTGGTCGTGTCAAATATTACAGAAAATTTAGTGACCCTTGGACACGAAGTGGTCTTGTTTGCTCCGGCAGGATCCAAGACAAAAGCAAAACTGGTGGAAACTCTGCCTAGGTCCTTAAGGTCGATGAATTTAAAAAATGCACAATATGGCAACGCGGTGATCGTCACCTCGATCGGCAAAATTGCTGCGAAGTTAGCCCAAGAAAATTTCGATGTCATCCATAATCACGTTGGCTGGCGATTGTTAAGTTTAGAACAGTTAATTAAAACGCCAATAGTCACAACTCTGCATGGGCCACTTAATGATGATTACCAAAATTTTATTTACAGTATGTATAAGAAATCCAACTTCATCAGCATCAGTTTAAGTCAACGCAAGCCCATGCCGGAGTTAAATTTTGTCGCCAATGTTTACAATGGCATAGAAATTGATAGGTTTCCGTTTGTAGAAAAGCCCCAAGGCGATTATTTTGCTTTTTTGGGCAGGATGTCGCCAGAAAAAGGGCCACTTCAGGCGATCATGGCTGCGAAAGCGGCCAATGTGAAATTAATCATGGCAGCTAAAGTAGACGCGGTAGATAGACGTTACTTCGAAGAACAAATTCAACCCTTGGTAGACGGCAAGCAAATTAAGTTTATTGGCGAAGTTGATCATCAGGGGAAAGTCGAACTTTTGAGTAACGCCAAAGCCTTGCTCGCCCTAATCCAGTGGGAAGAGCCTTTCGGACTTTTTTTCGTAGAAAGTTTGGTTTGCGGCACACCGGTAATTGCGACGAATCGAGGTTCGGTGCCCGAATTAATTAAGCATGGTGAAACCGGGTTTATTTGCGACAATGAGGAGAAAATAATCCAGAGCATTGATCAAATCGACAGGATTAATCGTGCAGCGTGCTCAAACTATGCGAGGGAGAATTTTTCTGCCGTCCAGATGACGAAGGGTTATTTGAGCGCCTATAAAAAGATTATTTCATAAACAAAAACAATGACTCAATCCTGGCACACGCTCTCTACAAAACAAGTACTGGAGTATTTCGGAATAACATTGTCGGGCCTATCCAACCAGCAGGTATCGATAAACCAAAGAAAATACGGGGAAAACCGTCTACCTGAAGCCAGGCTGGATAGTTTATGGGCGATTTTTTTTAGGCAATTTCAAAGCCCCCTCATCTATATTTTACTAATCGCTAGTATTATAGTTTTTTTGATCCAAGAGCGAACTGACGCAATAATTATCCTATTCGTTTTGTTGTTTAATGCCGTGGTCGGAACGATCCAGGAGGGAAAGGCCCAAAATACGCTGGCTTCATTAAACCATCTGATTCGAACCAAAGCCTTGGTTCTTCGTGAAGGCGTTGAAAAAATTATCGATGATTTTGAGGTGGTTACGGGTGATATTTTAGTTTTGCAGGAAGGAGATAAAGTAGCGGCGGATGCCAGAGTAATTTTATCAAACACCCTGACCTTGGACGAATCTCCCCTAACTGGCGAATCCGTACCGGTCTATAAATTTACCGAACAAATTGCGCAAGCAAATATAACCAATGCCGATATGAAAAATATGGTCTTCAAAGGGACGAATGTCGTCTCTGGAGGCGGGTTAGCGGTCGTAGTAGCAACAGGTATTGAGTCGGTAATTGGATCGATTTCAAAAAAAATATCAACGATTCAATCGGAAGATCCTCTAAAAGCAGATGTTCGCATGTTGTCACGCGTGATTATTATCACAGTCACATCAATTGTGACTTTACTATTTTTCGTCGGGATTTATTCTGGCAAACCTGCTAGAGAAATGTTCACAACCGTGGTTTCTCTGAGTGTTTCCTTAATTCCGGAGGGTCTGCCGATAGTCTTAACGCTAATTTTGGCTACTGGGGTTTGGCGCATGGGCAGGCAGAATGCATTGGTCAAAAAATTACAAGCGGTAGAATCATTGGGCCAGGCGTCGGTGATCGCGCTTGATAAAACCGGCACCATTACTAAAAACGAAATGGTGGTTCAGAAAGTATTAATTGCTGATAAAATTTATCAGATTGAGGGTACGGGCTATGCGCCAGAAGGTCAGATTCGACAAGGTGGTCGGATTATCGAGTCTTTGAATGATCACGACTTGGTCAATTTTGCTGAAACCATCGCTGGTTGCGCGACAGCCGTGGCAAAATTTAATCAAGAAAAACAGGCCTGGCAGATCTCCGGCGACCCGACAGAGGCTGCGGTTGCGGTTCTAGCTGAAAAAATTGGGATCAAAAAGCAGGAATTTGAGCAAAACAACCCAAAATTGGCTGAAATACTTTTTTCTTCAAAAACCAAATATCATGCTGTCCTAAGAAAGGGACCGCATGAATATAAGATAAACGTCATAGGTGCGCCAGAAACAATTATTGATTTGTCGATCCATAATAAAAATGAAAAGAAAGTTTTGGGAGACTCACTCAATAAACTTGCAGCGGAAGGATTAAGGGTGGTGGCGGTTTCTTTTAAAAAAACCAAAAAAAGTGAAATCACTCCAGATGATGTGATGGGATTAACACTTCTTGGTTTCGCCGGTATGATCGACGCCCTAAGACCTGAAGTTAAGGATGCTGTAAAAAAAGCTCAGGGCGCAGGAATAAAAACGGTCATGATAACAGGCGATCATCGAGCCACTGCTTTGGCTGTGGCAGCTGAAGCTAAGATCTATTCAGCAGGGGATCAGGTACTTACTGGGAGTGAAATAGAGCAATTGTCAGACGAGCAATTAGTGAACCGCCTGCCTCGGATTACTGTTTTTGCGAGGGTTAGCCCTGACCACAAGCTGAAAATCATCCGCGCTTACAAATCTAGCGGCGACATTATCGCCATGACCGGCGACGGCGTGAATGACGCACCATCGCTGGTTGCAGCTGATTTAGGCATCGCTATGGGTAAAATTGGAACTGAGGTGGCCAAGGAAGCTGCCGACATAGTGCTGCTGGATGACAATTTTGGCAGTGTGGTTTCGGCAATCGAAGAAGGAAGAAGTATATTCAACACGATTCGCAAGGTAGTTCTATATCTTTTTTCCACCAGTGCCGGAGAAGTATTGATTATCGCCGGCTCTCTATTTTTAGGTTTTCCTTTGCCGATTTTAGCCTCTCAGATTATTTGGTTAAATTTTATTACGGATGGATTTTTGGATGTGGCCTTGGCGATGGAGCCCAAAGAAGCAGGATTATTGTCCTCCAAACGATCGAGTAATTCGTTTCTTGACGCGCTTTCCTTTCAGAGAATGTTGACGATGGCGATACCCATGGCCGTTGGCTCTTTGTTACTTTTTAATTTTTATTATCACCTCGATCTTGTCAAAGCCATGACAATTACCCTGACTGCTATGGCCGTCTTTCAGTGGTTTAATGCGTGGAATTGCCGCAGTGAGACTAAATCAATTTTTGGGTTAAATTTTTTCTCGAACAAATATTTGGTAGGAGCGACGTTAATAGTAATCATCCTGCAGCTGTTCGCCGTATACCATCCTTTTATGCAGCAGTTTCTGAAAACAAAATCGTTGACAGGAACGGAATGGTTATTGGTAATTCTTATTGCTTTTAGTATAATTGTGACAGAGGAGATGAGAAAATTAATTTTTTCAAAACGACATGGCTAACATGGATGACGACAAACTGACCGAGCAATTAGAAAGTTACCGTAAGCTTGCCAGCGAAGATAAACAAATCGACGTGGCAAGCCTGATGGTCCAGGCTTTACAGAAACAACCAACTAATTTTATTTCTGATAAAGAAAAACGCTGGGCGTATCTAATTTCATTGATTTTTCCGCCTTTTGGTTTCCTTTTCGCGTTAAAATTTTATATCTCAGATAAAGACGATCGAAATTTGGCGACGATAGTGTGCGTCGTTTTGACTTTTGTTTCCATCATCACAACTTGGACCTTACTAAAAACACTGTAATGAAAATCAGAACAATCGGCTTTCTGATTCTTTGTTTGCTGTTTACTGCCTGGTTTGTTCGCAATACAAAAATTGATCTGCCGTTAATTTTTGAAAAAACTATTCACGGACACGATGAGCTGTCTAATTCCGCTGTGGCCGCCAATACTACAAGGAAATTTTTTCCTCCAATGGTGCGTATTAACCCACTGGAAGAAAAGCCGGGTAATTGGATGGAAGGTCCGTTCTGGCAGCACATTCCACCCCTGTTTGCTTATGTACCCTATATATTTTTCCAGTTGGATGGGCAGGTCACTATTGAAGTTAAAAGGTTATCCTTTGCTGTTTTGGTTTTACTGACCGGGCTTTTGTTTATCGCAGTGGTTTATTTATTTTCGAAAAATCTTGCGACAGCTTTTTTGGCGACCATTGCCGCCATTTTTTGGGTCAATACCCCGTTTACTCACGAGTTAGTGACTGGTTACGCGTTTGGCGTATCAGATATCGTTCTCGCTTTTACCAGTGTCGGCGCATTCGGGGGGTTGCTTTGGTATTGGAATTTTGAAAAATTCACGAGATTACAATATCCAATCCGGAAGGTTTGCGCGATCGCGGCTTTGGTTTCACTGCCGATTATGGCAAAAAATCTACTGGGCGCGATCCCGGCAGCAATCTTTTTCGTAACTCTTCTGTGGGACTATAAAAAGTTTGGAAAAATGTTTTGGCTTTCTTCGTTGTCATTTTTGGGGTTGCTGGCAATCTATTATATACCGCAATATTTTTCCTCGCCAGAAACATTTAGCAGGGAATTAGGAATTGCTTTTTTCCACGCGAAAAACTACGAAGGGTGGGGGAGGCCGTTCTATTATTATTTGACTGATTATCTACCGAATAGATATTTGTTCAAGTTCACCTGGATATATTATTTAGGGTTAATTTTAACCGCACTAACTTGGAAGTTTGCTAAGATGGATCGAAAGTTGAAAATTTTGTTGGTGCTATCTCTAGGTTGGTTTTTGTGGAATTTAATTGCCGTATCTCTGATAGAGTCGAAAATCCCGAATTTTATTTATCAAAGCTACTTATTCAGTCTGTTTGCAGTCCTTTTAATTTTTGCTCCGCTTACAAATAAACTCTTGGAAAAACTAATCAGCCTTAACTTGGTTAAAAAAATTATGCCAGTGGCCCTGTTGATATCCGTGCTTGGCACGGGCCTGGCCGCGAGTAAACTTTTTGACGCTTTTAAGTTTAGCCGAGCTTGGGCCTACAATTATTCATCCAAGCTCGAGCAATTTTACCAAGTGGGCGAGTCAATGCGGCTAGCGGGAGTTGACCAGAGAGATTTAACAATCGTTAAAGTTTCGGACAATGACTGCTGGGCGCGATATTATATAATTTTTTTGACCGGCGCCGAATCCAAAACTTTGCTAGAAATGTATTTTCTTAATCCTACGAACGAAGATATAACGGCGAAGTATCGTAAAATATATCTGGTTGATAGTTTTGGTTATGAGCAAATTAAGTTTGATCAGTTAGCCCAGTATATTAGCTCTCAACAGCCGCAACTACTTTCAGAGATTGAAAGGATTAAGAAGGATAAATCTAGCTGCCAATGGCTGGTCCCTGACGAAATTTTGAATTCTGAATAGATTTGCTATAATTAAGGTCTGTTATTAACTTAAAACAATTATGAATACCAACGAAAGTTTCGTTAGCAAAAATTATCTAAACGTTATCGCGGTTTTGGTTATTTTATTTTTAGGACTCGCTGTCCTAGACAAGGGTTCCTCGGTATTTAAAATTTTAGCTAACAAAAAACCAGACAATACGATCACGATGACTGCGGAAGGCAGAGTTTCGTCCAAGCCTGATTTGGCCACCACTACCGTGGGGGTGATCAGTCGAGCCCAAACTGCTAAATTGGCTCAGGACGATAACAATAAAAAAGTCAGTCAAATCCTTGAGGCTATTAAAAAACTCGGCGTGGCGGACGCAGACATAGTCACTTCGAACTTCAGCATTTATCCGACCCTTGATTACACCAATGGCCGCAACGACATCAATGGTTATGAGGCCAATCAAACCCTTACGATAAAAATTCATAACGTTGATGAATCAGCCGAAACTCTTAACCAAGTTTTAGATTCAGCCCTAACGAGCGGCAGTAACCAGTTGCAGGGAGTATATTTCAGTTTCGAAGATCCAGACGGATTAAAGCAGGAGGCGCGGAAGCAAGCTATCGAAAAAGCTAAACAGAAAGCGCAAGAATTAGGCGACGCGACTGGCTTAAGAATCGGCAGAATTGTCAGCATTTCAGAAGACTCCGGATACCCGCCTTATCCGGTGCCTTACGCGCTAGAAGGCAAGGGCGGAGGTGGTGATGCGGATGTTTCAGTGGGGAGTCAAGATATAACGGTTAATGTTACATTAATTTTTGAAATTAAATAAGGAGTCAATATGGATAAACATTATGTCTGCCCAAGTTGCGGCGGTGTTTCCAATCATCCGAAAGAGTGCGATACTCAAGGATGCAAGCTGCAAGGACAACCCCTGGTTTCGTGTCCCTGCTCCGATGGACGACACGAAGGGGTAATGGGCCAAAAAGACCAACCAGAGGTTTAATCTAAGTTTGATGTAAATGAAACGAATCATCTTAATCCTCGTAGTAATGATCGTGGGGGCTTACTGGGGTTTTAGATATTATCAAAAAACTCAAAAAGCCGAGGAAGATTTTAAAAAAGTTGGAAATATGACGATTTTGAGCTCTGTCTTTACTAATAATTCTCAAATACCTGAAATTTATAGCTGCCGGGGAGGTAGTGTCAGTCCTCCTTTGGAATTTCTTGATGTACCCGCCAACGCTTCAAGCCTAGCTTTGATTATGGATGATCCAGACGCACCAATCGGAACCTTTGTTCATTGGGTAATTTATAATATGCCGCCAAACACCAAAGGAATTGAAGAACACGCTACTCCGCCAGGAAAGATGGCCCCGAATAGTCTTGGTCGAGCTTCGTACACCGCGCCGTGCCCGCCGTCCGGCACGCATCGTTATTTTTTTAAGTTATACGCCCTGGATCAAAACCTGACTGAAACTGAAATCGAAGGTAAAGCAAGTTTGGAGAAGGCCATGGAAGGACATATCGTTGCCCAATCGAGACTTGTTGGGTTGTTTACTTACAAGGAAGAATAAATTATGAAACTTGCAGATAAAAAATGTATACCCTGCGAAGGTGGAATGCCGGCGTTTTCTAAAGCAGAAGTCGCTAAGTTTCTTCCCAAACTTTCGCGTGGTTGGAGGTCAATTGACGACAAAAAAATACTAAAGGAATTCAAATTTAAGAACTTTGTTGGGTCCATGGGCTTTGCTAACCAAATCGCGCTAATCGCCCAGGCTGAAGATCATCATCCCAATTTATATATTTCTTACAAAAAAGTCATCATCGAACTTATGACCCATGCTGTCGGTGGATTATCTGAGAATGATTTTATCTTGGCAGCCAAGATCGACCAAATATGAATCCCGTTAGAAATACTCATAAGCACCTTTGCCAGTGAAATAAAATTCAACGGGAATAATATAATTAAATCGCATAATTAACTAATCAAAATTTCTAAACGGGATGAAAATTGGCGTATTTGACTCAGGATTAGGCGGGTTATATTTGCTCAGTAGTATGGTCATGAGCAAAGATTTATCAAAATATGATTATGTTTATTTGGGCGACACGAAAAATCTGCCCTATGGCGAGAAAAACCAACGTCAAATTCTTGAACTTACTTCGAAAGGCGTGGATTTTTTGTTCCGCCAAGGCTGCCAGTTGGTAATTGTTGCTTGCAATACTTCCTCCGCCCAAGCGCTTCGCAAAATTCAACAAAATTTTTTACCTAAGTATTATCAAGATCGAAGGGTTTTGGGTGTAATACGCCCAACCGTGGAATTAATTAAAGCGGGGGATACCTGCGTCATCGCCACTAATGCAACAGTCAAAGCCAAGGCTTATACGAGGGAACTTCGAAAACTTAACTCTGCGCTTAAAATCTCGGAAATACCCGCCCCGGAACTCGTCCCACTTTTGGAAACAAACCAACTCGCCAAATTAGAAAAGGCCGTTAGAAAATACTCGGCGATTATTGAAAATAAAAAGGTAAAGAATTTGATCTTAGGTTGTACCCACTACGCCATAATTGGTGACAAATTTGCGCAAAGTTTAGGAAAGGGAATAAAATTAATCAGCCAGGACAAGGTCGTTCCCATTAAACTCTTGGATTATTTAAATAGACACCCAAAAATTGACAAGAAACTGACCAAAAAGCGGCAACGGAAGATATACGTAACCAAATTAAGCTTAGATTTTGCCAAAAATGCTCGTACCTGGTTTGGCCAGAAAGTTAAATTGGAACTTGCAAAAATATGAAGATAACGAGACTAGGGCATTGTTGCTTATTAATCGAAGAAAAAGGATTGCGCGTTTTGGAGATCGGCTGTTTTACCCCGGTGATGCCTTGTATAACCCTAAACTGTCGGTGGAAATTTTGGCCTTGCCGGTAGCGGGTCTGTGGCTAAAAATTTCCGATGCGGTAGATTACGCTAAGCAAATTAAGCCGAAATTTGCTTTTCCGGTACATGACGCTTTAATTAATTCCAACTTATTCACCGGTCATCATAAAATCCCTGAGATTTTCTTACCAAAAATCGGCATAGATTTTAAAGTCTTGGAGCTCCAAAAAGAATATATATTCTAAACATGAAGCAGTTTATAAAAAATTTACTTGTTGTCCTCGTTGGAGTCGCTATCCTGTATGGCCTTTATTTTTATTATCAAAATCTCCGAGGGATCGGCCCGGCTATAAATAATCCCCCAGAGGATATCACTACTATCCCTTCAGAAAATGCCACAGATTTTCCCCTCAAATTACCTGACAATTTCAAAATCGAGATTTTCGCTAAAGGATTGCCAGGCGCGAGAGTCATGGCCTTTGATGGCTTCGGCAATATGTGGGTCTCACAAACAAGTCTAGGAAAAATATCTTACATTGAAATCAAAGATCAGATAGTGCCGATCGTGCGCGACGGTATTTTACGCAACCTGGATAATCCCCACGGACTAGTTTTTGATTATAAAGAACCATTCATACTTTATTATGCTGAGGGAGGTAAAATTTCCAAAATACCGGTTTACTCTGACGCCGATCCTCAGAAAATCGCTGATTTGCCAACCCAGGGTGGCGGGCATTTCACGAGAACATTAAAATTTGGTCCAGACGATCGACTATATGTCTCGATTGGTTCATCTTGCAACGTCTGTGTCGAAAAAGATGAAAGAAGGGCGGCGATTTATACCCTAAATCGTGACGGCAGTGATTTTAAAAAATTCGCTTCAGGTCTTCGTAACACCGTCTTTTTTGATTGGAGTTATGTTGATGGTCGGATGTGGGGGACAGACATGGGCCGCGATTTGTTGGGAGATGATATACCGCCTGACGAAATCAATATTTTGGAAGAAGGCAAAAATTACGGCTGGCCCAACTGCTTCGGAAAAAATATTCATGATACAAACTTCGATAAAAATGTCTACATACAAGATCCTTGCCTTGATAAGACTCCACCAGTCGTAGAAATGCAGGCTCATTCGGCGCCTTTAGGATTGGCGTTTGTTCCAGAAGAAGGTTGGCCAGAAGATTTCTGGTATGACCTCATCGTCGCTTTTCATGGTTCCTGGAACCGGTCTGTGCCTACGGGTTACAAGTTGGTTCGAATCAAACTAGACGCTCAAGGCAATTACGAAGGCACAGAGGATTTTGTGACAGGGTGGTTGCAAGGAAATTCCGCCCTCGGCCGGCCGGTGGATATTTTGATCCAGTCAGGAGGGACAATGTTTGTGTCTGACGACAAAGCCGGGGTGATTTATAAAATTAGTTACACTGGTGATAGTAATTAGTAAAGAGTAATAAGTAATTAGAAAAATGACTATTAAAGATAAAGCATTGATTTTGACCGGTGTGGCGAGAATTGGCCAGGATGTAGCAAAGGCCTTAATTGATAAAGGCGTTAAGATAGCTGTCACTTACATGACGACTAAGCCTGAGCTTGGTGAGAGTGTTTTGTATATCCGGGCTGATCTGACAGATTCCAAACAAGTTGCCGATGTTGTTTCTAAAACAAAAAAACACTATGGCCACATTGATGGCTTGATTCACATGGCTGCAATATACAAAGCCACTCCCTGGTCCAGTCTTTCAGAGAAAGATTGGGATGAGAATATGAATGTGATTGCCAAGAGCGCATTTTTGGTGGCCAAAACAGTGGCTGATGAAATGAAGCAAGGTAAAATTATTCTGATCTCTGACTGGTCAGTCATGACTCAACCCTATAAAGATTACTTGCCTTATAATGTCGCGAAATCAGCGATACAAGGGCTAACTAAGTCTTTGGCGAAGGAGCTGGCGCCGAATATTTTGGTTAACTGTATTGCACCAGGGCCGATCCTCAAGCCCGCGGATTTTTCGGATGAGGATAACGCTGAGGTGTTAAAAAGCACCCCGCTTCAAAAATGGGGCGGGGCGGAAGAAATTTCTAAAACCGTCTTGTATTTACTGGAAGCCGATTTTGTGACTGGTCAAGTCTTATTTGTGGATGGCGGCCGCTCGATTGCTTAAATAAATATTTTATTGTTTAGATTCTTCAGACCGTTGAGGAAATCCTTGCCGGTCATTTCATTTTTGCCTTCCGGTTTGACTTTTTTCAAAAGCAGACCGCTATCCAAACATTTTACCGCCAGCTCGCCATTGGCGACGTAGAGCTTGCCCGGCAATTCTATTTTATGATCAGCAATAATTTCAGCTGCCAGAATTTTAAGATGTTTATTGGCAAGCGTCGTCCAAGTGCCAGGCTCCGGATTAAAAGCGCGGATTTGGCGGTCAATCTCGATTGAGGGTCTTGACCAATTGATCTTGCTGTCATTTTTTGATAGCAAATGGACAAAAGTAGCTTTTTCATGATTTTGTTCGTATGGTTTGATTTCACCTGAAACCCACTTGGGTAAAGTTTCGGCAACCAAATCCGCCGCAGTATCCGACAATTTTTTGTGAAGTGTCATGTAATTATCGTTACTGTTAATATTGATTGTCTTAGCCGCGATCAGAGGCCCATGATCCATCTTTTCATCCATTTGAATCAGGGTGATTCCTGTTTCGGCGTCGCCGTTGGCAATGGCAGCTTGAATAGGCGAAGCACCTCGGTATTTAGGTAAAATTGAGCCATGAATATTGATCGAGCCGAATTTGGGAAGATCTAGTATTTCTTTCGGAATTATTTGCCCGTAAGCGGCTACAATCATCAAATCAGGCTGGGGATCTAAAATCTGTAATTTAGAATCTAGAATTTTTTGAGGCTGAAGAACTTTAATGTTATTTTTCTCAGCCCAAGTTTTGATCGGCGGAGGAGTCAGTTTCTTATCACGACCAGCTGGTTTATCAGGCTGCGTTATGATTAAGACAAGCTCGTAATCCTTCATGAGCTTTTCTAACGTTGGGATGCCAAATTCAGTTGTACCAACAAAGATAATTTTCTTAGGCATCACATTTTTTCTTGCGGCTTCGGATCAGTCCGCCTAATAATTTTACTGGTAAATAATATCCCGTCCAAATGATCGACCTCATGTTGAATAACGCGAGAGACCAATCCATCAGCTTCAAACTTTTTTTCTTCACCGTCAAGATTTTTCGCTTTGATCGTAATTTTTTGAGGACGCCTAACGATACCACATACGCCTGGGATTGAAAGGCAACCTTCTTCCAATTCCACTTTCTTCCAGGATTTTTTTACAATTTTCGGGTTGACCAGAGCAAACGGCGGCATCCCCATGTGCTCCAAGTTTATAATACAAAGGCGGATTGATTTACCGATCTGAGGCGCAGCCAATCCGATCCCGCTGGCGTTTCTGCAGGCGGCGATCATTTGACTGGTTAATTTCGAAAGAGCCGAATCAAATTTTGAGACTAGTTCAGTTTTTTGGGTTAAAATTGGATTGGGAACAATAATTATTTTAAGCATTTGGTTTATTCTTTTTTATCAAATAAGCAAACAGTGCTCCTGTTTTTTTTGCCGACTTACTTTCTAAAACTTCACCGGCCAATCTACGTAAAAAACTATGATCATAAATCGTGGCCATTTTCAAATAGAATCCGAAATGTTTCTTGTCGTTCAATTTAATTGAGAGTTCGTCAGCCAGCACATGAGCAGGGGAGTGGAGGAACCGATTCTTTTTGAACTGGCGTTTGATATCCATAATAAGAATATTCTATCAAAATTATGCTATAATTGAAAGTAATTATGCGTATCTTCACCGCTCTTCCTCTGCCACAATCCACGAAGGATCTCTTAGTCTCAATCACTCGCGGGCGATTGCCGATTTCTTATATCAATACGATAAACTTACACATAACCCTGAATTTTTTTGGTGAGGTAAGTTCTGATCGACTCGGGGGTTTAACCCAGACCTTTTCTAAGTTCTGTCAGGGACAAAAATCATTTTTAGTGGAATTTAGCCGTCTTCAAATGTTTTATCATCAAATTCACCTCACTGTATCGAAAAACGATCCAATTATGAAGTTTCAAAAAGAGCTGGAAAAAAATTTCAAAAACCTTGGCTTTAATTTTCAAGACCGTTCCTTTTACCCTCACGTAAAGCTAGCTTCGGTCCATATGGATAATAATATGTTTCCCAAAAGAAAAATCGAAAATTATCCCCACGAAGAACTCAGCAAACTTAATTTTTTGGCGGATAGGGTAGTGCTTTATGAAAGTCAACTTTTAGAAAGTCACGCGAAACATATACCAATTAAGGAGGAAAGTCTTTTATGAAGGTCAACGTTGCTGGGGTATTAATTGATAATTTAAGCAAAGAGGCAGTAATCCGGGAAATATACAATTTTGTCCGATCGGATAAAAATGTATACATTGTCACGCCTTATTCCGAACTTGTAGTTTTTGCCCTTGACGATCCTGATTATAAACAGGTTCTCAATAATGCAGCAATAGCCCTACCCGATGGAATAGGGATATTGTGGGCCGCCAAATTTCTCTCACTACCAACAATAAAATATAAACTGCTAACTTACATTCAGGCGCTCTGGCAAATAATCTACACTGGAGCAGCCATTGTACTCAAACCAGATTACGTCAGAACAATCATTAAAGAACAAATTACCGGAAGCAAATTAATTTATGATTTGGCTAAATCCGCAACTGACAACAATTACTCTGTCAGTTTGGTGGGAGGGCAAGGAAATGTGGCCACACAAGCGGCATCCCGGTTAAAAAAATTATTTCCAAACCTGAACATTAAACTAGTCATTTCGGGACGACTTTTTGATGAAAAAATTGTCGAGGAGATTGCTCGAAGTAATTCTGATATACTACTTATAGCATATTCTCCTCCCAAACAGGAATTCTGGATTGCTCAAAATCTGCAGAATCTCAACTGCAGGGTCGTAATCGGCCTAGGTGGAACATTTGACTATTTAGCTGGAAAGCGGCTTGTACCACCTAAATTTATGCATCTGATAGGCTTGGAGTGGCTGTGGAGGCTAATTACCCAACCATGGCGGATAATTCGCATTTGGAATGCAGTCTTGGTATTTATATGGAAAATTTATCAATATAAAAGAAAACATGGATCGAGTAGAAGTTAGAACTAGATTCGCTCCCAGTCCCACGGGATTTTTACACATTGGCGGGTTGCGCACCGCTTTGTTTGAATTTCTATGGGCTAAAAAAAACAACGGCAAGTTTATCCTACGAATAGAAGACACTGATCAAGCAAGAAATGTTCCAGGGGCGCTTGAAAATATAGTTCAGACTCTGACGGATTTTAAACTTAATCCCGACGAAGGTTTTTATTGGGATGGGGTAGTTTTAGAAAAAGGAGATCGAGGACCTTACCTGCAATCGAAAAGATTAGGTCTTTATAAAAAATATGCGGAAGACTTAGTTAATCGGGGAAACGCTTATTATTGTTTTTGCAGCCAAGAAAGATTGACAGCCTTACGCAGTGAACAGACAGCCAAAAAAATACCACCCAAATACGACAAGCTCTGTCTTAAACTAACAAAAGAAGAAATTCAAAACAAGATTAAAAATAATGAACCTAAAGTAATTCGATTAAACGTCCCGCCAAATCAGCAAATCCGATTTACCGATCTGGTTCATGGCCAAATTGAAATCTCAACCAACGATTTGGACGATCAAGTTTTGCTCAAATCAGATGGTTTCCCAACTTACCATCTAGCTGTGGTGGTGGATGATTATTTGATGGGCGTCAATTATGTGATTCGCGGAGAAGAGTGGATCCCGTCCACGCCCAAGCATATTTTGATTTATTCGTCGTTTGGGTGGGAATTGCCGAAATTTGCGCATTTGCCCCTGCTGCTTTCCAAATCGCGGAAAAAACTTTCAAAAAGAGAAGGAGACGTGGCGGTCAAAGACTTTTTGGAACAAGGATACCTGCCGGAAGCGCTCTTAAATTTCGTGGCATTACTCGGTTGGAATCCAAAAACCGAGCAGGAAAAATTTACCCTGGATGAATTGATTGAGGAATTCTCTTTCGAGAAACTAAATAAGTCCGGGGCGGTTTTCGATTTGGAAAAACTCGACTGGCTCAATGGCGTGTATATTCGCGAACTGAAGATCGAGGAGCTGCACTTGCGACTTTTACCATACTTAACCGAAACTTTCACCGAATTTAAAAAATACCCGAAAGAATTTTTATTCAAAATTATCGCTTTGGAACAAGGACGACTAAAAAAGCTATCTGAAATAGGGGAGAGGGTTAGGTATTTTTTCAGCGAGCCTGAGTTCAATCCGGAACTATTACGCTGGAAAAAAATGAATAATGAAGAGATTAAACAATCTTTGTCTGACGCAAAAAAAATAATTTCGAATTTCGAATTTCAAATTTCAAAACAAGAAATTGAAAAGAAATTTTTGGACGAACTTACAGGCAAAGATAAAGGATCAATGCTTTGGCCGCTTCGAATCGCCTTAACTGGACTTAAAGCTTCTCCCGGACCGTTTGAGATCATGGAAGCGTTCGGTGTTTTACCAAATGGCAGAGAAATAATTTTATCTCGGATTAAAAAAGCTCTGTCTAGGTTCAGATAGATAGTGACCACCCTGTTAAGTTTGTAAAGTAATTACGTCGCGTGTTGGCAGTCGGCCTTGCAGCCATTT